>Ga0256405_10000050_pt1 | contig 341797 bp, 291 predicted proteins | sample RumenRJG_02DNA_FD_189096 | JGI IMG/M metagenome (GOLD analysis project Ga0256405, IMG submission 189096) | Bovine rumen microbial communities from Lethbridge, Alberta, Canada - RJG_02 | ecosystem: Host-associated > Mammals > Digestive system > Stomach > Rumen | place: Canada: Alberta...
TGTTTTTACTATTATTACCTTTCATAGCAGTCACAATTACCCTTTCAAATCAATCCCTTATTATCCAATCTGGAATGATGTACATCCTTCTTCAATCCATATTTTTCCATCAAATCCACTATCACGCCTTTGAACCATGGTTCAGCCATGGGAGAAACATAAACGGTCTCTATCAGATCATTTAAATCAACTGGGAGTGTCATAAATACAGCAGGAGTATACGATAATCCCTTTTCAGGAGTAATGCGGATTCTCACTTCATGCTCATACTCAAACGAAACCCTCTTACGCCATAGAGCTGCATTCACATTTGGCCACTGAATAGAATAATCAATATACTCAATTCTGCCAATTTCAACATAGTGCCCTATAGCCTTTTTTAGTTGACCGACTGTGGTTTTTACAGCCACGCCTTTTGCTTCTTTGCCCGAGGCATACAACCTCCACATAGCCATGGATTCATGCTCACCCTCATACCAGCAATTAATATACGAGTTCATACGCAACAGTCGATTTGCATTTCGCTCGTTGTCCAACAATTCTTTAGGAACAGCCTTTCCTTCCAGCATTTCTGCATAATAGCCCATAAGAGCCTCATTATATCTATCCGCATCCTCTTCAGCACACACAGCCCCTTCAAACTGATCCTCGAACTTGTCTGCTCGAGTCATAAAGAGCGCTTTGTCTTTCAGAAGCGAAACGAACTTTGCCAAATCCATGAATCGCCAAATTACGGTTTCATCACTTGGTATAGAATAATCCGTCTCATAGGCCTCGCCATCTATTAAAATAGTGTCTTTCATTTCTCAGCACGTTCACATACCAAAACCAATGATTGTTACAATCAACCAAGAACCATTACCCCTTAACAGTGACCCCTATTTTATCATAGTCATCACTGTCTCAGGAGTAAAGCCTACTTTAATGATTGTGCACAAGCTCCTTCCCATGTCCTTCACCGAAGTACCCAACAGCCACACATCATCGTCAACTATCAAGTAACGGTCATGTACTGCATGTGGCAGTTGTACATAACTGATAGGCTCATATTGTTGATTGTGCTTATCAAAATCCAGTTTCGTTTGCTCGTGATAGCGAGTATGTACTTCAGCTAAGACGCCCCTGTCTCGTTTGTCTAGCATTGTCAAAACACGCTCATCCACAAAATTATCAACTAAGATGATTCTCTTCTCAGCACTCCTTATCAAGTTACACACAAACATATACGCATCCCACACACATCCCGACGGAAAAAGTTGTTCGGTGGTTACCGCAGGTGATAGTTCTTCGATTTTATCCAGCACAGCATCCAACTTCTTGTCTGTTTCCAACTGCTTTTGCTCAATCATATCCATTCGTTGAAACAAGGTAGCGTTAGCAGTAAGGAACCGTCGCATAGCAACAAAAGCACGAATAATCTTCACGCTCATCTTTTCAGCCAATTCATTGTGCAGAACTCCACTGAGTTGTGATACGCCTTGCTCCGTAAACACGTATGGCAAAGAACGCCTATCACCACCTCTTGTGTTTGAAATGCCAATTTGGCACTTCAAACCCTCCCATTCTTCTTTGGTTAGTTGAAACATAAAATCTTCGGGGAACCTACCGATATTACGTTTCACTTGCCTATTAAGTTGACCAGTCTCAACCTTGTAGAATACTGCCAAGTCTCGATCTAGCATCACTTGAACGCCTCTTACCAAAAAGATCCGTGCCTGTATGTTGGCAAGTGTCACATCATCTTTGTGCTCACCATGCACTATCATTATTTTTTCTTTCTTATCGTCTCCCATATTAATTGATTTCATTTTTGAAATGCCATTTTGGTGTTTCATACCCTTAACCATGAACCCTTCACCATGAACCATCCTAATAGGCACCCTACCGTATTATGCATCACATCGTCCACTTCCGAGAAGCCTCTCATGAAGAAGAACTGAAGTGATTCGATGGTTACAGAGATACCACAGCTTACAAGGAGGGCTTTCCACCATGTCATTTCTTCGATGGAATGCTCTGGATAATGCGGAACATCTGCTCGGTGTCTGCAGCATCCGTCATGCGCATCTTGCCGTCGGGGGCTCGCATCTTCAAAGCGTGACAATTTGTCACGGTTTCATTTCCCTCATCTTTCAGTCGCTGCTTCAGCTTTCTCCAATAAGCCTGAGGGTCTTTACTCTCTGTCAGCACACCACACACGTCAACGATAGAGAAATACCATTCCTCCAACTCGTCGTCCCATACTGTGCGAACATTTTTATTTTCGAATAATTGTATTTTATGCTTCTGAGTCATACATCTTACATCTTCCTTCAGCCATCTTACATCAGATTACTTCCCCTGCATACTCCATCTTCTTACCAAGCACGGTGCAGACAATCATCTGTATATCTTTGATGAAGGAATAGTGACGGTAATAGTAGCAGTTCAAGCGAACCTTATCAGGATAAATCACGTGGTCATTATACCACACCGCCAGTTCCTGATCTGACATCTCATTTATATTATTTGGAAGATTTTGAATCGAATTTTTGTCAGATTTCTCGCAAAGCGATCCCTCCCTTTTCACTTTGCTGACCCAGTCAGCAATCATCTCATCCTCAAGACGATATTTGAGTGTAGCTGGCCCTGTGATACCTGGGCGAAGCTTCAGCACATCCCTGTCCGGGCCCTCAAGCTTATCTGCATAACCTGGAACATCAGGGCGTGGCCCTACGAAGCTCATCTTGCCCCGCAGTACATCCCAAAGTCCAGGAAGTTCATCTATCTTGTAATGCCGTAAAGTTGAGCCAAAAGGAGTGATGCGACTATCCCCAGCAACAGACACCGTCGACCACGCTTGCCCATTCTCCCTTCCTTTTAGGGAGGGGCTGGGGGTAGGCTTCATCGTTCGGAACTTGTGGCAATTGAACAACTTGCCGTCTTTTCCAACCCTCTTCTGCACAAAGAATGCAGGCCCGCCAGGCATTTTCACCTTCACCAATATCGCTACTATCAGCAATACTGGCCACAAAAACAGCAGTCCTATTAGTGAGACTACTCTATCGAATATCCATTTAAATACCATAGTATTACTCTTCCACTATCATTACTTTTTTCTATCATGCAGATAACGTTTTGCTCGCCTTACAAAAGTCCTTATATATCTTGGCAAAAATCTAAATACATAAAGAGCAATGCCGTATTTCACCGTTTCATCCACAAAGAACTCACCCCTCATTCTATCCTCATCATGAATCATTTTCGCATTTAGCAGAAAATAGGCATCATTGAGCATATTCTTCTCATGACACACTTCACACCACATTGGCAGATTGTCAATATGCACAATTTTTGCGCCTTTTATCGTATAAATATAATAATGTCCGCCAAATCCGAAGACGCTTTTCAGTGTAGCTGGATTACCACTCTCCACATAACTTACGAAATGATTCCTCGGATAGTGGATTTGCATCATATATTTGTAGTCAGTATAAAACTGATACCCTTCATCGTAATAGACAAACGTATCATCTTCCTGAGAGGATATTCTTTTCTGCAAATCTTCTACAAATCTCACACTCAGAGCATCGTCATTATCAAGATAGGTCGTAATGACTCTCTTTGCACATAGTCGCTTTGCAACCTCTGCCCTAAATATCTTTGCGAAGTAGCGTCCATCTTCTGGCTCAACAAAAACAGGGATAAGTTGCGGACATTGTTCCTGAAAACCAGCGATTATCTGCTTAAACGTATCTGGCGTCTTACTATCAAATAGCACAATCCATTCGAAGTCTTGACAAGTTTGTTTCTTAACAGAGGGAAAGCAATAGCGTTCAAACAGCATGAACCTATGCTCCAACCATGCCAATGTTCTAACCTTATCGCCTGCTCTATCCTTATTCCACAAGCGCAGGTTAAAACGGGTTAGAATAATATGCTGAAAATCCTTCACGTCTTCGTTCATATAACGATGCATCTACAAATACCCTTTTCGTTTTCTCCAACACCAGTGCCACAATTTCCAGAATGGAGACCAAAGCACCTCCGAAGGATAGTAACTAACAAATCGCAGGTTACGCTTTAACTGCACAAAACCACGTTTAAATTTCTTATTCTTATCTATTCGCAGCATTCGGTCATCATACTGACCGAAGTTACCTGCCTTCATTATCTCTGATAGCAGATACTCACCATGTCGTTTATTCACAGCACATAGTAGATACTCTTCTTTCATGCCAAAGCACTCCTTTAAAATCCACATGATACCACCAACAAATGACGACATTTTCAGTGACCTCAATACAGCAAAGGCATCTTTTCGTTGATTTACAAATGAACCCTGCAATATAAAATAATAGTCCATCAACTGCCTTAAACCAATTCCCTCGGAAAAGATGTGTCGATAGATATGAACTATTGAGAAAACGAGGTCAAATTCAACAGTTGTATGGGTAAAACCAACTTTAGAATCATTATTACCGAACTGTCGCTCCGCCTGTACCTTAAAGAACCTCTGCAGCTTCTTGTTGGTTGTCGGGTTATACATCCAAGATGGCAAGAAATGCACCTCTACAGGCACATCCTTAAAGAAATCAATATCCGAATGCTTTATATCAATATGACCTATATGATAATCCTTGCTCTTAGCAAATCTTAGAATCTCATCCCTGTCTCCTTCAATCCAAATATCAATATCGCCACATTGCCTGTATTCTGGATGTTCATAATATAGTGCAGTGCCTTGTCCTTTCAAAACACAACTTCGATATCCGTGTTCTCTAAATAATTCACACAGTTCCTTTGTTCTTTGATTTTGTAACTTATTGCGTGCCACTGTATGCTGCTGTAAGCCAATCCATTCATATAAAACATTCACAGGTGGCTTTGAGCAATTACTACATTCTATCTGTTTATTTACTCCATCAAGAAGACTACTTGCCAATGACTGCTTACAGGCCATTTCGTATAGAGACCTCCATTCAATATCCGATGGAGGCCTATTAAAGCATTTTTTGTTTGCTAAAGCAATCTGTATGAGTTCAAAAAACAATTGCGTCATTATCTAAATATCCGATATGCTATTTTCTTTATCCAAGCAGGTGAAACCAACATACAAAACATGGCGAAACCATAAACATCCGCACCAAATCCGTATCCTAGTCCTTTGTTAATTTTCAACCGATCTTCAAACTGTTTCTTTGCAAATTCCCATCCATTTCTACGTTTCTTAAACATCGTATCAGTCATGCGGAATTGCAAAACCACATCTGGAATATTTGCATGCTGAGTGCCTGCCATCATACCATCATACCATAGCATCGTATCCTGATTCTGCCGATATTCTGGTCGATATTTCTTACCATTCAATTTATCAAAGAACGTTTTTCTGAACAAAACAGCCGGATGGGCATGTGGATTGCGCTTAGAAAAGAACTCACGGCATTCCTTAGAACCTGCAGGATAAACTATCGTCTTGCCACGACTCTTTCCTTCTTCATTTATCTCATTGATGGCTCCTCCTACTACATCAATCTCTGGATGTGTTTCCAAATATGCCAGTTGTTTTTCAAAACGAGTGGGTTCAGATATATCATCAGCATCCATCCTGGCTATATATCCATACCCATCTTTAAAGCAAATATCCAGCAAGTCATTCAGCACACAAGCCAGGCCTCGATTTTCTGGAAACCAAGCAATAGAAACAACATCCTGCTTCTCCAAGAGTTGCAGTGTCTCTTTCAGGTCATCTCCCACGGGCCCATCCACTCCAATGTATAGATGAATGTTTTTATAGGTTTGGTAGAGAACACTCTCCACCGCCTTGCTCAGATATTCTACCTTATCTTTTTTATAAACCGGTAATATAACTGCTATTCTATCCACTACTATAAACAATTAATCATTAAACATTTACCACATACAGACCTCTGTGTCCCTCAAAGACTGAATCAAAACAAACTTTCTTGCCGTCCCTGCTCCAACGTGGATGCAGGTCACATCTTGTATCATTATCATATTTGAAAGGCGAGAACACCTTTGCTATTGTTTTCACGCTACAGCCTTCTATATCATTATCCTGTCCCAATTTCACTTCTTGAATTCTTGATCTGCTTGGATATGTATCAAAGACAACCAGACTGTTGTCTGTTGGGCAGTAACTTGGATGACCATCATTACTCAATTGTGGCCATATATGAGTCCATTCCTGAGTCTTATCCTTCATCAGATAGAATCCGGGGCCATACTCCTTTTTACGCTCAAAGGCAATTATCTCCTCATCGTTTTTCCAATAGCAATGGCTCACCATGTCATCATCACTCAGCACATACATATCCGTACCATCCACATTACAGGTAATCAGACGCGTATATTTCCGTTGCCCCACAAACCAACGATATAGCACCATAAACCGCTTGCCGTTTGGCGACAGCATCAGGTGGTTCACTTTATGCACACTACCTTCTACCTGCATTTCCGGTCTTGGTTCAAACGATGCAAAGTCCGTGTATTTCAACAACGGCACAACTTCACCTGTCTCAATATCCATCTTCCAAATGCAAGTTTCATTAGGCAACGCCGCCCCCTTCGTTTTTTCAGGCAATGCCGCATACCCGTATCCTAAACGCAAACTATGCAAACGCGAGAAGTCAAGTGATAATGCTGTTTTGCCATCCGTAGAAACAGTATATACAGGCATTGGTAATACCCGTTCTTTTCCGGTAGCCACTTCAAAAACCACAGAGCAATACTTCCCTTCCCTTAAATCATTATAGATGATCTTCGAAGAATAGTCAGGCCCTAACCACTGAGCCATACATCCCTGCTGCACATTCCATGTATGTGTAGTCGCTAAAACCCGAAAGCTGTTGCCATCCTTTGTATCTATCAGCAAAATATCTGCCTCTCCCTTAGGGTCTGGCTCACTCCATGTATCTTTGGCTCGCATACATAACATATACCGTCCTGTTGCATCCCAAGGTGACTTATCATAATACCCAAAGAAATACTCAGCACCATCATTAGGCGAAACGCAATCAATATCCCCTTCACACTTTATTTTCGGAGATATGGCATACATTATTAACTGGTACGCTCTTTTTATATACTTCTTTATACCAGGATATTTATTTAGCTGGTAGTTTATTTTTTGTTCTAAACTCATGATCTTCCTTTAGCAAAATGAATAATACTTTCAGTCAACTTAAAATTAATGGCAAAAAAAACTGCCAACAACTTACGACTCTTAGGGAGAGAGGCGCTTGAAACAGTATTGATAAGTTCTTCCGATGTTCAGCAGTCAATTCTTTAACGGTTTGTTTCTTGTCAATGTCTGGGTCACTAATACCATAATATGCTATTTTACAAAGTAATGAGAATGCAGTACGTGCCTTCTTGACTTCACCAAGGAAAGCGATGGTCCCATAAGTTTCTTTGGAAGCTAGCTCGCACAGAAGGTCTGCCGCCTCTCGGAGTTGAAAATCTCTTTTCTTAAGCGGAGCACCAGATGTACTATCACCAGACTGATAATAAAAATATTTCACCTGGTTTGAATCAACCCAACGCTTGCTGCGTTTCAACACCCTATATTTCCAATCAATATCTTCGTTAATCTTCCCATCGCGAAAACGAATCCCTTCTGTCAGCTTTCTCGCGAAAAGACAGCGACAGGCAGAAAAAGCACCGCTATAGATACTTGTATCAAGATAGTGTTGCAAAATATCCTTACCCTCGAAAATATCATAATGCTCTTCTGCCGGATTTTGCTTAGATACTTTTGTGTCCGTTGCCATCGTAATGTCAAATTGGATAACGTCAGAATCCGTATCGTTTAATAGTTTAATAGCATATTCATAAGTATCCGAAGCTATCCAGTCATCACTATCTACAAATGTGACGAAGTCGCCCGTAAGAGGGCAGTCAAGCGCCGCATTACGGGCGCTTGACTGTCCTCCATTTTTTTATGTATGACTTTAACTCGACTATCTCTTTCTGCATACTCATCACATATCTCAGGACACCTGTCGGACGAGCCGTCATCTACGAATATAACCTCTAAATTTTTGTACGTCTGATTAAGTACAGAATTAACACATCTTTGAAGATAATGTTCAACATTGTAAACTGGAATTACTACAATTACTTTTTTATCCATTGCTTCATTCTTTCATTATGGCGGGAATAAAGCAATGATAGTTGTATTAGCCTTTTAGTCTACTCGCTAACCAAATAGGTATCCAAAGTTTTCTTTCCATCAGCATTATTACAATCCTTATACGATGACGTATAAGCTGAATGTCAGTAGATTGATTTTTATCGAGGTCTGCCCACATTGCTTTTAACCTATCGCCTGCCTTTTGCCTGAAAATATCAAATGAATAATTTTGGGCCATTCGAAAAACAGAAACAGCAGCAGCCACTTTTATAAAAGCATTTACTGTCGGCGCTAACTCTTTATATTCGCCTATGATCTTAACCTCATCGCGCATTGTTAATGCCACATCTCTTAGAGGGTCATCTATTTTACTTTGAGATAGACTATTGTTGTGTAGCAAACAGTAGTAGGATGTACCTTCGATAAATCCAATGGTCTTGGCGTAACGTAAAACTTTATAACTATATATTGCTTCTTCTCCGATTTTGTGATTACTATAATATATATTATTATTCGTTATATGACTTCGTTTAACACACTTTCTTACCCCCCCCCACGGCAGACTTCCTATCATCTGTCTACGCAAGAATTCCATTTTAGAAAGATTTCTATAATCCGACATATGTTCTTTCTTAATAATATTGCCTTTATCATCAACATCATCAACATCAATAAATACTACGTCCTCATCGTGTTTAGACAATCTCTCAAAATAATCTTCAGAAAGCCTGTCGTCAGAATCAACGAAAACGAGATATTCACCTTTCGATATTTTTATTCCTGTATTTCTAGCTTCTCCTGCTCCTGAATTTTTCTTATGCACAACACGTATTCGACTATCTTTTAAAGCATAGGTATCGCATATAACTCCACTATTGTCTATCGAGCCGTCATCCACTAATATTAACTCGAAATCCGAATATGTTTGACTTAACACAGAGTCAATGCAACTTTTTAGATATGACTCAGCATTATAAACTGGAATGATTACACTGATTTTCATTTTTATTCTATTCAAAAATTGAATTCAACCAACTATCCAAAGAATAATAGCGATAAACGCTACTATCTATATCATGGTAATATCCTTGATTAATGAAATCACATAAAACATTATCTTTAGGCCTGGTTTATTGATATACATTGATCTAGCAACGCCAGTCTTTCCATCAAGCCATGTATTATAGTCGTAAATTACGCAATTAACATGTTCTTTCTCTATAACATTATTAATCTTCTCAAAAAAAAGATTATCTACCCAATCATCACTATCTATAAAAGTAACCCATTCTCCCTGCACATTATCTAATCCTATATTACGTGCTTTCCCAGGTCCACTATTTCTTTCTGCTTGCAAAAGTGTAATTGACAACGGTACTTCTTTTACGTAATTTTGAAGTTTTTCCCAAGAGCCATCAGTAGAGCAATCATCCACAATAATCACTTCAAAGTTCTTATATTTTTGATTCAAATAAGGAATCAAAATAATGATCCATCAAATCAAATGAATTGAATTGTGGTGTTATTATCGAAAATTTCGGATTATTTCTCATAATAATCGTTATTTATTCCACATTATATACTTTGAACAGAAAAATACAACTTGTTATAATCCACAACATATCATTTTACAAAAAATTGTATTTCTTTAGAATTGTTTCTAAACGTTTCTCACCTGCAGCATAAGAAAAATAGTTATGATATATTTTTTGCACCTCACTTCGTTTCTTATGTAGACTTACCATCCTTTTAAGACTATCTATAAAAGATTGTTGATCATTATATTTATACAACACTTCATTCTCCATCATATATTCATAACCTCTTGCCGATCTTTCATGCGCTAACACTTCCAAGCCAAATTTAAGTCCATCCATTATTCTCAATTTAAGTCCACTACCCAATTCCGTAGGACAAATATAATAATTAGCCTTACTTACAATCGCATCAATATCTTCAGGAGACGGTATTATTTCAATTCCATTTTCCCTGCATGTACTAATAAGTTTATCTGATGGACTACGTCCTGCAACAATAACTTTTGCATTGGGATATTGCTCTTTTAATAAGACATAGTATTTATTTATCCAAGGAAGAAGAGAATTTTCAGTTTGGAGTGAATACAATTGTCCTGTGATAACAAAAGTCATTGACTCGTGATCAGATGACAATTGAGTCATACTACAACTTTTATTATATTCGAAAACTCCAAGTACTTCAAATTTTGCATCGTTTTTGTAATAGGAGCGTAAAGACTGTGCATCTGTTTGAGTCAACGAAACATTCAAATCACTATTACAAACTGACTGTTTCTCAAATTTTCTTGTCCAAAACAATAAAGGATATTTCAATAATGGACGAGTGTCATCCTTTGTATATTCAATTTGATTATTATGATGAATCGTTATTGTTTTTAGGCCTCTTTGCTTAGCTTTCTTAATTAAGTGATAACTAACCGGACTAGAATCAAATATAACAACATCAAATTTTTCTTTGTCAAACAAATCAATGGTCTCATTTGAGAATCTATGCAAATTCCCTAAAAGGAATGATATCGCTTTTACTATTTTACTTCTATTATCATATACAGGGAAAAGCTTAACATTTTGTTTCATTATATCCTCTACAATATAATCATTTTGTTGAGGATAAACAAGTGTCATAGAATCTGATAATGCAGCAAATGCATTAACAAATGCTTTAGAAGCATTGACGACACCAGATCTACCAAATAAATATGTGTTTGTTATATATAATGTTCTCATAATATCATTATGTAAAAGTTCTCTTTTTAGAATGATTATTCAAGAGCATTCTGCAATTGCAAATACCTTTTATTATTTAATACAACTAATAACAAATAAAGTATCATATACGAAGAATTATAAATTGATTCAATTAGCATTAAACAAATAAATGAAATGACTATTGTCTTTCCCAAATGATCTGTATTCTTTATCTTACACAAGGAATACATAAAATACAGAAATATTAATACCCCTACGATACCATTCATAATCATTAGAGTCTGTACGCCATTCAAGAATTTATCATTTTCTGATAAAAACATCCAACTATACTTTATATTGTCATATATCGAATCTATATTTAGTCCCATACCAAAAAATTGTTGTATGGAATTGAGATCTGCCCATAGAAAGTAACCTCGATAGGCTCGGATAAAACCAGAATGCCTTTCCATATCTGTAAGGCTCAATTCGTCTGTTCTTGCCATAAACTCCATACCTTCTTCGGTTCCTAAAAAAAGTACTAATCCGATTAGGAATAGAAATGATATAGAGAACTTCCATACTTTTTTTATTTGAGATGTTAGTGAAAACATCACAAAAATGACTCCAAGTAGAAGTAGAGCATTTCCTGATCGACTCATAATCATCGCAGATGTAATGATAATTATTGAAGACAAAGAGAAACAATCTTTCTTTAAAAGCATAATTGCTAAACATGGAGCAATGTATTGCGCAAAATGCGCAGGTTCCAAAAAAAATGAAGAACTACGGTCAAGCATCGACTGTCGTTCTATAAAAGAATCTGAAGAAACGCCCCATGACTGAGAATACACATTGTCCAGAAAAGGAATAAGTCCAGAGATTCTCACAGAAGTCAAATAATACCAAATTTCTTGAAAGAAAAGAAAAAAGCAGCAAATAAGAACGATATATTTATACAAATGAAAAACCTTTTGAAAATCTGCTACATATGACAATATACCCATATATATTAATATCACAAAAGGTAAAAATGTTATAGAGAACTTATCACCGAACATTAAGAATCCAATTAATGGCGGAATAAACGATGAATAGATAATCAAAACACAATAAGGCCGCAATTGCTTGGGTATCCTTATTCCCAATCTAAGGAATATCGCAGAAAACAGGCACATTAAAACAAGTCCAACAACATCTGCATTTATACCAAAAAACAAATATGGCTTTAGTAATGGTATCAGTACAACAGAATATGACAATATATCTTTCTTGGACATAAAATACACACTATATTAAACTTTGGAAATAAAAAGTCGGATTAAAAGATAATTTGTATTTCAGACTATTATTTCTAACTCCTATATGATGAGCAGGAACTCCACCTACAATTTCCATCGGAAGTACGTCCTTTGTTACTACGGCACCTGATGCGATGACTGCACCTTTACCTATTTTAACTCCTGGCAATATAGTAGATCTAGAACATAGCCAAACATATTCTTCTATGTACCCTCTCCCTACTACTAAAGAATGATTCTCGTCATTATAATCATGTTGCATTGTCCATATATTTACATCCTGGGCTATATCAACATTACTATTAATTATTAATCCTCCACGACCATCAAGTAAAACTCTTTTATTTATTACAACATTATCACCAATTGATATCATAGATGGTTCTCTAATGTCCAAATTTTTCCCAAAATAGACATTTGAACCAACCATATTCAAAAAGAAACGACAATACCATTCCCTTACTTTTCTAATTGGCAAGGCCATTATGAATCCTGATGTGAGCCCAAATACAGCTCTTTTTATCTTAAACAAAAGATGTGATAACATTACAATTAACTTCTTTTTATTTAAACGGAGACATATTTCTTAAAAAATTGGCAATACAATCTTTAATTTTTGATTCATATATTAATCTCCCAAGACTTCTTACAAATGATTGCTTACTAATCATTAAGATTAACTCTTCATACCAAGTAAAAGTTACATTTATAACTGGCTGATAATCCTTATTATACCATAAATATTCGATTAATGTCCATTTATATTGATTCACAAATTTAGTAATATATTGAGATGAAAGATTACACTTCTCTGACATATAAACCCTCATTTCTGTGCAAGAAAGGGAAAAACGCAGTTTCGCTTCTATAGAGGATTGATGTGTAGCAGAATTCTGATGTAAACGATATATTGATGTGATATCAGAAAAGTAAAACAAACTCCCTTTTGATAGAAGGTAGACCCATAATTGAGTATCCCCCATTAAAAATTTTCCTTCATAATCTTTTATAAAAGATTTATATAACATAAAATCCTCTCTTCTAAACAATACGGTCATTGTCTGAATCAAATATTGGTTTCCATCCAATATGTAAGGACGCAAATCACATTCTGACTCTAATAGGGAGAGATTCTTTTTATTAATATCTTGAATAGAATTCTTCTGTAATACATCTTCATCCATATATTCAAAAGCGGTATGAGTCAGCGAGCATTCAATATGTTGCTCCATGTAATCTACTTGTTTCTGCAATTTCTTAGCATCTATCCAGCAATCATCACCTTCACATAATGCAATATATTTTACATCTTTTTCCCAACAGCTAAAGTATGGTTCCTTTGCTTTCTTTTTATAATGATTATACTTTAGATAATATACTGCGAAATAGCAATTTTTATTCTCCTTATGCTGTGCGAAAGTCATTATGTAGTCATCAGTTTCCTCATTCCTAACAACGGAATCATCAGCTAAATTAAAATGATGTTCTAGATAATGTTTGATAACCTCCGGCTCTCCATCTTGACTATCATCGTCCATTATAATACATATAAACGGGAAAGACGTCTTTTGCATAACAAATCCATCAAGTGTCTCTTCTATGTATTTTGACTGATTAAAGGTAAAACAACGGACACTTACTATAAATTGTGTTTTATACATTTCTCTATTATTTCTTCAAATTAGATAATATTATTCCTTCTATTTCTTGGTATTCTAATGGTTTCATTACTCGACAAATAATAAAAAAGACAACAATTCCTATGCATATCTGTAAAGGTAAAATCAACCAATAACTGAAAGGAATAAATTTCAGAAAGTAGACAGAAAAAGCAATTAGAATAGCAATTAAATAAGAATGCGTAATATCATTAATCTGCATCCATGAATTATAACCCAAGAATAAACCAGAATAATGTGAATTAAGGAAAAAAGCTATGACTGAAGTTACAAGATTAGCAATCAACATAGGTATTACACCAACCAAAGCGCCTATTATTAATGGTCCAACTGCAATGGATTTCTTAATTATCTCTAAACCTAAAAATAGGTCGCTCCTTCCCTGTACTTGTAACATATTCAAATTAATAGCTTGTAATGGATATAATGACCCTGCAATACAAATAAGAGGCAAATAGAGCGCAGCTTCATGCCATTGGGGGCCTATTAGACAATATAACAATGGTTCTGAAATTGCTCCTAAAAAAAGCATACAAATAGCAGTTACAAACATCGTCATTTTAATTATTTTGCGATAAGCATTCAACATACGATTCTTATCTTCCTGAATATTGCTCAGCACTGGATACGTTACCCGCTGAACAACAGCTGTCAAGTTACTAGAAAAAAGCATAGAAAACTGCTTGGACCTTGTATATTGACCAAGCGTAGCAGGATTGTAATACTTTCCTACGACTACTTGATACATTTGTTGCCATAGCGAATCAAGGAATGCACTCACCATCATCTTCCATCCAAAGCCAAAGAGTTCATGGAAACTTTTACTTGAGAATTGTAGCTTGGGAATCCACCTATCGTAAATACAAAGAAGAATAGTTCTAAAGACTTGTACCGATAAAACTTGAACGACTAAAGCCCATACGCCAAATCCTATTATCGCCATACCAATACCGATAACACCACTTAAAATAGAAGAAACCAAAGTTATCTTAGCTTGAGCCTTAAAATCAATTCGTTTGGTCAATCTGGTTTGTTGAATCATTGATAATGCCCCAATAATAATACCAAACGAAGTAACTCTTGTTAATTTTGTCAACTCTTCTCTCTCAAAGAAATCCGCGATTAGAGGAGAACATACAAATATAGCGACATAAAAGAATATACTCAGTCCCAAGTTGACTATAAAAGATGTATTATAGTCTTCATCAGTAGCATCAGGTTTCCTAATAAGAGCTGTTGTAAACCCTGCATTCATCAAGGCAGAGCATATTGACGAGAAAATTAATACGATACCCAGCAAGCCATAATCATCAGGAGTAAGTAATCTAGCCAAGATAATACCAACGACAAATGTAACTCCCATCTGTACGACATTGTCTATACCACTCCAAGCTACACCTTTTATCGTTTTATTCTTTAGGGATTCTGTTGGCATTTTTCAATTTTGTATTCTTTTTTCTTAATCAATATTCTATAAATAATTATTAAGTCAAAAACTCCACTTTTGAATAATGAGGTTTTCTCTTATTAACTGGAGGCAATTGCATATAATCACCATAACAACGTTTTAACATTAAATCAGCATTCTTTGGACCCCAAAAATATGTTCCCTCAAAATCGTATTTTACTAAAGGGAAAATATCTTTAGCAAGCATAGAATCATTGTGTATAGAAATAAAGCCTACCATATCCTCATCTTCATCCCAGTTAACATCTACAATTTTTCTTTCTTCTTCAATTACTTCGAGTAATAGTTTACCCATTTTTTCACTATATTCTGTCTCTGCTATTAATCCTTTTTTTTTCTTTCGATTAAGATATTCTATATGGGCTTTCAATCTGTTCAATTTGTCATATTTAGACTTAATATTGAATGCTCGATATAAATCAATACTTATTCCATGATGAGTATATAAGTTATCTTGAGGGAAAAGTTCACATTCAGAAATACTTTTCAGATCTTTTGCATGAGCCCAACCATGAAAGTATAATGGTTCACTTTTTGAATCTTCTAAAAAAATATCATCTGGCAACTCTGAACGTAAATGCTCCATAGCACTATCATATGCGTCTCCAATTACATAAAAATCGAAATCATCATCCCAAGGAACAAACCCCTTATGGCGGATAGCTCCTAATAAAGTACCATAAGTAATCATGTGTGGAATATCATATTTTTCCAAGATGTTGCGAATAGCAATAGCCATCTCAAGCAGTCTTAGCTGTACTTTACGAATATTTTCTTGTGAATACATTTTTATTTATATTTTAATTAAATCATTACATTGATAAAAATCTTCCATAATCTTAACGATTGCATAGGACACAGTGTCATTTACCTTTTGGCATTTTATTCCCATCGATACCGCTTTTAAAAACGCGACCAATTCATTCCTAATTCCTTCTCCATCTAATTGATAAAAATATCGTTTATTCTCAGCAGGATTTTCAAATCTTAATTCGAAATAATCGGTTTTCCACCAAGGAGCAGGTACATATACATATCCCTTAGTTCCTGATATTATCAATTCCCCTTCACTCTTTACTCCTTGACCAACTTTTATTGATGCGACTGCATGCATGAAGGTAAATGTAACTTTTGTAAAAATATCATAATGGTTACCTATAATCCGCGATGATATTGTCTTTTGAGAATAATCCGAACCTAACAAGTTAAAAATCGGCAATAATGCAGCAGGTCCCCATGTACTAATACTATTCCATCCTTTATCAGGATTACCATTTTCACCAGCATTAATATCTCGCAAACTAGTACAGGTCGCATCCACAGAAACAACTTCGCCAATTCTTCCACTTTTTACGAGTACAAGAAGTCTGGAAAATGCAGTAGAATATGCAGTTCGAATCGCATCCATTAAAACGCAATTCTTATCATGTGCTAATTCTTTAAGCTTTCTCCATTCTGATATAGAAATACAAATAGGAGATTCACATAACACATGCTTTCCATGATCTAATGCTTTTCTTATTTCTTCATATCTATTAACTGGGCTAGTTATAAAATACAGAGCATCACTCATCTCTATTAATTCATCTAAACTATCAGATAATTTAAGGGTTCCTGTCAATTCTTTTGATAACAGGGCTGCATCATGAGTACAAATTCCAACTACATCAATACCATTAACATATTTGCTCTCTCTGTAAAATTTATTTAAAAAAGGGGCATTCCCAACTAAACCTAGTTTCAATTCTCTCTTTTCTGCCCGAATTTCAGAACTTGAAACGCCTTCAGTACGATCTAAATATATAACTTTACAATATTCATTAAGGTAGTCAAAATACCCTTTCCAATCAGATCCTACAGTAAAAATGTCAACTTCATATCGAATAATGTCATCAATCTTCTGTCCCTCATATTCTTCTATAATTATTTCGTCTGCAATACCTGTAGCTCGTACTGCCTCTATTCGTTCCATCAGTGATTGTTGGGCATTAATTTTACCTCTAGTAAGATCATAACTATCAGATGTTACGCCCACAATGAGATAATCACCTAATGCTTTTGCTCGTTCCAATAAGCGAATATGACCATAGTGCAAAAGGTCGTATGTCCCGTATGTGATAACTTTTTTCATTAGATAAATTTCTTTTTTCTCAAATCCAGAAATGCAGCAATCAGTTTGTCATAGTCTTCCTTCTGCAAATAACCAATATGACCAACACGGAAGATAGTATCCTTCATATCACCGCCATTAGGGCAAATCCACATGTCATACTCATCTTTAATTTTCAAAAAGATTTCATATGCTGATTGAGTTGTAGGATGAAGTGGAGTGACAGCATTACTAAGACTCTCAGATACTATTTCGAAAGGTAACTGATACTCCATTAACTTATCACGAAAATACTTTGCCAAATCGGCACAACGAGCTATTTCTGCCTCCGCGCCACCCATTGCTTCAATTTCTTTTAGCCGTACATTAATCTGACGAAGAATACTTACAGCTGGAGTCCAAGGTGTTTGACCTCTCTCCATATTTTTTAATGCCAGTTTTAAATCTAAATACTGGCAACAGCTATGATTATTCTCTACACGCTTCAATGCCTCGGGCGAAAGAACCATAACAGCAATGCCTGGTGGACATGCCAGTGCTTTCTGCGATCCTGTAATCATGACACCAGTATTGGTAGCAGTCATATCAAAATAATCGCAGAGGAAGGTACTAATGGTATCAAGAATCAGGAAAAGATGATTGCGCTTGCAAAAATCAGCAACCAAATTAATATCATAATGAACACCCGTTGATGTCTCATGTTTCTGCATAAGGAAAGCGGTATAACCCTTACCTTCGTATGGAGCGAGATGCTCAAACTTCAAGGCTTTGCCATGCTCCAACTTGACTTCTGTGAATGGGATCTTGTGAAGGGTCAACAACTCTACAAAACGCTCTCCAAAACTACCACCATTAATGACAAGCGCTTTATCACTTTTATTGAGGCAATTAATGATGGCTGTTTCCATACCACCGCTACCTGAACATGTCATGAACACCACTTTGCTATCTTCGCTGGCATTTGCGAACTTTTTCACCAATCGCTCATTCTCGAACATAGTATCTGAGAATTCGGCGGTTCTAAAATACGGCACCTGTTCTGCGCCAATCGCTCGTACAGCATCACTCGACTGTACAGGACCTACGGTAAAATTAATCATAACTTTTTATTGAATATTTCTATATAACTTGCCGAATTCGCAGCAATCTATAAATCCCATTTTATGGTGTAATCTCCGAGAATTCTCTATATAGTAAACAGAATATATTTCTCTTCCTTCCTTAGCCAGTTTCTCACATGCAAAGGAGAAAAGTGAAGAACTTAGTCCTCGACCTCTATACTGAGGAGCTGTTATCACGTAACATATAGTGCACAACTTTTTAATTTCCGCTCCAGTACCCAAGTGAGCTACTACTTTTCCACGATCTTTTATAACATAGCTTCTTACAAATCCGCTATCAATTCGTTCCTTCATTTGTTTTACAAGATCATCTAAGCTATATGATGAACCAATATCCTCGTCTTCGTATAGCAATTGTGCTATCTCATAAATATCATCTTTGTTTGCTAATCTAATATCACAATTCATCGATATTGGCTCACTATGTACATATTTTCCGATATATCCAAATTCTGAAATAAAACCATTCGAACACAACAATGGTTCTAATAGCCTAATAAGTTCTGCACTAGCACAAATGATTGAGGGATTTTTTTGAATTATAAACTTAGTTAGCTCGTTTACATCAAATTGTAGTTCTTTTGAAAAAACATGAAGTGCACTATGATATGCTAGCATAACAGCAGTTTTGTTACCATCATTCTCCAGAATCCATGTTTTAGTAAATTCAGAAGAGCAACCGTATTGCTGCATATCAATATACAAATAAAGGCATTTATAATAATCATTGCCAATATAAGAGAGAACCTCATTTCTCCTTTGATTATCACATTCTTTTATCATGACTATTAAATTAACACATCAATCATTTCCGGGCTGAACACTGGTAAATTCAACCTATTCTTTATATTCACTCTTTCTGCATTTGAATCATCAATAAAGATAGCTTGCTGACACTTTATATAATCTGCTTTATCTGCATCCTTTTCAATATGAATAACTTTGTCAAACAGATGATCAAGGCGAAAATCAATTAGTTCTTTCTTTAAATCTCCATCATGCTTACTCAGCAAGTATATTTTCTTCCCTTGATTAACACATTGATAAAGAAATTTTACTAAGTCAATATTAACTCTAGTTTTATCCAAAATCAAGCAATCATCATAGTCGCAATAAACTGAGTCAAATTCGATATCTGTTTTGTATTTGTTCTCCAATGCACGATCAAGCTCAACTTTATAATCATTTTTAAATACTACTACATTATAGTCAAATGCATCAAACAATGATAAAAGAGCAAAGTTTACACCGACAGCACGAGACAACAAAGAAGAGCCTCCTAGTCGGGAAGCTATCTCAAGAAGCCTAAGCTGACCTTTCCTGTCACGTTTTACCTGATAGAACCAAGCACCACGGAACTTAATTTTTGAGTTGATGATTTCAGTTATCCGATTGAACTCTTCTTGTTCATCCACAAAAAAAGTATTAACACTGATACCATCTTTCACACGATTTCGCTTGCGAGCAGCACTATAGAGGGGGTTTCCTTCCTTATCGGTAAAGCAGTCTACAGTAAACTCTTCTCCTGGTAAATACTCAAGTATAAGAATGTCTTGTTTTCCCTTTACAAAACTATCAACCTCCTCCTGATTATTTAATTTCTTTGTTCCTTTTGCTCCATAGCCGATTTTAGGCTTAGCAAAAACAGGGAATTCATCTACAGGCACGTTTAGGGGATCAAACACCTTAGGAATAAGGATACAACCTTCGAGTTTCATATAGGTCAACTCTTTTGACAAACAAATCTGAGTCGTTTCTATAGGTGAGGCTACTACCCTGCAACCTAACTCTTCCTCATGTTCTTTTAGGATTGTTATCACTAAATCCATGGCTGGATAGATTGCATCAATATGGCGCTCTTTGACTATCCTTGACATTGCAGGGATGAACTCTGGTGTATTGGCAAAGGGAATATCTGGGATATAATCCTCATATACGAACCTTCCATGATCATCTACCGAACTACCACCAATTAAGTGAAAATAGGTGGAATAACAAACAGAGCTATAGATATCAAGACCTATCTCTGAGCCACAAGGGAAAACCAATATATTGTATTTAGGCATTTCTTATTATGAATTAACTTAATATAATGCTTACTTTAATTATTATAAGAATCGAGTTTTAAAGTAACTACGAGAGGTTTATGATCACTTAACTGTGAATTCACTAATTCTACTTCAGAAATTGTCAAACCTTTTACTATCACATTGTCTAATATTGAATTATTTCCATATGTTATAAAGTCGCCAAACTTCCCATGATTAGCTAATTGATAATCTGCTGCCAAAAATGGATCAAACACAGAAACATTAGAAATGTTCCAATCACCACATAATATCACATAATCGTCATTACGATATCGATCGATTAATTCTTCTATTTGATATAATGCTATTTCTGTATTATTCTGATCAAAAGCCAAATGCGTAGACACAAGCTTTATTTCAATACCATTCACATGAATAGTACTTTCTATAAAATAATAGTCGGTTGCTGATATTAAATTCGTATGAGTAATTTTTGCAGTCATATTACACATATATTCCACCAACTGCACATTATCCAAAGCTAAATGCGAAAATATTGCATTGCAGCTATAATTTCTCTGATTTCCTATATAGAAATTTTCAAAGTTAGCAAAAAGAGTTTCATGTGCTTTATATCTGTACCCTTGTGAATCACACCCTATATCCACGCTATATTCATTAATAGAACATATATCAGAATTTGTTCTATCAAACAAATCTTTATAATTCTGGATTGCTTGAGAAAAATTATCTGGTTTTATAGTACTATTAGGATTACTACCTCCTGAGAAATGTCCAATATTCCATTGGGTTATTATTAAGCTATCATAATACCCTCTAACATTTTCACTATTTCTCTTATAAAGAATCTTGTCATTTTCGCCAATGTCAGTAATAACTATATCATTATCAGCACATGCAATAACACATATGCTCATATGAATAAGAGAAAAGAAAAAATGTCGTTTCAAAGCTCTATTTATTCTTGATAACATCAAGAACTCTTTCGATATCACCATCACTTAATTCGTGATGCATTGGTAGACAAATTACCTCATTAGCCAATCGTGTTGCTACAGGCAAATTATCAGGTGTAGCACTCGGCAATCCACGATATGTACTAAAAGTACTAATAAGCGGGTAGAAATAGCGACGTCCAAGAACATTAGCTTCCCTCATCTTGAAATATAAATCATCACGTGAAATTCCGTATTCATCTTTATTAATAAAGACGGGGAAATAACTATAGTTATGACGTACTCCCTCTATATCATCAAAGAATCTAATGCCTGACACATTACGTAAGGCATCACGGTATTTAACAGCGACCTGATGACGTTTCTCAATAGCAGCATCAACCTGTCTCAGATTTAATAAGCCATAAGCACTACGAACTTCATCCACCTTGCTATTGATACCAGGAGCGACTACTTCCGTTTCTCCTGCAAAGCCAAAATTCTTCAGATAATCAATACGTTTCTTAGTTTGTTCGTCGTGCATTATCAAGGCACCACCTTCAAGAGTATTGTAAACCTTAGTTGCATGGAAGCTTAAGGTTGACATATCTCCAGCATTGAGTACGCTCTCCCCATCCACCTCAACGCCAAAGGCATGGGCAGCATCATAGATAACCTTCAGACCATACTTATCAGCAATTTCCTGAATACGCTTCATCTTCACCGGCTTGCCATAGCAATGCACTGGCATAATGGCTGTCGTCTTTGGAGTAATGGCAGCCTCAATCTTATCAGGATCAATGCCACAAGTATCTTCCTCAATATCCACAAATACAGGCTTACAACCATTCCACCAGATACTATGTGTAGTAGCCACGAAGCTATATGGTGTAGTTATTACCTCTCCTGTGATACGTAGTGCTTGCAAAGCTGTCAGTAATGGTAATGTACCATTTGTAAACAAGCTAATATAAGGCACCTTCAGATATTCAGCAAGAGCCTTTTCAAGTTGTTGATGAAAGCTACCATTATTGGTAATCCATTTACTTGCCCAGATTTCTTTGAGCATCTCATTAAACTCGTCGAGGTTGGGCAACAGCGGCGAGGTGACGGTAATTTGTTTCTCAGACATATCTTTTGTTTTCTTTTTATTCTTGTGGTCCATTCATTCCGGGATGGGTGAACGTGTCAGAAGTAATATTCTCTTTCATCTCATCAATCACCTTCAGCAGGTATTGACCGTATTGGTTCTTCAGCATGGGCTTGGCTATCTCACGCATACGCTCCTCAGTAATCCAACCATTACGGTAAGCAATTCCTTCCAAGCAAGCTACCTTCAGGCCTTGGCGCTTCTCAATCACCTCAACAAATGTACTAGCTTCCGCGAGGCTGTCGTGAGTACCTGTATCCAGCCAAGCAAAGCCACGGCCAAACACTTGCACCTTCAGTTCACCATCCTTTAGGAACTCTTGGTTCACAGTGGTAATCTCAAGTTCTCCTCTTGCGCTGGGTTTGATATTCTTGGCTACCTCAACTACTTTGTTAGGATAGAAATAAAGTCCCACCACAGCATAGTTGCTCTTGGGTTCTTTGGGTTTCTCTTCAATACTGAGGCAGTTACCTTGCTTGTCAAACTCAGCAACGCCATATCGCTCCGGGTCAGATACCCAATAACCAAAGACAGTTGCCTTCTGGTTTTCTTCCGCATCCTTTACAGCCTTGCGGAGAAGACCTGTAAAGCCGCTGCCATAGAAGATGTTGTCACCCAACACCAGGCAAGCAGAATCATCCCCAATGAATTTCTCACCAATAATGAAAGCCTGCGCCAGTCCATCCGGTGAAGGCTGCTCTGCATACTCGAAGTGTACACCGTAATCAGAGCCATCACCCAATAGCCGCTTGAATCCCGGTAGATCATACGGAGTAGAGATAATCAGAATATCCCTAATCCCAGCCAGCATCAAAGCGCTGATTGGGTAATACACCATCGGTTTGTCGAAAATAGGAATCAATTGCTTGGAGATTCCCTTGGTGATAGGGTACAACCTGGTACCACTGCCACCAGCTAGTACTATTCCTTTCATGCTTATATCTTTTTTTATTTGTATTCTTGAAAAAGAGTGGGCCAACGGAATATTATTGAACCTTTATTTATGATAGACCGACTTACGATGTAAGAAGTAAGAGGTCTGATGTATGAGTTTTATAAAACGGGCAGGCATCGGGATTTATTGAACCATTCTTATGAGAGAATCTCGATGGGATTCCTGCCCTTGTCTTTGATTATTTATTAAAAGTATCGTTTTCTTATTTAAACGAACACGAATCACACGGATTGGACGGATAGATCGCGTAGGCGCGTTGTAGGAAATCGTAAGATACTATATATATCATATCAACATCTATTATCAAATTAACTATAGTATAATATCATCTTAAAAAGATTGAGCATAAAGGATCAAGGGAGACGGTGATTATTGATGTCTGATGGATGATGCTTTTATACCTCATAAGATTCCACAAACCGAAGAGCTCTGATTACTTTTTCGGTATGGAAGGACAGCTGATTGTAAGTTTTGTATGCTTTTAATCGAGCTATGGCGCTTTGAGCATCTAACACACCACTCTCGTATAGATTAACAGTAACGAAAACATTATCGTTCGCTACGGGTCCAAAGACTAAATCATAGTCGTGTACTTGTCCCTTACGACAACCAACCACAAAATCCAACCATGCGGCATCGACACCATGAAACTCCCTAATTCGTAATTCTGAATTTGCTAATAGTGCATCATCCACCTCGTAAACAGAGACTATCTTTTTTCCTGTCTTAGCTCTATCCAACTTTATCTCCGTCCACTTCTCAGCCTGTTCCTTCTGAGTAGTTGTATAGAAGCCCTTACCGAAATCTGTTTTATTACGTCCATAACGAAGACTCGGGTTACGGACCTCTACATTTGAGCCATGATATAACCTCATTTTCTCTTTCTCCTATTAATGAAACGTTGGACCTCGTCAATCACATATTCGGTTCCTTGGGTATGGAGCATATCATAATGTTTAAGCAAGAACAAATCTGCATCATATTCTTTAAACAGAGCTAATGCCTGTAAGCCTCCGATACCTTTATGTAGTGCATACTTCTCCAAGGTATAAACAAAGAACTCGAATGCTTGTGGGGTAGTCTCAACCGCATGATGTTTACGCGTCTTCTCAAATTCTTCGTACAAAGCCTCGGAACTCATATACCACCATCTAGCCCCTTCGTTATAGAGTTCCTTATACATATCATTGGAATAAATATATGTAAGAGCCTCATCCAGGGAGATTCTTTTTTTCTCGGACACGTATTCTGCCAAACGGGCAATCTTGATTGGTATAATATTTTCTTCGTATACACCCATACTTGCTTGCTTAATTAACTGAAATGGTATTTTCGGGTGACAGGGAACTGGTTCGTGTCATTAGATGGATGATGGAAGAACCTTTCAGTTAAAAGTTAAAAATTAAAAGTTAAAAGTTAATCTTCTTTCTTTGAATTCTTTACTATTGATGCTAACATTCGAAGTAGTTCTTTGTTGTCGGAATCAAGAGAGGTGTATTCTTCATCACTAAAATAACCAGCAGCATGAATCACGTCAAGCCAGTAGTCGGTTTCACCGGCCTCCTTGAGAGCAATATTCATCTTACTAATGAAATCTTTTTTGCTCTGTGCATAATGACCTTCACGTACATTGGCTCCAACACTTGTACCAGAACGAAGCAATTGCTTTGACATCACAGTCTCACCCTTTTTCTTCAGATATACGTAGCACCTTGCGATACGCTTTGCAAAAGCCAAGCTCTTTTCACCTATTATGCTCTGCGAAGCCATGGAATATAGATTATAAATAAGAGATGATAGATGATAGATGATAGATAAGAGATAAGAGATAAGAGATGAGAGATGAGAGAATTTTACCGCTATTCTTAACAACCTTCTTGAATTATCTTCCTTAGTCAATTATGGCAGAGAAGAGAGGCTGGCGTCAGTGGTTATTAATTGGCGCCTCTTTCATCTGTTTCGTATAGAATTTGCGATAATCAGGAAGTGTCAAATAACCATCCTTATTATATGATAAAGATGCATAACCTTTAGTCGTCATTTTTGAGCACCCCGACTTTATACCGATTTTTCTGTATTCAATATGTTTGGAGAAACTATTATCTGATATTGCTTCAATACGATTAACAAGAAATTCTGCAAAAGGCTGAGATATCATCGTCTGTCTCTTAGAACTATGGGGAGTGTCCTTCATTTCTATAACAAATACAAACATGTTATTATTGTCTTCTACAAAAAGAATATAGTCACACATGCTAACGAGTCCTTGTTTTTCTTGAAAATAGGGAAACAGCTTACAATTATCTCCCTCTTTGTCAAAAGACATTAGCAGTATTTCCTCACTCTTAGAAGCACATATATGACATGACATCGTTCCGCGTTTTCCATTCGTATTGTTTGCGACCATGTCATATTGATTTTTAGGAATGAATTCAGCTTTAATTGCTTGTTTAATAGCATCCAATAAAGTTCTATTATTATGATGATTGCTTGTCATTTCCATATTTCAACTCATAATAAAGTGTTTCTGAAATTTCATTCTGTTTACTGATGCTTTCGTCTATCGTCTTTACTTCAAATCCAGAATCATTTACTTCTATTGGAGTTACATCTACCCTATTTTCACCATTACCATATTTAAACAAATATGCGCCAACAACTTGTGGCCTTAACGCCATGTCTTCTTTATATCCCCACTCCTGCAGTTGTTTCGTCATCTCCTTTGGAGCTGCAGATAACATAATTAAGTTGTTTATCTCACGAATGATATAGTCACTATGAGTACTTATTAATAAACGAATACCAGCATTGACCATCTTGCCAAAGATACGAGCCATCAATATTTGAGCATCGGGATGACAGTTTACTTCTGGCTCATCAATGAATATCATATCATAACGGCCAACAACATGACGTAAGGCATATACCAAGCCTGACACGGACTTCGTTATAGATGCGGAAAGATAAAGTGGCACCTCTTTGTCAGGAACTCTGTTTGGTGTATATTTTAAATCGCCATCGTCTGTCAATGAAAGCTTTCCTTCTAAGATTTCCTGTTCTATGTCGTCTGCAAGACTGGCATAATAGCCTTTATCTTGACTGAGCGCACTCATCTTATAAGCGGCATCAAGAGTATAACTAATAGCTGCAGGATATCTTGCACTATTTCTACTGATGTAATCAAGAAAAGCTTGCCGATTCCCATTTTCAAGCCTTTGTAAAAATTCCATCATTTGGCTTCGATTAACCATGATGTCCTTATAATATGTGTAAAGGCTATTTCTCTCTACAGGGAAAAAGTGTGAGAAAAATACAGGAAATGCCAACACTTTATATACTTGAGTTAATAATTCATTCTTTAAGGATTCAGGTTTGTTGTCAATCTGACTACTTACATTCTCAACTAACAATTCTAACTCACCTGATTTTTTTGTGACTTTTGCAAGAAGATTACCTTTATAGCTGATCTTAAAATCTAATTCACGATTTTTCAAATAAGCGACATATGATTCTTTATCTGTCGTTAAACACATTTTAAAGTCAGCAAATAATTTTTGAGCAACAGAATCGGAAATGCCAAAAACAGTTGCCATATCTCCCATAGATCTATCCTGGCGTTTGGAAATCGCCTCATAAATAGCCTCTGGATTAACAGGTAGAATGAATGAGCGCTTAATGAGAAAATCATTTAGTTGAGTTTCGGTCATACTCTCTTCAAAAGCATCTATTTGTTGCCGAGTGAAAGCATATAAGACATAGGACAAGTATGTCTTTCCCGTATTGTTAGGACCACAAAAAATGCTGAGTTTTTTGTCAAAATCAAAACTCGCCTGCTGAATAGGGCCAAGATTATTAATTTTGATTTTCATATAATTACAATCTAAATTTTCTGCACAAAGACACGAAGACAACAAGAAATTACAAGGGACAGTTCGTGTCATTAGATGGCTGACGGCTGAAGTTTTCTTTACAACGTCTTAAATGCCATCTTTGGGGCTTTATTTCCTTTTCCCTCCCGACAAATGAAATTGTTGTGGAAATGTTGTGGGAAAATCGGCTCTCTTTTCATAACTTACTGAGTATCAGTGGAGGTAAAAAAGTGGAGTATCTATGGGAAATCAGAGTAACAAGTGACAGTTAGTTATCACGACAATGATATTATCGTTTCCTTTGCTTATCGAAGAGGTAGGCTTTAAAGTTGGCGATGTCAAGTGTTTCGAGTTCTTCGCCACTCTCACATTCTTCAATGGCTGCACGGGTCACTGCATTTGGAACGTATTCCCATTCTGCTTTCTCTGCCTTTGCCTTTCGACGAATGGAGCGCACGAACTTGATGGTCTAGGTCATCAGATCCTCATTGCCCATGATATGACTCATTTCATTGAGTAAGGATTTCTCTAATGTTACTATTGCCATGCTCTTGATATATTTATATTTTGTCTGTTTTTTAAAAGAAATAGTCCCGTTGTTATGTCAGTCGTTATTTACCATATTTCTCAACGGCCTCATAATAGGTATCTAATGAGCCAATGTCGAAGCGTCCAGCACTCATAGGCCAAGCATGCATAGTGGTATGCTCCACCATGTAGTGAGCGAGATTGCCTGGAGCATCCTTGCCACAGCCGTTCTCTACTGAGTGGCGAACAAGGGCTAAGTCCTCTTTCCTATAAATATAAAAAGGTGGCACTGCCCAATGTGACTTGGGAACTTCTGGTTTCTCCTCCATGCCAAGTACCTTATTATTTTCGTCTAACTCAACGACACCAGTGCGCTGGAGCTTCTCAATAGATGGCTGCTCATGACACATGATGCAAGAGGTGCCTTTCGCTTTGGCGAAGTCCACAAACTCCTGGAAGGAGAAGAACAATAGATTGTCGGCTGCTACGACCAAGACCCCCTCCAACTCCCCCTGCTTAGGGGGAGTGCTCAGAGCCAACAACAAATCGCATACTGCTCCTAAGCGATTATCGTTTGTCGTACTACCATCATCAATGATGGTGATAGGTTTCTTCCAACGCCTATTGCAGTCTAAGGTCTGAGGTCCAAGGTCTAAGGCCTCTTTACCTTTGACCGACTCCCTTTGACCTTGCTCTTTCACCCATTTTTCAAATATCGGTGCAAACTTGTGATTAGTCACTATTATATGCTCGGTGATGTCATTGATTTTATCAATATCATCGAGCATTCGTCCAAGAATGTTGTTATTGCCTATCTTCAACAACGGTTTAGGAAAGTTCTTGGTCAACTCACCCAAACGAGTTGCGTAGCCTGCGGCTAGTACGACACATTTCATATTCTTTTTACTTTGACCACGAATCTATCGAATCTAACGAATATTTTTTAGATGACAATCATTTTATGATTGCTTTGCGATGAGCAAAGGTTCAATTTTATTGGATGAACTTCTGAAAGTAAACTTTCAAGATTCATCAAACAAAATCAAACTTATCATCTAAAAATAATGATTATTCGTGTTTATATGTTAAATTTGTGTTCGTTATACTACAATTCTTTCCTTTTCTAACTCATCGGAGCAACCGAAGTTCAGAAGCAGACCTAATTTATGCCCAGTGGCATGAAGGTAATTGTACACCTGACTGCGGTGAGCATCATCTAATGCGCTTACCGCCTTCAGTTCTATGATTATCTTTCCAAAGCAGACAAAATCTGCTTTATAGGTTTGCTTCAGCTCCACACCATCGTACTGAATCTTTAGTTCCTTTTCTCGCTCATAGGGTATTCCCTGACGTTGGAACTCAATCTCAAGAGCTTCTTGATAGACTGCTTCAAGGAAGCCAGGACCAAACCAATTGTAGACTTTGAATGCAGCCCCTACTATCTTATAGCTTTCGTCCTTATAGATGAGCATATTCTTTTTATTTGAACACGAATTATACTAATTGGACGAATGTTTATTATTACTGATGACAGACCGCAGGTCTGCTTTATTCAAGAATAAAGGTTTGATTTTGTTGAAAGATTGATTGAAAGCTAGCTTTCATACAGTCTTCAAACAAAATAAAACGCATCATCAGTAATATCAACTTACCATCTAATATAATATAAAACGTATTAATTATTCGGATTATTTGTGAGATTCGTGTTCGTTAAATGAAGCGAGCTCCGTCGTCAGGACGAACCCAGAATACTTGGAAGGTCTTTTCGTATTCAGGGAACTGCTCCAGATATTTCTCTGTGAGTACCTTCTCGATGTCTGCTTTGTAGGCTGGATCTACGAGGGCGATGCAGGCACCCTTGAAGCCGGCACCAGAGAAGCGGCCACCATAGACTCCTGGCAGGTCGCGCATAATCTCGTAAATAGCTATCAGCTCAGGACTTCCACACTCGTAATTGTGGATACTCGATTCGCAGGAGTCGAACGATAGCTTACCAAATAGCTTCATGTTACCCGTTTCCCATGCGGTCACGCCCTGACGTACACGACGGTACTCGCTGTAGAAGTGCTCGGCACGACGAGCGAAGCGGGCTGGCATGGCAATGCGCGTCTTATCGAAGGTTGCCTTGGGGATATCACGCAGGAACGTCTTATCGAACGTTTTCAACGGCTGGTCGGTATATGCCAGCATATTCCATGCTGCTGTCTTACACTCATAGACACGGAGGTTATAATCCGAGTTTACCAGCGAACGGGTCAAGCCTGAGAAGAAGATACCGATCTCGAAGGGAAGGTCTGACGACCTGTTGTCTAAGGTCTGAGGTCCAAGGTCTAAGGCCTCTTTACCTTTGACCGATTCCATTTGACCTCCAAAAGGAATCAGGCGGTATTCGTTGGAGTCACAATCCAAGAATAGGAGCTGATCCTTTTTGGATAGTGCGATACACGCCTGGTCAAGCAGGCCGTTGTTCAATCCGATGTATTCCCGCTCTGCTTCTGATGCTATCTTTACCACTTCGAATGGCTGCAAAGTAATGTCATTCGCCTTGGCAAAAGCCATCACGTAGGCAATAAGTACAGCTGCACTCGAAGAAAGACCACCCACCGGCAGACTGCCCTGAATGACACCATTGATTCCGTACTTCAACTCAAAACGCTTCTTCAGGGCATACTTCGCACCACGGGCATAGTCGCCCCAGTGACGTTCACGTACCTGAGAAGGTGCATCAATCTCAAAGTCCACGAGCCCCTCAAAGGTCTTCGATTCCAGATGTACATGACTATCGTCACGCACATCAAACCACAGGTCAACGCCCTTATCAATGGCGAATCCTGTCACCAGTCCATGCTGATGATCCACATGTGCCCCCAACGGACACACTCTGTATGGTGAGAATATATGATATTGCATAGTAAGAAGTAAGAGGTAAGAGGTAAGAGGTAAGATGTGTATAAGATGGATGATGGATGATGGATGAGGTTACTGCTTGTGGAGGGTGCAGCGCTTGATGTCGACCTTGACCTTGACGTTGCCGAGGCGGCCGAGGGCGAAGCAGAGGAAGTGGTTGTCGGCGTCTTGGACGTAGTTGCCGTAGAGGCCGGCGAGTTCACCGTCGCGGACTTCGATGACCGAGTCGGAGGTGAGGGATTCCTTGGTGAGCTCGATGTCCTCCTCGCTGACGACGCCTGCGATAGCCTGACGGAGTCGCTGGATGTCGCGGTCGGGAACCTGGGCGAGTTTCAGACGGCCGGCAGTGGTGCGCGGCATGGCCCGCTCTGGCAGGAAGAGCTCGATGTATGGATTGTGGCGGACGTGCTCGTAGGCTACGTTCTCGTCCATACCGCTGATGAAGAGCATGCGGGGGATGAAGTAGCGGTCGACCATCCGCTTGGTGCGGTTGGGGTAGACGTGGAGCACTTTCTTGCGGGGGATGTAGGTTTCCCACGTGGCTGTGGTGGGGTTCTTGCTGAGGTAGTCGACACAGGTGTCGGTGTATTTCTGATGGGTCAGCAGTGCCACGAACCATTTGCGGTCGGGTACGGCAGAGCCACTCGGTTTGTGCACCTCAGCACCTACCGAACCGCTTGGAGAAATCTTTGCTTCGTCCATAATTCCCTGCAAAGGTACGAAGAAAATTTCATATAACGAGACAAAAAATGAATAATTTTGGGATATAACATCAAATATTTATAAAAGAGGTGGATTAAGGGTTAAAGGTTAAAGGTTAAAGGTTAAAGGTTAAGGGTTAAGGGATTTTTCATGTTTTTTTCGATATTACGTGAGGATTCACCAGAGATAATCCTCGACTTCGGAGTCGAATTGGAGGGGCTGCGTCCAACCGTAGCGCTGACAGACGGTCTGGATAACCTGCAGGACGTCGGGGGGTATGGGGCACTTGGCGCTATGGTATTGGTAGTACTTGTAACGGCCATAGTGGTTGATGAGTGCACCTTTGATGGAGAGCTCCGTATGATGAGGCATGTCATAATAGAAGTGTTCACGCATACCAAGGGGCATTCTGATGACCTGGTTCTCACGATAGCTATCACACTCGCCCTGGGCAATCTTGCGGTTCCTGGGGTTCATGGACATGATGGCGACCTCGTCAGCATCCACATATTGTCCAACCTCCCAGCGCAAACATGTCTCGTGCAGCGGGCACTGATTGGCAAAACAGACGAAGTAATGTTTGGCTTTTTCAGTAAAAATGGCTTCTTTTTGTTTCATAATCGTATATTTTTGGTGCAAATATACGAAAAAATGTGTTTAACACCAAAAAAATTTCCTGAGAAAATTTGAAGAAAAATGGCATAAACCATCACTGTTTAGGCTATTATGCTGATAAACAAGAAGTTAAGTAGTGACGGTTATAATATAATCGCATAGCAAACATACACTAATCGAGGAAATTTTGTTGATAATTATCAAAATATATGTATAATAGACTGATTACTAAGGTGTTTGAAAATATATAGATAATATCAAACAGAGTGTTTGCGCCCTAAAACAGAGTGTTTGAAGCTTAAAACACTCTGTTTGGAGATTGATATAACAAGGACAAACAAAGTGTTTGAAAAATGGCAATTTTTGTCAAATTTGGGTCAAAAATAGAGAATTAGTGTAGGTTAGTATTGTCACAATTTTTAAACATACACTGCGATGCGCCCTTTATACATCGGCATTTCAGAAGATGAGTGATGGTTTGAGCAACATTTTGCAAATTTTTCTCGGAAAATTTTCACGGGAAATGTTGCAGATATTGGCGAATTTTAGTAATTTTGCAGGGCAAAGGTTAAGGGTTAAAGGTCGAAGGTCAAAGGTCGAAGGTCTAAGGTCTAAGGTTAAAGGTCGAAGGTCGAAGATTAAAGGTTAAAGGTTAAAGGTTAAAGAAGATGAAGGAGATTACGATGATTAAGAGACAGCGGGGTGGCGAAGCGCTGCGGACGCTGGAGATAGAGACAGTGGTGGATATGATGCGTAAGGGAGATTACCAGAAGGAGGTCAATCTGCTACGCACCTACTACCCTATCATAGATAAGGAGCGCAACGAGGACGGCACGCTCGTTGGCGGTGAGGAATATACCAAGAAGCTGCCGATGCTGTGCTTTGCGCAGCAGTTGGAGAACCGCAACCACCAGCGCATCAGCAAGGGCTACACCCAGCTGGTGCTGTTGGAGGTGAACCATCTGCAGAGCTATGAGGAGGCCGTCGCTATCCGTAATGGTGCCGCCCTGATGCCCCAGACGCTGTTGGCCTTTGTGGGTGCCAGCGGGCGGAGTGTGAAGATTGTGTGTGGAGGGAAGATGTCAGATGGAAGAAGTCAGAAGGAAGAGGGAAGAAGTAAGAGGGAAGAGGGAAGAAGTCAGAAGGAAGAGGAGGAACAGGTGTTTCATGAGAGGCTGTATGAGAAGGCACGGATGGCGTATAATGCGCAGCTGGGTGTGACCATCGAGAAGTTGGAGCCGAGGATGGACCGCGTGTGCTATATGAGCTACGACCCTGAGGCGTTCTATAATCCGCTGGCTGTGGCGTTCTATGTCGATACGACGGCCATCGTGAAGCCCGTCAGCACCACTATCGAACCCAAGGAGACGGCACCAGGTCTGGACCGTTACCTGACGTTACATAAGATTTATGAGTTTAACCTCATGAAGGCCTACGACGAGATGGCGACCGTCGAGGAACAGGACTTCAGCGACGATGCGGAGTACACGCACCTGCTGACCATCCGACTGGCTGACCGTTGTCAGGAGACGGGCATCCCACAGGGTATCGCCCTGAGGATGACTATCAACCGCAACCCCTTCCGCCAGGACCCGTTGATGGTGCGTCTGACGTTCGAGAACGCCTATCGTCAGGCTAATGAGAAGAAATATCAGCGCAGGAAGGGCGACAAGCAACGCCTGAAGAACATCGCACCAGAGACGCTGCTAACGATGAAGATTGACATCTTCCTGCGGGAGCACTACGAACTGCGGAAGAACGTGATGCGTGGTGTAGCAGAATACCGCCAGCGGAGAGGGCTGGGCTTCTCGTTCCAGGACCTCACCGAGGAGGCCCGCAACTCCATGACGATGCGCGCCCTGGAGCAGGGCATCCGCTGTTGGGACAAGGATATCCGTCGCTTCGTCAACTCCGACGACATCGAGCTGTACGACCCCATCAACGACTGGCTGGAACACCTGCCCAAGTGGGACGGCGTGGACCGTGTGACACCACTGGCCCAGCGTGTGAAGACCGACTATGAGGAGTGGACGCACCTATTCCACCTGTGGATGCGATCGATGGTCGCCATGTGGCAGGGCAAGGGACAGCTGACGGGTAACGCCCTCGTACCGCTCTTAATCGGTCGCCAGGGCTGTGGCAAGTCCAGCTTCTGTCGCATCCTGTTGCCTCGTGACCAGCGCGAGTACTACAACGACCGCATCAATTTCAAGAACGAGTCCGACCTGAACCTTGGGCTGACATCGTTTGCACTTATCAACCTCGACGAGTTTGACAAGATTACGCAGCGCCAGCAGATTGTGCTGAAGTACCTCGTGTCGACAGCCGATCTGAAATACCGTCCGCCGTATGGCAAGGCTTATAGTAGTCATCGACGCTATGCGTCGTTCATTGGCACCACCAACGACCAGACGCCCCTCGTTGACCCCAGTGGTTCGCGTCGTTTCATCTGTGTGGTGGCTGAGGGTAACATCGACTTCCAGACACCCATCGAGTACCCGCAGCTCTATGCGCAGCTGGTAGCTGAGGTGGCGCGTGGCGAGCGCTACTGGCTAACGAAGGATGAAGAGCAGGCGCTGATGCACCATAACCTGCAATACCAGCGACTTAACGGGCTGGGCGAGATGTTGATGTCGCTATACCAGAAGCCCGAAAACGAGAGCGAGGGCAAGTGGCTATCGCTGAAGGCCATCTCGAAGCAGCTAAAGCAGGCCTTCAAGGGTGCCTATAAGGAGGAAGCCGGCACCTTTGAGAAGATTGGTAACTTCTTGAACCGGCCGGAAAACAAATTCCGGAGTCGCAGGCGCAACTCCGGAAGTGAGTATTTTGTGAAGGAGTTGCCATAAAATGGCAACCAACAGACGGGACAAGTGACGGCGGGGGAACCGCCTAACACAGAGCTTTTAGCCCATGCCGAGGAGGGGCTTCAGGTCGTCCTCTTTGTAGAGGGCGTAGGCCGTGGTGCCCAGGAAGGCCAGGAAAAGGAAGATGATGCACATCTTAGCACGGGCGGGACCGGCCTTGCGGATAGGTACCGTGGCAGGCTCCAGCACCGTGAAGGCGGGCGTCTCTTTCTGTACGTCCATCTCTGCCTGCTGCAGCTGGGCAGAAGCCTGGGTATAGACCTGTTGCTGAATCTGGAGCTCCTGGTTCAGGCGCATCTGTTCCGTACGATAACTCTCCAGGAAGATGCGCATGTTGGCATCTGCATAGTTCGCATAGCGACGGCGAGCCTCCTCATAGCGTTTCTGTGCTTTGGCATAAGCCTTCTTGCTAAACTCCAAATCCACGCGCGCCTTCTTGGTGCGGTAGTCGGTGATGAAGTCCTGCAGGTGCTGCTGTACCGAGTCGGCCATCGTAGCAGCAATCAGCGGATCTTGGTCAACCACGTCAATCGTAATCACCATCGTCTTCTTGTCCACATCGCAGACAATACGCTTTTTCATCGACTTGACGATAGCCGTCTGTTTCTTGGTCAAGCGGAAAGGATTCACCTCCTTTGGCTCTTTTTTCTTCTCGGAAGTGAAAAGACTGAAGATGGCACCCTTCGTAGCACCAATGGCCTGCGACCACCACGGCGACTTCTGCTCATTCAGCAGGTAATCGTAGTAGGTCATCATTTTATCATCCTTGTCGCGATGCACCTTGATGGGGAACAGCGAAGAATGGAACGTAACGCTGTTCATCAAGTCCGGATAGAGCGTGGGGAACAGTGCCTCCGTCGTATTTCCTGCTGCACCAGAGAGGTTGATACCAAACATACTCGCCATGCTACTCAGCGAGTTGCTGCTTCGGCGGCTGTTGAGCTCAGGGCTCAGCTTCACCGTCACCTTATAATAATTAGGCAGGCTCAAGGTGTAGATGACAGCCACCACCGCAGCTACACCCAGCACCTTGAGGTACAGTTTCTTATACTTTAACAGGTCTTTGAAGATCTTCATGAAGTCGATAGAAGACCCTTCCTGTGGTATGTTGTTTTCTTCCATATCTATGAGATTACTTTAACAAGTTAGCTATAGAAGCAATCATCGTAGCCAATGAAGCCATGCTGGTACCGATACCGAGCCATTGTGTCAGCTGACCACTTTCCTTCTTTTCCTTTGTTGGAACGATAAGCTCACAGCCCGGCTCAATCTTAGCCTTCTTGGCCAATGCCATCGTACCATTCTGATAGACCACATAGGTGCCCTTCTTTCTGGCACGGTCGCCAAAGCCACCAGCTTGCTCAATATAGTATTTCCAGCCTTTACCTTCTTCGAAGGCCACTGTATTCGGGGTATAGACATCACCAGAGATACGGACGGTATGGTTGAAGCGAGGTACAACCAGGCGGTCGCCATCCATCAGCTCGATATCCTTGGTAGTGCCAGGTTCCTTCAACGCCTCGTCCAAGTGGATACCCACAGGATAAGAAGTACGCAGTGCCAGCTTCCGCAGAGATATAGAGTCACCAGAATCCGATGTCTGGCGGGCCATACGAATTACCGACTGCACACGAGCACGCTCATCGGCACTCATTCTACGAATCAGCCGTGAACCACGGATATCCGCACCCTCCACGATACCACCGGCTGCCTTTACCAGGTCGGTGAGACGCATATTCTTACGTTCCATCGTGTAAGAGCCACGGAACATCACCTCACCATCGATAGAGACGGTGATAGGATCCTGGTAGGTAGGACTACGACGAACCTGCACGATATCGAACGGTTCGAGCTTGAAGTTCTTATCGTTGGAGAAATTGAAATTCTCATCAATGGTGAACGAGAACGTCTTCTTCAAATCCATGCCCGCATTGGTGGCATTGGGGTCGTGATACTGACGTGAGACATCGACCTTAGCCGTAGAAGCCGCATAGGTCAGGCCACCAGCCTGAAGAATGAAATTCTCCAGCGTCATGCTATCCGCATACTCGTAAGGTCCAGGGAAGACCACCTCACCCAGAATCGTAATAGTACGACTGTACTGGTGTTCCGGAATAGTCGGGATGAACAGGATATCCTCATTCTGAAGCTGGATGTCAGCCTCCGTACCATTCATGATACCCTCCAAATCGACAGAGAGCACCTCCTGTGTGCGGTTGGGCTTCAGGCGGCGCAGTACGGCACGGTTGGTCATCGCCTCAGGAGTCAGTCCCTCGGCACGTTCGAGCAAGCTCTTCACGCTATAAACCTTCTCACCCAACTGGTACATACCCGGACGAGCCACAGCACCATTAATCTGCACCATATTCTCATAGAGGTCAGAGATAGCCTCCACGCTGACAGCATCACCATCACGAAGTTTGAAAGACGAGAAGTCGAATTCATCGATATTGAAGACGTTCTTCATCTTTTCCGCATTACGGTTGACGCGAACAGTCTGCTTATGTGCATCGCTGGAGAAACCACCACAATATTTTAATAAGGTGGAAATGCTCTCCGTCTCACGCAACTCATAGGTCATCGGACGCTTGACATATCCGGAAATGTTCACCAGACAGTCGTAGGTATCCACCTGGATGACATCATTGTCCTGCAAGGGCACATTACCTGCCAGACGACCGTTGAAGATAAACTCATAGACATCGACGACGGTCACCAGCTTGCCCTGGCGATAGAGCTTGATGTTACGAAGCGTACCTAAATTGCTGATACCGCCGGCACGATAGAGGGCGTGGTAAACCGTAGAGAGGGAACTCAAGGTGTAAGTACCTGGCACGCGGACCTCACCCAGCACGTTAACCTGGATAGAACGCGTCTGACCCAGCGTGATACGGATGTCAGAGCTCTGGAAGAAACGACCCAGACGCTGACGGATGCGGTTCTGAGCGGCACGAATCTGTAGGCCACTGACCTGAATAGGTCCGAACTCAGGGACATAGACGTCGCCCTCCGGGCTGACCGTCAGTCGCTGACTCTCCTGTGAACCGCCATAGATGTCAACCACCAACACATCGCCAGGACCCAGCACATAGTTCTGCGGTGTAGCGATATTCATATTAGGAGCGAATGTCAGGTTACGGTTATTAAAGATGTTACGTCCAAAGACCTGGTTGCTGTAGCCTCCACGTCTTCTGGATGCTCTTGTTCCGTCATCGTCCGTCTCATCACCCATTGCTTCGTCCATCAGCGCATCATCACCGCCAGCCAGCTGTTCTGCGGCAACCTCGCCAGCATCGTTATTGGTGCGTGAGCGGTCAACCGCTTGACGAAGACCATTGTCAACAGCATTACCCATACCAGCTTTGTTGATCTGGTTAGCATACTGACCGCGCAGGCGCTGCAACTGCTGGGGTGTAGCCCCCTGCTGGAGCAACTGGTTGGCAATCTGAGCCTCCGAAGCGCCAGCACGCTTCTGGCTGGCAGCACTACGAATGACCTGTCCGTCGCTTACGCCGCCACCTTTGCTGGTACCTGTCGTCGCTGTCGTACCAGCGCCACCGCCAGTACCGCCAGCACCGCCGGCACCACCACCTGTATTCTGTGCGTAGTTCACTACCGTGCAACATACGAACAGCATCAAGATTAGATATATTCTCTTCATATTATTTATTAAAGATGTACTCGTAAGAATTCTCAGAAAGTAATCCTAAAAGGGCAGATCGTCGGCACTACCCTCTCCTGCGGGCTCCTGAGCTGGAGGGAAGGGAGAAGTAGCATCCTGAGGGGCTGCAGCAGGCTGAGCAAAGGGAGCGCCCTGCACGGGAGCCGCCACGGCGGGAGCAACACCACGAACGACGTTGAAAGCACGAATCTCGTTGAACCAACGACCATTATACTCGTGTGCATCGATATCGAAAGACACCGTGATATCCTCACCCATCTGAATGTTGAACTGCTTGATACGATCCTCACCAAAGATTCGGAACATACATTTGCGGGGATACTGTCCCGGAACCTCGATGACATACTCCTGAGACATCCATGCATTTCCGGTGCGCTGAGAGACACCACTGTTTGCCGGAAGAACGGCAATAACTTTACCTGATAATTCCATAATTATTTGTTGTTTTTTTACGTTTTTTCTGTTTCAGACTGCGAAATTACGGAAAATATTTTTAAAATAATCATTTTTCCGACAATATTTTTGCATTTGACCAACTTATTTTGTATTTTTGTGGTCAATTTACGCTTATTAGCACATAAACGAACAAAACTAAAAATATAAATACGCATGAGATTTACAGTTTCCAGCACTGCGCTTAGCAGCAAACTCAACGCTCTTTCGAGAGTCATCAACAGTAAGAATTCACTGCCCATTCTGGCCGATTTCCTGTTCGACGTACAGGACAACATGCTCTATCTGACTGCTTCAGACAGCGAGAACGTCATGAAGACCCAGTTGGAGTTGAACGAATCAGACGGCAACGGTCGTTTTGCCATTGGCAACCACGACCTGTTGGAAGCCGTGAAGGGTTTCTCCGAGCAGCCCATCACCTTTGACGTGGACCAGACTGCCAATATCGCCAAGATTTCGTACCAGAACGGTCTTTTCTCACTGCCCGTAGAGAATGCTGACGAATATCCGCAGACTCAGGGTATCACGGATGGTGCCAACGAGATTGTCATCAGCAATGCCCTGTTAGCAGAGAACATCAACCGCTCACTGTTTGCCACCGCCCAGGATGAGTTGCGCCCCGTGATGAACGGTATCTACTTCGACCTAACTCCAGAGTGCCTGGCTATCGTTGCCAGCGACGGTCACAAGCTGGTGCGCAACAAGGTGCTGAGCATCCAGAGTGAACAGCCTGCCGCCTTCATCCTGCCTAAGAAACCCGCCTCCCTGTTGAAGGCCCTGCTGGGTAAGGACGGTGGTGATGTGACCATCCGCTTCGATGAGCGCAATGCCCAGATCAGCTATGGCGATGGCGAGATTATCTGTCGACTGATTGAGGGTCGCTATCCTAACTATAACAGCGTGATTCCACAGAACAACCCCAACCAGTTGACTGTTGACCGTCAGACACTGTTGGCTGCCCTGCGCCGCGTGCAGCCCTTCGCCAACGACTCCAGCAACCTGATTCGCTTCCACGTAGAAGGAGGTACCCTGCAGTTGGATGCTGAGGACTACGACTTCTCGAAGACCGCTACCGAGCGTATGTCGTGCTCATATAATGGTCAGCCGATGAGCATTGGCTTCAAGGGCTCTTCATTCATTGAGATACTCAGCAACTTCGACTGTCAGGATGTTATCCTGCAGTTGGCAGACCCCAGTCGTGCAGGTCTCGTACTGCCCTCTGAGCAGCCTGAGAACCAGGATGTGCTGATGCTGATGATGCCGATGCTGATCAACGATTAACTGGGGAGTTAACGAAGTTAAAGAAGTTAAGGAAGTTAAAGAATAAATGAAACTGAACTTACAGAAACCACTGGTGATTTTTGACTTGGAGACCACGGGCCTTGACATTGTCAAGGAACGTGTCATCCAGTTATCATATATTAAGGTGTACCCCGACGGTCGAGAAGAGAGGGGTAATGAGATTATCAATCCGGAGAAGCCCATCCCCGACGAGGTCGTGGCGCTGACGGGTATCTCCAATGAGGATGTCAAGGACAAGCCTACCTTCAAGCAGTTGGCGAGCAAGATTTGCGAGGTGTTTACCGGTTCGGATATTGCCGGCTATAATAGCAACCACTTCGACGTACCCCTGTTGGCTGAGGAGTTCCTGAGGGCAGGCATTGACTTCGACTTCAGCAAGTGTCGTCTGATAGATGTGCAGACCATCTACCATAAGATGGAGCGCAGAAATCTGGCTGCTGCTTATAAGTTCTATTGTGGCAGAAAGATGGAGGACGACTTCGAGGCTCACCGTGCCGACCAGGACACCGAGGCTACCTATCGTGTACTGATGGGAGAGTTGGACTGCTATACGGAGGAGCACCAGCGCGCCATAGGTGAAGACCCCACAGAGCGCACCCTACCCAACGATATGCAGGCCCTGGCAGACTTTTCGAAGGTCAACGACAATGTAGACTTTGCCGGACGTATTATATGGGCAGAGGTGAAGGGAAAGCGCACAGAGGTGTTTAACTTCGGTAAGTACAAGGGACTACCCGTGACCGATGTGCTGCGCATGGATCCTGGCTACTATAGCTGGATACTGAATGGAGACTTTACGAATAACACCAAGCAGGCGCTGACGAGGATTCGTTTGCGCGAAGCGCAAAAGTAGCAGTTAAAGGAGTTAAAGAAGTTAAAGGAGTTAAGGAAATTAGAGGTAATGCTTAAGGGGAAGAAGATTGTACTGGGTATTACGGGTTCAATAGCCGCGTATAAGGCGTGTCTGATTATCCGTGGACTGGTGAAGGCTGGTGCTGAGGTGCAGGTGGTGATAACGCCTGCGGGGAAGGAGTTTATCACCCCGATAACGCTGTCGGCACTGACCCACAAGCCAGTGATTAGCGAGTTCTTTGCCCAAAGGGATGGTACGTGGAACTCGCATGTGGATCTGGGACTGTGGGCCGACGCCATGCTTATTGCACCCTGTACGGCCTCGACCCTTGGCAAGATGGCCAATGGTATTGCCGACAACATGCTCATCACCACCTATCTGTCGATGAAGGCCCCTGTGTTTATTGCCCCTGCCATGGACCTGGATATGTATAAGCACCCCAGCACGCAGGAGAATATGCAGCGACTGAAGGGCTACGGGAATATCATCATTGAGCCCGCATCAGGGTTCCTGGCATCTGGACTAGAAGGAAAAGGAAGGATGGAGGAGCCGGAAAGGATTTTGGCCATACTGGAGGAAAGCCTAGGGGAAGCCCCCTCAAAAATGAGGGGGAGTAGTGGTTTGGAAAAGGCATGGCAAAACCATGCCCTACAGGAAAGCATGGAAGCGCAAAAGGCATGGCAAAACCATGCCCAACAAGAAAGCCCGGAAGGAGGGATGAGGGGAAAGAAGGTGCTGATTACCGCTGGACCGACGTATGAGAAGATAGACCCGGTGCGGTTTATTGGAAACTATAGCAGTGGGAAGATGGGCTTCGCGCTGGCTGAAGAGTGCGCACAAAGAGGTGCTGAGGTGACACTGGTCGCTGGCCCCGTCAGTATGGAGTGCTCTGAGGCTATCCACCGTATTGATGTGGAGAGCTGCGAGGAAATGTACCAGGCCGCGACTGCAGCTTTTAAGGAGAGTGATGCAGCGATACTATGTGCAGCTGTGGCAGACTTCCGTCCAGCTACGCAGGCAACGCAGAAAATCAAGCGAGAGAAGGACGACTTAGTATTACGCCTTGAGCCCACTCACGACATTGCGGCGGCTTTGGGAAAGATGAAGACAGGGGAGCAGGTGCTGGTGGGATTTGCCTTGGAGACCAATGATGAAGAGGTGAATGCCAAGAAGAAGCTGGAGAAGAAGAATCTCGACTTCATCGTCTTGAACTCGCTGCAGAACAAAGGAACGTGCTTCCAGTCGGATGAAAACCAGATAAGCATCATCTCCAAGGAAGGTCAGCGAGACTATGAGAAGAAATCGAAGCAGGCGGTGGCGAGAGACATCGTAGATGAAATCGAGAAGAGAGTTAAGAGTTAAGAGTTAAGAGTTATGAGTTATGAGAAGATAAATGAAGATAGCCGCTTTAAGGCAGAAGGTAGAGGACGATACTGTTGTCTTTTGACTCCCTTTATCTTCCTCTTTCTCTTTCTATCTCCCTTAAAAGCCGCAGCGCAGGAGTTGCAGGTGAAGGTGAACATTAACAGTTCACAGGTGGAGGGTACTGATAAGAGTGTCTTTGAGAACCTGCAGCAGACCTTGGAACAGTGGATGAACGACAAGCAGTGGACTGAATTGCAGTTCCAGAAGGATGAGCGCATCAACGTCAACTTCAACATTACTGTACAGAAGTATGACAAGGCCAACAACCGCTTTGAGTGTTCAGCCATGATTCAGGCCAACCGCCCGGTGTACAACTCTGCCTACACCACCACCTTATATAATAATAAGGATGGTGACTTCAACTTCGACTTTGCGCAGTTTGACCAGCTGAACTTCATGGAAGAGAATATCGACAATCAGCTGACAGCCTTGATGGCGTACTATGCCTTTCTGATTATCGGTCTGGATCTCGACAGCTTTGGTCCGATGGCTGGTACAGAGGTGTTGCAGCGTTGCATGAACCTGACGAATAACGCCCAAGATATGGGCTTCCCCGGTTGGAAGGCCTTTGAAGACTCGCGTAACCGTTTTGCCATTATCAACGACTACTTGGATGAGGCGATGAAGCCCTTCCGTCAGATGCAGTACGACTATTACCGCAAGGGTCTGGACGAGATGAGCAACAATGCAGAACGAGGACGCACGAATATCTCTGAGGCCCTGGAACTGCTGAAGCAGGCCCACCAGGACAAGCCACTGAGTCTGTTGCCACAGATATGGACTGACTACAAGCGCGACGAGTTGGCGAATATCTACAAGGGTAAGGGTACGCAGAAAGAAAAAGAGAACGTCTATAACATCTTGTTTAACCTCAATGCGTCGCAGAGCGAGGCGTGGAATAAGATAAAAGAATAATACCCACCCCCAGCCCCTCCCCGGCTGGGAGGGGAGTGAGGGAAGATAGAAGAAGGCTGAGGGCTGATGTAAGATGTAAGAAGGAAGAAGTAAGATGCTGAAGAAACTATATATCAAGAATTATGCGCTGATAGACCTGCTGGATATTGAGTTGTATCCAGGGTTCTCGGTGTTGACTGGTGAGACTGGTGCGGGAAAGAGTATTATCCTGGGGGCTATCGGTCTGTTGCTGGGTCAACGTGCTGATTCTAAGAGTATTAAGACTGGGGCTGACAGATGTACCATCGAGGCCCATTTCGATTTGTCGAGATATGATTTGCAACCGTTCTTTACGGACAACGATATAGACTACGATGCGGAAGATACCATTATCCGCAGGGAGATCACGGCCACAAAGAGTCGTGCGTTTATCAATGACACCCCTGTGGCACTGTCGATGCTGAAAGAACTCGGTGAGCAACTGGTGGATATCCATTCACAACACCAGAACCTGTTGCTGAACAAGCAAGACTTCCAGTTGAGTGTGGTGGATATCATTGCCCAAAACCAGACCCTGTTAGCTGACTATCAGGAGATCTATAGTCAACTGCAAACCGCCAACAATCAATTGCAAGCGCTGAAGGATGACATTGAACAGAACCGTCAGCAGGCAGATTTTATGCAGTTCCAGTTTGAAGAACTCACTCAGGCACAGTTGGTTAGCGGTGAACAGGAAGAATTGGAGCAACAGAGCGATATGCTATCCCATGCAGAAGATATCAAGGGAGCATTGTATGAGGCTGATGGGCACTTGAATAGCGAGCAACAAGGTGCCGTGGACAACGTCAGACAGTCGTACCAGACCCTGCGGAACATCTCCCGTTTGTTGCCTGCAGCCAGTGAGTTGGCAGAGCGTCTGGAGAGTTGTCATATTGAACTGAAAGACATTGCCGATGAGGTCAGCAGGCTGTTGGAGCGCACCGATTTCGACCCTGCAGAACTAGACCGTCTGAACAATCGTCTGGACCTGCTCTACGACCTGGAGAAGAAATACCACGTGGATAGCGTGGACGAACTTATTGCCCAACGCGACCAATTGGATAAACAACTCAATGCCATTGAAAACAGCGATGAAGCTGTGGCAGAGCTGGAGGCTAAGTGCCAACAGTTGACGGCCCAGTGTCAACAGCTGGCCGACAAGTTGACTGCCCAGCGCCAGAAAGCCGCGAAAGCCATTGAAAAACAGATGCAACAGCGCTTAGTGCCCCTGGGTATGCCCCATGTACGTTTTGAGGTGACTATCAATAGTCAGCCGTTAGGTCGTCATGGTCAGGACAACGTCAGTTTCCTGTTCTCCGCGAACACCTCCACCCCACTCCAACCCGTCAGTCAGGTAGCCTCCGGTGGTGAGATTGCCCGTGTCATGTTATCGCTGAAGGCCATGATTAGCGGTGCCGTGAAACTGCCCACCATCATCTTCGACGAGATAGATACCGGTGTCAGTGGAAAGATTGCCGAGAAGATGGCGGAGATGATGCGTGAGATGGGACAAGCCGAGCGTCAGGTAATCAGCATCACCCACCTGCCACAGATTGCTGCTATGGGTAGCCACCACTATCGTGTTTCTAAGGAAGAGACACCACAGGGTACCACCAGCAGCATGCACTTGCTCAATGATGACGAACGCATCAAGGAGATTGCGCAGATGGTCAGCGGTAGCGACGTGTCAGAAGCAGCAATCGCCAATGCGAAAGCACTGTTGAAACAATAAGGAAAGCAGTGGGAGACCCGCTGCCTACTAAACAAAAGGGAACCTTTGTTAGAAGGGGACGGAGCCAGGGGCATCACCGGGTTCAAAGGGGGAAGCATTAGGATCTGCCGGCATACCACCATTCATCTTACTACCCAGAATCTCGCCACCGCCATCATCCGTATGCTTGGTGCTGCGCAGTTGTTTGTCTTCTGGATTCTCGAAGCGCGTAAACTCACCACGGAATGTCAGCAGCACATCGCCCGTCGCACCCTTACGGTGCTTGGCAATGATAATCTGTGCCATGCCGTGCAGGTCGCGACCCTTATCATCCTCAAAGATATGGTAGTACTCCGGACGGTGCACGAACAGCACCATGTCCGCATCCTGCTCAATGGCTCCCGACTCACGCAGGTCGCTCAACTGCGGACGCTTACCTTCCAATCCGTCACGACTCTCCACACCACGGTTCAGCTGCGACAGTGCGAGGATAGGAATATCCAACTCCTTCGCCAAGCCCTTCAGTGAACGTGAGATAACGCTCACCTCCTCCTGACGCGACGAGAAGCGCATACCGTTGGCATTCATCAGCTGCAGGTAGTCAATCATGATGATTTTCACTCCGTGCTCACGTACCAGACGACGTGCCTTGGTGCGCAGTTCAAACACCGACAGGCCCGGCGTATCATCCACATACAACGGTGCACCCAGCAGGTTGTTCACACGCTTGTCCAGGCGATCCCACTCGTCGGGCTGCAGCTGACCATTCAGGATCTTTGAACCCTGTATCTCACAGACGTTTGATATCAGACGGTTTACCAGCTGCACGTTCGACATCTCCAGCGAGAAGAAGGCCATTGGTACCTGATAGTCTGCTGCAATATTCTTCGCCATACTCAGTGCAAACGACGTCTTACCCATGGCCGGACGTCCAGCGATAATCACCAAGTCACTAGGTTGCCAACCAGAAGTGATATCATCCAACTTATGATATCCCGTAGGTACACCCGTCAGACCGTCCTTGTTGGCTGCTGCCTTTTGGATAACATCCACCGCATTCTTGATGACCGGGTCTATCTGCGTATAGTCCTTCTTCATGTTACGCTGTCCCAGTTCGAACAGCGAACCCTCCGCCTCCTGCATCAGGTCGTCTACATCCACCGTCTCATCAAACGCCTTGGTCTGGATGTTGCTGGAGAACGATATCAGTTGACGTGCCAACGACTTCTGGGCGATGATACGCGCATGATACTCGATATTGGCTGACGATGCCACACGCGACGACAGTTCCGTGATGTATCCCGGACCACCCACCATCTCCAGGTCGCCCTGTTTGGCCAGCTGTTCCGTCACCGTCCAGATGTCCACGGGACGCTCCTTCAGTGACAGTTCCATGATGGCCTGATAGACCTTCTGGTTGCGGGGTTCATAGAAGCTCTCCGGCAACAGTGTCTCACAAACGACGGCATAGGCGTCCTTGTCAATCATCAAGGCGCCCAGCACGGCCCGTTCTATCTCTGTTGCCTGAGGTTGTACGTGTGCGTAAGTGTTATCCACAGGTTGCTGCCTGCGTCTGGTATTGTTTTTCTGTTCAGCCATAATCAGTCTTTTCTGTCTTTTAGGAAATCATCTAAAGAGGTTTGTGGATGATGGTTCATATAAGTCGCTGCCTCGTCCACATAGTCGTTGTCGAACACCTGTTTCTGCATCAGTCTGTTCACCGTCCACATGATGCGTCCCATGTGCTTGTCGCGGTTCGTCTGTTCTTGTCCTTTGGGCAAAGGATAGATGCTCAGCAGATAGAAACTCAGACAGTCGGGCACAATCATATCGCGTTGCATCTGTTCGCGTTCCTGCTCGCTGTAGTGGTCCACATAGAACGGATAGTCGGCACCGAGGTACTTGTCGAGGCTGACACCCAACGAACCACCCGACACGATGATGCTCTGATCAAAAGAACCAATCTGCGTATATACCGTCGGCACAGGCATGTCTGGCAGTTCGTCCTTCAGCCGCTTGAATGCCAACGACAAATGTTCATCGACATCATCCATGTTGGCGTACTGCTGTTGCACGTCGTTGAGCATCTGCTGGAGTGTGGAGTCCTGAAAGAAGAACAGAAACTTCGTATTGATGGCCGGGTCGTCGACCTGTCCCAGGTGCAGCATATCCTCAATCAGCATGCGCGTCTCCGTGGGGAAATAGGTGTTCATCTGTTGTAACGCAGAATAGTCGCCCGTAGTGAGATAGAGCATCTCGATACGGTCAAAACGCTGGATACCGATACGCTTGCCTGCAGCATCCGTCTCAGCAGGTTTCAAGTGCCACTGACAACCGACGCAGACCAACATCAGCACAATCAATATTCCGTATATTTTCTGCACGTTACTAACAGGAAAAACATTAATTTTATTAAAAATACGATGCAAAATTACTAAAAAATATTTTTAATAGCAAATTTTTTGCTAAAAAGATAAAAAATGGTGCGAGAAATGAGTATATTTGTAGCTGGTATCAACTATCCATAGCATGAAAAGTACGATTTCCCTCTGGCTGTTGACATGTGCAACACTGCCCTTGATGGCTCAAAAAACCATCGAGGTAAGTGTCGTCAATCCGTCGTCACAAGCACGGAACGACCAGCCTGTTGTCCTCCAGTTGGAGCGCTATGGACAGGATATCCGTTCGGCACTGGTCACCTGCGAGGGCAAGGAGATTCCTTGTCAGTTGGATGATTTAGATCAGAACGAGACCTTCGACGAGCTGTGTTTTCTGGCTGACCTTGGCAAGAAGGAGCAGAAGCACTATACGGTGACGCTCTATACAGAAGGAGCGCCACGTCCCTACCCTGCCCGCGTCTATGCTGAGATGGTGATGGCCAACACGAAGGACAAGACGCTGAAGAAAAACCAGCAGAACAATTACATCGAGTCGCTCACAGCTCGTGGCGACGCGGCATATACTTATAACGTACAGCACCACCATGGTGTGGCCTTCGAAAGCGAGCTCAACGGTATCCGCATCTACTTTGACGCCCGCCAGACGCTGGACTTATATGGAAAATTCAATAAACAACTGGAACTGAAAGAAACCCAGTTCTATACAGATGCCGACCAGAAGGCTCGCGGCTATGGTGACGACGTGCTCTGGGTGGGTAAAACCTTCGGACTCGGTGCCTTCCGTGGTTGGGATGGTCAGCAGCCCACACTCGTGGAACCCGTTCGCAGTCGTACCCAGCGCATTATCAGCTACGGACCGCTGCGCACCATCGTCGAACTGGTTGACCGCGGCTGGCAAGCGCCCTCACCTCTCACCTCTCACCCCTCACCTCTGAACATGACCCTGCGCTACACCCAGTATGCGGGCCACAGGGACACCGATGTCGATGTGCTGTTCAATAAGGACGTTAGCGACTACCGTTTCTCCACGGGCATCATCAATGTGAAAGGTTCTGAGGAGTTTACCGACAAGAAAGGGCTGCGCGCCTGCTGGGGTACCGACTACCCCTCCACCGATACGCTGAAGTGGAAGCGCGAGACCGTTGGTCTGGCTGTGCTGGTGCCACAGCAGAACATCGTCAGCGAGGAGCCTGCCAACAAGGACAACTACGCATATATAATAAAGGTGGCGGGCAACCGGATGCACTACAAGGTGAACTACACCTCTGCCAACGAGACCTTCGGTTACCACTCAGCCAAAGAGTGGTTCGACTACCTGAAGGCGTGGAGGCGAGAAGTGGAAGAACCACTTCAAGTAAGAGTTAAGAATTAAGAGTTAAGAGTTATCGGCTCGCCGATTATGAATTAAGAATTAACGAGAATAATATTTCTAACAATTAAACATTTACTTTACAAACAAGATTAACATGAACAATGTACCTGTAATTAAGATCGGTATCGTGGCTGTTAGCCGCGACTGTTTCCCCGAGTCACTGGCCGTTAACCGCCGCAAGGCCGTTATCGCCGAGTATGAGAAGAAGTTCGGTAAGGAAGGCATCTACGAGTGCCCCATCTGCATCGTTGAGAGCGAGATTCACGCTAAGCAGGCTCTCGAGGATATTACGAAGGCTGGCTGTAACGCACTGTGCGTATACCTCGGCAACTTCGGTCCTGAGATTTCTGAGACCATGCTGGCTGACTGGTTCCAGGGTCCCGCTATGTTCTGCGCTGCTGCTGAGGAGACACAGAACAACCTGATTGATGGTCGTGGTGATGCTTACTGCGGTATGCTGAACGCCAGCCAGGCCCTCTCTCTGCGCAAGACCCGCGCATACATCCCCGAGGAGCCCGTTGGTGACGCTGCTCAGTGCGCTGAAATGATTCACGAGTTCCTGCCCATCGCCCGCGCTATCGTAGGTCTGCAGAACCTGAAGATTATCAGCTTCGGTCCCCGTCCAAACAACTTCCTGGCTTGTAACGCTCCTATCCGCGCCCTCTATGATCTGGACGTTGAGATCGAGGAGAACTCAGAGCTCGACCTGTTCGAGGCTTTCCAGAAGCACGCTAACGACCCACGCATCGACGAGGTTGCAGCTGACATGGCCAAGGAGCTCGGTCACGGCAACAAGATCCCTCAGGTGCTGCCTAAGCTCGCTCAGTATGAGCTGACACTGCTCGACTGGATTGAGGCTCACAAGGGTTCTCGTCAGTTCGTTGCTATGGCTAACAAGTGCTGGCCTGCCTTCCAGACTCAGTTCGGCTTCGTTCCCTGCTATGTCAACAGCCGTCTGACCAGCCGTGGCATCCCCGTAGCTTGCGAGGTTGACATCTACGGTGCGCTGTCAGAGTACATCGGAACCTGCATCAGCCAGGATGCCGTTACGCTGCTCGACATCAACAACACCGTTCCTAACGACATGTACGAGGAGAGCATCAAGGGCAAGAAGTTTGCTTGCGACACCTATACCGACAAGGAAATCTTCATGGGCTTCCACTGCGGTAACACTGCTTCTTCTAAGGTTTGCAACTGCCAGATGTGCTTCCAGCGCATTATGGCTCGTGCCCTGCCTGTTGAGGTTACCAACGGTACCCTGGAGGGTGACATCCAGCCCGGTCTGGCTACTGTTTATCGTCTGCAGTCTACTGCCGACACCAAGCTCCGCGCTTACATCGCTCAGGGCGAGGTTATTCCTGTAGCTACCCGCTCATTCGGTTCTATCGGTATCTTCGGTATCAAGAACATGAGCCGCTTCTACCGTCACGTCCTCATCGAGAAGCACTACCCACACCACTGCGCTGTGATGTTCGGCCACCAGGGTAAGTACCTGTGGGAGGTTCTGAAGTACATGGGCATCCCCGTGGACGAGATTGACTACAACTTCCCGAAGGGTGACTTCTATCCCACCGAGAATCCATTCGCATAATCTGCGACAGACTTCAATAGCTACGAGCCGTAACCCAGAAAGTTACGGCTCTCGCTATTTTTAGAGGAGTTTCTTTGTCATTTAGAAATATTTTTTGTACCTTTGCGCCGTTATTGTGAAAAGAAAACGTTGAGAGCGTGATAGAGAAGCACATAGTACTTGAGGACATTGATCCCGTGGTGTTCTACGGGACTGGTAATCAGCACCTCCAGATGATTCGCGCCTTGTACCCGAAGCTGCGCATCGTGGCCCGCGACAATGTCATCCGCGTCTTGGGCGATGAAGAACAGATGGCTGCCTTCGAGGAGAGCACGGAGCGCATGCGTCAGCACGTGCTGAAATTCAATTCCCTCAACGAAGAAAATATCCTAGACATTGTGAAAGGTCGTCGCACTACCGACGATATCCCCGACGACGTGGTGTGCTACTCCATGTCGGGCCGCGCCATCAAGGCTCGCAGCCAGAACCAGCAGCAGCTCATCGATGCCTACCAGCAGAACGACATGGTGTTTGCCGTGGGACCTGCCGGTACAGGTAAGACCTACCTGTCGATAGCCCTGGCCGTGAAAGCACTGAAGGATAAGACGGCAAAGAAGATTATCCTCTCGCGCCCTGCTGTGGAGGCTGGCGAGAAGCTCGGTTTCCTGCCTGGCGACATGAAGGAAAAGATAGACCCCTATCTGCAGCCGCTCTACGACGCTCTGGAGGATATGCTGCCACAGGTGAAGCTGCAGGACATGATGGAGAAAAACATCATCCAGATAGCTCCGCTGGCCTTTATGCGCGGTCGTACGCTGAGCGATGCTGTCGTCATCCTTGACGAGGCCCAGAATACGACACCCGCCCAGATTCGTATGTTTCTGACTCGTATGGGTTGGAATACGAAGATGATTATCACGGGTGACATGACACAGATAGACTTGCCGAAATCGCAGAAGAGCGGTCTCGTGGAGGCCTTGCATATATTAAATAATGTGGAGGGCATCGGCATCGTCAATCTGACGGGTAAGGACATTGTGCGCCACAAGCTGGTGACTCGCATTGTCAACGCTTACGAACGTTTTGACAAGGAAGTTAAAGAAGTTAAGGAAGTTAAAGAAGATAACAATGAAAGCATTAACAAAGACTGATTTCCACTTTGAGGGACAGAAGAGCGTGTACCACGGAAAGGTACGCGATGTGTACAACATCAACGACGACCTGATGGTGATGGTGGCCACCGACCGCATCTCCGCTTTCGACGTCGTACTGCCGAAGGGTATTCCCTTCAAGGGTCAGGTACTGAACCAGATTGCTGCGAAGTTCCTGGATGCCACTACCGACATCTGTCCGAACTGGAAACTGGCCACCCCCGACCCCATGGTCACTGTGGGTCTGAAGTGTGAGGGCTTCCGTGTGGAGATGATTATCCGCTCTATCCTCACCGGCTCTGCCTGGCGAGAGTACAAGAACGGTTGTCGCGAGCTCTGCGGTGTGAAACTGCCCGACGGCATGAAGGAAAACGAGCGTTTCCCTGAGCCTATCATCACCCCAACTACCAAGGCTGACGAGGGTCACGACATGAACATCTCGAAGGAAGAGATTATTGCTCAGGGTATCGTCTCTGCAGAGGACTATGCCATCATGGAGGACTACACCCGCAAGATTTTTGCTCGTGGTCAGGAGATTGCTGCCAAGCGCGGTCTCATCCTCGTGGATACGAAGTACGAGTTTGGTAAGCGCGACGGTAAGGTGTACCTCATCGATGAGATTCACACGCCCGACTCCAGCCGTTACTTCTATGCCGACGGCTATGAGGAGAAGTTGGCCAAGGGTGAGCCCCAGCGTCAGCTCTCTAAGGAGTTTGTGCGCCAGTGGCTCATTGAGCACGACTTCATGAACGAGCCCGGACAGGTGATGCCCGAAATCACCGATGAATATGCCGAGAGCGTTTCAGACCGCTACATCGAGCTCTACGAGCACATCGTTGGCGAGAAGTTCGACAAAGCTACGGAGGAAGGCGACATTGCCCAGCGCATTGAGAAGAATGTGAGCGCATGGCTTACCAGCAGGAACAAATAAACCCATATACCTGCGGAGATAAGGCACAGCAGGTGGAGGCGATGTTTGACAACATTGCCCCTACCTATGACACGCTCAACCATCGACTATCCTGGAACATCGACAAGGGGTGGCGCCGCAAGGCCATCAAGGCTCTGGCACCCTATCAGCCCCAGTCGCTGCTCGACATTGCCACCGGTACAGGCGATTTTGCTATCATGGCAGCCCAGATGCTGAATCCCCAGCGACTGGTAGGTGCAGACATCAGTGAGGGTATGATGCAGATTGGTCGTGAGAAGGTGAAAGCCCTCGGACTCGACAACGTTGTGACATTCGAGAAGGAAGACTGCACACACCTATCATATCCTAGCGACACCTTTGACGCTGTGACTGCAGCCTTCGGCATCCGCAACTTTGCCGACCTCGACGCAGGACTCCGCGAGATGTGTCGCGTGCTCCGTCCCGGTGGACACCTCAGCATCGTAGAACTAACGACACCCGTCTCGTTCCCCATGCGCCAGCTGTTCCACATCTACTCACACACGGTGCTGCCCGTCTACGGACGACTCATCTCCAAGGACACCAGCGCCTACTCTTACCTCACCAAGACCATCGAGGCGTTCCCACAGGGCGAGCGCATGGTAGATATTCTGATGAAGGCAGGCTTCGCCGAGGCATCGTTCAAGCGACTCACCTTCGGCATCTGCACGATGTATTTGGCTACGAAGTAGTTAAGAAGTTAGAGAAGTTAAGAAGTTATTAAGAATATAAGGATTATGGAAAAGTACGGACTTATCGGTTACCCATTGGGCCACTCATTCTCCATCAGCTACTTCAACCAGCGATTCCAGGATGAGGGCATCGATGCTGTGTATGAGAACTACGAGATTCCTTCCATCGAGGCGCTCGACGAAGTGTTGGGTACCAATCCCGAACTTAAGGGACTCAACGTGACTATCCCCTACAAGGAGAAGGTCATTCCCTATCTCGACAGCATCACACCAGAGGCCAGAGCCATTGGTGCCGTCAACGTCATCAAGGTCATTCACGAGGGTAGAAATATCAAGTTGAAGGGTTTCAACAGCGACGTCATCGGTTTCACCAAGAGTATCGAACCCATGCTCGACAAGAAGTGGCACAAGAAGGCACTCATCCTCGGTACGGGTGGTGCGTCGAAGGCTATCAACTTCGGACTGCACCATTTGGGACTGGAGACCGTCTTCGTCAGTCGCTACGAACGTCCCGACACTATCCAGTATCCCAACATTACCCCCGAAGTCATCAAGGAGTACAACGTCATTGTGAACTGCACGCCGCTGGGCATGTATCCGAATACTGAGGAGTGTCCGCTGCTACCCTATGAGGCTATGGATAGCCACACCATCCTCTATGACCTTATCTACAATCCCGACGAGACGCTCTTCATGAAGCGCGGTGCACAGTACGGCGCACAGACCAAGAACGGTCTGGAGATGCTGTTGCTGCAGGCCTTCGCCTCTTGGGAATTCTGGCATGAGAAATAAGTTATGGAAGAATACAAAATATCACTCGACCAACTGACCAAGCAGTACAACCAGGCCATCCAAGCCTTGGAGAATGCCTTTGAGTTGGAGAAGGGACAGGTTGGTAGAGTTAACAAACTCAAAGAGCAGTACTCCGGACGCTACACGCAACTGGTGCAAGAATACAAGATAAAGCGCCAAGCCATCGTTAAGGAGTATAAGGAGACGCACCCCGAATGGACGAAGGCCCGCAAGATGTGGGGCTGGATTTTTGTGGTGGGTATCCTGACGGCCATGACCTGTTGCACGATGTCGCTGCCCGACAGTCCCGAGCCCATGGCTGCCACGGAGACCGTTGAAGGCACCGCCAGTGCACTCAGCGGTTCTGCCGCTGAGACCACAGAGATTACCTATTGGAACGCCAATAATATCCCCATTCCTTACCTACAGGACTCTACGCAGTATGTCTCTAATCCAGACAAGGTTCTCTCCCAACAAACCGTTGATAACATGAACGTTACGCTACAACGGTTAAACCTTGACTTAGGCGTACAGTCGATCGTCATCGTGGTCAATCATATCGAAAACGACGACCCCTTCCGCTTGGCGCAGGATGTGGGTAACAAATACGGCGTAGGCTATGGCGACCGCGGACTCATGGTCGTTTGCGGTTATCAGGACCACTCGCTCAATATCTCACCGGGACGCTCCTTGGAGGGTGATCTCACCGATGTGGAGTGCCGTCGTCTGGAGCAGCAATATGCCATCCCGTTCATGAAGCGTGAGCAGCCCGACAGTGCCATGTATTATCTCACCGAGGCCATCTATTCCACGCTGGAGAAGAAGCAGTTGCCTGTGGCATCGTCGCTGATGGCTGAAGAAGCAGCGGACGACGAAGCTGCAACGGTGGTCTTCACCACCTTTATGGCCATTATCGCCTGGTGCATCTTCTTCCTTTACAAGAATCGCAAGTACCACTGGCTGGGACTCGTCGGCATGGTGCCTCTGTTAGCCAATCCGTTCTATGTCGCACCGCGCAGTAGCGGCTCGTCAGGTTTCGGAGGCTTTGGCGGGGGCGGTCATAGCAGCGGAGGCGGCTTCAGTGGCGGTTCCTTCGGAGGCGGAAGCTTCGGTGGCGGTGGTGCCACATCGAGATGGTAACAACATCATCGTGATAACGTAATAACGAAAAATTATAAATTATGAAACTGAGTAAATCTACAATCGGAATCATCGCAGCCGTTGTCATCATCTGTATGTGGGCTGCCAGTGCTTACAATTCAATGGTCAGCGAACAGGAGAAGGCTACCACAGCGTTCGCTAATGTTCAGTCGGCCTACCAGCGTCGTGCCGACCTCATCCCCAACCTGGTAGAGGTTGTCAAGGGCTATGCCGCTCACGAGAAGGAGACCTTTGAAAGCGTTGTTGCCGCACGTGCCAAGGCTACACAGATTACTGTTGACCCATCAAACCTCACCGCTGACAAGCTGAAGGAGTTCCAGAAGGCTCAGGGCGAACTGGGTAGCGCACTCGGTCGTCTGCTTGCCGTACAGGAGAACTATCCTGAACTGAAGGCCAACGAGAACTTCCGCGACCTGCAGTCACAGCTGGAAGGTACTGAGAACCGCATCAACGAGGCTCGTAACAAGTTCAATGGTGTCGTTCAGCAGTACAACATCGTCATCCGCAAGTTCCCAAAGAACATCCTCGCTGGCATCTTCGGCTTCAACACCATGGATAAGTTCGAGGCTGAGGCAGGTGCAGAGAACGCACCCAAGGTGAAGTTCTAAGTCTAGTATGTCGCTATGGCATAGCGACAAACATAACAATGATTATGAATAACCGTTATATGCAACGCGGCGTTAGTGCCGCCAAAGAAGACGTTCACGCAGCCATCAAGAACATTGACAAGGGTATCTTCCCGCAGGCTTTCTGCAAGATTATCCCCGACATCCTTGGTGGTGACCCGGAGTATTGCAACATCATGCATGCCGACGGCGCAGGTACTAAGTCCAGCCTGGCCTACATGTATTGGAAAGAGACAGGTGACCTCTCCGTATGGAAAGGTATTGCGCAGGACGCCATCGTCATGAATACCGACGACTTGCTCTGCGTGGGTGCTGTGGATAACATCCTTGTTTCCAGCACCATCGGTCGTAACAAGATGCTCGTACCAGGTGAGGTCATCTCCGCTATCATCAATGGCACCGACGAGTTGCTTGCCGAGCTCCGCGAGATGGGCATCGGCATCTGGCCTACGGGCGGTGAGACTGCCGATGTAGGCGACCTCGTGCGTACCATCATTGTTGACTCTACCGTCACCTGCCGCATGAAGCGTAGCGACGTCATCGACAATGCCAACATCCGTCCGGGTGACGTCATCGTGGGTCTGTCCTCAACGGGTCAGGCTACTTACGAGAAACGCTACAACGGCGGTATGGGCTCTAACGGACTTACCTCCGCCCGTCACGACGTCTTCTCCAAGTATCTTGCCGAGAAGTACCCCGAAAGTTTCGACCACGCTGTCCCCGACGAGTTGGTGTACAGCGGTAAGTTCAAGCTGACGGACGAGGTTCCATATGCAGCGACAGAATCGCAGCCCACAGTACTGCCAGACATGGGTCAGCTCGTGCTCTCACCTACCCGCACCTATGCGCCCGTCATCAAGAAACTGCTCGACGAGTTGCGCCCCGAGATTCACGGTATGGTACACTGCACGGGTGGTGCGCAGACCAAGGTGCTCCACTTCGTCAACGACAACTGCAAGGTGGTCAAGGACAATATGTTCCCTGTTCCTCCCCTGTTCCATGCCATCCACGAGTGTTCCGGCACCGACTGGAAGGAGATGTACCAGGTGTTCAATATGGGTCACCGCATGGAGATTTACGTGCGTCCCGAAGTTGCCCAGCAGGTTATCGACCTCTCGAAGTCGTTCAATATCGATGCACAGGTGGTGGGACACATCGAAGAAGGTCCGAAGAGTCTGACCATCAAGAGCGAATTCGGCGAATTCAATTATTAATACGATATTATCTTCATTTAAGAGGGAAGTTAGAAAGGCTTTCCTCTTTTATGCTTTTATATATACAACTATAAATATTCTGTTTCGTTAATTTTGTCAGTATTTTCACAATTCAACCGTTAATTTCTAACAGCCGTTAAGCAAGGTGGCAGAAGTGTTAAATTGCGACAAAAAGATACGACAAAATGTCAGAATACGGAAAAATGCACCTATATTTGCACCGTCAAACAACAACAAAAGCGAACAATAACAACATTAATTAAACTGATAAAAGATTATGAAAAAGATTGTAAAGACCCTGATGCCTGCCATGTATCTCATGGTCATCGCATTCTCTGCAGCCTCGTGCAACAAGACACAGGCCGCTCCCGCAACAGCTGCTGTTGCTCAAGGACAACCCGTCGACCTCACGTATGCGGCCGAAAAGTCGCTGCCCGCAGTGGTATATATCAAGTCGGTCACCAATTCAAAGGTACAGACCGTAGAGTACTCAGATCCGTTTGAAGACTTCTTCTCAGACCCATTCGGTGGTTTCTTCGGACGTGGTCAGGGCAACAACGGCAGACGCCAGCGCCAGGTGCAGACTCCGAAGCGCGCTGCTGCTGGTAGTGGTGTCATCATCTCAGCAGATGGATATATCGTTACCAACAACCACGTAGTAGATGGTGCTGACGAGTTGACAGTAACGCTGAACGAGAACTCGAAGGAGTACTCAGCCCGCATCATTGGTGCTGACAAGGCCACAGACCTGGCACTCATCAAGATTGATGCCAAGGATCTGCCTGCCATCGTCATTGCCAACAGCGACGACGTGAAGGTTGGCGAGTGGGTGCTGGCCGTAGGTAACCCCTTAGGTCTGAACAACACCGTTACAGCTGGTATCGTCAGTGCCAAGGCCCGCACCATGGGCCAGGGCGTCAGCTCTATGATTCAGACGGATGCCGCCATCAACCAGGGTAACTCTGGTGGTGCACTGGTGAACACGCGTGGTGAACTGATTGGTATCAATGCCATGCTCTATTCACAGACAGGTTCAAACATCGGCTACGGTTTCGCCATTCCTACCACGATTGTCAAGAAGGCTGTAGATGACTTCAAGAAGTATGGCACCTACCAGCGCGCCATGATTGGTATCACGGGTAGCGATGTCAATGCCTATGTAGACAGTGAGAAAGAGAAGGGCAACGAGGTTGACTTGGGCACCATGGAGGGTATCTATATTGCTGAGGTCGTAGAGGACGGAGCTGCTGCTGACGCTGGTCTGCAGAAGGGCGACGTGCTGATTTCCATCGACGGCAAGAAGGTAAAGCAGTTTGGCGAGCTGCAGGGTATTATTGCCCAGAAGCGCCCTGGTGACAAGGTTACAGTGAAGTACCTGCGCAACAAGAAGGAGAAGACCGCTACGATGACATTGAAGAACGAGCAGGGCAACACCAAGGTGGTGAAGAATGCTGATGTCGACGTGCTGGGCATTGATGTACGTCCTGTCACCGACAGTCAGAAGAAGCAGCTCGAAATCTCATATGGCCTTGAGGTTCTGAAGGTTAACGGTGGCAAGATGAAGGATGCCGGAGTACCTAAGGGCTTCATCATCCAGGTAGTGAACGACCAGCCCATGCACTCGTTCGATGACCTGCAGGAGGTGGTGAAGGAAGCCAAAGACCAGATGCTTGTCATCAAGGGAATCTTCCCAACAGGCAAGCGCGGCGGCTTCGTAGTTTATCTGCAAAACGAATAAGGTAAAAAGATAAACAGGAAAAAAACAGAAAAAGTAGGGCATTTTTTTGGTTATTCCAGAAAAATGCCTTACTTTTGCAAAAAATTGCGAGGACGGGCTGCACCTCAGCAAAGAACAAGTTCTTTGCATTCGGTTTGAACCGTCCTTGGCAGTCAGCTATAAAAATACGACTAAATGAGACAACTAAAAATCACCAAATCCATTACGAATCGCGAAAGTGAGTCGCTGGAAAAATACTTACAGGAGATAGGCCATGAGGAGTTGCTGTCTACCGACGAAGAGGTGGAACTGGCACAACGTATCCGAAAGGGCGACCGTAAAGCATTAGACAAGCTCACGAAGGCGAATCTGCGATTTGTGGTTTCCGTTGCCAAACAGTACCAGAATCAGGGGTTGTCACTCTCCGACCTCATTAACGAAGGTAACCTGGGACTGATCAAGGCGGCAGAGAAATTTGACGAGACACGCGGCTTTAAGTTCATTTCTTATGCCGTGTGGTGGATTCGTCAGGCTATCCTGCAGGCCATTGCCGAACAGAGTCGTATTGTCCGTCTGCCCCTGAACCAGGTAGGGTCTGTTAATAAGATTAACCGTCTGCTCAACAAGTTTGAACAGGAGAATGAGCGTCGTCCGTCGGTTGACGAGATTTCGGAACAGATAGACCTGCCAGAGGACAAGGTCGGCGAGGCCATGCTAGCAAACACCCGCCACGTATCGGTCGACGCACCTTTCATCGATGGTGAGGACAACTCATTGCTCGACGTACTGGTGAACGACGATGCGCCGATGGCCGACCGCCAGCTGGTATTGGAGTCGTTGCGCGAGGAAATCTCCAACGTGCTGAATACGCTGAGCGACCGTGAGCGCTGCGTCATCAAGGCGTTCTACGGCATCGGTGAACCGGAGATGACGCTAGAGGAGATTGGCAATAAGTACGGACTGACGCGCGAACGTGTGCGTCAAATCAAGGAAAAGGCCATCCGCCATCTGCGTAGCAATACGAAGAATAAGTTATTAAAAGCATATTTAGGACAATGAAATATTTAAAATATATAGTACTGGCGCTGCTTGTCTGCGTCGCCATGGGAGCCGAGGCCAAGACCGTAAAGGCTCGCCATATGTATGTGTTTGGATTTGCGGCATCATTCAAGGATTCTGTCGTTTATATGACGGAGATACAGGACGTGCAGGGTGCCATGTATGATACGAAAACAAAGTTTCTGCTGGGTCGCGATAGCTATTCCGATCAGCTGAAGACGTACTTCAGAGAGACGATGCAGATGCCTAACCGCGTGTGCATGGTGATGTTCTCCACCTCCAAGAAAAAGGCCGAGAAGCAATACCTGAAGTTACGCAGCAAATATCTAAGCGACAAAAAACACACCTCATCGTATGAGGTGCGTTATGTGACCATGCAGGACTTCAAATTCGAGCCTGTTGGGTTGGATGAGTAATAGTGACGGCGGCCAAAACCGCCGTCCACTTTTTTAGGGATTGTTCTGCTCGAAGATAGCCATGCGCTCCTCCAGTTGGGCATACTGATGATCTTCGATGAACGATGTGCAGACGCGCAGACCTTCCTGATGCGAACCTGTGGTTATCAGACAGATAGCCGATACACCGTAGTACATCAACTCCTTGGCCAGCTCACCGCTGGTCATTTGCTTGTAACCGATGGTAAAGTAGAAACCGTCGGCAACAGGTTCGTCAAGGTCTTTGTCATAGACCACGTGGAAGCCGTGACGACAGAAAATCTCCTTCAGTTTGTGGGCACGCTCGCCATAGACGCTGATCTCCTTGCGGAAATCGTAGTCGCCGTCAGTAGCAGCTTTAAGCATAGCCGCCATTGCATACTGGGCAGAGTGGCTGGTACCTGATGACAAAGCATAAAGCATGCGCGTCGAGAAGACCAGACCGAAGGGCAGCCCCTGATAGCGCTGTGCCAGTTGGTCGAAATGGCGGTGGAACAGTTTGTCGCTGATACACACCACACCAATACGCTCGCCAGCATACGAGAAAGCCTTCGAACCACTGATAAGCAGCATGTAATTGTCGGTATAGCGGCCTACAGTAGGCTGATAAGGTGGCTGGAACGGTACGCTGAGGTCTTTACGGAAGTCCATGGCGAAGTAGGCCAAGTCTTCCATCACCACACAGTCGTACTTCGTAGCCAAGTTGCCGATAGCCTGCAGCTCCTGTTCGTTCAGACAGATCCATGCGGGGTTATTGGGATTGGAGTAGACGATGGCGCAGATGTTGCCATTCTTCAGATATGACTCCAGCTTCGGTCCGAGTTTCTCGCCACGGAAGTCATAGACGTCGAACGTCTCATATTTCACGCCCATCACCTGCAGTTGCATCTTCTGCACAGGGAATCCTGGGTCGATAAACAATACGGTATCTTTGCCCTGCTGTGCCTGTGAACAGGTCAGGAACGAGGCATATGTACCCTGCATAGATCCTGTCACAGGTACGCAGCCTTCGGCAGCAACATCCACTCCGATGAATGCCTTGACGAAGCGTGATGCCTCCTTTTTCAGTTCAGGATAGCCCTGAATATCGGGATATGAGTGGGCAATACCATCCTGCAACGCCTTCACCTGTGCATCAACACCCACCTGGGCGGCAGGCAGTCCGGGAATACCCATCTCCATCTTGATAAACTCCACCCCACTCGCCTTCTCTGCCTGGGCAGCCACCTGCTTCACTTCGCGGATGGTAGCCTTGGCAAAGTCAGTAATGCCGAGGTCGCTGATGAGCTTATCAACCAGTTCTTTCTTAATTGGTGTTTCCATTTCTTTCGTTATTACGTTATAACGTTATATCGTTATTACGACTTTATTTCTGTGCCTCTCGGCCTATTGCCAACGCCTTGATATTTGCCTCGACAATAGCCTCACCCTTACGTCCGAAAACGCGACGGATGGCATCCTCCAGTTTCTCGTACTCGATTCCTAAAGCTTTCTGGGCAGCACCCAGCAGGATAACGTTAGCCGAACGAGGCACACCAGCGTCCTTTGCCTTCTCCTCGATGTCAAGCATGATGACATTTGGTAATTTCTGCAGGTCGGCCTTGATGACCTCGATGTCAGGATAGTTGGGGATGTTGACAAAAGGCGTACTGCTGGTGATAATCCAGCCTTCCTTCGAGAGATAGGGCAGATAGCGCAGCGCCTCCATGGGTTCCATGGAGATGATGACATCGGCACCACCCTTCGGAATCAGGTCGCTGGCAATGGGATTCGATGAGATGCGTAGGTTCGACTGCACATCACCACCACGCTGCGACATGCCGTGCACCTCAGCCTGCTTGATGTATAGGTTCTCATTCATGGCGGCTTCGCCAATGATGGTAGCGATAGAGAGGATTCCCTGTCCTCCTACGCCACAAAGTATGATATCTGTTTTCATTTTGCTGCTTTCTTTTGTTTCAGATGACGTTGTAGGGTTTGCATACACTCACGACGCGGGATGATGACGCTGGTACCCTTGTAGTTGATTTCGTCGCGGATAATCTGCGTAATCTCCGGCATGTTCTTGGGCAGTGGAACAACCACCTTCAGGTGCTCGTCTGACAGTCCCAGACCACGACAGATAGCCTCAAACTTGTTGGTACCTGCCGAGTCCTGTCCACCCGTCATACCTGTTGTCAGGTTGTCGGAAATAATAACGGTAATATTTGCGTTCTCGTTGATGGCATCCAGCAGACCCGTCATACCGCTATGCGTGAAGGTAGAGTCGCCAATGATGGCTACAGCAGGCCACTGACCAGCGTCAGCAGCACCCTTGGCCATCGTGATAGATGCGCCCATGTCCACACACGAGTGGATGGCACGGAACGGAGGCAGGAAGCCCAGCGTATAGCAGCCGATATCACCAAAAACTCGTGGATTGTCGTATTCCTTGAGCACCTCATTGAGGGCAGCATAGACGTCGCGGTGACCGCAACCCTGACAGAGTGCAGGAGGGCGCGGAACGACGTCGGCACATGGGTCGAAGCACTCGCCGATCTCCATGCCCAGGGCTTTCTTCACCACGTCGGGTGTCAGTTCGCCTGTACGGGGCAATGTACCGTCGAGCTTACCGTGAATATTCTTCAGGTCGGCAACACCGCGAACGATATCCTCGATGAACGGCTGTCCCTCCTCAACGATGAGCACTTCGTCGCACTCGTCCAACAGACGGCGCACCAGTTTCTTCGGCAATGGGTACTGCGAAATCTTCAGGATAGGATAAGGGCTGCCCTGCGGGAAGCACTCATTGACATAGTTGAAGCCGATACCACTGGCCAGAATACCCAACTTGCGGTCGTGACCTTCTATATATATATTATAGGTGGAACCTGCGGCATCTTCCTCCAACTGCGCCTGCTGAGCGGTAACGGCATCGTTACGCTTCTTGGCATTGGCGGGCAGCAGCACCCAGTTGGCTGCCTTTGCGTCATAGTTCAGCGCATTCTGCTCGCGTGGACTGTCGGCCAACTCAACAACCGCACGACTGTGAGCCATACGGGTGGTAACGCGCATCAGCACGGGCAGACATTTCTTCTCGGAGTAGTCAAAGGCAGCAGCCATCATGTCGTAGGCCTCCTGCTGGCTTGACGGCTCGAAGGTAGGAATCATAGCAAACTTACCATAGAAACGCGAGTCCTGCTCGTCCTGACTGGAGTGCATCGACGGGTCGTCGGCAACAAGTACCACAACACCACCGTTGACACCCGTCATTCCGCTATTCACAAACGGGTCAGCACAGACGTTCAGTCCCACATGTTTCATACACACCAGCGCACGCTTGCCCATGAACGACATGCCCAGCGCGGCCTCCATAGCCGTCTTCTCGTTGGTCGACCAGCGGCTGTGAACGCCACGCTCCTTGGCCAGGGGCGACATCTGGATATACTCTGTAATCTCGGTAGAGGGAGTGCCCGGATAGGCATAGACACCACTCAGTCCTGCATCGAGTGCACCCTGAGCAATAGCCTCGTCTCCTAATAACAGTTTCTTCATATTTATAGATATATTGGTTATTTCTAATAACTTGCACGCAAAGATACAAATTTAATTTCAAATCAACAAAAAAAAGAGCCGCAATCTTTCAATTGCAGCTCTTTTTTATTACTTTGCTTACTCGATGGTCTCTTACTTCACTTTGGCTACGATAGCCTTGAAAGCCTCAGGGTTGTTCAGAGCCAGGTCGGCGAGCACCTTACGGTTGATCTCGATACCAGCCTTAGCCAGCTTGCCCATGAGTACAGAATAGCTCATACCCTCCTGACGAGCGGCAGCGTTGATACGCTGAATCCACAGGGCACGGAAGTTGCGCTTCTTGTTCTTACGATCGCGATAAGCGTAGGTAAGACCCTTCTCCCAAGTGTTCTTGGCTACTGTCCAAACATTCTTGCGGGCACCAAAGTAACCGCGAGTGAGTTTCAGAATTCTTTTACGTTTTGCACGTGATGCAACGTGATTGACTGATCTTGGCATAGTTTTCTAATACTTTTAATGTTTGACAATAGGTGAATTAACGGAGACACAACAGGTCACGAACCTGCTTCATGTTAGAGTTGTCGACGATGGCTGAACCAACCAGGTTGCGCTTCTGCTTCTTGGTCTTCTTAGTCAGAATGTGACTGTGGTAAGCATGGTGTCTCTTGATCTTACCTGTACCGGTAAATGAGAATCTCTTCTTAGCACCGGAATTTGTCTTTACTTTTGGCATTGTTTTTTTAAAATTTAAATTGTTATTAATAATCGGCAGCTACGCATATACCGGGCGCGCCACCTTTTCTTTATTCTTCTGTCTCTGTCAGCTTCTTCAGCGCATCAGCACTAATTTTAGCGTTGGCAAACAGACCACCGTTAGCGGGAGTCTCTGCGTCCACCTCCTTGGGCTGATTCTGACGAGCGTTCTCCTTGGCCTCAGCCTCTGCAGCCTCACGGTCGCGTGCCTGCTGGCTCTTCTTCTGAGCACCGGCCTTCTTTGGAGCCAAGTAAAGGAACATCTTCTTTCCTTCCAGCGAGGGCATTCCCTCTACCTTACCAAACTCCTCCAGGTCGTTGGCGAAACGCAGCAACAGCACTTCTCCCTGTTCCTTGAAGAGGATGGAACGTCCACGGAAGAACACATACGCGCGTACCTTATTACCTTCTTCCAGGAATTCCTTGGCGTGCTTCAACTTGAACTGATAGTCATGCTCGTCGGTCTGAGGTCCGAAACGGATTTCCTTCACCTCTACCTTCACCTGCTTGGCCTTCATTTCCTTCTGGCGCTTCTTCTGCTGGTAAAGGAATTTCGAGTAGTCGATGAGACGACATACGGGAGGATTAGCATTGGGAGAAATCTCCACCAGGTCGACGCCTTGATCACGAGCCATATCCAATGCCTGACGTGTAGGAACAACCGTGCTTCCACCGTCGCCTACTATGCGCACTTCACGTACTCTGATCTGCTCGTTTACACGATACTGATTCTTAATGTTGTCGTTCTTCATCAACTCTTTTTTACGAAATCGGCTGCAAAGGTACTAAAAATCGCACAAACTACAAAGTTTTTTTCCATTTATTTTTTACATGTGCAATACTTTTTGTTTTCTGTTTGTCGGAATAATTGTCTTTTTCACTTTTCCCATAAAAAATTGCACATTTTTTTTGCGAATGTGCAGAAAAAGCATTACCTTTGCACAAAATTTTGAAAATTGTGCAATGAACGACATACCGAGTTTCAATTCTTATATTGAACAAACCATCAAAGACAACTGGTTGCTCGATGCATTGACTGACTACAAGGGCATTACCTTGCAGTACCATGATGTGGCCCGAAAGATTGAGAAGCTTCACATCATGATGGAGGCAGCCGGTATTCAGAAAGGAGACAGGATAGCCGTGTGCGGTCGCAATTCCGCACACTGGGCCGTAGCATTCTTGGCCACCATCACCTATGGTGCCGTCATCGTGCCCATTCTTCACGAGTTTAACGCTGAGCAGATACATAATATCGTCAACCACTCCGAGTCGCGCCTGCTGTTTGTAGGCGACTACGTGGCAACGATTATCAATCCCGACGAGATGCCCGCTTTGGAGGGTATCTTCAATCTGCCCGACTTCTCGCTCCACACATCGCGTAATGAGAAACTCACCGATGCCCGCGAGCGTTTGAACGAACTGTTTGGTCACCGCTTCCCCAATGCCTATCGCAAGGAAGACATCCACTGGTACAAGGACTCTGCCGAGGAGCTTTGCATGATTAACTACACCAGCGGCACGACGGGTTTCTCCAAGGGCGTTATGCTACCCTACCGTGCCATTTGGGGCAACGTGGACTTCTGCCAGAAAAACCTGGCCAACCGCATGCCTAAGTTCAGTAACATGCTGAACATCCTGCCTATGGCTCACATGTACGGTATGGCCATCGAATTTCTGTTCCCGTTCTGTTCGGGTTACCACCTGCATTTCCTCACGCGTCTGCCGTCGCCGGCCATCATCGCAGAGGCTTTCCAGCAGGTCAAGCCTGACGTGGTCATTGCCGTACCGCTGATTATCGAGAAGATTATCCGCAAGCGCGTGTTCCCCAAAATACAGTCCAACGCCATCAAGATTATGCTCCAGATGCCTGTCGTCTCGAAGAAAGTCAGAGAGCGTATCTGCCAGGAGGTCTACAACGCCTTTGGCGGACGTGCCTACCAGGTCATCGTGGGTGGAGCGCCCTTGAATCAGGAGATAGAGGCGTTCCTGAAGAGCATCGATTTCCCCTTCACGGTGGGCTACGGCACTACCGAGTGTGCACCACTCATCTCATACAGCGACTACCACGACTTCGTGCCAGGTTCCTGCGGTACTCCCCTGCCCTGCATGGAGGTTAAGATTGACTCGTCAGACCCGCAGAATGTGGAGGGCGAGATTATCTGTCGCGGCACCAACGTTATGCTGGGCTACTACAAGAACCAGGAGGCTACCTATCAGGCTATCGACTGCGAGGGTTGGTATCATACTGGCGACCTGGCCACGATGTCCGAAGATGGACATATCTTCATCCGCGGCCGTCTGAAGAACATGCTGCTGGGTGCCAACGGTCAGAACGTCTATCCCGAGGAGATTGAGGATAAGCTGAACTCTATGGCGCTGGTCAGCGAGAGTCTGATTGTACAGCGTGGCGACCATCTGATAGCCCTCGTCCACCCCGATATGGATGAAGTGAAGACGTTGGGATTCTCTGACGAGGAACTGCAGACCGTCATGGAGCAGAACCGTCAGCAGCTCAACGCCCAGCTGCCCGTCTATAGCAAACTACAAGCCTTCGAACTGCAAGAGGAAGAGTTCCAGAAGACACCAAAGAAGAGCATCAAACGTTACTTATATAAATAAGGTAATATTATGGAAAACGTACCTAGTTTTAACCAACTAATACAGGAGAGCATCATCAATAACTGGGACCTTGATGCACTCACCGACTACAAAGGAGCCACCCTGCAATTCCACGATGTGGCCCGCAAGATAGAGAAACTGCATATCCTGTTCGAGAACAGCGGCGTGGTGAAGGGCGACAAGATTGCCCTCTGCGGACGCAACAGCAGCCAGTGGGCCGTAGCCTTCCTGGCTACGCTAACCTACGGCGCCGTGGCCGTACCCATCCTGCATGAGTTCATGGCTGAGCAGATTCACAATATCGTGAACCACTCCGACGCCAAGCTCCTGTTCGTCGGCGACCATGTGGCCACGCAGATAGACCCCATGCAGATGCCCCATCTGGAGGGTATCATCAACAATCCCGACTACTCGCTGATGATTAGTCGCACCGACAAGCTGACCTACGCCCGCGAGCACCTCAACGAGCTCTACGGCAAAAAGTTCCCGAAATACTTCCGCAAGGAACACGTCAACTACTACAAGGAAGCCAATGGCGAAGAGATGGCCATGATTAACTACACCAGCGGAACGACAGGTTTCTCCAAGGGCGTCATGATTCCCTATCGCGCCCTGTGGTCTAACTACGACTTCGCCGACCACGTGCTGGGTAAGATTATCGGTCGTGGCGACCGCATCATCTCCATTCTGCCCATGGCCCACATGTACGGCATGGCCTTCGAGTTCCTCTTCGAGTTCCTGCACGGCTGTCATGTGTACTATCTGAACCGCATCCCCTCGCCAGCCATCATCGCACAGGCCTTCGCCGACATCAAGCCGAAGGTGATTATCGCCGTACCGCTGGTTATTGAGAAGATTATCCGCAAGAAGGTATTCCCCAAGATACAGAACAACCGTATGCGCCTGCTGCTCTCCATGCCCGTCATCTCCAAGAAAGTGCGCGAGAAGATATGCCAGGAGGTTATCAAAGCCTTCGGTGGCGAGCTCTACGAGGTCATCATTGGTGGAGCAGCCTTCAACCAGGAGGTAGAGTCGTTCCTCAAGCGTATCGAGTTCCCCTATACCGTGGGCTACGGTGCCACCGAGTGTGCCCCCATCATCTGCTACCGCGACTGGAAGACCTTCGTACAGGGCTCTTGCGGACAGGCCGCCTACCACATGGAAGTCAAGATCAACTCACCGCGTCCCTCTGAGATTCCTGGCGAAATCATGGCCCGCGGCCTCAACACCATGCTGGGCTACTACAAGAACGAGGAGGCTACCGCCGAGACCCTCGACCGCGAGGGCTGGTACCACACCGGTGACCTGGGTACGATGGACTACGACGGCAACGTCTTCATCAATGGCCGTTCCAAGAATATGCTCCTCGGTCCCAGCGGTCAGAACATCTATCCCGAGGAGATTGAGGACAAGCTTAACTCCATGACCATGGTTGTAGAAAGTGTCGTCGTACAACGTGACAACAAACTCGTCGGACTGGTCTATCCCGACTACGACGAAGCCAAGAACATGCGTTTCAATGATGACGACATCAAGAACATCATGGAGCAGAACCGCATACAACTCAACGAGCTCCTGCCCGCCTACGAGAAGCTGGCAGAGATAGAAATCCGCACCGAAGAGTTCGAGAAAACGCCCAAGCGCAGCATCAAGCGCTTCCTGTATACGTAATAATGAAAAGCCCCTCCAATCCGGAGGGGTTTTCTGATTCACCTACATTATCAGCCTAATAAGTATGCATTATTAGCCTAATACGAGTGTGTATTAGGCTAATACAGCTCCGTATTAGCGTGATACGGGAGTGTGGAGGGGCCAGGTGACTTGGCGGAAGAGGAGGTAGTCGTTGAGCAACGTGCGACGTGGATGGGGCGTAATGCCTTGATAGCGCTCACCACGGACGGTGAAATGATAGCGCGACTCGTTGCCCTGATAGTCACGCAGGACGTAGGTAAGATGGTAGGGGCGCTCTTCAGAGAAACAGACGATGCCCTGCTCGAAGTTGGTATGCAGGATGGGCAGTCGCATTCCCGGCTCGCGGAACGACTTCATATACCACACGCGGGTGCGGCGCCAATGGTCGTAGTCGCCCCATTGGTTGACCTCCAGCTGGCACGAGATGGGAATGCTGTCAACATCCGAACGGAACACCTCGCGGCCATCGACCAACAGGCGGGTATAGCGAATACCGTAGTGGTTGTAGGTGGCCTCCGAGTAGTCGTCTGCCCAGAGTGCAAAGCCTACCCTGCCCCATGCCGTCAGCTCGCGCTGGAGCGTAAATTCCGAGTGTTGCACCTTCGTCTCAGGAGCACCAAAGCCAACGGTTTGCTTGGTGAATCCGCCATTGAAGACACCCTCGCCATCCATAGGATAGGCCATCAGGGAGTGGGCCTGCGGAGCAACCGTATCGGCAATGATGCTGGCCAGCTTCATCAGGGGGTCTCGCAACACCCACGTGTCGGTATCGTGCAGTTCCAGGTGCAGATGAGGGCCCGTAGAGTGACCCGTATTGCCGCTGATGGCGATATGGTCGCCAGCCTTGACGGGGAACTTATCCGCAGGGAAAACCACCGACAGCGTATCCTTAGAACCTGTGCGCTGCAACTGGTCTTCATACTGGTCAGCAAAGCGCTTCAGGTGGCAATAGACGCTGGTCTTGCCGTCAGGGTGACTGACATAGATGGCGTTGCCGAAACCGTACTTGTTGACCGTCAGGCGCGATACGTAGCCGTCGGCAATGGCGAAGATGTCCTTACCCTCCACATTACCCGTCTTAACATCGATACCTCCATGGAAATGGAACGGTCGCGGTTCACCGAAGTTGCCCGCCAGCGTGATATCGTAATCGACGGGACTTTCATAGGCGACATCATGAATGCCGACAGGCTCGGAATCATCAGAACCGCAGCCTGTCAGCAATAGCACACAGCATGTAAGAAATGTGAGTCTTAGCATGCCTTGCACTTTGTGCGAGCCTGCTCCCATTCGGCAGAGGCCAAATAAATTTGGCTCTGCTCTCATTAACTCGCAGCCTTGAAAGACATATCAAGTCCCTTCACCGAGTGAGTCAAAGCGCCCACAGAGATGAAGTCGACACCCTGCTCGGCATAGTCGCGGATGGTGTCGAACGTGATACCACCGGAGGACTCCGTCTCGTAGCGTCCAGCGATGATGTCAACAGCCTTCTTGGTGTCGGGCACAGAGAAGTTGTCGAGCATGATGCGGTCAACGCCTCCGTGGTCGAGCACCTGCTGCAACTCGTCGAACGAGCGCACCTCAATCTCAATCTTTAGGTCAAGGTTCTTCTCTTTCAGATAGTTGTGGCAACGATCAATAGCGTTGGTAATGCCGCCGGCAAAGTCGACGTGGTTGTCCTTCAGCAGAATCATGTCGAAGAGTCCGATGCGATGGTTGCAGCCACCACCAATCTTGACAGCCTGCTTCTCCAGCATACGCATACCAGGAGTGGTCTTACGGGTGTCGAGCACACGGGTCTTGGTACCCTTCAGGTGCTGTACATACTTATCGGTCATCGTGGCAATACCACTCATGCGCTGCATGATGTTGAGCATGAGGCGCTCCGTCTGCAGCAGCGAGCGCACACGCCCCGTGACGACCATGGCGATGTCGCCCTTCTTGACACGCGTGCCATCCTGCATCAGCACCTCCACCTGCATGGTGGGGTCAAAACGATGGAACACCTCCTTGGCTACCTCTACACCTGCCAGAATGCCGTCTTCCTTGATGAGCAGATGCGACTTGCCCATCGCATCCTCAGGAATACAGCACAGGGTGGTGTGGTCGCCATCGCCAATATCTTCTGCAAACGACAGGTCAATGAGTCTGTCTACCAGTTCCTTGACATCCATGTCGTAGTTAGGTCTGTAGAAATCGATGTTTAACATATTGTTCTTATAATTATTTGAAAATCAGGTATTTCATTAAGATTGCTTTTAACGGCGCTTCCGTCTATCTGGCATTCTTTCTGTACCACATGGCAAACCACACGACGGCCACAACGAGCGCCGCGCCGCCAACGCCATAGCCCACCATGAGGTCAAGGCCAAAAGCATTCTTCGACACCATGAGGAACGACGAGCAGACTACCGTCATGAACAGGGCCGGCAGCAACGTAATCCAGTAGGGCTTGTGCTGGCGCACCAGATAGACGGTGATGGCCCAGAGGGTGAAGACGGCCAGTGTCTGATTGCTCCAGCCGAACCAGCTCCAAATGACGTTGAAGCCGTCAGGGTTGGAAATGTTGAAGAATAGCAGCAACATGGTGACACCGAAGAGGGGTACGCAAATCCAGATGCGCTTCATGATGGGCTTCTGATCCAAATGGATGAACTCGGCAATAATCAAACGTGCGGAACGCAGGGCGGTATCGCCACTGGTGATAGGTGCTGCCACCACGCCAAGCAGTGCCAACAGACCGCCAAAGGTACCCAGCCAACCCTCGCTGACTGCTGTAACCACCTCAGGAGCCTGGAGCGTCAGCGGCTGGCCCAACTCCTGGGCTGCACCGCCATAGAAGAAGTACATCGACACCGTGGCCCAGATGAGGGCTACCAGTCCCTCGGTAATCATGGCGCCATAGAACAGGGGGCGAGCCTTGCGCTCGTCCTTCAGACAGCGGGCCATGAGGGGAGTCTGAGTGGCATGGAAACCGCTGATGGCACCACAGGCTATGGTGATGAACAGCGCCGGGAAGATGGGCGTGGTGAAACCATCGCCGCTGATGCCCTCGTAGAGCTCAGGTAACTGGGGCCACTTCACGAAGAGAACAACCATCAGCGCCACGGCCATGAAGAGCATGGAGATGGCAAACAGAGGGTACACCTTGCCGATAATCTTGTCGATGGGCAGCATGGTGGCTATAATATAGTAGACAAAGATGATGCCGCACCAGACGTAGACCCACAGCAGGTCGTCGCTGCACAGCTTGCCGAGAATGAGCGCTGGACTGTAAACGAAGACGGCCCCCACCATGCCTAATAGGAAAACGCTGAAGACGAGCATCACCTTCTTAGTGGTGTTGCCCAGATAAAGTCCGATTAATTCGGGCTGACCGGCTCCGCCATTGCGCATGGAGAGCATGCCTGACAGGTAGTCGTGGACGGCACCGGCAAAAATGCAGCCCAGCACAATCCACAAGTAGGCGGCAGGACCGAACTTGGCGCCCATGATGGCTCCGAAAATGGGACCCGTGCCGGCGATGTTAAGAAACTGAATCATAAATATCTTCCAGTTGGGAAGAACGATGAAGTCAACACCGTCGGCTTTGGCCACGGCGGGGGTAACACGGTCGTCGGGACCGAAAATACGCTCTACGAAACGACCGTAAAGCAGATAGCCCAACACAAGAGCTACGAGGCTTAGCAAAAAAGTAATCATCTTATTCTTATCATTTAAAAATATAAAACCGGCTGCAAAATTAAGAAATAATTATGATAACCGACAAAGAATTGAGAAATAATTCGTACCTTTGCGCGCAAATCGTTGAAAATTGAAAAGATTTCTTTACATATTCTTCCTATTCTGTTTCCTCTCCGCAGCGGCACAACCCAAATATGAGGTACGCGCCGTATGGCTGACAACGTTAGGAGGTCTGGACTGGCCGAAGAGCTACGCCCACGACGGCATGGGCATTCAGCGACAGCAGGAAGACCTCTGCCACATACTGGACCAGTTGAAGGCCATCAACGTCAATACCGTACTCTTCCAGACCCGCGTGAGGGCTACCACCGCCTACCCTTCCGAGTTGGAACCGTGGGAAGGCAGTTTGTCGGGCGTTCCTGGCAAGACGCCTGGCTGGGACCCTCTGCAGTTCGCTATCGACGAGTGTCATCGTCGCGGAATGGAGCTGCATGCGTGGGTGGTTGCCATCCCTGTCGGAAAGTGGAACACCATTGGCTGCAAGACGATGCGTAAGTGGTATCCGTCACTGGTGAAGCGCATCGGCGATGAGGGCTACATGAATCCGGAAGCCTACGGCACGGCCGACTATATTGCAAATATCTGCGAGGAAATTACCACGCGCTACGATATCGACGGCATCCATCTGGACTACATCCGCTATCCGGAAACGTGGAAAGGACGCAAGTATCACGAGAACATCACGCGTATTGTGCGTAGCGTCAATCATCGGGTGAAACGCCACAAGCCGTGGGTGAAGATGAGTTGTTCGCCCATTGGCAAGTATGGCAACCTGTCGCGCTATCGTTCTGGTGGCTGGGATGCCTACAACCGTGTGGCACAGGACGCCCAGGGATGGTTGCGCGAAGGACTGATGGACCAGCTCTACCCGATGATGTACTTCTCGGGCAACAACTTCTACCCCTTTGCCATCGACTGGCAGGAGCAGAGCAGCGGACGCACCATCGTGTCGGGCTTGGGCACCTACATGTTGCACCCCTATGAGCGCAACTGGCCATTGTCGGAGGTGAAGCGCCAACTAAGCGTCACCCGCGAATTGGGCATCGGCCATTGCCACTTCCGCACAAAGTTCCTGCTGGACAACGTGAAGGGAGTCTATGACCTCATGCGTCAGACCGACCGTCATCCGGCACTCATCCCGCCCATGACGTGGGCACAGCGCATAGCACCCTCAGCCCCCACCCGACTGAACGTAGAGCGCACCGCAGGTGGCGACAACCTCTCGTGGAGCGGCGCACAGGACTGCAGCAACGGCCCATACCTATTATATAATATATATGCCTCGACGGAAGAGCCCGTTGACATCTCCCGTGCGGAGAACCTCATCGCCACACGTCGCACAGCCACCACGCTGAGCATTCGTCGCAAGGCCGACAAGCCCATGCTGCACTATGCGGTGACAGCCCTCGACCGCTATGGCAACGAGAGTCAACCTATCCGTTCTGTGGATAATAGCCCAGCAACCGTTATTGTTACCGCTCTGTTACCCAACGACGGCAAGATGCTGACTGTTCCTCTGCGCAACACCTTCGATGCCGACCTGCTGGTGGTCTGCGACCTGAAAGGACGCAAGGTACGCAACTATATCAACCGTCCACAAATCAACATCAGTCAGCTACCAGAAGGTATGTATCTGCTGAAGTCGCTGGACAAGAAAAGGCGCATGCATCGCTTAGGCATATTCAGCATCAAGCGTTAATTTTTGAAATAGAATTTGGTAGTTCCACTAAATTGCATTACCTTTGCCAACGTAATGGAAAAAGTGATACTGGGCATAGACCCTGGAACGAACATCATGGGATATGGCGTCATCAAGGTCGTAGACAACAAAGCGGAGATGGTGACAATGGGTGTCATCGACCTGCGTAAGTTTGGCGACGGATACCTGAAACTGGGTCATATCTTCGAGCGTGTAACGGGTATCATCGAGGGGTATCTGCCCGACGAGATGGCTATTGAGGCGCCATTCCTGCAGAAGAACGTGCAGACGACCTTGAAACTGGGACGCGCCCAGGGAACAGCCATCGCTGCTGCCATCCAGCGCGGAGTGCCCGTCCACGAGTATGCACCCATGAAGATCAAGATGGCCATTACGGGCAACGGCGCTGCCTCAAAAGAACAGGTCGCAGGGATGTTGCAACGGCTGCTGAAGTTCGACAAGGAGGCGTTGTCGAAGTTTATGGATGCGACCGACGCCTTAGGTGCTGCCTACTGTCACTTCATGCAGATGAACCGCCCGGAATCGCAGGCTCATTATAAGGGTTGGAAGGACTTTATCGTCAAGAACAAGGAAAGGGTTAAGGGTTAAGAGTTAAGAATTAAGAGATAATGAGAATAACCGCCATAGCAGGACGTAACGGTAGCGGAAAGACGCTATACGTGGACCAGCTGAGAAAGCAGTTGGCCTCCGACCGTGTGCGCTATATTGCCTTCACGGACTCCTATGGTGTGAACGTCGACGGACAGTACTACCTGCAATTGCGCTGGAACCAGCACGACATAGACCACGAGACACCTACCGTAGGAGAATTGCTGCAACGAGCCTACCTGCTGGCTGGCGAGGATACAGAGGAGCGCCGACAGTTGCACGACCAGCTATATGCACTGTTCCACATGGAGGAGTTTCTAGACAAATATATCATCACCCTGTCGAGTGGTGAGTTGCGCAAGTTCCAGCTGACAAAGACACTCTTCGCCAACCCTAAACTGCTCATCATGGACAACCCGTTCATCGGACTGGATGCAGAGACGCGCGACCAGCTAAGAGACCTGCTGAAGCTATTGGCAGAGGAACGGGATATGGAAATCATGCTCGTCATGTCGAAGACGGACGATATTCCGTTGTTTGTCAACGAGGTGAAATGGATGGGTGAACAGAAGCCCGTACCTGCCCACGTGCTGAGCAACGAGAAGCGGGAAGCAATTCTGTCGCTTCCATATACAAACAGCGACTACGACTGCCAACGTGTCATAGACATGAAGCAGGTCAGCATCCGCTATGGCGAGCGGACCATCCTGAAAGATCTGGACTGGACGGTGATGAACGGTGAGCGCTGGGCGCTGTCAGGACAAAATGGCAGCGGTAAGTCGACGCTACTGTCATTGGTCTGTGCCGACAACCCACAGAGCTACGCCTGCGACATCACGCTCTTCGACCGTCCGCGCGGTTCTGGCGAGAGCATCTGGGACATCAAGAAGCACATCGGCTACGTGTCACCAGAGATGCACCGCTCGTATAAGCGTAACCTGCCAGCCATCCGCATCGTGGCCAGCGGACTGATGGACTCCATCGGACTCTACGCCATTCCCAATGCACAGGACTACGACAAGTGCCGCTGGTGGCTCGACATCTTCGGCATCGGAGAGCTGGCAGACAAACCTTTTCTGCAACTCTCCAGCGGTGAACAGCGACTGGTACTGCTGGCGCGCGCCTTCGTGAAAGACCCGCAACTGCTGATTCTAGATGAACCGCTACACGGGCTTGATCTCTGGAATCGTCGACTGACAAAGGATGTCATTGAGACATTCTGTCAGCGCAAGGGCAAGACACTCATCATGGTGACACACTACCAAGAGGAGTTGCCTAACATCATTACGAACCATTTATTCTTAAAGAAACAGATATGAAGAAAGTAATATTATTCGCATTGCTGGCCATTGCTACCAGCATGCAGGCTCAGGAGGCCTACAACGAACTGCGTCAGAAGGCGAAGACTACCGTCAACGACCCGAAGACCAATGCCGTCGTGAAACAAATCAGCCAGTTCAAGCTTGACGCCCTGAACTACATGGCTATCAAGATGCAGGAGGAGATGCCCGACTCCAGCGCGACATTCCTCGACAAGCAGGCCATTGCGATGGACAACTTCGTGAACTTCTACGTAGAGAAACTCATCGAGTCAACCAAGTTGCCCAACGTGCAACAGGTGAAGATGATTAAGATGTTCATGGATGCCAGCTACTCTAATCCGCTGTTCAACGATAAGGACACAGAACTGGTGCTGAGCTACTACAACTCGGCACAGAGCATGACACGCTTCTCGCTGGACACCGACTGGCGCAAGGCGGTAGCGGCCATAGCCTACTTATACAAGATAGAGTGATTGTTGGCACGATGTTTGCAATCTCGTAAAACGTAAATAGTAAAATAGTACATATAGTGACCAGCCAATTTTCATCCAAGGTATCTGAAGTCCTCGCCTTCTCGCGTGAGGAAGCCACCCGACTGGCCAGTCGTAGCGTTGGTCCGGAGCATCTGCTCTTGGGACTGATGCGTAGCAAGGACGGGCCCGTCCTCAACGTGTTCCAGCGACTCGACGTCAATCCGCTATCTGTCAAGACAGAGCTAGAGAGTCGTGTGCGCGAGGATGAACTGGGAATGCCCATCACTACCTCGGAACTGGTTCTTAACGAGAAAGCAAGCAACATTCTGAAACTGGCTGTCCTCGAAGCACGCCTGCAACGTTCTACGAGGGTTGACGAGCAGCACCTGCTGCTGGCCATTTTGCACGACCAGGCAGAGAATGGTGCCAAACAAGTATTGGAATTCAACAACATGAACTACGAAGACGTATTGACGCTACTGAGCGTGAAAGATAATGTAACCAGCGGTATCGGTATGCCCGAAGAGGACTACGAAGAAGAGGAAAGCCCTGCAGGCAACGATAGTGCATCCAGCGGTTCTGCCACTGGCAAGTCCACCACCACCCAACAGCAGAAGACCAAGTCGAAGACGCCCGTCCTCGACAACTTTGGCACGAACCTGACGGAGAGTGCTGCGCTGGGTAAGCTCGACCCGTGTATTGGTCGTGAGAACGAGATACAGCGAGTCATCGAGATATTAGGTCGTCGAAAGAAGAACAACCCCATCCTCATTGGTGAGCCAGGTGTGGGAAAGAGTGCCATTGTGGAGGGACTGGCAGAGATGATTGTCATGCACCGTTGTTCGCCCACCTTATATAATAAGCGCATCTACACACTCGATATGACGGGTGTGGTAGCCGGCACAAAATATCGCGGACAGTTTGAGGAACGCATGAAGATGCTGGTGAAGGAGTTGGAACAGAACCCCGACATCATTGTGTTCATCGACGAAATACACACCCTCATTGGAGCTGGTAGCACACCAGGAAGCATGGATGCTGCCAACATCCTGAAACCCGCACTGGCACGAGGAACCATCCAGTGCATCGGAGCTACTACACTCGACGAATACCGTAACAGCATCGAGAAAGACGGAGCCCTGGAGCGCCGCTTCCAGAAGGTACAGGTGGAACCCACCACGAATGAACAGACGCTGGAGATATTGCGCAATATCCGTGGGCGCTACGAGTACTTCCACCACGTGAACTATACCGACGAGGCGCTGGCTGCTTGTGTCAAACTGACAGACCGCTACGTATCAGACCGCTTTATGCCCGACAAGGCCATTGATGCACTCGATGAGGTAGGCTCGCGTGTTCACCTGCAGACAGCCAACATTCCACCTGAGATTACTGACAAAGAGTCAGAAATTAAGGATGTCAAGGAAAAGAAAGAGGCTGCCGTTGGCAATCAGAACTTCGAGTTGGCTGCCAGTTATCGTGACCGCCAGACTGTTCTGGAACGTGAATTACAGGAGCTGAACAAGAAGTGGCAGGATGGCGACGTTGATGTTCGCCAGACAATCACCGAACAAGAGGTTGCTGAAGTGGTATCAATGATGACTGGTATCCCCGTACAGCGCATGGCGCAGGAAGAAGGTATCCGTCTGAAGGGTATGTCGCAAGAACTGAAGCAGCACGTCATCGCTCAGGAGAAAGCTATCGACAAGATGGTCAAGGCCATCCAGCGCAACCGCGTGGGACTGAAAGACCCGAACCATCCTATTGGTGCCTTTATGTTCCTTGGTCCTACAGGCGTGGGTAAGACGTATCTCGCCAAGAAACTGGCGGAGTTTATGTTTGGCTCGACTGATGCATTGATACGTATCGACATGTCGGAATATACAGAATCATTCAACGTCAGCCGACTAATTGGTGCGCCTCCAGGATATGTAGGTTACGAGGAAGGTGGACAGTTAACAGAACGAGTACGCCGTCACCCCTACTCGATTGTATTGCTCGATGAGATAGAGAAAGCACATGGCAACGTCTTCAACCTGTTGTTGCAGGTACTCGACGAAGGCAGACTGACGGATGGCAACGGACGTTTCGTAGATTTCCGTAATACCGTCATCATCATGACTTCGAACGCTGGTACACGCCAGCTGAAGGACTTCGGACGGGGAGTAGGTTTCAATGCAGGTTCTACGTCAGCGCTGATGCTCAACGAACAAGATAAGGAACACGCTCGACAGATTGTACAAAAGGCGCTGTCGAAGCAATTCTCACCAGAGTTTCTGAATCGCCTGGACGAGATCATCACTTTCGATCAGCTCGACCTCACAGCTATCAAGCAGATTATCGATGTAGAACTGAAAGGACTCTACAAGCGCATTACCGATATGGGATATACCATCGACCTCTCTGACGAGGCAAAGGCATTTGTTGCGGAGAAGGGCTACGACGTACAGTTTGGTGCCCGTCCGCTGAAGCGAGCCATTCAAACGTATATCGAAGATGGCGTCTCTGAACTCATTGTCAACGGAGACCTGCAACCAGGAAGTACCATACATATAAATAAGGTACAGGAAAAAGAAGAATTGTCGTTCACCACCGAGTGAGCGACAATTTTTTGTTATCGGACACAACGAAAGGCATATTTCTTTGTTATCGTGCACAACAAAACGGGGCTGTTTTGCCATATTCTCTTGATTTAAATCAATTAAATGACAAAACGTAAGATTTTTAATAAAAAAAGTAACGAAATGTTTTGTAGTTCTCTGTTTTTGCTTTAATTTTGCAACCGAAATCAAGAAATTAATTGTTTTCAATAGTATAATAACTCAAAAAACGTAAAAAGATTATGAATGCAGCAAAAGTTGTAGAGGATCTGAAACAGAGATTTCCCAACGAGCCGGAGTACATCCAGGCCGTAAGTCAGGTACTTCCCACCATCGAGGAAGAGTACAACAAGCACCCTGAGTTCGAGAAGGCTAACCTTATCGAGCGTCTGTGTATCCCCGATCGTGTTTGTGAGTTCCGCATCACTTGGGTAGATGACAAGGGTAACGTTCAAACCAACATGGGTTATCGTATCCAGCACAACAACGCTATTGGCCCGTACAAAGGCGGTCTGCGTTATCACAAGAGTGTAAACCTGGGTATTCTGAAGTTCTTGGCTTTCGAGCAGACCTTCAAGAACTCTCTGACAACACTTCCTATGGGTGGTGCTAAGGGTGGTTCAGACTTCTCTCCCCGTGGTAAGAGCGACGCTGAAGTAATGCGTTTCTGCCAGGCATTCATGAACGAACTGTATCGCGTTATCGGTCCTGATGAGGACGTTCCCGCTGGTGACATCGGTGTAGGTGGTCGTGAGGTTGGTTACCTCTTCGGACAGTACAAGAAGCTCACCCACCAGTTCCAGGGCGTACTGACAGGTAAGGGACTCAGCTTCGGTGGTTCACTCATCCGTCCTGAGGCTACCGGTTACGGTTGCGTATACTTCCTGACTTCTATGCTCGCTACTCGTGGCATCGAACTGAAGGGTAAGAAGGTGCTGATTTCTGGTTCAGGTAACGTAGCTCAGTATGCTACTGAGAAGTGTCTGCAGCTGGGTGCTATCCCCTTGACTCTCTCTGACTCAGATGGTTACATCTACGATCCAGATGGTATCACATTCGAGAAGCTCGAGTATGTTAAGGAGCTGAAGAACGTTGAGCGCGGACGTATAAAGGAATATGCTGAGGAGTATCCTAACGCTGTTTACCACGCTGGTGAGCGTCCTTGGCACGAGAAGGCTGACATTGCTCTGCCTTGCGCTACCCAGAACGAGATCAACGGTGAGCAGGCTCAGGCCCTGATTGACAACGGTGTGATTGCTGTTGCTGAGGGTGCTAACATGCCTTCACTGCCCGAGGCTATCAAGATCTTCCAGGATGCCAAGATTCTCTATGCTCCTGGTAAGGCTTCTAACGCTGGTGGTGTATCAGTTTCTGGTCTTGAGATGTCACAGAACTCTGAGCGTCTGAGCTGGACTTCTGAGGAAGTTGACAACTACTTGAAGCGCATCATGAACGACATTCACGAGAACTGCGTGAAGTACGGTACTCAGGCTGATGGTTACATCAACTACGTGAAGGGTGCTAACGTAGCCGGCTTCATGAAGGTTGCTAATGCCATGATGGCTCAGGGCATTGTGTAAGCTCGACGAAGTCAAGGTGATAACAATGATGTCATAGGCATCGTATAAGTAATAGCTTGACACAAAAACAACTATTATTATAGTAAAGATGCGATTTTCTTTGGGAAGTCGCATCTTTTTATAATAATTTTTACTACCTTTGCAAGCAAAAACTTAAAAAAGAAAATTATGCTTACATTGAAGCTCATTACTGAGGAGACTGACCGCGTCATTCGCGGCTTGGAGAAGAAACATTTCAAGAACGCCAAAGAGGCCATTGACGAAGTGCTGGCCGTTGACAAAAAGCGCCGTGAGGCCCAGCAGCAGCTGGACAAGAATCTAAGCGAGGCCAAGAAGATGGCTGCGCAGATTGGCGGTCTGATGAAGGAAGGCAAGAAGGCCGAAGCAGATGCCGTCAAAGCTCAGGTATCTGAGATGAAGGAAACCAACAAGCAGTTGGAAGAAACCATGAATCAGGCTCAGGAGGAGATGACTCGTCTGCTCTGCCAGATTCCTAATATTCCTTACGACGAGGTACCTGAAGGTGCTGTCGCTGAGGACAACCGCGTTGTGAAGAGCAACCTGAAGGAGTGCACCGCTAACGATACCGTAGGCAACTGGGACGTGAACCCTAAGTTGGGTATCGCCAATCCCCTGCCCCACTGGGAGCTCGCCAAGAAATACAACCTCATCGACTTTGACCTGGGTGTCAAGATTACAGGAGCTGGTTTCCCCGTTTATATCGGCAAGGGAGCCCGTTTGCAGCGTGCCCTCATCAACTTCTTCCTCGATGAAGCCCGCAAGAGCGGCTACACGGAGATTATGCCTCCTACAGTCGTAAACGCCGCCTCTGGCTACGGTACAGGTCAGTTGCCTGACAAGGAAGGCCAGATGTACCACTGCGAGGTTGATGATTTCTACCTGATTCCCACCGCAGAGGTTCCTGTTACCAATATCTATCGTGATGTCATTCTCGACGAGAAGGATCTGCCCATCAAGAATTGTGCATACACAGAGTGCTTCCGCCGCGAGGCTGGTTCATACGGTAAGGACGTTCGTGGTCTGAACCGTCTGCATGAGTTCTCGAAGATTGAGATTGTACGCATCGACAAACCTGAGCACTCTAAGGAGAGCCACAAGGAGATGCTGGAGCACGTAGAGGGTCTGTTGAAGAAACTGGAGCTTCCCTACCGCATTCTGTTACTTTGCGGTGGCGACCAGTCATTCACATCGTCTATCTGCTACGACTTCGAAGTCTATTCTGAGGCTCAAGGTCGCTGGTTGGAAGTATCGTCTGTATCAAACTTTGACACCTATCAGGCTAACCGTCTGAAGTGTCGCTATCGCAATGCCGAGACCAAGAAGACCGAACTCTGTCACACGCTGAACGGCTCTGCCCTTGCTCTGCCACGCATCGTGGCTGCTCTGTTGGAGAACAACCAGAAGGAGAACGGCATTAAGATTCCTGCAGCCCTCGTTCCATATATGGGTTGCGATATCATTGACTAAAAAACAACAAACAAATACTTATGAACAAAATTGTAAGGAAAGAACAATTCTCTGAGAAGGTTTTCCTTTTCGAGATTGAGGCTCCATTGATTGCTAAAAGCCGTAAGGCAGGCAATTTCGTCATCGTACGTGTTGACCAGCGTGGTGAGCGTATGCCGTTGACCATTGCCGGTGCAGACATTGATAAGGGCACTATCACATTGGTTGTCCAGATGGTGGGTCTCTCTTCCAAAAAGTTGTGTGCATTGAACGTTGGCGACTTCGTAGCTGACGTAGTAGGTCCCTTGGGTAATCCTACAAAGATTGAGAAATACGGAACGGTGGTTTGTGCCGGTGGTGGACTGGGCGTAGCCCCTATGTTGCCCATCATCCAGGCGTTGAAAGCTGCTGGCAATCGCGTACTCAGCGTCATGGCTGGTCGCTCTAAGGAGCTGATTATTCTTGAAGATAAGGTTCGTGAATCATCAGACGAAGTGATTATCATGACCGACGATGGTTCATATGGCGAGAAAGGTGTCGTAACTGTTGGTATCGAGAAATTCGTTGAGCAGGAACATGTCGACAAGATTTTTGCCATTGGTCCTCCCATTATGATGAAGTTCTCTAACCTCACCGCTCAAAAGCATATTATTCCTTGCGAAGTCAGCCTGAACACCATCATGGTAGATGGTACGGGTATGTGCGGTGCTTGCCGTCTGACCATTGGTGGCAAGACGAAGTTCGTCTGCATTGACGGTCCTGAGTTTGATGGCGCCCTCGTCGATTGGGACGAGATGTTCAAGCGCATGGGTACCTTCAAGCGTGCTGAGCAGGAAGAACTGGAACATTACGAGGAGCACTTAGGCGCTATTACTGCATCCGATGGTTCAGCCATCGGAAAAGGTACCGACGTCAAAATGGACACCGATCCCACCAACGACCCCATCGAAGTACTGACAGACCGCGATGCAGAGTGGCGTAAGGAACTGCGTGCTTCTATGAAGCCCAAAGAACGTACCGCTATCGAGCGTGTCAAGATGCCGGAGCTCGACCCCGTCTATCGTGCTACTACCCGTACAGAAGAAGTCAATATCGGTCTGACCAAAGAGATGGCAATGACAGAGGCCAAGCGTTGCCTCGACTGCGCCAAGCCAACCTGCGTAGAAGGCTGTCCCGTCAATATCAATATTCCCTCGTTTGTCAAGAATATCGAGCGCGGACAGTTCCTTGCTGCAGCTAAGGTACTGAAGAACACCTCTGCCCTTCCTGCTGTCTGTGGCCGTGTATGTCCACAGGAGAAACAGTGTGAGAGCAAGTGTATCCACCTAAAGATGAACGAGCCTGCTGTGGCCATCGGCTATCTGGAGCGCTTTGCAGCCGACTACGAACGTGAGAGTGGCAACATCAGCTTGCCCGAGATTGCACCTGCCAACGGTATCAAGATTGCTGTTGTGGGTTCCGGCCCTGCTGGTCTGTCATTCGCTGGCGATATGGTGAAGAAGGGCTACGACGTCTATGTCTTCGAGGCACTTCACGAAATCGGTGGTGTACTGAAGTATGGCATCCCAGAGTTCCGTTTGCCCAACAAGATTGTTGATGTGGAAATCGAGAACCTCGCCAAGATGGGCGTTCACTTCCAAGCTGACGTCATCGTAGGTAAGACCATCAGCGTCGAACAACTGGAGGCTCAAGGCTTCAAAGGTATCTTCGTAGGTTCTGGTGCTGGTCTTCCTAACTTCATGAATATTCCTGGTGAGAATGCCATCAACATCATGTCAAGTAATGAGTACCTGACACGTGTAAACCTGATGGATGCAGCCAATCCAACAACTGATACTCCTATCAACTTGGGTAAGAACGTGCTTGTCGTAGGTGGTGGTAATACCGCTATGGACTCATGCCGTACAGCCAAGCGTCTGGGTGGTAATGTTACACTGGTTTATCGCCGTTCTGAACAGGAGATGCCAGCCCGTCTGGAGGAGGTGAAGCACGCCAAGGAAGAGGGAATCAACTTCCTAACACTCCACAACCCCATCGAGTATCTTGCCGACGAGAATGGCGCCGTGAAAGCAGCTATTCTTCAAGTCATGGAGCTTGGTGAGCCCGATGCATCAGGGCGTCGCAGTCCCGTTCCCGTTGAGGGTAAGACCGTAACACTCGATGTCGATCAGGTCATCGTAGCTGTCGGTGTATCTCCTAACCCACTGGTACCCAAGTCAATTGAAGGATTAGAGCTGGGTCGCAAAAACACCATCGTTGTGAACGAAGGCATGCAGTCTGCTCGCTCAGAGATTTTCGCTGGTGGCGATATCGTGCGTGGTGGTGCTACTGTTATCCTGGCTATGGGTGACGGTCGCCGTGCTGCCCAGCACATGGACGAATACCTCCAGAAAAAATAGTACGCTTTGTGGTTCTGCCACAAAGAAAATATTATGAACGGACTCTATACCATCATACTGCTCATACTAAGCAACGTCTTTATGACGCTGGCTTGGTATGGGCATTTGAAACTTCAGGAGAACGGGGTTTCTAACAACTGGCCCCTATTGGGCGTCATCGCTTTCTCGTGGGGCATCGCCTTTTTTGAATACTGCTGTCAGGTGCCAGCCAACCGTATTGGCTTCGTAGAAAATGGAGGTCCCTTCAACCTCATTCAACTGAAGGTCATCCAGGAATGCATCTCGCTGGCCGTGTTCTGTATCATTGCCAACATCATGTTCCAAGGCACTCACCTACACTGGAACCACATCTTGGCATTCTTTCTCATCATCTGTGCCGTTTATCTGGTATTTATGGACAAATGACACTCGAAGAACGACTTTGGAAGACATTCAATAAAGCGCTGGGACAATACCAGCTTATCGACGAGGACGACAAAATCCTCGTCGGTTTGTCTGGTGGCAAAGACTCGCTCTGCCTGTTGGAGTTCCTCGCCCGTCGTTCCAAGGTCCACGTTCCCCACTTCACCGTCGAGGCCCTGCATGTCCGCATGGACAATATTCATTACGAGACAGACACCACCTACCTCCAGTCGTTCTGCGACCGCCTTGGCGTTCCTCTCCACGTCATTACCGCCAGCATAGCATCCAGCAGTTCTCTCGCAGGAGAAGTCACCACCCCCGACGCTTCTCCGTCAAGCAAACAGAAGCCCGCTTGCTTCCTCTGCTCCTGGCAGCGACGCAAGCAGCTCTTCAATCTTGCTCAGGAGCTCGGCTGCACAAAGATTGCCTTGGGTCATCACCAGGACGACCTTATCCATACTGCCCTGATGAACCTTACTTTCCAAGGACAGTTTTCTACGATGCCTGCCAAACTGAAGATGAAGAAGATGCCGCTCACCATCATCCGCCCGCTCTGCTTGTGTCAGGAAGCTGACATCCGACAATATGCTGAGCAACAAGGTTATGAGAAACAACTCAAGCTGTGTCCCTATGAAAAGGACACAAATCGCACGACAGCAGAGGCCCTTTTCCTGCAGATGGAACAGATGAACAAAGAGGCGCGCTATTCACTGTGGCACGCGCTGGAGAGTGCTGACAAGCTGATAGAATATTAAATATCCTTAATTGTAGGCTACAAATTGATGGTCATTTAAGGTTTTTTCGTATCTTTGCCTATTATATAACCTATCAAATGCGCTGATGAACAGACGACTGATTGTAGTTCTCTATATCATGCTGTTGACCATTCCTGCGCAAGGACAACGCAGGCATGTGCAAAAGGCACAACGTGTAAAGAAGATTTCTCCTGAAGAGCAAGAGCGTCTGGAGAAACTGGAGCGCATGAAGTCGGCCATGCAGAAAGTCATGATTATCGACAGCATGGTGGTCGACAAAGACGGTTTTCTGAAGTACTATCATCTAAGCCCAGAGACAGGTACCATCAAGGATGGCGATGATTTCACGCACGAGAAACGGCACGACGGTTATTTCGTGTATCTCAACGAGATAGGCAACAAGTTCTTTTTTTCCAAACAAGAGACCGACTCGACAAGTAATCTCTATTATCGTGAGTCTGACAATGTCAAATGGTCAGAACCCATACGGTTGGTAGGCATCAATGACGAACATCAGTTCCGTCACGTTAACTATCCATATATGATGGGCGACGGTACGACTTTCTACTTTGCTGCTGACGGTGGTAAAGAAGGATTGGGAGGCTACGATATATATATGACGACCTATGATGAGGAAGAAAACCGTTTCCTGCGTCCTGTTAATATCGGTCTGCCCTTCAATTCCCCAGCCAACGACTACCTATATGTCATCGACGAATACGCTAATCTAGGTTGGTTTGCCACCGACCGCAACCAAGAAGATGGCAAGGTGTGCATCTACGTCTTCGTACCTTCTGAGAAGCGTATCACCTATAACATTGAAGACTATACACCCGAAGAAATCAACGGTTATGCACAAATTAGCAGCATCTCTGATACATGGGACGACAAAGAGTTGTTGAGTCAGGCGCTTCAACGCTTGGAAGAGGTTCGCAAATCACAAAAACCTCAAGACCACTCTTCCGACTTCTCGTTTATTATTAACGATGATATCACCTATCGTCAACTCTCCGACTTTAAATTGCGCGAGAACGTCATACGTTATCAGCAACTCTCCACATTGAGAAACCGTCAGGCTAACCTCAATCAGTCACTCGAGAGGACACGCGACGCCTATGCTACCGCCAGCAGAAAAAAACGCAGAGCCATGATGGAAGACATTCTCTCTGACGAGCAAGAGGTGCTTATGCTGCATCAAGAAACCCACAATCTGGAAAAAGCTATCAGAAATTCAGAAAACACTTTTCTAACTAAAAACAAGTAATACTATGTCAAAAAAACAATTCCCCGAATCCGAGCTCATCATCAATGGTGACGGCTCATGTTTCCACCTTCATCTGAAGCCAGAATTCTTGGCAGACAAGGTTATCCTCGTAGGCGACCCCGCTCGTGTAAACACTGTTGCTGCCCACTTCGACAGCATCGAACACGAGGTTTCTTCTCGTGAGTTCCACACCATTACGGGTATGTATAAAGGAAAGCGTATCACCTGCCAGTCTCACGGCATCGGTTGTGACAACATCGACATCGTGGTCAACGAACTCGACACCCTCGCCAATATCGATTACAACACGCGTGAGGAGAAACCCAAACACCGTTCACTCACTATGGTACGTATCGGTACCTGCGGTGGTCTGCAACCCTTCACGCCAACAGGTTCATTCATCGCCTCTGTCAAGAGCATTGGCTTTGATGGCCTCTTGAACTTCTATGCCGGCCGCAACGACGTCTGCGACCTGAAGATGGAGGAAGTATTCAAGAAGCACATGGACTGGAACCCCATCAAGGGTGCTCCCTATGTAGCTGTTGCCGACCGCGAGCTCATCGACCGCATTGCTGCCGACGATATGGTCAAGGGCTATACCGTTGCCTGTGGTGGTTTCTATGGTCCTCAGGGTCGTCAATTACGTGCTGCTGTAGGCGATCCTGAACAGAACAAGAAGATTGAAGCCTTTGAATATGAGGGCATGAAGATTTGTAACTTCGAAATGGAATCCTCAGCTCTTGCTGGTCTTGCAGCCCTGCTGGGTCACCATGCCATGACCTGCTGTATGGTCATTGCCAACCGCTATGCTCAGAAGATGAATACCGACTACAAGAGTTCTATCGACACAATTATTCAAAAGGTTCTCGACCGTATTTAATGAACGAAACAATCTGTGCTTTAGCCACCGCACCAGGTGGCGCATTAGGAATCATCAGAATCTCAGGTGCTCAGGCACTTGAGATTCTTTCACATATCTTCAACAAAAACCTTACGAGTGCCCAAGCCAACACTATTCACTATGGTCACATCAAGGATGGTGAGGATATCGTCGACGAAGTACTGGTCAGCGTCTTCCGCGCTCCCCACAGCTATACCGGCGAAGACTGTGCGGAAGTCAGTTGTCACGGCTCACGATATATATTAAATAAGGTGTTAGAGCTGCTCATCCAGCATGGATGCCGGATGGCTCTTCCAGGCGAGTATACCCAGCGTGCATATCTCAACGGTAAGATGGACCTCTCACAGGCTGAGGCGGTAGCTGACTTGATAGCCTCAACCAACAAAGCCACCCACGATATGGCTATGAGCCAGCTCCGAGGACATTTCTCATCGTTGCTCACCCAACTCCGCGAACAACTTCTTAAGCTCACCTCACTATTAGAACTCGAACTTGACTTCTCTGATCATGAAGATCTAGAGTTTGCAGACCGTACAGAGCTATCCACCATTGCGAATAAAATTAACAAACACATCACTCAACTCGCCCACTCTTTCGAGATGGGCAATGCCCTCAAGCAAGGCATTCCTGTAGCCATCGTCGGTAAGACCAATGTGGGTAAATCCACCCTGCTCAATCGCCTCTTGAAGGACGACCGCGCCATCGTCTCTGACGTTCATGGCACCACACGCGATACCATCGAGGACACCATCGATATCAAGGGAATCACCTTCCGCTTTATCGATACCGCAGGCATCCGACAGACCACCGATCAAGTGGAACAGATAGGTATAAAACGTACTTTTCAAGCTATCCAGAAGGCTCGCATCGTCCTTTGGCTCATTGACCAGCAACCCTCAATGAAAGAAATCAATGAACTATCAAAACAAACTGGAAACAAGAAACTTATCACGGTAATAAACAAGAAAGACAAGACCGATAACAAATGTTATAATTTGTTAAGTCAGCCAATTATAGCTATCAGCGCCAAATTTGGTACTGGCATAGACGAGTTGGAGCAGGCCATATACGATGCTGCAGACATCCCCACCCTTTCCGACTCCGATTTCATCGTCACCAATGCCCGCCACTACGATGCTCTCACTCGTTCTCACGACTGCATTCAGCGCGTCATTGACGGACTCCAGATACAACTCAGCGGAGACCTCCTCAGTGAAAATCTCCGCCAAGCCTTAGACACCCTTGCCGAAATCACCGGAGGACAGATAACTCCCAATGAAGTATTAGGAAATATCTTTAAGAATTTCTGCGTGGGAAAGTAGAAAATCTTTCATTACAGACCTTAATACAAGGGAACCCAGCTGGTAATGCTGTATTTATCTTCTCCTGTCAGGCGTGATTCACTAACGATCTTGACGTTTTCTCTTATCGACTCTGGGTAGCGCCATCCGACGATTTCGCGTATATAGAAATTAATCGTTGCAAGGGAATACGTCGCGAAATCTGCCTGTTTGGAGTAGGCAATGAGGAAAGTGCGATAGTAGGGCGAATTATTCTCTGTAAAGGTCTTGACTTCGTCATAGCACACATAGCCTTCATACATTCCTGCAGCATCAAGATTCCACAGGAATTCCTCTGGATATTCGACGATTTCGACATAACCGCTTCTTTTGTTTTTCACCCAGCGATAATCCGTCAGGTTACGCTTGGCATGAGGTGGAATGGCAATCATTCTTTGCGTGGAAAGCGAATCTGAGCATTTGCTGGGGTCGTAGTAACAGTATTTGCTGCCGTCGCTGTCCGTTCTGAAACAACGGCTTCGGTCAATGTAAATGGTGTCGGAGGTTTTGTTTTTGATTTGCACGAAGTACACGCGGTCCTCCTTGTCGTTATAGATGGGATTGTCCACCCATTTCTTCAGGAAGTTTATTTCGATGTCGTCGTTCGACATCAACGAATTGGTCTTGACACCGAAGATGGCGGTAAAGTCTTTCGATTTTCTTCTGTAAAGTGTCTGCCCCAGCGTGACTCGGAAATGACAGCGGTTGTACCTATCTATTACTTTCTGGTTCTTTTGGTCAGGGCCTACATAAACCATCTGCTGCGCCATCGTAGTCGTGGTACATAACAGACAGAACAGGATTAACATTTTCGTTCTCATTTTCATACCGCTTGATTAGGTTTATTCTTGTTTTGTTGGCAAAAATACTACATAAATATGAAAAGACAAAAGGGAAAGCCCTATTCGTAGAGGGGGAATTCCCTAAAATACAGCGAATCTGTTACTTTCTATCTGAAACTTCCGCTACATCACATTACGAAAAACTCTCTATACACTAAATATTCTTGGTGCTTTTGTGGTAGTTTTTTCTATACCTTTTTGTCGATTATTTAAATAATTACGTGTATCTTTGCAAAATAATACACAAAAATTAAAAATTGACGACAACTATTCTTATGAAAAAACGGAACTGGACTAGATTAACATTATTATTTGTATTGTTACAACTGGCTTTCTCGACAACCTATGCGCAGGACGACGAGGGCTACGACAACCGACGTCACACCATCACGGGCCATCTGCTGGATGCCGACATGAAAGAGCCGATGGTGCAGGCTACGGTACAGCTGTTTAACGCTACCGACAGCGCCTTCGTGGGTGGTTCGCTGAGCAACACAAGGGGTAATTTCAGCGTTCAAGCACCCTCGTCGGGCACCTATAAACTGAAGATTTCGTCGGTTGGTTTCCAAACGTGGGAACGCGAGGTAACGCTACGCCGCAACGAGAACCTGGACATGGGAAACATCATGATTGAGTCAGCGAGCGTGATGCTGCAGGAGGCCGTAGTGACGGGACGTGCAGCACAGGTCATCGTAAAGAAAGACACCATACTCTATAACCCTGAGGCCTATCGCACACCAGAGGGTTCACCCATCGAAGAGCTTATCAAGCGCATACCAGGTGCCGAGGTTGACGAGGACGGCAACATCACCATCAACGGCAAGCCGGTGAAGAAAATTTTGCTGGACGGCAAGGAATTCATGCTGGGCGACGTGGAATCGGCGCTGAAGAACATTCCCGTAAGCATCATCCAGAACCTGAAGTTCTACGACCAACAGTCAGACCAGGCTCGCATCACAGGTATCGAGGATGGCGAGAAGGAGACAGTGCTGGACTTCACCATCAAGAAAGGCATGAACCGCGGTTTCATGACCAATTTGGACCTTGCAGGCGGTACGGAGCACCGCTATGCCTCGCGCGGTATGGGTAGTAGCTTTACGGACGTGATGCGCTTCGTGTTGCTGGGCAACTTCAACAACAAGGAGGAGAACGCTGCCTGGTGGAACCGTCGCGGTCTGAATGCCCGCAAGATGCTGGGTGCTAACATGAACTACGACGACGGCAACAAGCTGAAGATAGACCTAAGCCTGCGCTGGAACCACCGTGACGGCGACTTGCAGACAGAGAACGCTACGGAGAACTTCTACAGCGAGACGACGCACACGTTCTCGAACAACTATACGAAGAACATGACGCGTAGCAACAACTGGCGTGCCAACCTGCGCTTCGAGTGGAAGCCCGACTCGCTGACGAACATCCTATTGCGCGCCAATGGTACAACGGGAACGGACGACGGTACGACGGTGTCTCGTGCGGCCACTTATAACGACGATCCCTACAAGTATGCTGAACAACCGCTGGAGGCCTTCATACCGCAAATCACTGTCAACAGCAACCTCAACAGCAGTCTGTCGTACAGCAGCAACCAGAACTTCTGGAGCATGCTGCAACTATATCGCCGACTGAACCCCAGAGGAAGGAACATCGTGCTACGCGGAGAGCTGAGCGGAAGCAAGAGCGAGAGCCAGAACGCATCGAACAACGAGGTGCGCCTGTTCCAGGTGAAAGACCGCTTTGGCAACGATTCTACTTACTATACGGCACGCTACAACACCACCCCGTCGAGAAGTAGCGGTTACGTGCTGGCCGCAACCTATAGCGAACCGCTATGGAAGGGTGCCCACCTGCAATTCGGCTATGAGTTGCGCTACAATCAGAACACCAGCGACCGCCAGACCTACGACTTCAGCAAGATGTCCCAAGACCCGTTTGCTGGCGTAGATCCCGACTACCGCGAATGGGACCCTTGGCTGGCCAGTGTCTATGCCACGATGGACAATTATTTGGACAAGAACCTCAGTCGCTATTCGGAGTACAAGAATTACACGCACAACATCCGTCTCACCCTGCGCCACAACCACAAGAAGTACGACTATAACGTAGGCTTCCTAGTACAGCCTCAACGCTCGAACTTCATACAGGACTATCGTGGTATCTATGTCGATACCGTGCGCACCGTAACGAACCTGACGCCAACCTTCGACTTCCACTACAAGTTCCACGACCAGAGCAACTTGTGGATACACTATCGTGGTGACACGCGCCAGCCGGACATGACACAGTTGCTGGACATCACCGACAACTCGAACCCGCTATACATCACGCAGGGTAACCCGGGGCTGAAACCCCAGTTCACCAACTCGCTGAACATGTACTACAATAACTACATCGTGCGTTACAAGCGCAGCATCGTGGCTTACTTCAACTACCGCCACATACAAAACAGCATCTCCAACATGGTGCGCTACGACCCCGTGACAGGCGGTAGCACCTCGCGACCGGAGAACATCAACGGCAACTGGAACATCAACGGCGGTTTTTCGTTTAACACCGCTCTGGACTCTACCGCCCACTGGAACGTAGGTACCGATACGCGTCTGCGCTACAACAACTTCGTGAGTTACGTAGCCCAGCAGAAAGCCGATGCGGAGAAGAACACCACGCGCACCACCAATCTGAACCAGCGACTGACGGCGGGCTACCGCAACGACTGGCTGGAAATATCGATTGATGGACAGGTGAACTACCAGCACTCGCGCAACGAGTTGCAACCCAACGCTAATCTCGACACCTGGCAGTTCAACTACGGTGGCCAGTTCCTGATACGTCTGCCGTACGACTTCGAAATAAGCAGCAACCTGCACGAGCGTAGTCGCCGAGGCTATAGCGACCAGTCGATGAACACCAACGAGCTGATATGGAACGGCCAGATATCGAAGTCGTTCCTGAAGGGCAAACCGCTGACCGTAGCACTGAACTTCTACGACTTGCTGGGTCAGCAGTCGAACTACGAGCGCTGGGTGAACGCCACCAGTCGTAGCGATACGCGCTATAACAGCATCAACAGCTACGCCATGCTGCACATCCGCTATCGTCTGAACATGTTTGGCGGAAAAATTGACACCGAAGGCCGCTACGAAAAGAAATGGGGCAGTCGCGACCAGCAACGCAGATAAAGAGCAACATGATGTCTGCGAAAAAACTACAAAAAAATAGACATTTTCTTGCGATAATTAAAAAAATATTTGTACTTCTGTGGCGTAAACATAGACACTTTTATCTATTGACCTATACTATTAACAGGAAATGATGCCCAAAGCTACAAAAATAGCATGTGTGATACTTCTGCTTCTGACAACAGGTTTAACCTATGTTAGGGCAGAAGAAGCATTGCCTCCAAAACTTCAGAAGCTTACCGACGAAGCCTATCGAAGCTATAGTGCGCGTGAGACGGATGACTACTTTGAAACGGTGAAGAAGGTGAAAGACGCCACAGAGTTCTCCCAGTATCAGGAGACCTATTACCGTGCCTGCAGCTACGAGGCCATCTATATGTTCGAATATGTAGACCGCAAGAAGGGTGTAGAACTGGCACACAGCATCTACCACCACGCAAAGGAGAACAAAAGTAACGTAGGTATGTACTTTGCCACCTTTGCCCTGGGCACCATCCGCGAGCAGTCGGGCAACATGGGACTGGCTGAGAAGAGTTTCCTTCAAGCCCTGAAGTTGAAAGAGAAATACTTGCCCAAAGAAAGTGCGGCTCCCTGCTACTTGGGACTGTGTGAGACAGCCCTCCACAGGAAGGACTACGAAGATGTAAAGGAATTCGCCCGCAAAGCCCTCGAAGAGCCTGGCATCATCCCCATGAACCGGATTACGGCTTGGAGCTATAAATGCCTGGCACGCTTTAATCAGGGCGACAGCCTGGGCTTTGAGGAGGCTTATAAAGTGCGAGCTCAGCTGATTGCCGAACATGGTGGTCAGGGTGGACTCTTCGGCGAGCTCATCAACGTCTATCAGGCCAAGAACCGCAAGCAGTGGCAACTGGCACTGAAACGGGCTGATAAACTGATACACCAACACAACAAATGTGCCCAGAAAGCTGCTATCTATGAGCAGATGGGCGACTACAAACAGGCGCTCTACTGGCAGAAGCGTACCCGTGCGGTGATAGACTCCATCCAGTCGTCAGAGGCTCGTTCGCAGATGAATGAGTTTGACACCGAGCTCTCCATCACCTATGCGGAAAACGAGACGAAGGAGCAGGAGTTGGCCAAGGAGCAGACAATGCTTTGGGCTGGAGGTACGATAGCGGTTCTCATCATTGTCTTCCTCGTCTTCTACGGTTATCGCAACAACAGACATGCGAAACACATGAAGAGCGTCAACAGCAAACTGCAACAGGCCTACGACCAGTTGGAAGAGACCACCAAGGCCAAGGAGCGCATAGAAAGTGAACTGCGCATTGCCCGCGAGATACAGCGACGCATGTTGCCACACGTCTTCCCACGTCGCAGGGATGTTGACATCTATGCTATGATGACACCAGCCAAAGAGGTGGGTGGCGACCTGTATGCCTATGCCCTAATCGATGACCTGCTATACTTCTGTGTGGGCGATGTCAGCGGAAAGGGCGTTCCTGCAGCTCTCTTCATGGCTGAAGTGACGCGTATGTTCCGTACACTGGTGGATGGCCATCTGTCGCCTAACACCATTGCCAAACGCCTTAATCATGCGCTGGCAGAGGACAACGAACAAGGCATGTTCGTTACCATGTTCATCGGCCTCATCAATCTCAAGTCTGGCCATATGGCTTTCTGTAATGCTGGACATAACCCACCCTTACTCAATGGAGAATACATGAAGATGGAGGCTAACGCGCCCATCGGCTTGTGGCCTGAACTCGACTTTGAAGGCGAGGGAATCAGCGACATGCACGGCAAGACACTCTTTGTCTATACCGACGGTATCAACGAGGCTGAAAATAGTAACAAGGAGCAGTTTGGCGACGCGCGACTCCAAGCCCTATTAAGAAAAGACCTTGGCGATGCACGTCAAACTTCAGAAACAATACATAAGGCCGTCGAGGACTTTGTTGGCGATGCCGAGCCCAGCGACGACCTTACGAAAATGTGTATTAAGATGAGGTAAAGCTTATGCCTCTGCCTCAGGAACGACATCCTCGTCCTTCTTGAGAGTCTTGCGGATGGCACGCTTGCGAGGTTTCTTCTCCTCAGTTCCTGGCGTAACAATCTTCACACCAGCAAGTTCGGGGTCAATCAGAATACGACCGCAATACTCGCAGACGATAATCTTCTTGTGCATCTTGATGTCGAGCTGGCGCTGGGGCGGAATCTTATTGAAGCAACCACCGCAGGCGTCACGCTGGACGTAAACGATGCCCAGACCATTGCGGGCATTCTTACGAATGCGCTTGAACGAAGTGAGCAGACGGGGCTCAATCTTGATTTCCAGCTCTTTGACCTTCAGCTTCAGCTTCTCTTCCTCAGCACGGGTCTCTTCCATAATCTCGTCGAGCTCGGCTTTCTTCATGTCGAGAGCCTGATGACGGTCATCGATGACTGCCTGAGTCTGCTCCAACTCAGCCTTCTTCTCTTCAATCTTGAAGTTAGCTTCCTTGATTTTCTTGTTGCAGAGCTCGATTTCCAGCGACTGGAACTCAATCTCCTTAGACAGAGTGTCGTACTCGCGGTTGTTCTTCACATCGTTCAGCTGGCTCTTGTAGCGCTCAACGCTGGACTTGGCGGTCTCAATCTCGCCCTTCTTCTGTGATACGGCACGCTGATACTCTTCGATGTCGTTCTGGATTTTCTCGATGCGGGTGGTAAGACCAGCAATCTCGTCTTCCAGGTCTTCTACTTCCAGAGGCAGCTCACCTCTGAGGGCACGCTTCTCATCAATCTCAGAGAGCGTGGTCTGCAGCTGATAGAGGGTCTTCAGACGCTCTTCTACTGACAGGTCTGTGGGATCTTTCTTTGCCATTGTTTCTTATTTTTTCGTTATTACGATATTTCGTTATTACGTTATTGCGACTAGATATACAGGATAGGGTTAGTGCATGTTTCTGCTATCTCTGTGCGGACACCAGGACACTCTTTATTAATGATATCACGGAAGATTTCGCTGGTGAACTGCTCACTCTGGTAATGGCCGATGACGCAAATCTGCAGGCGCTGTTCATAGCCGAAATACTGATGATAGTGCATCTCACCCGTGATGAAAGCATCAGCACCAAGACTGATGGCATCAGGCAACAGGAAGTCGCCAGCACCACCACAAAGAGCTACCTTACGGATGGGACGGCGCAACAGTTCGTTACACAATGCGCACTCCACACCGAACTGTCTTTTCACCATTAGGATAAAATCATCTGCAGCCATCGGCTGGGGCAAGAGACCAACAACACCACTGCCCGCCTCGACACCGTCCACCTGTTTCTGGGCGAAGAACTGACAGTCCTGCAAGCCCAGTCGCTCGGCAATCTTCCAGTTAACACCACCCTGGGCATTGTCCATGTTGGTGTGCATAGAGGCGATGACGATATCGTTCTTCAGGGCCTTTATCACGCAACGCTGAACATAGTCAGCATCGGTAATCTGCTTCAGTCCGCGAAACAGCAACGGATGGTGGCTAACAATGAGATTACAGCCCTTACTGATGGCTTCGTCGACGATATGTTCGTTAACGTCCAGACACAATAATGCCCCTGAAACATCCGCCTCTGTCAGTCCCAATTGCAGGCCAGCATTATCCCAACTTTCCTGCAAGGGCAGAGGCGCGAACTGTTCAAGGGCGCTGAGCACTTGTCGTATTTTCACGCTTCTATCTATGTTTTGAAAGTGCAAAGGTACAAAAAAAAGGCGAACTACAAGAATCCGCCTTTTATTTTTTTGTTTTTTTAATTTTTCATCTTTCTCTTATGTGAACCACTTCTCGTTATCCTTCTCGTGGCAGTAGCTAGTGCCGTCGAAACAGTGGGTACATACTTGATCCTTGGGCAAACCGATAGAGTCAATCAGGTCTTCGAGCGTAGCAAACTTCAAGGAGGTCAATCCCAGTCGACGGGCAATCTCCTTGACCATACGCTCATATTCCGGCGTACCTGTCTTGGCATACTCCGTGAGGTTTTTCTTATCGTCGCCTTCAAAGTCGCGGATAATACGACGGCTGATGAGTTCCAAATCACTCTTTGACGACGTGAAACCGATGTATGGACAGCCATAGACCAATGGAGGACAAGAGATGCGGACATGAACCTCCTTGGCACCATTATCGAAGAAGGTGCGCACATTGTCGCGGAGCTGTGTACCACGCACAATGGAGTCGTCACAGAAGACAATGCGCTGGTCTTTCAGAATGGCGGGGTTGGGAATGAGCTTCATCTTAGCCACGAGGTCGCGACGCACCTGATTGCCAGGAGTGAACGAACGGGGCCACGTAGGCGTATATTTCAGTACGGCACGCTTATAAGGAATCTTCTTACCTTCAGAGTAACCTAACGCCATACCTACACCCGAATCGGGAATACCACAGACGATGTCGGCCTCGACGGAGTCTTTCTCACCCAACAGGCGACCGTTCTTCTCACGCACATATTCAGTATTGATGCCCTGATAGTCACTGGCGGGGAAACCATAGTAAACCCACAGGAAAGAACATATCTGACAGCGTGTGAAGGGTTTCTGCAGCACCTCGACACCATCGGCCTTCAGCTTCACAATCTCACCTGGCCCCAGATCGCGCACCACCTTATAATCAAGGTTTGGGAAACTGGTGGTCTCGCTGGTAACAGCGAAGGACTGGATAAACTCGTCCGTGCCAATGGGCGACAGGCGGTGTATCTCCTTCTTACCAATAACGATAGGCGTACGTCCAAGGAAGTCGCGAGCAGCAATGATACCGTCTTCCGTAAGAATCAGCATAGAGCAAGAGCCCTCAATCTTCTGATACACCTTGTTAATACCCTCCACAAAGGAGTTTCCCATATTGATGAGCAGAGCGACAAGTTCTGTCTGATTGATGTTGTTTGCAGACATCTCGCTGAAGTGCATACGCTGTTTCAGCAGCTCTTCAGCTATCTCGCGCAGATTGTTGATTTTGGCAACAGTGACCACTGCATAGCGTCCTAAGTGGGAGTTGACTATGATGGGTTGTGGATCAGTATCGCTGATAACACCTACACCCTGATGACCTTTGAAAGAGTCGAGTTCGTCTTCGAAACGTGAACGGAAGTACTGGCGTTCCAACGAGTGGATGCTGCGGTGAAAGCCGCTTTCCTCATCGAAAGTCACCAGTCCAGCGCGTTTTGTACCTAAGTGCGAGTTGTAGTCAGTCCCGTAAAACAAGTCGTTTACGCAGTCCTTTGTAGAAATTGTGCCAAAGAAGCCACCCATAATGTTTTTACCTTTTGTGTGTCAATAATACCTTTATGGGCTGCAAAATTACAAAAAAATCGGCAACTGTCATAAAAGTTAACGGATTTTTTTTGAAAAAAACTGCATTTTTATCTTAAAAGCACGTTGCAGGGCATGGCGATAGAAGGGCCAAAGCGACTGAAATGTAGTAGCACCGTTAGCCACCAGATATTCGCGCAGGGAGTCGTGCTCTTGGCGGTCTCTCTGATAGCTACTCACAGCTCTGCGAACAGCAAAATAGCCTTTCCACGCAATGAATGCCACCACAACAATAACTAAAAAGGTCATCATAGCTGGATATAATTATCGTTCAACGGATTCATGACAGTCAACACAAGGCGGCCCTGCTGAACTGCCTCTATCAGCAGGCGAGCGACCGTCTGTTGTTCCTCACTATCGAGAGATACAAAGGGGGCGTCAATCACTAACAATTGTTTGCCAGACTCTACGGCACGACGCACCAACTCCACATAGTCGGTAGGCACCTTAGTGTAGCCCTCAGGAACTGTGAGTCGCTGGGGCACATAGGCCATGAAACGACGGAAGTAAGGTGCAGACTCTGGTGTTAGCAGTTCACCATCGATACAAATATGACCCCTATCAATAGGTATCAACCCCACAATAGCTCTCAGCAGAGTGGTCTTTCCCCTACCCTGCAAACCCACCATTTGTCCGTCAGCAATGGTGGCAGACAGTCTGGTGAAGAGTCCTTCGATAGTTACATTATGCAGTTCCAACATCATAATCAGGTGCAAAATTATAAAAAAACAACGAATAACACGAATAATACGAATAATTTTTATACTTTTGCAGCATGAAAACAATGAAACGACGCATGTTGGCAGAATGGGAGCACCAAAGCATGGTGCAACTGACTTGGCCACACAAGGATACCGACTGGGCACCCATCCTCGATGAAATCACTGCTGTATATGAAGAGATGGCGCGCGAAATCAGTAAGCACGAGCCATTATTGATAGTTGACGATATCCCCCATAATGACACATGGGCAAGAGACCACGGGTTTATTACGGTGGAAGAACAAGATGATTCTCTCACCTCTCACCACTCACCACTCACCTCTAAACTCCTTTTGGACTTCTGTTTCAACGGTTGGGGTGAGAAGTTCGAGGCTAAACTCGACAACGAGATTAACCGCCACCTCTACGACCAGGGATTAGTTAAGGGTGAGTACGAAAGTCACTTGGACTTTGTGCTGGAAGGTGGGTCAATAGAGAGCGATGGCAAAGGTACCATTTTTACTACAGAGTGCTGCCTAATGGCTCCCCATCGCAATCAGCCGCTGACCAAGCAGGAGATTGAGGAGCGTCTGAAGGAGTGGCTGGGTGCTGAGCGCATTGTCTGGCTACAACACGGCTCGTTGCTTGGTGACGATACTGACGGGCACATCGATACGCTGGCTAGAATCTGTCCCAACGACACCTTATTATATACGGGAGGCGACGAAGAACATCCTGACCTGGCAGAAATGGAGAGAGAGCTCCAGGAACTGCGGACGCTTGATGGAAAAGCCTACCGTCTTCTGAAGCTCCCTCTGCCCCGTCCTATTTTCGATGATGGCGACCGTCTGCCGGCGACCTACGCCAACTACCTCGTAGTAAACGGTGCCGTGCTGGTGCCTACATACAATCAGCCCAATCTAGACGAAGAGGCCATGCGCATTATCGGGCAGGCATTCCCAGACCGGGAGATTGTTGGCATTGACTGCCGCGCTGTCATCAAGCAGCACGGTTCATTGCACTGTTGTACGATGCAGTATTATTGAAGCGTCTTCTTGGCACCAAGCCACACGAGGAAGGATGAAGACGTGAACTGTGCCTGAAGCTTGTTATCCATATACAGCGTCTTGGGGAATAGGTAGATGATGTTCTTATGAACGTAGGTATCACCATCCTTCATCATATACTGCGCATAAGTGCCAGCTGCCTCTTCATAGTTATAGAATTGAACTTCCACCTTATGCGTTTCGCCTTGATAAATTATTGGGAATGTGAGTGTTTGCGGATAGGCATACATCATCAAAGGTGAATGATAGTAATAGTCGTACACCAGTTGCACATGAATCTTGACGTTGCCAGCATTACTGACAGCTTCTTTCAGTTCCTTCTGACTATCAGGCAAGTGCTTTACTATCAGTGCTGCAGGCACATCATGCAAGTCTATCGTGCTGTCGTTGTTGAGCATCCATGTAGCATCCATCTCGTCTTTCTTGACTTCTTCATCATCCTTCGCCGGCTCAGTCGACATCGTATACAGTTTACCTTCGTAGGAACCAAAAGAGGCTTTGATTTCTGTCTGGACTTCCTTCACCCAATCTTCCCATTTCTTGTCCCAATCATCATCGTCGCCAGTCTTTACACAAGAAGAAAGGCTCACGGTCATCAACAGGACCGATACGATACCAAATACTTTCATTTGTTTCATTTTTGTGCGTTTTTAAAATTTTTTGCATACAAAAGTAGTAATAAATATGGAAGCAGCAAAAAAAACAACCAGAAATAACACGATATTTTCTCACTTTTAATTTTATTTTGTACCTTTGCAGCGTTTTAACGAAAAAACAAGACCCATGAAGATAGGAATCATACAACAGCACAACGTGGCGGACGTGGAAACCAACATGTCCCATTTGGCTACAAAGATTCGTCAACTGGCACAAGAGGGCGCGGAGCTCATCGTCATGCAGGAACTGCACAACTCGCTGTATTTCTGCAAGGAGGAGGATGTGAACCTTTTCGACCTGGCCGAAAGCATTCCCGGTCCGTCAACACAGTTCTTTAGCAATCTGGCTAAGGAGTTGCAGGTTGTTATCGTGACCTCACTGTTTGAGCGTCGTGCCACAGGACTGTACCACAACACAGCCGTAGTGCTAGAGAAGGACGGTACCATAGCAGGGAAATACCGCAAGATGCACATCCCCGACGACCCAGGCTATTACGAGAAGTTCTACTTTACGCCTGGAGACCTGGGATTCAAGCCCATCCAAACCTCTGTAGGTAAATTGGGTGTGCTGGTATGCTGGGATCAGTGGTATCCAGAAGCAGCACGACTGATGGCATTGCAAGGTGCAGAGTTGCTCATCTATCCCACCGCCATTGGTTACGATTCTAATGACACACACGAGGAGCAAGAGCGTCAGCGTATGGCATGGCAGACGGTACAGCGCGGACATGCTGTTGCCAACGGACTACCCGTAGTAACAGTCAATCGCTGTGGCGAAGAGAACGGCGTCGCATTCTGGGGCACATCGTTTGTTGCCGGCCCACAGGGCGAACTACTCTACGAGGCTCCTATCAACAAAGAGGTAACAAAAGTCATCGAGGTGGACATGCAACGCTCAGAACAGGTACGCCGTTGGTGGCCGTTCCTACGCGACAGAAGAATAGAAAACTATAACGATATCACCAAACGCTATATAGACTAAATGGCAAACAATTTAAGATTTCAGGTAGTAGAAGAGGCGTTCAAGAAGCGTGCCCTCGACGTAAAGGCACCCAGTGAACGTCCGTCGGAGTATTTCGGTAAGTACGTATTTAATAAGGAGAAAATGTATCGTTATCTGCCGAAGAACGTCTATGACAAGATGATTGACGTGATGGATAATGGTGCCAGTCTGGACCGTTCCATAGCCGATGCAGTAGCTGCTGGTATGAAGCAATGGGCACTGGAGATGGGCGTGACACACTATACCCACTGGTTCCAACCTCTGACGGAAGGCACGGCCGAGAAGCATGATGCCTTCGTGGAGCACGATGGTAAGGGCGGTATGATTGAGAAGTTCTCTGGTAAGCTGCTGGTACAACAGGAGCCAGACGCATCGTCATTCCCCAATGGTGGTATTCGCAACACATTCGAGGCGCGTGGCTACAGTGCCTGGGATCCTACGAGCCCCGTGTTCATCATCGATGACACACTCTGTATTCCCACCATCTTCATTGCCTATACAGGTGAAGCACTCGACTACAAGGCTCCCCTACTCCGAGCCCTGCATGCTGTAGGCAAGGCCGCTAAGGACGTCTGTCAGTATTTCTACGACGGTGTTACGAAGGTGCAGGTGAATCTGGGTTGGGAGCAGGAGTACTTCCTCGTGGATGAAGGACTCTACTCTGCCCGCCCTGACCTACTAATGACTGGTCGCACACTGATGGGCCATGAGAGTGCCAAGAACCAGCAGATGGATGACCACTACTTCGGTACTATACCCGACCGTGTGCAGGCTTTCATGAAAGACCTGGAGATTCAGGCCCTTGAGCTCGCTATCCCCGTAAAGACGCGCCACAACGAGGTAGCCCCCAACCAGTTTGAGTTGGCACCTATCTTTGAGGAGTGCAACTTGGCTGTAGACCATAACATGCTGCTGATGTCGCTGATGAAGAAGGTGGCACGCAACCACGGCTTCCATGTACTGTTACACGAGAAGCCCTTCGATGGCATCAACGGAAGCGGTAAGCATAACAACTGGAGTCTAAGTGCTGATAACGGCGTACTGCTGCATGCTCCAGGCACCACACCAGAAGAGAATCTACGTTTCATCACGTTTATCGTAGAGACACTGATGGCTGTATATAAGCATAACGGACTGTTGAAGGCCTCGATTATGAGTGCTACCAATGCTCACCGTCTGGGTGGCAACGAGGCACCGCCCGCTATTATCTCCAGCTTCTTGGGTACCCAACTGACAGAGTTGCTTGACCATATAGAGAGAGGTGAACGCTCTGAGGTAAAGGGCAAGAAGAACATGGAAATTGACATTCCACAGATTCCTGACCTCATCGTCGATAATACCGACCGCAACCGCACGTCACCCTTTGCCTTTACAGGTAACCGTTTCGAGTTCCGTGCGCCAGGTTCCAGTGTCAACTGTGCCAGTGCCATGATTGCGCTGAATGCCGCTATGGCTGAGGCACTGAATTCATTCAAGGAGCGCGTCGATGCGAAAATAGCACAAGGCGCAAGCAAGATTGCCGCCATTTTGGAAGTACTGAAGGATGACGTGAAGACTTGCAAGCCTATCCGTTTCGACGGCAACGGCTATTCTGAGGAATGGGTAAAGGAAGCTGCCAAGCGCGGACTGGACGTTGAGAAGTCATGTCCCGTTATATTCGAACATTATCTCGATGAGTCTTCAGTAAAGATGTTTGAGAGTACAAAGGTGATGAACCGCAAAGAACTGGAGGCACGCAATGAAGTGAAATGGGAGACGTATGTGAAGACTGTACAGATAGAAGCCCGTGTACTGGGAGACCTCGCCATGAACCACATCATCCCCGTCTCAACGCACTACCAGTCGCAGCTCATCAAGAACGTGCAGGGTATGAAGGATGTGTTCAGTAGCGATAAGGCTGATCGCCTCAGTGCCCGTAATATGAAACTCATTGAGGAGATTGCCGAACGTACAGAAAAGATTGAACAGCTGGTAGAAGACCTAACAGAGGCTCGTCGTGTGGCAAACCGTATTGAGGCCATTCACCAACGTGCCATCGCCTACCACGATACCGTATGTCCGCACATGGAAGCTATCCGCAATGAGATTGACAAGCTGGAGATGATTGTAGAGGACGGTCTGTGGACGTTACCCAAATATCGCGAGCTATTGTTCATCCGATAAATGCAAAGAAAAACGGCAATGCAAACAAGCACTGCCGTTTTTCTTATCTCTTCGTCCAAGATTAGATCTTAGACTCCAGCACAGCCTTCCAACGGGCATAGGCGGCCAGATACTCATCGCGATGAGCAGCATCGGGCTCAATGACCTGCAACTTGTCAAGTGTGGCAAAGGCCTCGTTGGCATCCTTATAGATACCAGCACCGATACCGGCACCCTTGGCTGCACCTACAGAACCATCGGTATCGTAGAGTTCGATGGTTGCGCCACTGACACCAGCCAGCGTATTACGGAACAGCGGGCTAAGGAACATGTTGGCCTTACCAGCATGAATCTTCTTGATATCCATACCCATCTGCTGCATAATCTCCATACCGTAGCAGAACGAGAAGACGATTCCCTCCTGAGCAGCACGAACCAAATGAGCCTTGTTGTGTTTGTTGAAGCTCAGGCCATTAATTGAACAGCCAATCTCCTTATTCTGCAGTACACGCTCAGCACCATTTCCAAACGGAATGACGGTGACACCCTCACTGCCGATAGGAGCCTGAGCAGCCAAGTCGTTCATCTCAGCATAACCAATCTCCGGTGTAATGTTACGATGTGTCCAAGCGTTCAAGATACCCGTACCGTTGATGCACAGCAGAACACCCAAACGGGTCTGATCAGCAGTATGGTTAACGTGAGCGAAAGTATTGACACGACTCTTAGGATCGTAGTTAACATCGCCCAGCACACCATAAACGACACCACTGGTACCTGCAGTAGCAGCAATCTCACCCGGATTAAGCACATTCAATGACAAAGCGTTATTGGGCTGATCGCCACCACGATAAGTAATCGGTATACCTGCCTTCAAGCCCAACTCAGCAGCAGCTTCGGCACATACCTCGCTCTGCACACTAAAAGTAGGAACTATGTCTGCGATAAGTGACTGGTCAAAACCATAATACTTCATCAGGAAGTCAGCCACCTGGTTGTTTTCGAAATCCCAGAACATACCCTCAGAAAGACCACTAACGGTAGTATTAGCCACGCCAGAAAGGCGCATAGCGATATAGTCGCCAGGTAGCATAATCTTATAAATCTTCTTATAGGTCTCTGGTTCGTTCTCCTTGACCCACGCCAGTTTGGCAGCTGTGAAGTTACCTGGAGAGTTGAGCAGATGACTCAGACACTGATCAGCACCCAGCTCATTGAATGCCTTCTCACCATAAGGAACAGCACGCGAGTCACACCAGATGATAGAGGGGCGCAGCGCCTGCAGATTCTTGTCTACACACACCAGGCCATGCATCTGGTAAGAGATACCAATAGCCTTCACGTCATCGGCCGTAGCACCGGCATCGGCCATAATCTTTTTCAGTGCCAGCTTGGCATTATCCCACCACATCTGAGGATCCTGCTCAGCCCAACCAGCCTTAACGGCCATAATGGGCGCTTCCTTCTCGGGGAAAAATGCTGTTGCTGCACATTTTCCACTGTCTGCATTCACGAGCGATGCCTTAACAGATGAACTGCCGACATCGAAGCCTAATAAATACCTGTTTGCCATTGTTGATAATAATATTATATGTTTTCTAATCTGTTATAATGCGTTTTCGCACTACAAAATTCTGCAAATAATCTTTAAAAACCAACTTTTTTACAGATTTTCAATATTTTTTTATTATTATTTGACTACAATTAAAAATTTTTCTATACCTTTGCAGAATAGAAAAACAACAATTAGCTAAGGTTTGTTTGATTTATGAAAAAGAAAATACTTATACTTGACGACAAAGAGACCATCGCAAAGGTGCTCTCAATCTATCTCATGAGTGATTACGACGTACAGTGGTTGCCCGATGGTTTGCAAGGTGTAAAATGGCTTCAGGCAGGCAATACGCCCGACCTCATCATCTCCGACATCCGTATGCCGGGTATGCGTGGTGACGATTTCCTGGAGTGGATTAAGCAGAACGAGTTGTTCCGTCACATCCCCGTTATCATGCTATCAAGTGAGGATTCTACCAGCGAGCGTATCCGTCTGTTGGAGATTGGCGCTGTGGACTACATCGTCAAGCCCTTCAATCCCATGGAGCTGAAGATTCGCGTCAAAAAGATTCTCCCAAATTGATATACCATTATAAATAATAAGGTATATAGAGACAAAACATAAATCATAATTTGTAAATTATAAATTTGCATGATAGGTGTTGTATACTTAGGTAATAACCTGAAGACACAAGAACGTCTGAAATACATACCTGGACAGTTGGTCAGAATGACTAATGTATATAAAGAAGCTGCCCAGATATGTACGCCACACGTTTCCAACGAACACTTCCTGGTGTTCTTTGAACGCAATGTCCGCAATGAAGACATCACCGCTATCACCTATCTGCGCAAGAAATGTCGCAACGTGTACATTGTCCTTATGACAGACACGATGACAGACGAAGAGCGCAACATCTATATTAAATGCGGTATTAACGACACAATCCATCAGGAAGCGTCCGTCACGGAGTTAAACAAAAAAATCCAGTTTATCTCAGAACGTGAAAACATTCTGTTCTCAGACGAAGCTCCCAAATACGGCATACTGAAATTCAAGATACCGGTATGGAAGAGACTTTTTGATATTATCGTAGCTGCATTGTCAATCATCATACTCTCGCCTGTCTTCATTCTGACGGCTATTGCTATCAAGATGGAGAGTAAAGGGCCTGTACTGTTCCGTTCGAAGCGCGTAGGTACTAACTACACCATCTTTGACTTCCTGAAGTTCCGCAGCATGTATGTAGATGCTGAACATCAGTTAAAAGAGCTGAGTAAGGACCACAACCAGTACAAGGATTCAGAAGATCCCAAATCTACCATCACTGCTCCACTGGGTGATCAAGCGGAGATGGCGATGATGGATATGGGCATGGAATCAGAGATGATGATTAGTGATGAGGAGATTATGCTGGTAGGCGATGACTTTGTTGTAGCTGAAAGCGACTTCAACAAGCAAAAGGAAGAAGAAATCAACAATGCATTCGTCAAAATTGAGGATGACCCCCGCATCACCAAGGTCGGTAAATTCATCCGTAAATTCAGCATTGACGAGTTGCCACAGTTGTTCAATATCCTTAAGGGTGACATGTCTATCGTGGGAAATCGCCCACTACCACTCTACGAAGCCGAGAAACTGACAGCTGACGCAAGCATTGACCGCTTTATGGCTCCTGCCGGATTAACAGGATTGTGGCAGGTAGAGGAACGTGGTCGTGGCGGTGCAATGTCAGCGGAGGAGCGTAAGCAGTTGGACATCACCTATGGCCAAACCTATAATTTCCTGTTGGACATGAAAATCATCTTGAAGACTTTCACTGCCTTCAAGCAAAAAGGAAATGTTTAACTGACTATTGCCTATGAATGGTGTGAGACATATTATACTTACGACGATATTGGCAGCGATGGCCTCTACTGGCTATGCACAATTTGAAAATAGCGGTATCAGTGCTGGTTTCTTTGATTCCAGCGACAATAATACCATTAACTTTTCGACATTCCACCTGCCACCATTGGCCGTACTATACGAGAATGCCAAGCAGAATCCAAAAATTCTATCGTTAAACAAAGCTCAAGAGATTGCTCAGGCAGAGGTGGCCAAGCAGAAGCGCCACATTTTCTCTTATGTTTACGGACATGCCAGCTATAGTTATGGTAAAACCGATATGTGGGGCAATAACAACAGCACACAGAGTTATACCACTATTTACCAATATCAAGGCAACGAACAGAGTTATTGGAATGTAGGCGTCAATGTCAGCGTTCCTTTAGAAGATATTCTTGACCTCGCAGGCTCAGTCAAACGCAAGAAGTTGGAGGTAGATCAGGCACGTCTTGCCAAAGATATTGCTTTCGACGAGCTCAAAAAGGATATCGCCACCCTGTATATCAAGATTACCAATACCTTAGTAACACTGAAAACCGTCAGTGAAGGTGCTGCTATCTATCAAGGTGCCGGTGCATTGAATCAAGAGGATTTCCATCAGGGAAATATGACTATTGAAAATTTTGCTTACACCAAGTTACATGAGGTGGATGTAGTCAGCAGATATCAGGACATGCAAACCGCTATCACAACAGATATCATTACACTGGAGTTACTGTCACACACACCCATTCTGACCAATACCACAACAGATATTACTCTCGACGACGAGCAGTTGTCAGAGAAAGATATACGTAAGCAGAATCATGAGGTAGCCAGAAATATCAAGAAAGCTGCTGCTGAAGAAGACAAACGGTATCGCCAATTGGAAAGAGCAGAGAAAAAGGCACTCCGCAAAGCAGCCCGTCAACAGAAAAAATGAACTTATAACACGCACTCAATATGGATTTGTTTAGATATTTTGTCCGTTTTCTCTATAAGATTCGTTGGTATTTAGTCATTTTGCCAATGATTGCACTTATCGTTGCGTGGTTTTCAACCCGTAACATGGAGCGTATCTATGATACCAATACTACCATCTATACGGGTATGATTACTGGTTACAACATTGAAGGCGGAACAGGCTCTGCTGGTGGTAACTCACAAACTAACATTACCAATCTGATGCTTATTGTTACCACTGACAACACTATCCATGAGGTATCCCTGCGTTTGTTTGCCCGCTGTATGATGTACGGTAACCTCAACAAGGATAATAACTACATCTCCGCTGAGCATTTCCGCCAACTGAATGCTACTGTTCCCGCTGATATCAAGGGACTCATCAATCATAACAATGAGTCTGCGACTTATGCCAATCTGAAAGCTTACGAAAAACCATCTCAAGACAACTTCCTTTTTGGCTTGCTCAACACTCATCCTTATTTCGGCATTAACAACATTACCAGTCGCCTGAAAGTACTCCAACTGGAAAAAAGTGATATTATCGATATCGGCTATTCTTGTAATGATGCCGGTATCGCTTATAACACACTAGACATCTTGAACGATGTCTTCGCCCGTCAATATCAGCAACTGCGTTATGGCGAGACCAGCAACGTCATCAAATTCTTCGAGCGTGAAGTTGCTCGTCTGTACCGCATTCTGACAAGTGCTGAGGATGATCTCATCCGCTATAATGTTTCCAAAAAAATCATCAACTATGAAGAGCAGACCAAACAAATAGCTTCATTGGAAGCCCAGCAACAGAATTTCCGTAACGACCAGTTGATGAACTACACCACAGCCAAGGCACTGCTCGACTATTTGGAGCGTCAATTAGGAAACCGTGCACAGGTCATCCGTTCTAATAAGGAGTTTACTAATCAGGTCCGTGACATTTCTCGTATCCAGTCGCGTATCTCCAATCTCCGACTGATGAGCAGTGAGGGCGGTGGCAATAACAATGAGTCACAGGAAGAACTTGCCAAGGCTCAGCGCGACCTGCAGCGTGCCACAGGACGCGTAAACCAATTAACGCGAGACATTGAAGCTGCCACCTTCAGCACAGAGACTGGTGTAAAAGCCCAAGACATGCTTGGTCGCTGGTTGGAGCAACTATTGCTATTGGAGAAAACAAAGGCAGAAATGACCGCCAGTGATATCATGAAGAACGAGCTTGATAGACAATACTTATACTACGCACCTATCGGTGCCACACTGGATCGTAAGTCACGTCATATCGGATTCATTGAAGGGAACTATATGGAGATGCTCAGATCCCTGAATACTGCCCGCATGCGCCAGCGTAACCTACAAATGACGACAGCAACCCTACGTGTGCTCAACCCGCCCATGTTCCCACTGAACGCTCAACCCACAAACCGTCTGATGGTTTTGTTAGGAGCCTTCATGCTTACCTTCATACTTACGACACTCTATTTCCTGATTATCGAGTTGCTCGACCGAACCTTGCGCGACCGCATGCGTTCAGAGCGCATCACGAATATACCTGTTTTGGGTTGCTTCCCGCAAGAGAGCAACTTGCGCTATCGCCGTTTCAATAAAACGATTGCCGATATGGCTATGAAACAGTTGAGTAAGGCGCTGTTGCCAAACTTCAAAGAAGGTCAGCAGAACGTGCTCAATCTTCTCTCTACCGACTCAGGTAACGGTAAGAGTTACATTGCCCAAGAATTGGAGAACTACTGGATATCCATTGGTTTGCAAGTACGCCGTCTGACCTATGATGAAGACTTTCTGGCTGAAGACAGTAAGTTCATTCTGGCTAAGGACATTAAAGATCTCTGCCCAGATATTCTACCAGATGAGATTGCCATCATCGAATATCCAAACTTGGACGACTACTCCATCTCTCCTGCCCTATTGAATATGGGTACTATCAATATGATGGTGACACGTGCCAACCGTACCTGGAAGGATGTTGACCAGAAAGCGCTTAATGAGGTACAAGCCATGTTGGACGAGGAACACAAGAATACACTCTACATGTATCTGACTGAGGCCAGCCGTTATGCTGTTGAGGAATTCGTTGGTCAATTACCGCCTTACACGAAGTTCAACAATTTCGTCTACCGTATGTCACAATTAGGACTGACTGCTACAGAAAACGAACACGCTTTATAATGAAGAAGTTGACGTTCACTACATACGCAAAGGAAAACGGAGGAAGAGTAACATTACTCTTTCTCCTGTTTTTGCTTGCAATGTATGAACTAGTCACAGCAGGGTTCCCTGTTTTTGCTATAATATGTCTATTACCTGTAGTATTCATAGCAGTAATTGCATGTTTCCGTTCTGGTATACTTCTATTCTGGTTTTTGATTGTCATCAACTATCTTATCATGTGGAAAGAGATCCCATTAGGCAGCATTCCGACCTCTCTGCCCAACGAAATGATTGAAATTTTCCTACTAGCATTGGCAATCATTAACGTACAGGAATCCAAGTTCCAACGAACTGGTAACTTAATGCTCATTACATTACTTGTCTGGTGCAGTTTCTGTATTCTTGAAGTATTAAATGATACGTGCGGCATTGGGGTTGATGTCGGGGCATGGTACACCTCTGCCCGTTCGCTTGCTTTTCAAATACTTTATGCTTTCTTGGTGTTTTCGTTGTACATCACCACGCCTAACAGACTCATCAAATATTTATTCATATGGGGATGCTTGGCACTCTTCGCTGTTTTTTGGGTATGGAAGCAACAGAACATTGGAATGGGTTCTGCAGAAAATGCATGGCTACAATCACGAGGACGATCAACCCATATACTTCAAGGCGGCACACTGATACGCTATTTCTCTATCTATTCCGACGCCGCCAATTATGGCATAGGCATTGCGTCAACAGCGGTTGCATTCCTCATTTTTGGTATTACTAGCAAAATTAGGAAATACAAGATTTTTTTTCTCATAGTCGGTATAGCATGTGCATGGGGCATGTTTCCGTCTGGTACGCGTACTGGTATCGTTTGCCTGATGGCAGGCATTATGGCATACGTTTTTTTATCTAAGTCATTCAAAATTGCAATTCCAGTTACTATACTGTTTGGTTTGTTTGCTTTTATCCTTGTTTTTACAACTATTGGCAATGGGAACCAGCAAATACGCCGTATGCGTTCTGCCTTCGACAAGAACGACGCTTCTGCCAACGTTCGTTCGCTAAACCAACAAGCCATGAAAAAATATCTAGATGAAGCTCCATGGGGAATCGGTATGCACATCGGCTATCGAAATGTTCCGGCCAACAATAAATATACTTTCATGGCAACGGTTCCACCTGATTCGGAATACGTCTTTATCTGGATTCACACAGGCATTATTGGTATAACAACATTCTTGATATGTACCGCCATCATGCTTCTTGGGGCCTGTCGGATAGTGTTATTTAAAATAAAAAGCCCTTCATTACGAGGCATTGGTGCTGGTTTTTGTTGTGCTATGGTTTCTCAACAATTAGGTGGCTACGGTAATCAAGTACTTATGCAGTTCCCCAACTGTTTAACATTCTATGGTGGATTGGCACTTGTATATATTCTTCCTATAATTGAAAAAGAATGGATAGAATTCGAGGCAGAACAGTTGGCCAAAGAAGCAGAAAAGAAGCGACTGAAATTGGAAAAGAAAGAAGCCAAAAGAGTTTAACCTAAATCGCAATTGACAATGGCAGAAGAAAAAATAATATCTATCATTACCATCAACTATAATGGGCTGAAAGACACCTGTGAACTGATGGACACATTACCTTTAGACGATACGTCAATAGAGGTAATCGTGGTGGATAATGCCTCACGCGAAGACGAGGCAACAGTTATCCAGCAGCGCTATCCGCAGGTCAAGGTCATTCGCAGCAATGTGAATCTGGGCTTTGCGGGGGGCAACAACCTCGGTATCGAAGCTGCCAGTGGTAAGTACCTATATTTCATCAACAACGATACCTTGCTGTATCTCCAAGACGAACCAATAAAGAAATCGAAGCATGGCATGCAGGCAGACCTCAAGGCGCTCGTCGACCGACTTGACTACGACCCGCAGATAGGCATGGTGTGTCCGAAGATTCGTTTTGCATGGGGACAACATCCTATTCAGTATGCAGGATTCACCCCACTCTCACGCGTCACGCTACGTAACCACGCAATAGGTTTCAACGAACTGGACTACGGACAGTATGACACAGCTCATCCTACGCCCTATGCCCATGGTGCCGCAATGATGGTGCGACGTGAGGTCATTGAAAAGGCTGGCATGATGCCTACCTGTTTCTTCCTCTATTATGAAGAACTCGACTGGTCTATGATGATTCAGCGTGCTGGCTATACCGTCTGGTACGAGCCCGCCAGCACCATCTATCATAAGGAGAGTCAGACAACCGGACAGGAAAGTCCTTTGCGTACCTATTACATTACACGCAACCGCCTGCTCCTTGTTAAGCGCAACAGCCCTCTCCCATGGCGTTACTTGTCCTATCTCTACCTCATCTTCGTAGCAGGCACCAAGGCGATACTAAAAGACCTGTCAAAACGACGCTTCGACTTGGCAAAAGCCACATTGCGGGGACTTTGGCATTTCATAAAACTCTGAAGACATGGAATTTTGGGATATTTTATATTATAGCGATTTATTCTTTTTCATCTTCGTCTGTCTGACGGTGATGTATATGGGACTTTTTGCAATGGCCTCCATGTTCAGCCATCATCAAGACGTTCCGAAGACTCGCATAGAAAACCGTTTCATAATTTTCATACCTGCATACAAGAATGGACATAGTGCTGAGCAGACGGTACGCTCTATTTTAGGGCAGACCTATCCCCAACGTCTTTTCGACGTGACTGTGATTGCCGACCAACTTGATGAGATGAGTAATTTCCGTCTAGCTCAACAGCCCATCACTCTCTTGACACCTAACTTCACAAAGAGTTCACGTGCTAAATCCCTGCAGTTGGCTATCAACAACCTGCCACAGTTCAAACTGTACGATATTGCCGTTGTGCTCAATCCTGGCAATATTGTTGAACCCGAATTCCTCAGCCAGCTTAACGAAGCATACGAAGCTGCAGGTACCAAAGCTATTCAGTGTCACATGCTCTCGCAGAACCGTGATACCGTATCGGCCCGTCTGAGTGCCATCTTCGAGGAAATCAACAATTCCATATTCCGTCGCGGTCACGTCACGCTAGGACTCTCTGCCGCAGCAGCCAGCTCAGCTATGGCTTTCGACTTCAACTGGTTCAAGGCCAACATCATGACGACCAATACATCTTGGGACGACAAGGAACTGGAGTCACGTCTGCTCCGACAACATATCTTCGTTGACTATTTCGACGACATCATGGTATTCTCCGAGAAGACGCGTAATGCTGAGGACTTCAACCGTCAGCGCGGTCGTTGGCTATTGTCCCACCTATCGACCATCGTACGCAACATTCGTTATCTTCCTGGTGCCATTATTCGGCGCCATTACGACCTAGCTGATAAAATCATCCAATGGATGCTGTTGCCACGTATGCTGATGATGGCCATCATCATCTTCATGGGCGTCATTATGCCTTTCATATACTTCTCGCTGGCACTCAAATGGTGGGCGTTATTTGCTATCGTGCTGTTCATCTTTGCACTGGCTACGCCTAACTATCTAGTCGACGACAAGTGGGATCGCACCTTCTTCCTGATTCCCGTCATTTTAATGACATCCGTCCTGTCGAAGACTCGCTTTGGCAAGAAACTGAAAGATATAACAAATAAAAAACTATAACTCCATAACACCTTATTACAAAAGAAATTATGATTTGGATTATTCTGCATATTATCGAGATCTTCTTCTGGTTGTTGCTAGCAGCTTCCGGCGCCTACATTCTGTTCTTCGCATTGGTATCGATGCTTTGGAAGAGACCTATTTCGCCCCTCTCAGCTTATCTGGAAGGACAAATACGCTCCATGCGAGAACCACGACAGTTTACCTTCCTAGTGCTCTACCCTGCCTACAACGAAGACCGCGTCATTGTCAATTCTGTACACACCTTCTTGGGCCAATACTATCCCTACAAGGGATTCCATGTTGCCGTCATCTCCGACCACATGCAACCAGAGACCAACGAGAAGTTGGCACAGTTGCCCATCACGCTCTTGCAACCTGTCTTCGAGAAAAGCAGCAAGGCCAAGGCTATGCAGTATGCCCTGCAGCAGATTCAGGGCGAATACGACTATGTCGTCATCCTCGATGCTGACAACGTTGTAGAGTCTGACTTCCTAGCCAAGCTCAACGAGGTCTGCAACAAAGGCTATGATGCCATTCAGTGTCACCGTTGTGCCAAGAATTCCAACAACGACATCGCCGTGCTCGATGGTGTCAGCGAGGAAATCAACAACACCCTCTTCCGCAAGGCCCATAACCGCATCGGTCTCTCTTCAGCACTCATCGGCTCTGGCATGTGCTTCCGTTACAAGTGGTTCAAGAAGAATGTCTACAAACTCTCCACGGCAGGTGAGGACCGTGAACTTGAAGCCCTTTTGCTGCGCCAGAGAATTCATATCCACTACGAGCCAGATATCCACGTCTATGACGAGAAGGTTTCCAACAAGGACAACTTCCAGAAGCAACGCCTACGCTGGATGACCGCCCAGATACAGAGTCTCTTCTCACTCCTGCCTTACCTTCCTCAGGCTCTGATGGAGGGCAACATCGACTATATCGACAAGACCTTCCAGCAAGCCCTCATTCCGCGTTCAATGCTGGTGGTTGGTGCTTTTGGAATGGCCCTTGTTATGACACTGTTCTCTCTGATATTCTCACTCACGTGGTATATCAAGTGGTGGCTCTTGTTCCTCTTCATCTGTCTATCACTCTACGTTTCTACCCCCAAGCAGTTGCGCAGTCACTCCGTCTTCGGCAAGATTCTATCCTTGCCCAAACTCGTTTGGAAGATGGTGATGAACATCCTGAAGATAGACCGCAAGAACACCGACTTCATCCATACCACCCACGACAGCCAAGAAGAAAAAATTAAGAAATAAGAAAAAGAATGGGAGGACGAGTACATAAGAGTCTCATGAATGCAGAGGTGAACCTTCTGTTTTACTTCTTATCGCTTTTCCTTACATTTTTCTCACGCAAGATCTTTCTTGACAACCTCGGTGCTGAGTTCATTGGACTTACAGGAACCTTAAACAATATCTTGGGTTACCTAAACCTCTCTGAATTGGGCATTTCCGCCTGCATCGGCTACTTCCTCTTCAAACCCCTTCAAACTGGTAATCGTCAAGAGATACAGGACATTCTCTCTCTACTCGGCTACCTCTATCGCTGGATAGGAGGCGTTATCCTTGGAGGAGCCTTTGTCGTCAGTCTATTCTTCCCGCTCATTTTCAGCAAGACAACACTCAACCTGAGCATCATTTATTTTGCCTTTTATTCCTTCTTAGGATCTTCACTTATTGGCTACTTCATTAACTATCGGCAGATACTGCTCAATGCTGACCAAAAAAACTATATTGTTGCTATCTACTATCAGTCTGCTAACCTTTTCAAACTGGCCATGCAGATATTTCTTGCTTATACTTACAAGGATCTATATGTATGGGTAGCAATCGAATTCCTCTTTGCCATTTTGGGCTGTATTATTCTTAATTGGAAGATCAACAAAGAGTATCCCTGGTTAAAAATTGATGTCAAGAAAGGGCGTCAACAGCTCAAAGAGTATCCAGAGATTATAATCAAGACCAAACAAGTCTTCATTCATAAGATAAAAGATTTCGTTCTTGTCAAAAGCGACGAGCTGTTCATCTTTCTTTTTGTTTCATTGAAGATGGTAGCATTCTATGGCAACTACATGATTATCATCTCCAAGCTCATCTCTTTATTCTCATCAATCACAGGCAGTGTGGGAGCCAGCGTAGGTAATCTCGTAGCGGAGGGCAACAAGCCTCATATGCTCAAGGTCTTCTGGGAATATACTACCATTCAGCACACCATTGCTGCAACGTTGACATTCTCGCTATATACCCTGCTAGAGCCTTTCATCACTCACTGGGTTGGTGCCGAGTATGTGATGGACCATCGTATCCTCATACTTCTGGTCATTTATATTTATATCACCAATTCGCGCAACAGTGTCGATAGTTTCAACTATGCTCACGGGCTCTATGCAGACGTATGGTCTGCTTGGGCAGAGTTAGGCATCAATATCACCATCACCATCGTCTGTGGTCTTCAATGGGGCATCATTGGTATTCTGTTGGGCAAGATTGTTAGTCTGCTGGCAATCGTTGTTCTTTGGAAGCCCTACTACTTATTTACGGCAGGGTTCAAAGAACCAGTTATCAGCTATTGGAGTGGAGTATTACGCAATTACGCCATCTCTGCTTTTGCAATTGGCACCAGCGTATGGATTATTCGCTTCATTCCGTTTAGTCCATATACCAATATATGGTTGTGGGTAGCCTATTCGGCGCTAAGCATGGTGATATTCCTCGTCATTGACCTATCTGCTACGCTTCTCTTTGCCAAGGGAGCTAAGGACAGTTTAAGGAGAGTTATTAAAAAAAGAACGAATAATTGAAAGTCTATGAAATATAGTATTATCACCGTTAACTACAATAACAGGGATGGACTAAGAGCTACCATCGAGAGTGTTGTTAACCAGACCTATCGTGACTATGAGTTCATCGTCATTGATGGGGGCTCCACCGATGGCAGTACTGACGTTCTCAAGGAGTTTGACGACAAGATAACCTACTGGGTGTCAGAACCTGACAAGGGCATCTACAATGGCATGAATAAAGGTATTGCCAAAGCAACAGGTGACTATCTGAACTTCATGAACTCTGGCGACTGCTTCTATGACAACCAAGTACTACGACACGTTGCCGCCTATGCCTATAATACTGATTTCATTGTAGGTCGCGACTACCACTATAGCGAACAGTTGCAACGAGGCCACGCCTCCATTCAGCCACCACGCACCACGATGATGCACTTCTTCATGGCCACGCTCGACCACCAAAGCAGTTTTATCCGTCGTGAGCTTTTTGTTGGCTCTCCCTACGACGAGAGTCACCGTTTGGTCAGCGACTGGATATTCTATGTTGAGAAGATTGTCGGTGAAGGTCATCAGGTGCAGTTCATTCCAGACATCATTTGCAAACGTGAGGAAGGAGGTCTTTCCGAACAGCAACGTGAACACAACCGTAAGGAGATTAACAACTACCTGCACAAGTTTCTTCCATCAGGTGTCTATGCTGATTATGCTACTCTCTCAAAACTCGACAAGACCAGCCTCTATCGTCTTTTCGATATCTTAGACAATGAGAAGAAACGTCGTTGGCTAATCAAGGCCATTAAGATTATCAATAAAATCTTATAAGACATTATTTCATCTTATACATTCCTAATAACCAAGAAAAATATTGCTCACACAATTGAACAATCGGAATAAAAAGCAATAAAATCGATAATGACAATAGTAAATCCTCACCCCAGAAACGGTCGGGAAGTTCTGCCAATCGACGTACCCAAATGATATGAAGGCCAATAATCAGAATGGAACCTTTAGCCAGAGTAGTCATCATATCGCTGTGCCACAATCTGCCTAACCACAACGATAGTACATAAAGCATCAGCGTGCCAGCTACACCACCCACAATATACAGTCCATAATAATGGCCAAAGCCGCAGAGATACATCCAAACCTCACCATTATACCTGCCGCAAAGATAGATCAGTGCCACTGCGACAACCACCAACGCAGTCTCTATAGCATGGTTGCGCAGATTATTCGCTACTGATTTCAATGGTTTCAGAAAGACACCTATCAAGAACATTGGCATACATACCAGCACGTTTACATTGGCGTTACTTACCTCGATACCTTGATGATGCAAGGCGATAGCTCCTGCCGAGAGGGCTACAAATAACAGGGCATGTACCCACTTTCGCTCAGGCATCATCTGCATGATGAGTCGCATTACAATCAAGGAATAGAAATACCAGCAGGGCCCCATACACCAGCGGTGCCCCAACAGCAGCCACTGGAAAAACCACGGCCACGACACATCGTAGGACATACCCATCGCCACACAACGCAGATAGGCCTCCATCTGCATGATGATGCTAAATATCAGGGTCGGCACGAAAAGTTGCCAGAAGCATTTCTGTAGACAGGTCTTCCAATCGGGCGATTTCTTGTACAGAAATCCAGATATAACACAGAAGGTCTGCACGCTGAACACGTACAAATACTCATAGCCTGCTGAGAAAAAGTGTCCCCAGATGATAGAGAGAATGGCTAGCACCTTCATCCAATCCAGCCAAACAATTCGCGCCTGTTGTATTGCCATAATTTACGTCGTTTTTTGATTGATGCGATGCAAAGGTACAAAAAAAAGTGAATTATGAATAGTGAAAAGTGAAAAATAATTCGTACCTTTGCAACATGAGAGTAATATGTGATGCCCCAGGACAGACGTGCAACCGCCTTTGGACTTATGTTGCCAGTGTCGCTCAATGTATTGCCGAGCGCCGCCACATGGTGATTATCTTTTTCGATTGGACCATTGAGGACTTCCCCAATTTGCTCCACTGTCCATTCATATACTTCCCACTGTGGCACAAATGGTACTTGGAACGCGGCAACGGGTGGAACAACTACAAGGGATTGACATGGAAAGTGACACACAACAAATGGTGGGACAAGGCATTCAAATTCCTCGGTTTTACGAAGGGCTGGTTTACCACCAATGACACACGTTATCTTGCTCAGACCAAGAAGGAACTGCAACATATTTTCCGTCCCCGTCAGGAGATTACCGAAAAAGCCAATCTGATGATGTCAGATATCCGAAAAGAGGCGGACATAGTTGTTGGCGTCCATATCCGCCATGGAGATTACAAGACTTTCTGTGGCGGACGATACTATTACACTCTGGAAGAATTCCATCAGTTTATGTTACAGATTCAGAAATTGTATTCAGACAAGCGTATCGCATTCTTTATCAGTAGTAACGAATCTTTCACTGTTGATGTATTCAAGAATTGTATGTGTTATCGATTTGGCAAGGAACCTTCTGGCGATATTCTCGACCTTCATACCCTGTCACTCTGCGACCTCATCATTGGTCCATGGAGCACTTATAGCCGTTGGGCGTCATTTATCGGTGAAGTACCGCTCTGTTTTATCAAGAATAGAAATCAGGAACTAACCATAGACGATTTCTCGGTTGTAACCGACTTCCACCATTTCAGAAACGGAGAAGATACAGAAAAGTTTTGGACAAAAAACATTGTTGAATGAAAATAGCAATTCTGACATCTGGTATTCTGCCCATTCCTGCAGTACAAGGAGGAGCAGTAGAAAATCTTATAGATTACTGTTTAGAATATAATGAAAGACATTCTCTTCACGAGATAATGGTCTTCAGTGTTAATCACCCTGAAGTGAAAGGTCATCCGGCATTACGATCAAGAGTCAATACCTATTTCTATATTGACACCACTTCTTTTATCGCTCGAATCCGTAAACGGATATTTAAATTCTTCCATCCTAACCATAACTATTACAACTATTCTATAGAATACTTTTTGTCAGAGGCTATTAAGGTCATTCAACGCCAACAATTTGACCTCGTACTCATTGAGAACCGTCCTGGTTATGTTCTCAGACTGAAAGATATCACGAATGCCAGATTTGTTATTCATCAAGAAAATGACTATCTAAACGCAAATACTAAATACGGCAAGGAAATTTATGAAAACACCTATTGCATCATTAACACTTCCGACTACATCACTCGACAGATAAGGACAATAAACCCTAACGACAACAAAAGTAAAACCGTACTTAACGGCATCTCCACCACAAGTTTCTTCGATGCTAAGTCCTATAGCAGACTGGATTATGGTTTCCATTACAACAATTTTATTATCGTTTTCAGTGGTCGGCTAACCAAAGATAAGGGCATTTTACAACTCATTCAGGCCATCAAACAGATACAAGTTATCTCAAACATAAAACTGATGGTGCTCGGTGCAAGTGCCTATGGTAAAGACAGCCACATCACTCCATTCATCAAGCAACTAGAGGAAGAGGCAGCTCCGATTAAAGAGAATGTTTTTTTTACCGGTTATATCAATTACAATCAAGTACCATCATATTTAAAAATGGCAGACATTGCAGTTATACCTTCGATGTGGGAAGAACCATTTGGACTCACCGTCGTTGAGGCTATGGCTGCTGGACTACCATTGATTACAACACGTAGCGGTGGCATTCCTGAAATCTGCGAGGGGGTAGCTACTATCGTAGAACGAGACGATATTGTTAATAATCTAGCTCAAGCCATCCTCGACCTATACGAACACCCTGAGAAACGTAAGCAGATGGCAGCAGCTTCCCTTGAACGGGCAAAGTTGTTTGACAAAGAAACCTATGCCAAGAATTTCTTTGAGGCACTGGAAGAGTTATAAAAAAAATAAACATACACATAATGGACAAAAGATTTGTATTCTTAACACTGATGGCAGCACTCGCCTGCCAGATTGCACACGCCGTAGACACATATACAACAAAGGGCGACGGCACGACGTATAGCATTCAGACACTTGCAGAAATACATGAGTCTGGAGTCATTGCCTATGATATAGATGTGGATGAATGGCGGACTGAATATGAGTTGCAGAAAAGTATTACTATTGCTGCAGGCGACAAGTTTGTGATGGACGACGCTCTTGTCGTTTTCTTCAATAAGGACGTATGCCTGACCATTGAAGGCGAGGCGAACTTCAAGTGCGATGAAGGCTCCATATTCGAAGCCTTTGACGAGATTTCAGGTTCCTCAGTTCGCTTGAAATGCAATACAACGACAGAAATGAGCACATGCAAGTTCTATAATGTTGGTGTGGAAGTGATGGGAGAAGGGGCTATAAACATGTACAACTGTTATTTTGAAAACCATGACGGATTGACTGCTGCAGCCTTATACTTTATCAGTAACGGAGCACCAAGCATAATCCAATATTGTGAGTTCCACTCCTGCCAGAAGGCCGCCATCGGCAGTGCAGCCAATGCCTCTCGCCCTATGACTATCAAATATAGTATTTTCAATATGAATTCAGCGGCAAACGGCAACATCCCACAGATAAACATCACTGCAGCTAATCCGTTGGTCGTCGACGATAATACAGTGGAAGGAAATCCAGAAAACACCATGGTGGGCGGCATCGGTATCTCGAACTTTATGGGCTATGATGCGGATATCACCATTAAGAATTGCCGTATTAAAGATAACCGTTATGGCATCGGAATTGTTGGACCAGCTGCAAAGATACGCATAGAGAACAACTTGCTCATTGATAACTGCCACGAGACAAACCCGATGAATGGAGGTTCAGGCGTCAGCCTTTATGACCCGTACCAGCAAACAGAGGCAATGATCACCGGCAATCACATTAAAGGCTCACTGTGGGGTATTACTGTCATCGGTTGCAAGGACGTGAACCTAGGACGTATTGACGTACCCCAGACTGACGAACACTATAATCCCGGTGAGAACATCTTCTTGAACAACGGTAACAATGGAGAGCTATATGACCTCTACAACAATTCAGCCAACACGGTCTATGCACAAGGCAACAGGTGGAACGTCAGCGAGCAGACTCAAGAGCAGATAGAGACCGTTATCTATCATAAGCACGATAATTCGTCGCTGGGAGAGGTCATCTATTGGCCCGCCGCAACTACAACTAACATTGGTGATATGTCTGAGGAGGAAAGGAGCGTAGAAGGAAATTGTTACGACCTGCAAGGTCGCAAGGTTACTAAACAGTTAAAGACTAAAGGTATATACATCGTCAATGGCAAGAAAGTGGTTCGCTAACGCCTGTGCCATTCTGCTACTGGCATCCTGTCAGACTCTCAAGTCTGGCGATTTGCTGTTTCACGTCGTGGAGCAAGGTAATGCCATTACTGACGTGACACCAGGCATGATAGACCACGTGGCTATTGTACTTTCGAAGGACAGTGTCATCGAGGCCGTCAGTACAGGCGTGAAGACTACCCCACTCGACTCGTTGCGCCAACAGAAGGGCTGTTATATAATAGGTAGAGTAAGAAAGGTGGATGCAGCACAATCCGTCGCCAATGCCCGTCAATACTTGGGCAGAAAATACGACCGTCTCTATCTGCCCGACAACGAGGACATCTACTGTTCAGAACTGGTGCAGTTCTCTTTCATCGATACCCAAGGGCGGCGTCTATTCTCCTCGATTCCGATGTCGTTTCACGATGCATCGGGGCGCATCACGGACTACTGGACAAAGTTCTATCGACAGTACAACATAGCAGTACCTGAGGGGCAGCCAGGCACCAACCCAGGCGAACTGTCACAACGCAAAATGGTTCGCATCAAGGGGCGGTTAAGGTAGTCTTTTGCCAAGTCCGCCTTACATTTACAATTGTAGTACGCAAAAAAAATATAAATTCTCCTTTCTCATTGCGACACCACACTTTTTTATAGAAAAAGAATTCTCAATTCTCAATAAAATTGTGTACCTTTGCAGTCGCTTTTAAACGAATTATTCTACATTATTAAATAACAAAAGCATTATGACAATCAACGAATTCAATTTTGCCGGTAAGAAGGCAATCGTACGTGTAGACTTCAACGTACCCCTGGACGAGAATGGTAAGATCACTGACGACACCCGTATCCGCGGTGCCCTGCCCACCCTGAAGAAGATTCTGGCTGACGGTGGTGCTGTCATCATCATGTCACACATGGGTAAGCCCAAGGGTAAGGTAGACATGAAGAAGTCACTGGGTCAGATTCGTGAGGCCGTAGAGAAGGCTCTGGGCGTTCCCGTAGCTTTCGCTCCCGACTGCGCTAAGGCTGCTGACGCTGCCAAGGCTCTGAAGATGGGTGAGGCTCTGCTGCTGGAGAACCTGCGCTTCTATCCTGAGGAAGAGGGTAAGCCTGTAGGTCTGGAGAAGGGTACTCCTGAGTACGACGAGGCCAAGAAGGCTCTGAAGTCTTCTCAGAAGGAGTTTGCCAAGACGCTGGCTTCTTACGCTGACTGCTACGTGATGGACGCCTTCGGTACTGCTCACCGCAAGCACGCCTCTACTGCTGTTATCGCCGACTACTTCGACGCAAACAACAAGATGCTGGGTCTGCTGATGGAGAAGGAGGTACAGGCTGTTGACAATGTGCTCAGCAACATCAAGCGTCCTTTCGTTGCCATCATGGGTGGTTCTAAGGTATCTTCTAAGATTGGTATCATCGAGAACCTGCTCGGTAAGGTTGATAAGCTCATCCTCTGCGGTGGTATGACCTATACCTTCGCAAAGGCTCACGGTGGTGAGATTGGTGAGTCTATCGTTGAGATGGACAAGCTGGACGTTGCTCTGGGCGTTGAGGAGTTGGCTAAGAAGAACGGCGTAGAGCTCGTTCTGGGCAGCGACTGCACCGCTACTAACGGTCTCGACTTCGGTACCATGACTGTCAAGGAGGGTGCTGAAATCATCACCTGCCCTGCCAACAAGGTTCCCGCTGGTTTCGAGGGTGTTGACGCTGGTCCTGAGAGTCAGAAGGCATTTGCCGAGGCTATCAACGGTGCTAAGACCATTCTGTGGAACGGTCCTGCTGGTGTCTTCGAGTGCGACACATTCACTCCTGGTAGCCGTGCTATCGGTGACGCGATCGCCAAGGCTACTGCTGAAGGTGCATTCTCACTGATTGGTGGTGGTGACTCTGTAGCTTGTGTCAACAAGTTCGGTCTGGCTGACAAGGTTAGCTACATCTCTACTGGTGGTGGTGCTCTGCTTGAGGCCATCGAAGGTAAGGTGCTGCCAGGTGTAGCAGCTATCAAAGGTGAATAATACTTACAAACGTTTACGTTAAAAATATCCCGATATGTGAATAGCGTATCGGGATTTTTCGTACCTTTGCATCAGAAAAAGAAACAAATACTTAAAAACTAATCACTAAAACATTATGAGCAAGAAATTTCTGATTGGAGACCGCACGAAGGATGAGTGGATCTCAGTATTGGACACAGAGAACAAGAAACTGGAGTTTACCAACCACCTCGCCTCAGCTAAGGAATTTAAAGGTTTTGAGGACACCAAAGGTGAGCTGAAGAAACTACAAGAGCAGACCAGTGGTTATTTCGAAGACCTGCAGGTCTATGTACTGGGTGAAGATGGCAAGGCCCATCGTCCTGACGAACGCGACATGATAGCTTGGTAAAACTACAAAAACCGCTTGAACAAAACATTCAAGCGGTTTTTTATTGAAATGATGTGTTGGCGGTTGACCCGCCAACCACTTTTTTAGTCTTCTTCCTTCATCTCAGCCTCATGCTCCTTAATGAGAGCCTGCTGGATGTCGTTCGGAACAAGTTCGTAACTAGAGAACTGGGTAGTGAACGATGCACGGCCACCAGTCAGTGAACTCAGAGCAATAGAATAAGAAGCGAGTTCCTTCAAAGGAATCTTAGCAGTCAGCTTCTGATAGCCATTCTCTGAATCCATACCCATGATGATGGCACGACGACCCTGCAGGTCAGACATCACATCACCCATGTAATCAGCGGGCACAAGTACTTCCAAATCGTAGATAGGCTCCAGTACCTTAGGACCGGCCTCCTTGAAGGCAGCGCTGAAGGCGTTACGTGCAGCCAACATGAATGACAACTCGTTAGAGTCAACGGGGTGCATCTTACCGTCGTAAACAATAACGCGAACGTCGCGGGCATAAGAACCAGTCAACGGGCCTTGCTCCATACGCTCCATGATACCCTTCAGGATAGCGGGCATGAAACGCATATCGATGGCACCACCAACCACTGAGTTGATGAATACAAGCTTGCCGCCCCACTCCAGATCCTTCTCTTCCTTCGACTTGATGTTCATCTTGAACTCCTGGCCGTTGATAGTGAATGACGTAGGATCAGGCATACCATCAGTGTAAGGCTCAACAATCAGGTGTACCTCACCAAACTGTCCGGCACCACCCGACTGCTTCTTGTGACGATAGTCGGCACGAGCCATCTTCGTGATGGTCTCACGATAAGGAATCTTCGGTTCCTGATATTCAACCTGAATCTTCTCGTTGTTCTCCATACGCCACTTCAAGGTACGCAGGTGGAACTCACCCTGACCGTGAACGATAATCTGGCGCAATTCCTTAGACTGCTCAACCACCCATGTGGGGTCTTCCTGACGCATCTTCTGCAGGGCAGCCATCATCTTCTCGGTCTCAGCCTCATTGACAGCCTTGATTGCACGAGAGAACTTAGAATTAGGATATTTAATGAAGTCGAACTTATTCTCGACATCCTTGCCATTCAGTGTGTTACCAGTCTTCACGTCCTTCAGCTTCACGGTGCAACCAATATCACCGGCACGCAGCTCATCAACCTGGATACGGTTAGCACCAGCACAAGCATACAATGTACCCATACGCTCCTTAGAGCCACGGTCAGCATTGGTCAGGTCGTCGCCGCTCTTAACGGTACCGCTCATCACCTTGAAGTACTGAACCTCACCGATATGTGGCTCAACACCAGTCTTGAAGAAATAGAGGGATGTAGGAGCAGAAGCGTCAGCAGGAACTTCCTTACCAGCAGCATTTTTGATAACGGGCATCTCACTGACGAAAGGTACCACATTGCCAAGGAACTCCATCAGACGGCGAACACCCATATCGCGACCTGCGCAAACACAGAACACGGGGAAGATAGAACGTGTTACCAGACCCTTACGGATACCCTCACGCATCTCGTCCTCACTGAGGTCCTCGCTCTCGAAGAACTTCTCCATCAGTGTGTCGTCACCAGCAGCAGCAGCCTCAACGAGTTTGGCTTTCCACTCCTTGGCCTTCTCCAGCTGGTCGGCAGGAATATCCTCAATGATGGGAGCACCACCTTCGGGCTTCCAAGAATATTTCTTCATCAGCAGCACATCGATGACGGCATTAAAGCCTGCGCCTGTCTGAATAGGATACTGTACGGGCACGCAGTTCGGACCATACACTTCCTTCAACTGATTCAGAATCTGATCGAAGTCGCAGTTATCGCGATCCAGCTGGTTCACCAGGAAGATTACGGGCTTCTTCAGCTTCTCGGTATTGCGGAAGGCATTCATCGTACCTACCTCAGGACCATACTGACCATTGATGAGCAGCACAGCCTGGTCGGTGACGTTCAGAGCGGTGATAGCACCACCCACAAAGTCGTCAGAACCCGGACAGTCGATGATGTTCAACTTCTTGTTGTTCCACTCCACATGAAAAACAGTAGAGAACACCGAGTAGCCGTATTCCTGTTCAACAGGGAAATAATCGCTCATGGTGTTCTTTCCTTCAACGGTACCGCGACGCTTGATGATACCAGCTTCGTAAACCATACTTTCGGCAAGAGTAGTCTTGCCGCTACCCGCACTGCCAAGCAGTGCAATGTTCTTGATTTCGTTTGTTTGATAAACTTTCATAAGGCTTATTGTTATAGGTTATATTGTTTTGTTTTGAGTTAACGGAGGCTAAAGGTAGACATTTTCGCGCAAAAAACCAACGAAAACTTCTAAATATTAAACTTTATTAGTAATTTTGCACCAACAATGGCCGGATTATACATACATATTCCGTTTTGTGCGAGTCGTTGCATCTATTGTGGGTTCTACTCGACAACCTCGCTGAAACTGCGTCAACGATACGTTGATGCGGTGTGTCGGGAGATGATTCTCAGAGGTGAGAAATTTCTCCCACCTAAAGGTAGGAGTGTGGCACGCAATGAGGTGAGAGGTGAGATAATAGACACCATCTACTTTGGTGGGGGTACGCCGAGCCAATTAACCATTCCCCAGTTAGAGCAACTCTTCTTATATATAAATAAGGTGTATTCTCTCACCACTCACCTATCACCTCTCACCCCTGAAATAACCATCGAGATGAATCCTGACGATGTCACACCAGCGTGGGCCGATGTATTGCCTCGGTTAGGTGTAAACCGTGTTTCAATGGGAGCTCAGACATTCAATGACGAACGACTACGCTTCCTACATCGCCGCCATACAGCCAGACAGGTACCAGAGGCTGTCAAGATATTGCGCAATGCAGGCATCCGGAACATCAGCATCGACCTGATGTATGGTTTCCCTGGCGAGACGCTCGACGACTGGCAACGGGATATCGATTCCGCTCTCGCCCTCAACGTAGAACATATCTCTGCGTATTGCCTGATGGTAGAAGAAGGAACACTGCTATGGAGATTAAAGATGAAAGATGAAAAATTAAAGATGCCTGACGAAGAACTGGAAAGGCTGATGTACGAGGTGCTCATTGATAAGCTGACAGCGGCAGGCTACGAGCATTACGAAATTTCAAACTTCGCCAAGCCCGGATATCGCTCACGCCACAACAGCAGCTATTGGCAAGACGTCCCTTATATTGGTCTGGGTGCTGCTGCCCATTCCTACGACCTTAAATATCGTTCCTATAACGTGGCTGACATCCAGCAATATATTGAGGCCATTGAGCGTGGCGAGTTGCCATCGGAACAGGAAGTAATAGACGAAGACACGCACTACAACGACCGCATCACTGTAGCTTTGCGCACCAGCGACGGCCTTGACCTCACCACCATCTCAGACCGCCATCGTCGCTATTGTATGAAAGAGGCACAACGATTCATAGACGATGGTCTGCTACAATTGAGCGACAATCGTCTCTCCCTAACCCGCAAAGGTCTGTTTGTCAGCGACTACGTTATGAGTTCACTCATCATGGTGTAGTCACCATTATTCTTCACTCTTTCTCTTGTGAATATAAATGGCAGCACCAATAATGACGAGCAACACCGTTGCTCCGATATTCATCCAATCCATAAGCGATTAGTCTTTAGTAAGTGGAGCTGGAGGGAGTCGAACCCTCGTCCAAACAGGGAAACCATACGCTTTCTACATGCTTATCTTGGCCTTCATTGTCGGACAGTGACAAGACCCAAGCCACCAATCACTGCCTTATCCTCTAAAACTTCATCCCTCAGTCGAGGCTCCCAAGAGACTATTTCCGATAATCCTGCACCGCTATACCTTCCCGATTCGGAACAACATCCAGAAGAGCGATGTCTCGTTCTCTCACCTTGTAAGAGAATAAAGCCAGTAATCTACTGTACTTCGATTAGGCAGCGAGAGCGTACTTTGTTTCGCCAATTAATTTTCTGACCGACGTGATTATGGAGTCCACAGCCGTCACTCCGCATGCTTACGTACCATCTCAGCCTGCTGTCAAATCCAGTCAACCCCAAGCTATTTCGGACGTATCCAAGTTGCAAAGGTAGTATCTTTTCCTGAAACGGCCAAATTATCGATGGTATTTTTTTGCAAATAGCAAAATAATGTGTACCTTTGCAATAATTTTGCAGAAACGGAGTTACATTATTATAATATACACACTTGCAATTACTGATATCAGATATGAAGAAATTCTTATTAACGGTACTTCTTACCATTCTTACTATAGGCAGTACCTATGCTCAGTCCACTATGACCGACGATCAGGTCATCAAGTATATCATGAAGGAGCATCAGGCTGGTTCGTCACAGCAACAGATTGTCACCAAACTGGTACAGAAAGGTGTTGACATCGACCAGATACGTCGAGTGCGCAAGAAGTATGAGCGCATGCAGAAGAACGATGGTATGGGCACAGTGGCCGACAAGTCTCTGACGGAAGACGAGCAGATTGATGCCCGTCTGCGTCGTAATAATGCCAAAGACAAGAGTGAGTTGACGACCACTGAAAAGCTGAAAGACGAGAAGCTGAGCACTAAGCGCAAGGCCACAAAGGACAAGTACAGTAAGAGCAAGCGTTATATCTCTGAAGACGAGCAGGAAATGAAGACCGAGCTCGATGATTTCCTCCCCGACTCGCTGGACCTCTACGACCGTATGGTCATCAAGAACTATCTGAAACAGAAGGAGTTGGAAGAAGGAAAGAGCGAGAAGAAAGTCTTCGGTCGTGACATCTTCAATAACGAGGAGCTGACCTTCGAGCCCGCAATGAATATTGCCACCCCTGAAAACTACGTGTTAGGAGCAGGCGATGCAGTACTCATCGATATCTATGGTGCATCACAGAAGACTGTCGAAGGCACCGTCTCACCTGACGGTTTTGTCGTTGTCGAAGGTTTTGGTCCCATTCAGGTGGCAGGACTCACCGTTTCACAAGCCAATAGCCGCGTACGCTCCCAGTTGGGAGCCCGCTACAGCAGCAGTAAGATACGCCTATCGGTAGGCCAGACACGCACCATTACTGTCAACGTGATGGGTGAGGTCAAAACGCCAGGAACCTATACGCTGGCCGCCTTTGCTTCCGTGTTCCATGCCTTGTATATGGCTGGTGGTCCCAATGACATCGGTACGTTGCGTAATATTAAGGTATATCGCAAGAACCGTTTGGTCAGCACCGTTGACGTCTATGACTATATCCTCAACGGCAAGCTCAGCGGCAATGTCCGTCTGACGGACAACGACGTCATCGTGGTGGGTGCCTACGACTGCTTGGTCAACGTAACCGGTAAGGTCAAGCGCCCCATGTACTATGAGATGAAGTCCTCAGAGAGCGTAGGTACGCTGATTAACTACGCTGGTGGCTTCACTGGCGACGCCTACCGTAAGTCAGTACGCATTGTCCGCAAATCGGGTAGTCAGTACTCTATCCACAACGTCAACGAATTCGACATGGCATCGTTCCGCATGGCCGACAATGACTCTGTCAGCGTTGACTCTATCCTACCCCGCTATTCGAATATGGTGGAAATCAAGGGTGCCGTCTTCCGTCCAGGTATGTACCAGATTGGCGATGACATCTACAGCGTCAAGACTCTCTTGGAGCATTCAGAAGGCGTCACTGAAGAGGCATTCACCGCCCACGCCGTGATGCACCGCATGAAACCTGACCGCACATTGGAAGCACTGTCTGTCGATGTGCAGGGCATTTTGGATGGTACCGTAGCGGATATTCCTTTGAAGAACGAAGACGTGCTCTTCATCCCCACCCGCATTGAGTCGCAGGTAGAGCAAACCATCGACATTCGTGGTGAGGTGCAGTATCCTGGCACTTACAAATATGCAGAAAACGAAACCTTGGAAGACTTCGTCCTGCAGGCTGGTGGTCTGAAGGAGACAGCATCTATGCACAACGTGCTCGTATCACGTCGTGTATCCAATCCACACGCACTGAGCACCGACTCTGTACTTGCCCAGACCTTTAAGTTCTCGCTGAAGGACGGCTTCGTCATAGATGGTCAGCAGTCGTTCCGCCTCATGCCATTCGATGAGGTCTATATCCGCAAAAGTCCTGGCTACTACAAGCAGCAGAACGTCACCATCGAAGGTGAAGTGATGTTTGCAGGAACCTATACCCTCACCAAGAAGAATGAACGACTAAGCGACGTCTTCAAACGTGCTGGTGGTGGCACGGATCTTGCCTACATTCAGGGGGCTCGTCTGGTTCGTAAGATCAATGAGGCCGAGCGCATCCGTCTGGAAGAGATTGCCAAGATGCGCAAGGAGGAGAAAGAGCGTATCATGCAAGAGACAGCTATCAACAACAACCGTTCGATTGCAGAGCTAAATATGAACGCCAAGGCCCAGGAGAAAGAAGAGAACGAGGACTTCATTGAGATACCAGAGGAATATCCCGTAGGTATCGAGCTCGACAAGGCCCTTGAGAATCCTGGCGGTGATGAGGATATCGTGCTCCGTGAAGGTGACCGCATCTTCATCCCCACCTATAATGGTACGGTAAAGATCAACGGTGAGGTAATGTACCCCAACTCTGTAGCCTTCGCGAAGGGAAAGAATGCCAAGTACTATATCAAGCAGGCTGGTGGTTACAACCGCTATGCCAAGAAGAACATGGCCTACGTCATCTACATGAACGGTACTGTTGCCAAGGTCAGCGATGGTGCGAAAATACGTCCTGGCTGTGAAATCGTAGTTCCACAGAAGGCTATGACCCGCAAGATGACCACCCAAGAGTTGCTGACAATCGGTACCTCTGCAGCATCTATTGCAACCATGATTGCCACCCTGTCTAACATCTTGAAGTAATAACACATTATGGAAGAAAAAAAACAAGCTCCGATTAATATCACAGATATCTTCAAGAAATTGTGGCCACACAAGAAGTTGTACTTCAAGGTGTTGCCTGCAACGCTCATCCTGACGTATCTGTTCACACTATTTATTCCACGATACTACAAATGTACCGTTAGTCTGGCACCAGAGCCGACAGGTGCGTCACTATCTGGATCACTCGGTTCCCTGGGTTCGATTGCTTCTTCCATGGGATTGGGGTCTTTGAGTAAGATGGGTGCCCACGATGCACTAATCTCAGAAATCTACCCTGACATTCTGGAGTCAAACGATTTCATTGCAGAGCTGATGACAGTAAAGGTTCAGACACAGGAAGGAGACGTCAAGACGAACTATTATACTTATTTGCGTGATCATCAGAGTTATCCTTGGTGGGTACATATCAGAGGCGCTGTCTCAGAAATCTTCGACCCCACGCCACAAGATAAATACAATGGTGAAGAGAAAATCTCGGTATTCAACCTCACCAAACAACAAAGCGCAATCTTTAAGTCTGTAAGTGGTAAGATAAAGTGCACTATTGACAAGAAGACTGACATTGTCTCCATTGTAGTTAAAGACCAAGACCCACTTATCGCTGCGACAATGGCGCAAGCCACCTGCCAAAAGCTACAGGAGTTTATCACCAATTACCGCACCAACAAAGCAAAGATAGACTACGAGTACTACAAGAAACTCACCGATACTGCCAAAGCCGATTACGAAAAAGTGCGTCGCAAATACGGAGCTACATCCGATGCCAATATGGATGTGACGATGAAGAGCATGGAACTGCTTCTTACCGATTTGGAGAACGATATGCAGTTGAAATACAACATCTATACCGCAATGGGTGCTCAGATGCAGTCTGCTGCAGCAAAGCTACAGGAAGCTACGCCAGCCTTCACTGTTATTGAGAGTGCATCAGTACCAACCAAGCCTGCAGGCCCTCGTCGACTCATTATCTCCATCTTTATGACAATACTTGCTGCCTTTGGTCTTTCTGGCTATATACTAACAAGAGAAAAGTAAATGTTCATTTCGTTAGTTCTACTATTTATCACATGTCTCTCTTTAGCATTTTTAGAGGAGAGGTTGGTTGATAAGGATAAGAAATTACTATACGCCATCATGGGCGTAGTAATGATTCTGATAGCAGGACTGCGAATACCTGGAGCGACACCTGACAGCGATGTTTACGAATCGATGTACTACAGCAAGGCGACGCTGTTAGTGGAACCCAGTTTTACGTTACTCTCCGATTTATTCCTCAGCATGTCATTAGGTGTTAATGCACTGTTCATTACCTATGCAGCCATCTCTGTCCCCCTACGACTGAATGCCATCAGTAAGCTCTCGAGTTTCCCACTGCTGACATTAAGTATCTACATATCGCATTATTACATGTTGCACGACGTAGTAGAGATGAGATGTGCCGTGGCTTCTGCTCTGTTCTTGCTGGCAGTATATTACAAATTGGAGAGAAGGATTGCATATAGCCTGCTCTGCATCCTTATGGGAACTCTTTTTCATTACTCAGCACTTGTGGGCCTCGTCATCTTTGCGATAAGTAACAAACCTCTGAAAACGTGGCATTATTACGCACTTCACTTCATCATCCCCATAGGTATCGTCTTCTATTTTTTTGATTTTGACATCTCTCAATATGTGCCTGCGGAGATTGGAGGTGAGAAACTGCAAAGGTATAGAGAATTAAAAGAAAACGGAATGGAAGGAGATATGGAAGGTATTCCCTTCTTCAGGGACCCTGCCATCATGTTGAACCTGATACTCTATTACGGTTGTCTGTTCTATCATGAGTTGTTAACAGACAAATATAAGTACTTCCCCATTTTCATAAAGCTATTGGGACTGGCCTTCATCTGTAAATTTACACTTGGCAGTCTAAGTTCGGTAGTGGCCAGCAGACTTTTCGAGTATTTTGATATTGTATCTATCTTCTTGTGGACTGCCGCAGTCTATGCATTCAATCCATTAGATATAGGGAAGTATATCATCAGCACAGCTTCGACCATTAGGTTTTTCTTCAGTTCCCTCATCTACGTTTTAGGACTTGGGGTTAATAACTAATAGTATGACAGGTAAAAATCAGCGTTTTCATCTTCTCTACAAGAATGTTGTTGCATCCTTCTTTATCAAAGGGTATGCGGCACTGATTGCCTTGATGCTAGTTCCGCTGACTATCGACTGTCTGGGAACATTGAAGAATGGCGTTTGGCTGACCATCAGCAGCGTTCTGGTATGGATAAATCAGATGGACATCGGCTTGGGGAACGGATTACGAAACAGATTGGCTATCCATGTGGCACACCAAGAGATGGAGGCCGCAAGAAAAGCTGTCAGCTCAACACTTGCCATGCTGATATGCATCGTGACCCCCATTCTTTGCTTATTGATTCTACTCACGTTAAGCACTGATGTCTATGGTTTCTTAAACATCACACAGGCAGACATCCCAGAGCTACGGATTGCATTAATATATGCTATAACATTTATTTGCATTACTTTTGTGCTAAAGTTTATTGGGAATGTTTATATGGGTTTGCAATTGCCTGCCGTAAACAATCTGTTGGTAGCATTCGGATCGACACTGATTTTAATTGTCACGTGGATATTGTACATTAATGGGAAGGCTACTTTCCTCAATGTGGTCATTGCGAATACGGCTGCACCGCTGATTATCTATCTCATTGCTTATGTGTACACCTTCTATCACCAGTTCCCACAGCTATGTCCTTCATATCACCTGGTGAACTTACGTTCTGCTCTGGAATTAGGTAATCTTGGTATCAAATTCTTCTGGATACAGATAGCGTCAGTCATTCAATTCATGAGTATCAACCTGCTGATTTCCAACTTCTTTACACCTGCTATGGTAACCCCTTATCAGATAGCATATCGTTATTTAAATCTGGCAATGGTGTTGTTCACTATCATCTGTATGCCATTCTGGAATGCGACAACAGACGCATATGAGAGGAATGATATGGACTGGATTCGTAAAGCCAACAAGAAGATGAACCTGATGATACTATTGATTGCTGCTGTTATGACACTGGCGGTCGTGGTCTCTCCCTGGGTTTTCCAGATATGGATTGGTGACTCTTGTCATGTTCCCTTCGGAATGACCGTTATGGTGGCACTCTATATTTTCCTGCTCATTGTAAGTATGAGATACTCCTATTTCCTAAATGGTATTGGAGCGCTTCGCCTACAACTCTACATGACAATCATGACAGTGCTGTTTATACCCATGTCCTATTTCGTCGTCAGGTATACACACGATATGCTCTGGTTCTTGGGAGTGATGTGTTTTTGTGTCGTTCCAAGCATTGTAGTGAATCTCATTCAATTTCATAAATTTCTGCATGGTACCGCAAAAGGTATCTGGCGGATATAAAGAAAGGGGCTTATGACAGATAACAAACAGCATACAAAATTGTTAGGGCTGGTGACTCTATACTACTCCGAGCCATCAGAAGCGGCTAGTAACATTCTACGATATATCCAGGATGTAGAGGCATTGATTGTCTGGGACAATTCGCCATTGGAAAATAAATTGAAAGAACAGATACTGACACAACTCGGAACAAATAGCCCAAAGGTGATTTGGAAAGGTGACGGACAGAATTACTCTATTGCACCAGCCATTAATTTTGCGTGGCACTATGCGCAAGAACAGCAATACGACTTACTGCTCTTAATGGATCAGGACAGTCGGTGGGATGACTTCCGTTCTTTCAGACAACACGTTGAAACACTTTATCACACATCACCCGGCTATGTATTTTGTCCTTACATTATCGGAAATGACAGGTTTACCATTGAAAAAGATGTTCAGGAAAGAAGAGTTTTCCTAAATTCCGGTACAATTATCCCAACAGCAATACTTAACAAGATAGGTGGAGCAGACGAGACTTTCCCACTTGATGCACTGGACCACGATTTGGCTATTCGCATACAGAAAACTGGATATACCATCGTATGTCTGACCAAACACAAGCTGCGTCATACTGTGGGAGACCCACAACGAATGGGGGCTCTACACCTCTTTACAGACAATTATGGTCCGTTGCGCATATATAGTATTTCCAAAAGTCATATCATCAAATACAGAAAACACAAGGATTGGCTGACGTTCTCTGAGAAAAAGGAAATGTTTAAGGTGCATTATTGTTTGAAATTCATAAGAATCATACTGGCTGAGCCTCAAAAAATCCAACGTCTGAAAAGCTTCTTCAAAGGGATATATGATGGTATTACCTACGATATAAAGAAGACAAAACAATGATGAAAATGTTCCGTATATTAGCGTTGTCGTTTCTCTTTTGCGCAACAAGTTTGAAAGCGACTGATGACGACATGCCCATCATTGCATATAAAGGCGTTCCCTACTGGCAGACTACAGAAGAGAACTTTCGCATTTTCCGCGAGTGCGGTTTTACGATAAGTCTGGACAGCTACCCCTCAATTGAATCAATGGTAAAAGCTTGCCGATGTGCAAACAAATATGGCATTAAGATATTAGGACGATGCCCAGAGATAACAAGCAAGCCAACACTAATGGCCAATACACTGAAAAACGAAAACGGCTTCTTCGGATATATGATGCAGGATGAGCCGTCTGTTCCAGAAATCATAGAGCGCCAGAAAGAGATAGAACGCCTGATAACGGTTGATAGCAGTCACGTTTTCTACATCAACCTTCTTTCTTACCAAAGGCAAGACTGGTTTGAAAAAAGCACCCAAGCGAAGACCTTTACAGAATATCTAAAAGCTCTTTCTGCCACTTCCTGTCAATATCTGTCTTTCGATTATTATCCTATTACCACAGCAGGCATACGCCCCACATGGTATTATAATCTGGAGATGGTACGTCAGGAAAGTCTGGCATCAGGGAAACCCTTCTGGGGCTTTGTACTATCTGTCCCCCATAACGTACCTTTCACTCCAGGCACCTACTATCCTACTCCAACTTTGGCTTCACTCCGTTTGCAGGTCTATTCCAACTTAGCCTACGGTGCACAAGGCATCCAGTATTTCACCTACTGGACTCCCAAACCTATCAACTTCGAATACCATGATGGTCCTATCAGCTTTGAGGGCAAGAAAACCAGTACGTATGAAGTAGTCCAGCAGATGAACCGCGAGCTAAAGGTGGTGTCCAAGCTGTTCTATGGCGCCCGTGTGCTCAGCGTCCACCACCTAGGAGTCGTTCCAGAAGGCACTACCCGTCAAGAAAAGATGCCCGTCAACATCCGCTCACTGAAGATTGTGGGCAAACAAGGTGCCATTATCTCACAGATAGAGAAAAATGGCCACCGCTACCTCGCCATCGTCAACAAGAGCCACGAGGAGAACCTGACCGTCCGTCTTCGCTATCGCAACAGCAAGCCTCGCCAGCTCACCAAGCAACTAAAAGCGGTGGCCGTCAAGTCCACCTACACCGTTGCCCCTGGCGACCTCCTACTCTTCCGACTTAGATAAGTGAAAAATATGACAGGCCTGGTACTTGTCATTTTCAACAGGGAACATCTATTACATTTATGCGATTTCCAGCGAAAAATTTCTGAGAAAAATTTGCAAAAAGTTGCTCAAACCATCACTCATCTTCTGAAACATCGATGTACAAATGGTGCAATGCAGTGCATGTTTAAAGATTATGACAACACTAACCTACACTTTTTTTTGTTTTTGATCGAAAATCACAAATAACTTCGACATTTCAAATACTTTGTTTGAAGAATTATTTTACTTGTCAAACAAAGTGTTTATGTGCTCCAAACACAGTGTTTGTGCCCTAAAACAGGCTGTTTGACATATAAAACAAAAATTAAAACAGCTTATTATTCAGTAATTTAGCTATATTCTTGAGCGGATTAGTAAAAGATATTGTCAAAAAGTGTAGGTTACTCATTTTATTTTATAACAACCTACACTAATTAATACCTTGTATATCAGTATGTTAAACGAAATAGTGTAGGTTTAAGTCATTTTTTATTAAATTTTCTCAGAAAAATTTTTCCGCGTTAAACACGTTTTTTCGCATTTTCAACACCAAAATATCAGATTTTAGTTAAAAATATGCAGGAAATAGCTGTATCCTGACGCTACTTAGCTGTACCAGATTGCAAATCAGCTGTATCCTGAGACTAATCAACTTTACTGTCTATGACAGGTAGCAGTCTCGTCACATTACAAGAATCAAAACTTTTTTTCGTTTATTTTCTTCGTTTTGTGCAAAAAAATCACTATTTTTTGTAGCCACAAGCTGAAAAAGTCGTACCTTTGTAGGCTGAAACCACAAAAATGACATTCTCTATCACCATACCCGCCTACAAGGCACGCTTCCTCGACGAGGCCATCAAGAGCGTGATTGCCCAGACCTACCAGGACTGGCAACTCGTCATTGTGGACGATTGTTCGCCGGAAGACCTGAAGGGTATCGTGGAGCCATACCTTGCGGACAGTCGAGTGGAATACTACCGCAACGAGAAGAATTGTGGGGCTGTGGACGTGGTGGACAACTGGAACATCTGCCTCAGCCACTGCACAGGCGACTACGTTATCTGCATGGGTGATGACGACCGCCTGCTGCCCTGCTGTCTGGAGGAACTCAGCAAAACCATTGACAAGTATCCTGAGCTGAATGTCTATCATCTGCAAACAGAGATTATTGATGAGAGCGGCAAAATCATAGAGACGCTGGAAGAAAGACCAGAGCAAGAAGACGTTCTGTCACTCATGACCAAGAGATGGGAAGGACGGAAACAGTATATCGGCGACTTCTGCTATAGCCGAAAACACCTGAACGCCTTTGGCGGCTATTACCCACTCCCCTATGCCTGGGGAAGTGATGACATCACCCTATTCAGAGCTGCACTGCCTTCAGGAATAGCTAATGTGAGCCGGACTGGTTTTCAATATAGGGAGAACCAATACAGTATATCTCTGTCACATAATGACGCAGAAAAGGTTGCTACCGTCCTACTGCAAAGGGAATGGTATCAAAAGGCCTTTGCAGAACTGATTCCGCAGGGTGTTTTTCCTAAAACAGACATTCAGAACGCCCTAAACTCCATGAACGGATTTGTGAGAGGACTTATCATTGGTCATATAAAAAGAGACCTCAAGCAAGGAGGCGTTCACAAGTATTGGTATTGGCTATGGAACTACCCCAAACAGGTGCTTTCCTACCTCACCATGATAAAAATTTACATCCTCTCAATCACTCAAAGGCCATGAAACAAAGAAAAATTGCATATATCTCAGAAACGGTACTGACAGACTGCGACTTGCCTTTGCTCCATGAGTTGTCAAAAGAGGTTGTCGTGGACTATTACATTGTTGTAACCAACAATTCCAGGCAAGGGACTCTCATAGACCTGACCCTGAAAGAAAAAGGCGGCATCTATCGTGCGACGGAATATCCTGAGCTGAAAGTCCTTGAGAAATGGATGGACCTGAACCACGTCTTTGTCGTCAACAAACCCGTCAACCACTTTTGGGAATGGATAAATTTTGCGATTGCTTGGAAGGGAGTGCAACTGTTTAAAAAGCAGCATTACGACATCATCCATCTCACATGGCCCCTACGCTACTGTTCGTTTGCATTGTATTTGTTGCGTAAGAAGATGGTCATCACCATGCACGACCCCATACCCCACTCCAGTCAGCTGACATTCATCAAAAACTTCCATCGTTTTTGCTGCATACGGTTTACGCCTGATTTCATCCTATTAAACAAGACACAAAAGGCTCCATTCATCAAGGCATATGGCATCAGCGAGTCAAGGGTCCACCTGTCAAGACTCAGCATCTATACCCATCTCAAGGAGTCGGCATCTGCCCCACGCTTCTGCTCAAATCCATACATCTTGTTTATTGGCAGCATCCATTCACATAAAGGTATAGAATATTTATGTGAGGCGATGGAACCCATCATTAACGATCTGCCAGACATGCATGTCATCATTGCAGGCAAAGGGCAATTCTATTTCGACATCTCACGATATGAGAAGAATCCCAATTATATGTTCATTAACCGATATATATCGAACGAGGAACTAGTCTCACTCATCTCCAACAGCATTGCTGTGGTCTGTCCTTATATCGACGCCACACAAAGCGGAGTCATCATGTCAGCCTTTGCCCTTAACAAACCAGTTATTGCAACGAATGTCGGAGCACTGCCAGAAACGGTCGAAGACGGACGTTATGGTTTGCTGGTACCTCTTAAAGACAGTAAGGCATTAGAGCGTGCCATCAGACAGATTATCCAGCCTGGCATAGCCCAGCAGATGTCTGAAAACATAGCCCACGACTATTCTGCCGGCGTTCATTCCTGGAGCTCGATAGCATCGGGAATGCTGGACATATACGATACCATCATCAATAGAAGGAAGACCCATGACAAGACTCATTAAGGCACTGACCAACAGACTATATACGGTACTTCACCGCAACCGTTTCGCCCATTTTGGCAGGCATTCTCACATAGGATGGAAAGCCATGCGACTGGAAGGGCTTGGATATATCTCTGTAGGTGACAACACCTATATTGCCCCAGACGTCCAACTTACAGCATGGGATAGTCGCAAAGGGCAACACTTCACGCCAACCATTACCATTGGTAACGATTGCACTATTAGGGAACACTCTCATATCTCAGCCATCAACAAAATAGTGATTGGTCATCATCTGTTGACAGGTACCAATGTACTCATCACCGACAACTCACATGGCGAGAGCACCCGTGAAGACATGAGCATCCCCGTTGACGAACGACTCCTCGTCAGTAAAGGACCTGTAGTCATTGGCAACAACGTGTGGTTGGGCAACAACGTGTGCGTCATGCCAGGAGTAACCATTGGAGACGGAGCCATCATCGGGGCAAACTGCGTAGTGACTCATGACATTCCAGCATATAGCGTCGCTGGCGGAATACCCGCTAAAGTGATCAAACAACTATAGAACAACAAAGATATCACATGAATATAAAACCAAGAATCATAGGATTATACCTACCACAATATCATCCCATACCCGAAAACGACGAGTGGTGGGGAAAGGGATTCACCGAATGGACAAACGTGGCTCAAGCCCGGCCTCAGTTCCGAGGCCATTACCAGCCCCGCATACCTGCAGACTTAGGATTTTACGACCTTCGCCTGCCAGAAGTGCGCGAACAGCAGGCTGAGCTGGCCCGCGAAGCAGGACTGGAGGGTTTCTGCTACTACCACTACTGGATGGGCAACGGCCGACAACTGCTGGAACGTCCTTTCAACGAAGTGTTGGCAAGTGGAAAGCCCGACTTCCCCTTCTGTCTCTGTTGGGCCAACCACGACTGGACCAACAAGACATGGCAAAAAGGCACCAGTCTGCGCAAAGACCCAATGATTGCACAGATGCAATACAGCGCTGAGGATTATCGCCATCATTTCAACTATGTACTGCCGGCTTTCCGTGACCATCGCTATATTAAGGTTGACGGGAAACCACTATTTGCCATCTGGGCACCACGGGATATTCCCTCAGCACGACAGTTCATAGACCTTTGGCAACAACTGGCACGTGAGAACGGACTGCCAGGCATCCATTTTGTAGGCTATACCCAAAATTCGTCTGGTAAATCTACTAAAAACGGCAAGATGACTCTTTGGGATGCTAATCAAGCCGCTGAGCGATACCAGGAAGTCCTCGATCTGGGCTTTGATGCTGTCATGTCATACGGATTGGGGCGAGCCCAAACGATCTGCAATGGCAAGTTGCGCAAGGTGCTCTATTATCTATCATATAATAAAAAGTTCATACCACCTATTCCCATGCGTACTGACTATGCCAAAGTCATGAGCCACTATTATGTTGACGAGGACAGATGGGACAATGTTTATCCAACCCTCATGCCACAGTGGGATCGTACTCCCAGAGAAGGATACCGTAGCGACCCACTCACCAACAGCACTCCAGAGAAATTCCAAAGAAGCATTGAGGAAGCCATTGCTCTGCTGAAAGACAAACAGCCAGAGCATCAGATTCTTTTTCTCAAATCATGGAACGAATGGGGAGAAGGTAACTATGTTGAGCCTGATTTAAAGTTTGGACACGGCTATCTACAGGCCATTCGCCAAGCTATTGAATCATCAAAAGAATAAAAACAATGAAGAAAGTATCATTCTTGGGACACTTTGCTTTTGGCGTTGACAAAGCAAACGGTCAGACTATCAAGACCAAAATATTAGGCGAGGAACTAAAACGTCAGGTAGGTGAAGACCAGGTTGACTTCTACGACACCATGGGCAAATGGCTTTTTGTACTGAAAATGCCGTTTATCCTACTTCATATGCTCAGAAACTATCAGAATGTGGTAGTCCAACCTGCTTATAAGGGGGTACGTCTCATCGTACCTTGTCTGGTGCTGCTGAACCTATTTTTCCATCGTAAACTGCATTACATTGTCCTCGGTGGCTGGCTTCCAAGCTTCGTAGGGAAATACCCTATTCTTAGATGGTCGCTAAAACGACTTGATGGCATGTATTGCGAAACCCACCTTATTCAGAACGAACTCAAAGCACTTGGACTGGAAAAGCTCATGTACCTACCAAACTGCAAACAGTTATCCATTCTTGATGAAAGCGAACTCACTACATCGTCGAAAGCTCCTTTCCGTGTCTGCACCTTCTCACGTGTCAATCAGACAAAGGGAATCACGGAGGCCATAGAAGCAGTTAACAGAATAAACAAGGAGAAGGGAAAGACCATTTATACACTTGACATCTATGGACTTGTGGAAGATGAGAAATGGTTTAGAAATCTCATGGATGGACAGCCAGATACCATACACTACAGAGGCATCATTCCTTACGACCAGTCCGTCAGTGTTTTGCGCCAGTATTTCTGCTTGCTTTTCCCATCCTATCATGCTGGCGAAGGATTTGCCGCTACTATGATTGATGCCTATGCTGCAGGTCTGCCCCCTATTGCCACACGATGGCGCTCCAACCCCGAAGTTGTTGAAGACGGAGTTACCGGTTTGCTTATCACTCCCCACTCTGTAGACGAATTGGTCGGAAAATTGCAGGAGATCGCTGAGAACCCGGCCATCATCGACCGTATGCGCCCTGCATGCGTCAAGCGCGCTTCACAATTCCAACCGTCTAGTGCCATCGCACCGCTTATTCAGAATCTAAAATAGCTCATTTACACATAAAACAGATACTTCTATGGCACTCACACGATATAATATGAAGCGTTGGCTTCTCATGCTTCAAGGCAAAAGCTTATTCCATGTCAATCAGGAAATTGGAAAATGCTTCACAAAGACCGGCTTGACAGGCTATTACAACGACCTTACAGAAAAAGTGACACACGAACCAGAGCTGCTTGACAGCGACCAGCTTCCCCTACACCCTACTGCTTCTGGCGAGAAGGTGTATTTCCCCGTAGCTGTCTTCCAATATGGTTTTGGAGCTTACGACCTCTATCTGCAGAATGGTGATGAACGCTGCCTCAAAAAGTTCCTGGAGTGTGCAAAGTGGGCTATCGACAACCAAGAGCCATCCGGTGCATGGAATAATTTCTTCTTCAGCTATCCACAAGCTCCCTATGGAGCTATGGCTCAGGGCGAAGGGGCCTCCATCATGCTTCGAGTTTACAAACGCACAGGTGAAGAGCGCTATCTTCATGCCGCCAAGCGGGCTCTTGACTTTATGCTGAAACCTTTAGACCAAGGTGGAACATGTGTCTACGAACAGGGAATGCCTGTGTTAATGGAGTATACTCACCTGCCTGCCGTCATGAATGGATGGATATATGCATGGTTAGGACTTTATGACTATGTTGTTGTAACAGGCGATAACGGCTATTATAAAGAGATGATGGACAAATCGCTTGAGGCCTTGGAACAGCGTATGCCCCTCTTTACCACCAACTACTGGAGTAAATACGATTTAGCAAAACGAATAGCCAGTCCTTTCTACCATCACATGCATATCGCCTTAATGCAGGCTATGTATCAGCTCACCGGCCACCAAATATTTAATGAATATGGACAGCGTTGGCAGCACTATGAGCAACGTCGTCTGAACAGATACCGCGCTTTTTGCATGAAGGTCTGGCAGAAAATCTGGGAATAGTTTTCGATACTCCGCTCGAAAAAGCCAAAATAAAATTTGGCTTTTTGCTCACTTATTCGTACCTTTGCAGCCACTAAGCGAAAAAGTGACGAATGAAACCAGAGTTAGTATCAGTTATCATGCCTACCTACAATGCCGGCAAATTCCTTGCTGACAGCATTGAGAGCATACTCTCACAGACGTATGCCAATCTGGAATTGCTGATTACTGACGACTGCTCTACCGACGGCACCATTGACATTCTCAAGGACTTTGCCCAACGCGACAAGCGTGTCAAAGTGAAATATCTCAAGAGCAATGTCGGTCCAGCTATTGCCCGCAACCGTTCTATCGAGCGTGCCAAGGGCCGCTACATCGCCTTCTGCGACTGCGACGACCGTTGGATGCCTGAGAAGCTGGAGCGCCAGATAGCCCTTATGACCCGTAAGGACTGTGCATTGTGCAGCTCGTCATATCTCATCTGCGACGACAATAATCAGCTGACGGGTATTAACATCTCGCCCAAGCACCTGACTTTAGGCATGCTGAAGCGTGACAACAAGATTGGCTGTCTGACGGCCATCTACGACATCAAACGCCTGGGCCATAAGTTCTACATGCCTGCTATCCGCAAGCGTCAAGACTGGGCACTGTTCTTGAACATCCTGAAAGAGTGCCAGATATGCTTCTGCATCACAGAGCCTCTGGCCTACTACCGCAATCGCCAGAATTCGGTGTCGAGCAACAAGCTGTCGCTCGTCAAGTACAATGTCAACGTCTATGAAACGGTATTCGGCTACACATGCATACGTGCGTACATCTATTTCTTCCTTATATTCATGCCGACCTACCTTGTCAAGGTACTGAAGCGTAACGCTGACAGCAAGCGTTTCCTTCAAATGAAATAATCTATATTTATAAAGAACTTCAACTAACACCTTAACCATAGAAAAAAAATCTCGGATGTGCACAATAAATAGACGCAGGCGTACGTTCCATTATACAGAAGACTGAAGCACACAGACTATAGTTCATGAAACAAGAGTATACGTATATATATGATGGCATGACCGCTTTTGAAAAAGAAGTTAAACGACTGTGCGATTTCTTGACGGCACTAATATGCCTTATTGTCTTTTCCCCATTATTTCTGCTCTGTTATATCGCCATCAAGCGCGACAATGACGGACCAGTTATCTATAAGCAGATACGCATAGGACGTTTTGGACGCCCATTCTATATCTATAAATTCCGCAGCATGATTATCGATGCGGAGAAGAATGGCGAGCCACAATTGTGGAATGCTGAGACTGATTCACGACTGACAAAAACTGGTAAGTTCCTGCGAGACCACCATTTGGATGAGTTGCCCCAGTTCTGGAATGTACTGATTGGCGACATGTCGTTTGTTGGGCCACGTCCTGAACGCAAGTTCTACATCAACCAGATTATGCAGCATGACCCACGCTACGAGTGTCTCTATCAGATTCGTCCGGGCATTACCTCAATGGCTACCATCTACAATGGCTATACGGATACCATGGAGAAAATGCTGACACGCTTGCGAATGGACCTGGAATATCTGGAACACCGCTCTTGGTGGCTTGACATCAAGATTGTCTTCCTCACTTTTGTGAACATTGTCTTCGGCAAGAAATTCTGATTTGCAGAAAAGATATCCACCAATACTAAAATGTTATGAGACGCTATCTACTATGGGGATTCTTTCTCAGCATCAGTTATATATCTTCGATCTCAGCACAAGACACGCTCTCAACCCATGTCAACTATGACTTGTCGACAGAGATGGCTGTGGGCACGGGCGACTTCACGGCCTACCAGTTAGTAAGCAACCGTCACCATGTGCTGGCAACAAGACCCAACACAGGCTATGTGAGAGGCGCCATCGAGGCGGAGCACTCATTGTCTAAGTACTTCACGCTGACGGGTGGTGCAGACATCATTGCTTCTGTGCATGCCGACCACAAGGTCTACCTGCAACAGTTGTACGCCAGTCTGGAATACTATAAGTTTTTCTTTGAGGTAGGTGTCCGCGAAAACGATGCCATCCTACGTAACACTCAGTTGTCATCGGGTACCTTCGCCAAGGGCACTAATGCCAAGCCCATTCCACAGGTACGCATTGGAACCCGCGACTTCTGGACAGTGCCCTACACCAACGGCTGGCTACAGATTCACTTTGAGGGTGGCTATGGAAAATTCCTGGATAGCCAGTACCGCAAGGATGTCTATAACGACCACACAGACGTCAACTACAAATACGCCACAGGCATCTGGTACCACCAGAAGCACTTCTACTTCCGCACCAATCCAGAGAAGCTTTTCTACGTGACCGCAGGCATTGAGCACGTGGCACAGTTTGCCGGCAACAAATACGGCATGGAGAATGGGCAATACGTGGAGAAAGAGCATCCTGTGAAGATGAAGGACTTCTTCGACATTTTCCTGCCCTTTGGCGACAAGAACTACTTCGAGAACGGCGCTATGGAGGACTGGGTCTATGGCAACCACCTGGGGTCGATGACTATCCAACTGAGTTGGAACATCAACCGCGACCACATGGTGCAGGCCTATCTGGAAGACCCGTTCGAGGACGGCTCAGGCATGCGCAAAGGCAACGGAGGGGATGGACTGTGGGGTGTCGAGTACGTCAATCGTGCCACTGGGCGCCAGTGGGTACGTGGTGCAGTCATCGAGTATTTCCAAACCACTAATCAGGGTGGTCCCTTGCACTACGACCGTGGCGACTACCCCGACCCTATTCGCTCGCAGATTACCGACAAGGTGGTGGGCAACGACGAATACTACAACCACACCTACTATGGCAGCTACGCCCACTACGGTATGACCCCAGGCAACCCGCTCATCACCTCACCTATTTATAATATGGACGGCTTCAACATGTACCGCGACAATCGTGTCAAAGCGTGGCATGCAGCTCTGAACGGCGAGTTGACAGACCACATCTCCTATCTTGTCAAAGGTTCCTATCGTGAGGGAATGGGCACATACAACAAGCCCATCTACCCCAAGCACCATTCCTTCGACGCCATGTTACAGGGCACCTATACCAAAGGTCCTTGGCAGATGTCGGCGGCATGGGCTTTCGATAAAGGTAACATCTATGGTGACTGCTCAACGTTTAACTTAAAAATCAACTATCATGGCAAGATTCTCTAAGCACCTCATACTTGTTACATCTTATATCTTCCTTCTTACATCTACCCTCTCTTCCTGTCAGGAAGGCGGCAATGCGGGCGACCTGTTAGGACAGTGGCGACTGGAGGGTTATGAAGACATGTATGTCAGCTTCTCAGGCACCATCACGCAGTTCCGCAAGGCCAATGGTCAGCAGGTCTTTGCCAAATTCCAGCACGTAGGTGACAGCCTGTTCATGCAGTGTTCATCCATCTATCAGGAGAAGACAGACACCATCATGGTAGAAAACGAGTTCGGCATGAAGCCCTTCACCAATATCCGTGTCAGAATCGATGCCCTCGATGGCGACCACCTCACACTCAGCAAGAACGGCCAGCACTGGCTTTTCGAGAAATACTAATTATTGAAAGTGTTATGAAACGATTACTTACCATCGCACTCATGGCGATAGCCGCCATCAGTGCACAAGCACAGCAAGAGATTTACGAGACCGAGATGGCTGTCCTCGACGCACGGGGAGAGACACTCATCAAAGAGTATAGAGAACTCATGAAGAGTGACCCCAAGGGAGAGAAGGCTACCACGCAGAAGAGAGTCACACAGCTCTCTGCCATGCTCGACTCCATCAGCGTCGAGCAGATAAAGCTCGTCAAGCGCATCATCCGCGAGAACAAGGACAACCAACTGCCTGCCCGCTATATCAAGGAGGCCATGTATGACTTAGGCTACGAAGGACTGAAAGAGGCCCTCGACCCTACAGCCGCCTACTATAACAATCCCGATATGGAGAAGCCTAAGCAGTTGTTGGCAAGCTACGAGAAGCGCAAGCCCAGCACGATGTTCCACGAGCTAAGCATGAAGGATATGAACGACCAAGAGGTACGTCTCTCACAGTGGGCCGGCAAAGGCAACTACGTAATGGTTGACTTCTGGGCCTCATGGTGCGGTCCCTGTCGTCAGGAGATGCCCAATGTCATTCAGAACTATGAGCGCTACCACGCCAAAGGCTTCGAGGTCGTCGGTGTGTCCTTCGACCAGAAGAAGAATGCTTGGGTGAATGCCGTTCAGCAGATGGGCATGCGCTGGCCACAGATGAGCGACCTGAAAGGATGGCAGTGTGCCGCCAGCGATATCTATGGTGTACGCAGCATCCCTGCCAGCGTGCTTCTCGACCCGCAAGGCAAGATTATCGCCATTGACCTGCGTGGCAAGGCACTGGGCGAAAAGCTCAAGGAAATCTATGGAGAGTAAACGGGCAACCGGAACTGACAATACAGAGACAGACTAACCAACAAAACAACTGACATGAAACGAATACTTTCTATGGCTGTCTGCAGCCTTCTTGCTGTGGGCAGTGTCGCACAACAACAGTTAGGCATGCGCCCCCGCGTGCAGTCGCCCGTAGTCAATGCCGACGGCACAGTGACCTTCAATTTCTACGACCCGACGGCGCAGGCGGTCAGCGTCTTTGGCGACTTCAAGGAGATTAGTGGTCAGCAACTGGATATGACCCGTCAGGAGAATGGCATTTGGACGGTTACCACGAGTCCGCTGGCGCCAGAGCTCTATTCCTACAGCCTGACGGTTGACGGACAACGCTTCATCGACCCAGCCAACAGCTACGTCAATCGCGACATCTCTACCCTCTCGAACATCTTCATCGTGTCGAAGACGGACAGCGACAAGGGCCACCTCTATACTGTCAACAACGTACCCCACGGCACGCTGTCGCGCGTCTGGTACGACAGTCCCACGCTGGGACAACAGCGTCGCATGACCATCTATCTGCCGCCCACATACGACGGCAAGAAGCGTTTCCCCGTCATGTATCTGTTGCACGGCCACGGTGGCGACGAGACAGCGTGGAGCGACCTCGGTCGCACGTCGCAAATCATGGACAACCTCATTGCTGAAGGCAAGTGTGTGCCGATGATTGTCGTTATGCCCAATGGCAACCCCACCTGCAATGCTGCTCCTGGCTGGTGGCACGAGGGCATGTACACCCCCGATGGCAACGCCTTCAACCAGCGCGGTGCCAAGTCAACGATGGAGGAAAGTTTCATGGATATTGTCAACTTCGTAGACAACCACTACCAGACCATCCAGAAGCGCTCTGCCCGTGCCGTCACGGGTCTCTCCATGGGTGGTGGCCATACCTTCGGCATCTCGCGCCTCTACCCTCAGGTGTTCGACTACTACGGACTGCAGTCTGCCGCCTGTCGCATGCCGATGCCGAAGGAGCTGATTCCCAACACGCCTAATTCCAAGCTCAACGAGGATTTCGACGGCCAGATGGCGCGCCTCTTCGCTTCGAAGCCCAAGCTCTTCTGGATAGCTATTGGCAAGGACGACTTCCTCATGCAGATGAACACTGAGTTGCGACAATACCTCGACGCCCACCACTACCCCTACGAATACTACGAGAACGATGGTGGCCACATCTGGCGCAACTGGCGCATCTACCTCACCCTATTTGCCCAGAAGATTTTCAAAGAGTAATACAAGCAAAAAAAGGACTCACGGTAATGAGTCCTTTTTTAAATGGGTATAACTAATCTTTATTGGGAGGAATATCACTTTTTGGTGATTATATTTGGTCGTTTAGTGAAAAGTAGTTATCTTTGCATAAATGATTTGATATGACGTTTAAACACTTCTGTCTGCTATTCCTCATGTTGCCACTCACGGTGAATGCGCAACAGGAAAAGTTGTCTGCATGGCTTAGGGAGAGCATGGAGGCAGGTCATGATATTGGAAACATGAGGCGGACAGAGGATGCGAAAGAGATGCTGACCACCGTCTTTGTGCGCACCAGCGAGACACTCACCGAAGACTCTCTGCTGAAATATGGGGGCATCGTCTATGCGCAGCTGGGCGATATCTACATTATCACCATCCCGTTGTCGCAGGTTGGCAAACTCATAGAGCTCTCTACGGTACTGCGCGTGGAGGCCAACCGGCGCGCCCGTGTAACCCTCGACACCGTATCGCGAATCAACAACATACTGCCCGTCTATGAGCAAACGGCGGAGCATCGTGCATTCACAGGTAAAGGCGTTGTCGTGGGAGTGGAAGACGTGGGCTTTGACCTCACCCACCCCACCTTTTATAATAATATAGGGCGTAGCGAATACCGCATCAAGGCCTTCTGGGACCAGCTGGCCAAACACGACGAGGCATCCACGGGTAAGTTGCCTGTCGGCAGGGAGTTTGTCACGGAGAGCGAGATTCTTGCACAAGGCTGTGCCACCGACGGCAAAGAAGAGTCACACGGCACCCACACCGCAGGCATTGCGGCAGGCTGTGGCTATGATGCGCCTTATCGCGGAGTGGCCTACGAGAGTGACATCTGTCTGGTGGCCAACGCCGTGACCAGCGACACCGCCTTTATCGACAAGCAGGACTACTATCTCTACACCTCGGCAACGGATGCGCTGGGGTTCAAATACATCTTCGACTACGCTGCGCAGCAAGGTAAGCCGTGTGTGGTATCGTTCAGCGAGGGCTACACGCCGTATATGGACGACGACGACATGCTGTATAACGACTTCCTGGAACGGCTCACGGGGCCTGGGCGCATCTTCGTAGCCTCAGCAGGTAACGAGAGTCGCGCACTGACCTATATCGACAAGCCTGTAGGCAAGGAACAGGCGGGCGCATTCCTCAAGACAGAAAACAAGGACCCGCTGTATCGCATCAAGAGCAACGGCCCGGTCGCCCTGACGTTCTATGCCTATGCAGAAGGCAACACGCCTACCCATCAGTTGCAGATTGCCGCTGACGACGAGCGTTGGGCTGGCGTGCTGATTGACACGCTCTTCGTAGGCAACGACACAGTGGCAGTGGTCATCAACAGCTATCCCTCAGCGTTCGACCAGCAAGGCAGCATCTCGATGGTACAGCTGCACGGCAATAAGGAGCTCAACCAAATGCCGCCCCTCGCCATTGTCATTGGTGGCAAGGAACAGCAGGCGGCAGTCTATGGCTCTTCGTCGAACGCACTGGCAAACCTCGACACCGACCCACGATGGAACGACGCCACGACGAGTCACAACATTTTCAGTCCCGGCTGTCTGAAGCCTACCATCACCGTAGGTTCTACGACGCACCGCGAGACTTTCCGCAACATGGAAGGCAAATGGATTAAGAACACTTACCAGAACGAGGAGGCAGGACTGTGGAGCCCGTTCTCGTCCGTAGGGCCTACCCTCGACGAGCGCACGAAGCCTGACATCTGCGCACCTGGCAGAAATATCATATCTGCCTACAGCAGTTACTATCGCGAAGCACATCCCACAGAAACGGGCTACGACGTGGCTCATTTCGACGTTGACGGTCGCACCTACGCGTGGCACTCAGACTCTGGGACGTCCATGTCGTGTCCCGTAGTGGCAGGCATCATTGCGTTGTGGCTACAGGCCAACCCGAACCTGACGCGCGACGACATCATAGGCGTACTGCAACGCACCAGTCGCCACCCGGAAGAAGGCCTCAGCTATCCGAACAACAAATACGGCTATGGCGAGATTGACGCCTATCGCGGACTGCTGGACATTCTGAGTGCGACAGGCATCAAGGAGATTAGCCAGCACGAGCCCAGCGATGCACGCATCTGGGCTGACAATGGCCTGTTGCATATTGCTTTTGCCGATGTGCCCACAACGCCCGTCGCCGTCACCATCTACATCACTGGCGGCGCTATCGTCCATCAGACAAACGTCAATAGTGGCCAGCAAAACATCACGTTGCCCTTGCCCACATTAGGCAAAGGCATCTATATCGTCCAGTTGGGCCATAGCGGTTCTACGCTGATTAGAATCTAAATTTCTCAAAAATGCTTACTGACTTTACAGCCAAAGTAATATGAAGGTGGCCCTCCCGTTGTAACACAGGAGGGCCACCTTTTTATAATGAAAGTGAGATTAGTCCGGAATGTAGAACCAATCAGATGGCACACTGACACGCTCTTTCATCCAATTCTGTGTGGGTTCTACAGCGATAATCATAGGTGCTTCGCCTGCCTTGGGGAATGTAACGTTATTGTAAACCTCAGAATTCTCAGCCTGCTTAACCATAACTTTGATATTATGCTGGTCCTTATTCCATCCGCTTACTACGAATTTCTCATCGGGATTTGAACCGAGTACACCAGCATGCTCCTCCAACTCCGTGCTGCCAATGGTCAGTTTGAAAGGCAGTACACCTCCTAGATGACGGATAACAGCCTCCTGATGTTTGTCAGAGTCCACCCATCCGCTAAGAACATCATTGGTGAATACGGGACTTGAAGTCCATACTTCAGAAACATCCACAACGATGTCATTGAAATCAAAGTCGTCAGTAGAGCCCAAGTCTTCAATCATATAGCGTACGGTTACCTTTTTCTCGATGCTCATGTCTTCTGTAATCTCAATCGTAGAAGGTACTTCTGGCTTACCATACACCATGAATACCACATCATTCATATCATTGTCTGATTTAACACTGCCCTCATCGTAAACGTCCTCACATCCAATGATCATGACCTCGTTATCCTCAGCAATGTTTGCCGGGCGTGGACAGTCTTTCAATGCCAACATCATACCGTTGAGTGATGACATTTGGCTGTTCACTGTATAGTTGTATTTGCTATTTGTCACTTTTGTAACTGTAAGATAGAAATACATCTCCACACCAGCAGGAACATTATTGAAAGTATAGGTATTGGCCCTTACAGCATAAACATCTTGCGTATTCTTGTACAATTCAGTGTTAGAAAGTGATGATACGGTCTGCCAATCGCTGTTTTCGTTCTTCTTGACCCAAACATCTTGGCACTTTTCCCAGACCTTGAAATCAACACCGCCAATAACCGCATGAAGCTCCCATACTGATGAAGCTTGTCCCTGAAAAATTGGTACAATAGTGAAACTGTTACCTGGAGTTTTCATATAGAATGGCTTGCCCAGTCCTCGATTATCTTGTCCATCTTTCAACTTGCTTTTCATCCACGTCAGTGTGCTGTTGTCCACCTCATATGCATCGCCAGTGGCTAACTGATAATCTGATGCACTTCTGCGTGTTACACCACGTCTGATGTTGGCAGGCAGGCCGTATGCCTCGTTCTTGTTACTGTAATCCCAATTCTGATTGAGAGTTACGTCTGGATAGGACTTCGAGAAATTCGCAGCATACTGTGCTTTGATGTCTCTTTCTTTAGCCTGCTCATCGAACAGGTCTGTACTTTGACATGCCACCATAAAAACTGTGGTCAGCAACACTACTAATTTTTTCATTTTCTTTTAATTTAATAACGTTTTTAACTCTAAAGATTGATTTTGGGGTCAAAATTACACATAATTTTGTAAATCTACAAATTTTATAGAGGAAATTTCCCTTTTTATATCAAAAAAAAATAAAATATGCTATTTGGATTTCAAAAAATTATCGGGAGCATCCTCGTAGTGGTCAGTCTTAGAGAACAGGCGACCAACGCCATAGAACTTCAGACGGTGCCACATGGCGGCAAGAATCGACTTCTCCTTCAGTCCGCCATAGCCTGTAATGACGCGGCAACGCTTGTCATAGACAAACTTAATCTTGCCATACTTCTTCATTGACAGGGCCATCGAGCCGTCCTCGCCACGCAGCAACTCTACGCGATAGCCTTCCTTCAAGGCGTTCTCGGTGTAGTAGCCGAAAGCCAGTCCACGAACGGTGAGCTCAGGACGATTGATGTTCTGAATCTTCAAATAGCAATCGCGGAAGAACTCATACATCTTCATCTGCAACTTAGAGTGGTCCTCGTTGGGATAGTAGCTCCACATAGCAGCAACGGCAGAGATGCCAGGCTGTTGCAGGTTGTCAACCATCAGCTCGATATAGTGAGGCGGGTACATCGTGTCGCAGTCTATACACATCGTGATGCGACCCTTGGCCTGGTTCAGTCCGCACTGACGCGCATAGCCACAGGTGTGCTGGTGCTCTGTATAATAAGGTACGCCAAAGGCCTGATAGATTTCTGCCGTGCGGTCTTTCGACTCATTATCCACACCAATGAACTCGATGGGATACTTGCACTGCTGCTCGCTCAACGACCACAGACAGGCAGGCAGACGACGCTCCTCGTTATACGCCACAATAACAATTGAGACTAAGGGTTCGTTACTCTGCAACTTGGCCAAACGCTCGCGACATTCCTCAACAACAGTCTGAGGAACTTCGCTGTAAGGCTTCTCATAAATACTCAAATATTTGTCGTACCACTCCATAATGTGTAGAATTTTCATGCAAAGATACAATTTTTTCCTGAATTTGCAAGTGTTTTCTATTTTTTTTCGTATCTTTGACCCGTCCAAAGACAATCTAGACGATGAAGTTAAGTATTATCGTACCAGTTTACAATGTTGAAAAATACATCAGACTTTGTATGGAGAGCATCTTCAAACAAGGGCTTGACGAGAATGACTATGAGGTAATCATTGTCAATGATGGGACACCAGACAAAAGCATGGAGGTTATAGCCGACATCATTGTAGCCCATCAGAATATCCGTGTTATTAATCAGGATAACCAAGGAATTTCCATAGCTCGCAACAATGGCTTGGAGATGGCTACTGGAGAATATATTCAATTCCTTGACAGTGATGACTTGTTAATTGATAACAGCCTTCCATATTTATTAGACAAAGCTACTTCGTTAAAGGCCGATTTGGTAGTTGCTGATTTTATCATCATGAATGATGAGCAAATTTCACAAATTAATAACAAGCCAATTGTTCAAACAGACGGAACTATTCAAGAAAGAATCAACGAAGAATTATTTACTTATGATCTCAATCCGCATTTCTGTTTTGTCTGGAATGCTTTATATAAAAGGGATTTTCTGAATCACCATCAACTTAGATTCATACCGAATATCTATTTTGAGGATATTCCTTTTACTCACCAATGTTATATTAAAGCCAACCACTCTATAAGGATAAATTGGCAATTTATTATTTACAGAAAAGGACACGAATCTATTACCAGCAAATTTAGCATCAAAAAAGCAATGGACTATTGCGAAATCATTGCTTATCTATGGGAACTTTCAAAAGATAAAGGTTTAGCAGAATCTATAAGACAAAAGTTACGGGACAGTACTTTCATTTCTTTCTCTATGCTGTTCTATTTTCTTACAACTTGTAAAGTCATTTCTTACTCCGAGAAAGTGAATGTATTAAATGTACTGAAAAAAGATATTCCAAACTTGTCATTCAAAAATGGACTTAAGCAGAGAATTGTCAATATCTTATATCATAAGATCCCCTATACATACTTAACACTTCGAATATTCTATGCGGACTACCTACAACATATTTGTTGGGCTATTGGAGACTTCATTAGAAACAAAAAGAACACAATAAAACTATCATGACTAAACTATCTATCATTATACCAGTATATAATGTCGAAAAATACATCAGACCTTGTATGGAGAGTATCTTCCGACAAGGGCTTGACGAGGACGATTATGAAGTAATCATTGTCAACGATGGGACACCAGACAAAAGCATGGAGGTCATCGAAGACATCATAGCCGCACACACCAATATTACCGTTATCAATCAGAAGAATCTCAGTCTGTCGGTAGCCCGCAATAACGGCATTGCTGCAGCAAAAGGTGAATATATCCTTATGCCTGACTCCGACGACCTGCTCATAGAAAACAGTCTGAAGCCATTACTTGACAAAGCGCTGGAGACGAAAGCAGACTTGGTGGTTGCAGACTTCTTGGAGATGGGCGATAAAGAGATTGACAATCTGAAGGAGATACCGCAAAAAGATTTTCAAGTTAAAGAGAAAACTGGTTATGAGCTGTTCATGGAAGATTTGAATCCACGTCAGTGCTACGTTTGGCGAACACTCTACCGTCGGGCCTTCATCACAGGGGAAAAACTGACCTTTGTTCCTGGCATCCGCTATCAGGACGTGCCATTTACACACGAAGCTTATCTCAAGGCTGGTAAATGTTTGAGGACTCACTGGTTGTTGAACATCTACAGGAAAGGACATGAGTCGGCTACTTACAGTTTTAGTGTGCAGAAAAGTAAACATTTATGCAAGGCAATGAAGGAAACTTGGGAGTTACGGTTCCTTGAGCAGAATACACCTGCAACACGTCATAAGATAGAGGACGATGTCTATATCTCTTTCAAGACCCTTATCCTCTTAATCGCTTATAGTTTTCACGATAATTCTACTCGTATGGAAATTCTAAATCATCTTAAGCAACAGATTCCAGACTTAACATTCAAAAATGGAATAAAGCAAAGAGTAACATCATGGTTCTACAAACAGATGCCACATTTTTATATGGACATAAATTATTACGGAAGAAAATACAAATGTTTTTTAAATGTGATTTATAGGATTCACGCTTTCATATGCAAAAAAAATTATTGCCGATGAAAACAATATTATATATTTGGAGGTCTATGGCATTGCTTGGTGGTATAGAACGCGTTTTAAGCATTAAGATTAATTGGTTGGCAAGTCATGGTTACAAAGTTATTCTTGTCACATATGAACAAGGCTGCCATCCAATAATTTTATCTCTTCATCCGAATGTTACAATTATAAATATCAATACACCCATTTATAGTTTAAGCAAATATCCATTATTTCTTAGATATTTCAAGTATATTCGAATGAAAGCCACTTTCCAAAGCCGCTTAAAAGATATTGTTGAAGAATTTCATCCTGATATTGTATTGACAATTGCTAATTGTATGAACGTCATTAAAGAAATCTACAAGTCTTGCAAACATGCCAAGATAATCATGGAATCACATGAAACTTACCATTCGGTAACAAAGGAGTATATGTATATATCAAATCCCGTTCTGCGTATTGCAGCCAAACTATATGACAATCAAAACATCAATATTCTTAACCGTTTAAGCCGAATCGTAACTTTAACGCAGGGGGATGCTGACGAATGGCGTAAACATATTTCTACGCCGATAGAGATTATTCCTAATCCACTCACACATTATCCTGCATCAATTACAAATTCTCAAAGGCCATATTGCAGGATAATTGCAGTTGGACGCATTGAGAATGTCAAGGGATTTGATAAACTAATCAAAGCTTTTGCAATCATAGCTGACAAATGCCCACAATGGCGAGTTGATATTTTCGGAAAAGGCAGTAAAGAAAGCTGTCTTCAATCTTTGATAGCTCAATATCGGTTAGAGAACAGAATTGCCATTTTGCCCCCTACTAAGGATATCTATATTGAGTATCAGAAAAGTGATTTCTATGTACTCAGTTCTCAGCATGAAGGTTTTGGAATGGTTCTCATTGAAGCAATGTCTTGTGGCACTCCATGTTTAGCTTATAACTGTGACTATGGTCCAAGGGAAATAATAGATGACGGTATTACAGGTTTATTAGTCGAAGATGGGAATATAGAACAATTGGCACAAAAAATGCTTTGGATGATAGAACATAGTGAGGAGAGAATTAGAATGGGGGAAAGAGCTCGTGAAACGATAAAGAAATACGATATTAACACAATTATGCAGAATTGGGTAAAATTATTAAATACATGCAGCTAACATAATCTCCATAATAATCTATCGTTTTCACACTTTTCTTATAATTTCAAGAAACACAAAAGAAATCCTTCATAATACAACAATATTTTATTAAAAAAGTTTCTGTTTCATATTTTTTTTGTATCTTTGTCCCATAATAAAAACATATCCTAACAATGATACCCAAAATTATACATTTGTGCTGGCTAAGCGGTGACCCTTACCCACAAAAAATAGCCCGTTGTATCAAGTCTTGGGAAATCTTCCTTCCAGACTATGAAATTGTCCTTTGGGACACTAAACGCTTTAATATGAACTCCTCGTTATGGGTCAAACAAGCCTTCGAGAAGAAGAAATATGCCTTTGCTGCCGATTACATACGTTTTTATGCCCTTTACCATATGGGGGGCATCTATTTGGATTCAGACGTCGAGATTCTGAAGAATTTTGACGATCTTCTAGACCTTCCTTATTTCGTTGGCGCAGAGAAATCTCAATTGCCTGAAGCTGCCATTATCGGAGCTGAAAAGGGCTGTGATTGGATTAAATGCTGTTTAGACTATTATCAGGGGCGCCCATTTATTAAAGAGGATGGAAGCATAGATATTCGGGTTGCGCCTGACATTATGGTCCAACAAATTTCCCAAATCAAGCCAGTCCGTGTACTCTCTATTGAGGATAGTTTGAATATCAGACAACTGGACATGCAGAAGGAGTTCCTGGTTTTCAATGACGCTTTCTTCTCGCCGAAAGTGTTCGATTCACGAGAGGTGGAAATCACTCCCTACACCTATGCAATACATCATTTCGAAAATTCTTGGTTCTCACATAAAGCTATCACCTATTATCGAGGGCGATCTTTATTTGTAAAATTGTTAGGACTAAATACTGTACGTAGAATTGAATCTTTTTTAATGCCATGGAAATTTAAGAAAAGTTCCGGATTATAATATCTGAAATCATTTATTACTTAGATATGAAATACAACTATCTGATTGTTGGTGCAGGACTCTATGGTTCCGTCTTTGCACACTTGGCTACGAAGCAGGGAAAACGCTGTTTGGTGATTGACAAACGTCCACAGCTGGGAGGCAACCTCTATTGTGACAAAGTGGAGGGCATCAACGTCCACAAATACGGTCCACACATCTTCCACACTTCCAATAAAGAGGTGTGGGAGTTTGTCAATAGCATCGTGGAGTTCAACCGTTTTACAGAGTCGCCTGTAGCGTTCTACAAGGGCAGAGCCTACAACCTACCCTTCAACATGAATACCTTCAGTCAGATGTGGGGTGTACTGACTCCCGACGAAGCCCGCCAGAAGATAGCTGAACAGCGCAAGGAGATGGAGGGCAAGGAACCTACGAATCTGGAAGAACAGGCCATTTCATTAGTGGGTCGTGATATTTACGAGCGTCTCATCAAAGGCTATACAGAAAAACAGTGGGGGCGCAAGTGCACGGATTTGCCGCCATTCATCATCAAGCGTCTGCCCGTTCGCTTTGTCTATGACAACAACTACTTCAACGACTCTTATCAAGGTGTACCCATCGGTGGCTATAACGTCTTGATTGAGGGACTATTGAAAGGCGTGGAAACGAAAACCAACTGCGACTTCTTTGCCAACCGGAAAGAGTTTGAGGCAATGGCTGAGAAGATTGTGTTCACTGGTAAGATTGACGAGTTCTACGACTACCGCTTTGGAAAGTTAGAGTATCGTACCGTCCGCTTTGAGCACGAAGTACTGGACACGCCCAACTATCAGGGTTTGGCACAAATCAACTATACTGATGCTGCCATTCCTTATACGCGCATCATTGAGCACAAGCATTTCGAGTCGTTTGCCGCTGATGTGGAGAAGAATCCGAAAACTGTTATCAGTCGTGAGTATTCTGTGGAATGGGAAGAAGGAATGGAGCCCTACTACCCCATCAACGACGACAAGAACAATACCCTCATAGAGAAATACCAGGCGCTGGCACAACAGGAAAAGAACGTTATTTTCGGTGGTCGACTGGCAGAATACAAGTATTACGATATGGCTCCTATTGTGGAGAAGGTCTTGAACAGTTTCTATGCTCACTCCTGACGTAATAGACCTTCTAACAGCGTCTTCCACCGATTCATCACTATCTCTACGTCGTAGTGTTTGGTACGTTCCACAGATGCCTCTGAAAAGCGTTTCCGCAGCGATTCGTCCTCAATCAGACAGCACAGTTTATCTGCAAAAGTAGCCACATCTCCATTATCTACTACAAAGCCTGTCTGATTGTCGACAACCACCTCGCTAGGCCCGTATGGACAATCAAAAGTGACACAAGGCAAACCACTCTGCATAGCCTCTAACAAGACTAATCCGAAACCTTCAAATCGTGACGACAGAGCAAATATAGAACTGTCAGAATACTCTCTATCAATCGCCGACGTATAAGGATGAATAGTTATGACCTCCTCAAGACCGTGAAAGGCAATCAGCTCTGTTAACTGATGTTGCATGGTACCCGAACCGAAAATATGCAGATGCCAATCAGGATGTTTGTCATGAACTATAGCCCATGAGGCTATCAGACGATCAAAACCCTTTTGCCATTCCAAACGCCCTGCTGCCATCACACGTTTATTCTGACAGGTACTCTGCCGCCAGACGGGCATAACAGTGAAATTGGGTATCACTTCTACGCGCTTTGCTTTCACCCACTCTTTGGTCTCGGCATCCGACAGAGTAACTATCAGATCAGCCTGACGCTCGACCTGTCTTAGGTAATATTTCCTATACAATTCCATGTAGGCTTTTGACAAAAAGGACCGTTTCTCGCCCTTGCCTAACATAGAGAAAGAACGGGCATCGTGAGACTCTACCAATTTGACAGCTCCACATGGTATATCTGTCACCACATCGGCCATGAAGTAGCCAAGGGCCACCAGCACATCAGGGTCTATCTGTCGGACGGTGTCCCTCAACAATTTTATCAGACGGCGATAGATAGTCCATTTAACCCATAGCCGATGAGGGTAACGATAACGATACTGCCTGTAATAGGAAATATTCAGATTTATCTGACTTACCTTCTCAGACAGATAGTACGTATTGGGATCTTTCTGCTGATTCTGATAGCAAGTAATGACATAGACGTCGTAGCTATAATGTTCAGCCATGTAGTTCAACTTGTCTGACACTATGCGCTCGGCCCCACCTTTACTGGCCAACGAGTCTATAACATATACTATCTTCATCGTTCTAGACTTGATGATAGTTTATCGACCTGTTTGACAACTTCTTCCATCTGTATTTTCCACGACAAATGCTCCACAGTCTTTCGTATCTCTTCAGGCTTCATCTGGAAATGGTCAACAAAATCTATAATCTGCTGTATATCAATAGGAGACTCGTCAGCAGGAGCTTTCAGCACATAGGGCTGGTGATCGAAGTCTGAGTCCTGCTCGCTATAGATAAACGGTATTCCCCGCGTAGCATACTCGCGATTCTTCAAGGTCTTGATCACTGTGATACCACTACGATGACGACCTAATGAGCCTATGGCAAATTGGCACTGGTTAAACACCTTGGTCAACGCATCACCAAACAACTGACCGTGGAAGACAATCCTATCCTGTATGCCATATTTCTGGATAACAGGCAGGAAGAAATTCTTCATGTGATCCGGATGAACACCTCCAACAATGTGAAACACCAAATTACGAGTACCACCATGCTTATAATACTCTCCGATACCAGCAATTACTCGTTCGAAAGCATGCCAAGGATGCACCTCAGCGACGGCAATAAAACTTAACGAATCATGACTCACAGGTAACGGTCGATGCAACGGTGTGCTATCAAAATCGACGCCATTGCTGATGCGGATGGTACGCTGTCCAAAAATTTCTTCAGCATCAGAGAAGGTGACCAATGCATCCATGTGCTTATACAAGCGATGGCGGAACAACTGATCTATCCGCAATCCCAAACGTTGTTCGAAGGTTAAAGTTTTGAACTCCTTGTCATAGGGATAAGTAGGAATCTCTGTTACTGCGTGGATGCCAGCTTTCTTCAGTCGTTTGAAGAAACGGATAAGCCACGGATTGGCGTTCATGAAACAGCGGGCATAGACGAATTCGATATGTTCACGAATGCAATAATCATAGATGCAGTCGAAACTCATACGCTGGCGGATAGCAGCCCACGAACCCTTGCCGTAATCCTTTATCACTGTATCATCAATATAGCGGCAACGATGACCGTCAGAAGCAATGTCGTAATAGCACACATGCACCTCATGACCATTCTGCCGCAAGCCCTTGATTTGTGCCAACATCTTTTTCGAGATACCGCTGGCCTCCTCAAAACCGTGATAAGTCAGGAATAGTATCCGCATTATTCGTAATTTTTGCCACAAATTTACAAAGAAAATTTGGAATAATCAAGATTTATCCGTATTTTTGTACGCAGAAATGAAAAGAATATGCTTTCTGACTGACTCCATCTTCTCGTTTGGCGGTGTTCAGCGAGTGACGGCAGTGATTGCCAAGGAATTGGCGAAAGTCTATGATGTGACCATTGTCACCAAGGACAAGCCTGAGCAGAAAGACACTACGTTCTACGAACTCGACAAGGCCAATATCCACTATCGGTTCTTTTCATTTCCTGAAGTTTCACGATGGAAATATTACTTCTGCAAGGCCTACAGCTACCTCTATCGACGCTACCTGCCACAGACACGTCTGACATCCAATCTCTATGCCTGCAGCTCGTTCCCACATGAACAACGCAAGGCATTGTATAGGGAGTTGAAAGAAGGAAACTACGATGTCATCATCGGAGTACATGCACCACTGGCTATACGTCTGGCCAGTTGCCGTCGTCATCTGCGAGGTACACGCCTTATTGGATGGATACACAACTCCTACGAGGCGCTCTTTGGCGAAGGTTCGCTATACATCGGTCCTGAACTCTGCAAGCACTATGAATTCCAGTTGGCCAAACTCGACCATACGATAGTGCTCTGCCGCGACGATGCCCAGAAATATCATATCCCTACAAAAGTCATCTACAATCCACTGACGCTGGTGCCAGGTCCACCCTCAGAGGGTACCTCGAAGAAGTTCCTGGCAGTAGGTCGTTTCTCACGTCTGCACAAAGGGTTCGACCTGTTGATAGAGGCTTTCCGTATCTTTGCACAAGACAACAAAGAATGGACGCTCGACATTGTGGGTGAAGGCGTAGAGGAACCTCTCTATCGCAAGTACATCAAGGAATACCAGTTGCAAGAGCGCATTCACATCCATCCCTTTACCAACAACATCCAGCAATACTACCATGAGGCACAGGCCTATGTGCTCTCATCACGCTGGGAAGGGTTCGGACTGGTACTGGTCGAAGCAATGGCTCACGGATTGCCAATCATATCGTCGAACCTGCCTACTAGCAAAGAGATTATGGGCGATTTCGGACTCTACTTCGTCAATGGAGACGTCAACGGTATGGCACGCCAAATGCATGCTGCTACCCAACTCGACTGGAACAGCACCTCAAGGAAGGCCATTGAGATAGCCCACCGTTTTAATCTGGAAACCATCAGCCGCCAGTGGCAACAAATCATAGAAGCATGAAAGACAAAGAGCAACTACGAGAGGGACTGAAGTCGAGTCCAAGAGTGAAAAGATTCTTGGACTACCTCATCATGAACCAGCGCGACGCCCGTCCACGATGGTATATCCGCCTGTTGGCACCATTCTATCAGCATCGCGGCAGTCATTCAAAGATATACTGGAGCGTCCGCCTGGACACACCACCCTATCGTCGCTTCTGGTTAGGCAGGCGTAGCGTTATCGAGTCGTATTGTTGCATCAACAATGCTGTTGGCGACGTTACCATTGGCGATTACACCCGCATCGGTATTCACTGCACAGTCATTGGTCCTGTCTGCATTGGCAATCACGTCAATCTGGCACAAGGCATCACGGTGACAGCCCTCAACCACAACTTCGAAGACACCACGAAACGCATCGACGAACAGGGTGTCAGCACCCAACCAGTGGTCATTGGCGACGATGTATGGATTGGTGCTAATGCCGTCATCCTTCCAGGTGTAACTATCGGTCGGCATTGTGTGGTAGCAGCAGGGGCCGTCGTCACCAAAGACGTACCCGACAACACCGTTGTTGGTGGTGTTCCTGCGAAAATAATCAAACCACTCACCTCTCACCTCTAACCACTCACCACTATGAAAATAGGTATCGAGGCCCAGCGCATTTTCCGCAAGAACAAGCACGGCATGGACTATGTCGTCTTACAGGAAATCAAGGAACTGCAACAGATGCAGACCGACGACGAGTACTTCGTCTTCGTCAAGCCTGGCGAGGACCGTTGTGTACAAGACTCTGCCAACGTGCACGTCATTGAGTTGCATTGTCCATTCTACCCGCTTTGGGAACAGTGGGCCCTGCCTCGTGCTGCAAAGAAATATGGGGTGAAACTGCTCCATTGCACCAGTAACACGGCACCTATCTGGTGTGATATTCCCCTGGTACTCACACTCCATGACATTATCTTTCTGGAGCCTCGCGACAAAAACAACAAATCGCTATATCAGAATCTGGGATGGTTCTATCGCCGACTGGTGGTACCACGCATTCTGCCGAAATGCCGTCGTATTATTACCGTCTCCAACTTCGAGAAAGACAACATCATGCGCAAGCTCGGCATCGCTGAAGAGCGCATGGCCATGATATACAACGGCTACAACGACTGGTTCCAGCCGCTTAGCTCCCCTCCCCTTCGGGAGGGGCTGGGGGTGGGTTACTTCTTCTTCCTCGGCAACACTGACCCCAAAAAGAATACAGAGCGTACGCTAGTGGCCTATTCTAAATACTTGGAGCAGTCTGCAATCAAACGTCGCCTGCTGATGGCCGACCTCGACAGGAACTATCTCAACGACATTGTCAGTCGTAACCACATCGAGAATATCCTGCCCATGCTCGATATGCCTGGATACATTCTCAATAGCGAACTGCCCAAGATTTATAATAACGCCTTTGCCTTCCTCTACACCTCACTCCGTGAGAGCTTCGGCATCCCCCTGTTGGAGGCAATGGCCTGCGGTACTCCCGTCATCACCAGCAACACGTCGTCGATGCCTGAGATTGGCGGCAAGGATGCTATTCTCGTCAATCCAGAAAATAGCGACGAGATAACACAAATGATGCTACGCCTGGAAACAGACCAAGCATTCTATGAACAACAAAAAGCGGTGGGATTGGAACGCGCCAAACTCTTCTCGTGGCGCCAGACAGCCGAACAACTGTATCAGTTATATCATTCCATCAAATAGGTCGAGCGACATGTCTTCCTGCAACGTTGATGGTTCGTCGCTAACAACTGTTTCGTCACGAAACAGAAGCATCAGCTGTTGTGCATCCTTCGACCCCGTTGTGTTCAGACGGTAACAGCCACGCTGTCCTGTACTCTCAATAAGCGACTGTTGCGACTTGGAATTCTTCAACAGATACTGCTGCACGTAACTACGCACCTCCTCATAGTCTGGCTTATGGAAAAAGGTACAGTTCAGGTTATAAACGTGCCTACTGATATTCTGCACGCTTATACCTCGTTCACCAGCCTCGGTGAGTATTTTCAGTATCTGTTGGTCGTACGTCATTAAAAATTAAAGTTCAAGATTATCATCTTTCATCTTTAATCTTTCATTTTTAATCTAAAAAAGGCTGGCAAGCCTTTTGCAGCTTCCAGCCCTTTTATGCTTTCTTCTAATTGATTAAGCAAGTGTAATCTTCTCGTCAGCAGCAGCCAGCTTGCCCTCCTTGAAGAGCCAGCCCAGACCCAGCAGAGTTTCCTCTTCGCTGATCTTTGCAGCCTTAGCGATTTCCTTAACAGTCAGTGCCTTCTCAGCAGCAGCCAGTGCCTGATAAACATCACCAGCCTTGAAACCTGCGTTCTCAGCGTTTACTGTGAAAGCTGCCTTTACTGCCTTCTTAGGAGCAGCAGCCTTCTTAACGGCGGCCTTCTTGGGCTCCTCAGCCTTGGGAGCAGCGGCCTTCTTTGTAGTCTTCTTTTCTGCCATAATTGTTATAAAATTAATACGCTTAAATAGTTTCCTATCTTTGCGGTGCAAAATTAACTACTTTTCCCGATTAATTGTCTACTTAACAACTATTTTTAAGAATAATTCGTTCAATTCTTGACCTACGTCAAGTGGCTCAAAACTTCTTTGGCAGAAATTAGTTTTCTGTATCCTCAGTTTGCAGCTCCACCTTCAGTTGAAGTTCTTCCAACTGTTTGGGGTCGAGTTCACCTGGAGCATCAAGCATCACGTCACGACCAGAATTGTTCTTCGGGAAGGCGATGCAGTCGCGGATAGAATCCAGACCAGCCATGATACTGACAAAGCGATCAAGTCCGAAGGCGAGACCAGCGTGAGGGGGTGCTCCGTACTTGAAGGCATTGATCAAGAAGCCGAACTGTGCCATTGCGCGCTCGGGGGTAAAGCCCAGAATCTGGAACATCTTCTCTTGCAGCTTGCCATCGTGGATACGCAGTGAACCACCGCCGACCTCAATACCGTTGCAGACAAAGTCGTAGGCTACTGCACGTACCTTTTCAGGAGCGGTCTCCAGCAAGGGGATATCGTCGGGATTAGGCAGTGTGAACGGATGGTGAGTAGCCATCAGGCGCTGTTCCTCGTCGCTCCACTCGAACAAGGGGAAGTCCACAATCCACAAGCACTTGAAGGTATCCTTGTCGCGCAGACCCAGACGGTCGCCCATCTCCAGACGCAGTGTGCAGAGCTGGGTGCGTGTCTTGTTAGCCTTGTCACCACTGAGAATCAGTACAAGGTCGCCATCCTTGGCACCTGTCTTCTCCTTCAGTTTCTGCCAAACCTCTGGCTGGTAGAACTTATCGATAGACGACTTCACAGTACCATCTGCATTGAACTTCACATATACCAGACCCTTGGCACCTACCTGCGGACGCTTTACGAAATCTGTCAACTGGTCAAGTTGCTTACGAGTATATTCAGCACAACCAGGAACCACAATACCACCAATATATTCAGCCTCGTTGAATACAGGGAACTCGCCCGTACCCTTCAGCACGTCCATCAGCTCTACGAACTCCATACCAAAGCGCAGGTCGGGCTTGTCAGAACCGAAACGACGCATAGCCTCGTGCCATGTCATGCGCTCCAGCTTAGGCAGCTCTACGCCACGCACCTCCTTGAACAAGTGACGTGCCAAGTCCTCGAAGATGTTCAGCACATCCTCCTGATCGGCAAACGACATCTCGCAGTCAATCTGCGTGAACTCAGGCTGACGGTCAGCACGCAGGTCCTCGTCGCGGAAACACTTGGCAATCTGGAAGTAACGGTCGAAACCACTGACCATCAGCAACTGCTTCAGCGTCTGTGGACTCTGGGGCAGTGCATAGAACTGACCAGGATTCATGCGTGAAGGAACCACGAAGTCGCGGGCACCCTCAGGAGTCGAACCAATCAGAATAGGTGTCTCCACCTCGATGAAGTTCAGGTTGTCCAGGAAGTTACGAATCAGGATGGTCATGCGGTGACGCAGTTCCAGATTCTTACGAACACAGCTACGGCGCAGGTCCAGATAGCGATACTTCATACGGATATCGTCGCCACCATCGGTATTGTCCTCAATGGTGAAGGGAGGCGTCACACTCTCGCTCAGCACATTCAGCTTCTCAGCCAGAATCTCAATGTCACCCGTCTCCATCTTGGGGTTCTTAGCCTGACGTTCACTGACCGTACCAGTCACCTGGATACACCACTCACGACCCAGCTTGTTAGCCTGTTCACACAGGGCAGCATCCTTCGACTCGTTAAATACCAGCTGTGTAATACCATAGCGGTCGCGCAGGTCGACGAACGTCATACCACCCATCTTACGGGTCTTCTGAACCCATCCGGCCAGCGTTACCTGCTGACCAGCATCGGTGAGTCTCAGCTCACCACATGTCTTTGTCCTATACATTATTATATATATTTATTCGTTTTCGACCTGCAAAATTACGAAATATTTATGTAATTCCGCAAACAATAACCAAGAAAATACACAATGGCGACAAAAAAGCCCTGCATGCGTGGGCATGCAGGGCTGATGATTCTTGTGTTTTGCCAGCGTTTATGCGATATCAATCTGGCGAGAGACCTTAACTTTCTCCTCTACCACCCTGGGCAAGAAGAATTATGACTATCTATCTTACAGCGTCTTTATCTGGCGTTCAAACTGCTCACGATTTCCGATAGCGCCATTCTTGATGCGAGCACGGTAGTTATAGATTGTATTGACGGAATAATGCAGGAACTCGGCAATCTTCGAGGAGTCTTCAATGCCCAGACGGATAAGGGCGAAGATGCGGATTTCAGTTGTGAGACGATTATCCTCCTTGGGTTGTACACGTACCTCAGGCTGCAACAAGTCGTTGAAGTCGTTGACAAAGTTGGGGAAGAGGTGCAGGAAGACACTGTCGAAGTTAAGGAAGAGTTCTTCCAACTCTTTCTCCTTGAGCTCCGTAGATTTGGAGAGGAGGAAGAGTTCTTCGAGTTCCTTGTTCTTCATTTTCTTATTCACCATCTTGCGGTAGTTGTCAAGCTTGTCGATATACTGCGAGCAGAGACTCATGAATCGTCCGATATACTCTTCCTTGACGCGGTTGCTCTCGGAGAGTTGGGAGTTCACGGTCGACAGCTGCGCGTTGACAGACGACAGTTCTGCATTGACAGAAGACAGTTGTGCATTGACAGAAGCCAGCTCATCGTTGGACTCTTTTAGGGCATTACGGGCAGTAGCCAGCTGTTTGTTTCGACGATGCAGGAACAGAAGGAAACCAAGAATACATAGTAGGAGGACACTAATGATAACGAGGGCCACCCATAGCTGGGCGGTATTGCGCTCGCTCTGTGCCTTGTAGTTCTTAGCAATGGTAGCCAGCAGGGGGGCTATCTGCCAATTGCGCTGACGGGAGCCATAACGGTTGGCACAGTCACTGGTGAAACTAATATAGCTTGATGCCTTGTCAATATTACCTTGGAGCATCAGTTCGTTGGCCAATTCCCACATAGACCCTTGGTCCATAGCTGCATTTCGGATATCAGCCAAGACAGACTCTACCAGCCAGTGAATCATCTGCGTACTGTCGCCACGTAGCTTATACTCAATATAACGGTAGAGCGCCACGAGGGCATAAGGGTGAGAACCAGTCTCAACAGTCTTCATCCACTCGTCGTTGATGCGCATAGCCTCATCGAGCTTACCTTCAGCCTGTGCACGCTGTTCACGACGCAGAAAGCACGACTCGCTGGTGGGCGGCAAGATAGCCAGCATCAGCTGCTCATAATATTCAGACTTGGCATGATAGAACTGCTGCATGTTGTCGAGGTGGGTATAATAGGCCAACTCGCTATAGACATTGTTGTAGGCCTCGTAATAGGTGCCAAGGGAAAGGGTGTCTATATTTTGGACTTTTATGGAGTCAAGGATATTGAGGGCTTCGTCATACATACCGATATTCGAGCAGCGAATAGCCAACAGCGAACGGCAACGGACGGCAGACGACTGGTCGCCAATACCATCAGCCAGCGAGATGCACTGACGCAGGAAGTACATAGCAGAATCGCTGACAAAGGGCTTATAGAGTTCATAGAGACGATAGTTCTGAGTGTATCTCCCTTTGGGTGTAGTCTCCAATGTCAACGCGCGACGAGCTTCGCCAATCTTCTGCTCATGGGCAGCAATATAGTCCTGCGAGTGGGCGATGGCCTCATCTATCTGCAGGCAATATGCCGCCAGGTCCTTTTGTCCAAAGACAGAAGGAGTGATAAGAGAAAAGCAACAAGAGAATATTATCAGTAGTTTCTTCATCCTAGCTTGGTTTCTGCGTGCAAAGATACAAAAAAGTCTGGAAAATATCACTACTTCCCAGACATTTTTTCATGGAATACTAAATAATCAATCTGACTTTTCCTATCTAACTAACTTAATCTTACTTCAATTCAAATAAACATTTACCGGTCAGACTATCAGAGGCGGTGCCGATGAGCGCCTCAAACTGTCCTGGCTCAGCTGTCCATTGGCCTTTCACCTCGTCATAGAAACTCAGCGCATCACGTCCGATGGTCAGTGTCACATCACGGCTCTCGCCAGGCTGCAGACAAACCTTCTGGAAGGCCTTGAGTTCCTTGACAGGACGGTCTACTGAGGCTTTCTTGTCGCAGACATAAAGTTGGACAGTCTCTGCTCCAACCCTTGTGCCTGTATTAGTGACGTTGACAGTGAAGGATATCTTTTCGTCAGCAGTCAGCTGTTTTTTATCAGATACAGGTTTACCCAACTTAAAGGTAGTATAACTGAGACCATGGCCAAAGGCAAACAGCGGACGAATCTTCTGTTTGTCAGCCCAGCGATAGCCTACATAGATGCCTTCCTTGTATTCCTCGTCGATAATCTTGTAGTCATCACGCCAAGTGCCAGGAAAAGCCTTCAAGGCATGTGCGCCACAGTCGTCGAGACGCTGATACCAGGTGTAAGGCAGCTTACCAGAAGGATTAACATCGCCAAAAAGCACATCGGCAATGGCATTACCAGCCTCAGAGCCGAGGAACCATGCCTGCAGAATAGCAGGTACCTTCTTGGCAAACGGCATAGCGACGGCATTACCACTGATGTTGACATACACCAGACGGGGATTGACAGCCAAGAGTGCCTCGATGAGTTCGCTCTGACCATAGGGCAGCTCGTACTGCTTGCGGTCGTGGCCCTCACAATCCTGAAAGTCGCTCTTGTTCAGACCTCCGAAGAAGATGACGACATCAGCCTGCTTGGCTTTTTCCACAGCCTCAGCAGTCAACTCAGCCTGCGAACGGGTCTCGCGAAGGCTGCGACCTACCGTCACGCCATCAAAGCTCTGGATGGTATCACCCACATAGCCACGAGCGTAGTCGATGGTAGAGGTCTGACGGCTGAGGGCTGATGTCAGACCATCGAGGGGCAGAATCTCGTGCTGTACTTTCAGCGACGACGAGCCACCGCCAACAGTCATCATCTTGATGGCATTCTCGCCAACCACCAGGATGCGCTGCGCTTTCGTCTTGTTCAACGGCAACAGGTTCTTCTCATTCTTCAGCAGTACGATACCTTCCTGTGCTATCTTTCTGGCTGCATCGTAGTGAGCCTCTGAACAAAGGAAGCCATAGGGTTTGTGGCGATTCATCGTGGTGCGATAGAACAGGCGCAGCACGCGACGCACCTTTTCGTCGAGTTCCTTGGTGGTGAACTTTCCTTCCTGGATGAGTTGCTTGTAGGCTACTGCCATGTGGTAACTGTCGTAGGCATTGGTACGTCCCATCTTCAGGCCATCGGTCCATGTGCCAAACTCCAGGTCAAGACCATTGGTGACAGCCTCTTCTGTGTTATGGCAGCCACCCCAGTCACTGATTACCACACCATCGAAGCCCCAGTCGCGCTTCAGAATCTTATTCAGGAGGATATCGTTATGGCAGTTGTGTTGGTCTTTATAGAGGTTATAGGCACCCATGATGGCCCATGCCCCACCCTGCTGTACAGCAGCACGGAAGGCTGGCAGGTAGATTTCGTGGAGGGCACGGTCACTGATGATGACATTCACCTGATGGCGATATTCCTCATCATTATTCAGCGCATAGTGTTTCACACACGATGCCACACCCTTCGACTGCAAGCCCTGCACATAGGGCACCACCATCTGCGAGGCCAGATAAGGGTCTTCACCCATATACTCGAAGTTACGACCTCCCAGTGGTGTGCGGTTGATGTTCACACCAGGTCCCAGAATGACACTCTTGTTGCGATAGAGCGCCTCTTCGCCCAGTGACGAGCCATAGAGACTGGCCATAGCGGGATTCCACGTAGCAGCCAGACAGGTCAGTGCAGGGAATGCCACGCACGAGTCGTTGGTCTGACCAGCTTGCACCCACTCGTCCCACAGCACGTCAGGGCGTACACCATGAGGACCGTCGTCAGTCCACAGGTCGGGGAATCCGAGACGCTTCACACCAGGACTGGAGAACTTCGACTGCGCATGGATCACGGCAATCTTCTCGTCGAGTGTCATCCGACTGAGTGCATCGTCGATACGCTGCTCCACAGGTACCGTCTCATCGAGGTACTTGGGCAGTTGCTGAGCCTGTGCGCTGGCAGTGACCATCAGTGTTATGATTATACTTTGAACTTTCAGCATCAAAAACAATGTATTATTTATTCTTTAATTCTTCTGGAACACACGTACATAGTCTACCTCCATCGTGGTGGGAAGTGCCGACTCGTCAACACCCTGGGAACCACCCCAGTCGCCACCCCATGCGAGGTTGAAGATGACGTAGAAAGGATTGTCATAAGGCCAGTCGTCACGGCCCTTGCCCGTATTGTCGTAAGAGAGCTGTACCTGACCATCCACATAGGTGGTAATGTTGTCGGCAGTCCACAGGATGGCATAGGTATGGAAATCATCCTCTGCACCCTCGCACAGCATCTCGTGGGTCACCTGAGTGCCCTGGGTATGAACGTGGGCATTGGCATGCAGGCTCGACGACACATAGTTGGGGTGATAGCCCACCTCTTCCATGATATCTATCTCACCATCGGCAGGCCATGAGCGGAAGTTGACAGGCATCATCCAGAAGGCAGGCCATGTGCCCTTACCCTTTGGCAGTTTGATGCTGGCCTCAATATAGCCATACGTCCAACCCTCACGGACCTTGGCATAGACACGACCTGAATAGACCTTGCCGTTCTCCTTCAAGGCAGTGATGCGCAGCTTACCGTTGCGTACCTCCGTCACCAGCGCCCCCTCGGGAGTCTTGTGGTTGACGTAGTTCTGCAACTCGTGGTTCACCCAACCGCTGTTCTGCACCTCATGGGTCCAGTCGGAGGCATTCAACTCAGAACCGCTGTTAAACTCATCGTGCCAGACGAGCTTATATCCTTCGGGAGCATTAGAGTCGATTGATGCTTCTTGAGAGACAGCGATGCTCTTACGGCTGTTGCCAGACATGATGACGACAGCACCAGTACGCTCATAAGAAGTAGGATTGTCTTCCACCGTAATAGTCACCGTACCCTTGGAACTGTTGGTATTCTCGTAGTCTACCTTGATGAAGTTCTCCGTAGCATAGGCGCCCCACTCTTTGGCTGTTGTGGTGACATTGACGGTAACAGTGCCACCATCTTCTGGCACAGCGAATGTCTCTTGCGAGATGGTGATGGCGGCATCAGGAGCCGCCCCACCTTCATAGTAACTGTATTTGTCGCTCTCAGCACATCCCATCAGGGCTACAACAAATGAGAGCATCATTGTATTTAACATATTCTTTTTCATAGTTAAAATTGTTCTATTCTACTTTTTCAAAAATGATATCACTAATAACGATGTTGGTTCCGATAGGTGAACCTCCGAAGTCGAAGAACAACGACAAAGCATGAGCATCGTTCTTGGGCAGTGTAACACCCTTCATCGTATAGACGAAAGGCTCGTCAGCTTTCACATCGTGACGATCGGCAAAGTAGAAGTTATCGTCGTGCTTGGTACCACTGGCCTCATCTGTCTGCGTCAGCTTGATGGTAATGCCATTGCAATCCTCATCAGCCAGGATGGTGCACTGGAAGTTATAGGCATCGTTCTGCGCTGTAGCCAACTTGGTATTAATGGGGAATTGTCCCTGCCACTGGCTGCCGCCCATACCCTCAGGAATGGTCAGGCTCCATTTGTTGCCTTTGTGTTCCCATACAGGATCGCCAATCTGTGACCAGCCGTCGTTGGCAAACCACGGGGTAACACTGACAAAGTCCTGACCTTCGTCGACACCCTTCCACAGGTTGTTGGCATCGTCATAAGAGAGTTCTACAGACTCCTCAAAGTATATCTTGCTAATCTTGATATTCGTGCCAATGGGTGAACCGCCGAAGTCGAAGAACAACGACAGGGCATGAGCATCGTTCTTAGGCAGAGTAACAGCTTTGGCTTTGAAGACAAATGGTACATCAGCCTTTACATCGTGGCGATCAGCGAAGAAGAAGTTGTCGTCGTGCTTGGTACCATCGGCCTCATCTGTTTCAGTCAGCTTAATAGTTACACCATTACAATCCTGATCAGCCTCCAATACAAGGTAGACGTTGTACTTCTTATTCTTGCTTGCTGTCAGTGAGGTGTTGATGGGGAACTGGCCCTGCCACTGGCTGCCACCCATACCTTCAGGAATGGTCAGCGTCCACTCGCCATTTGCGTGTTTCCATTCGGGGTCACCAATCTGTGACCAACCATCGTTGGCAAACCACGGGGTGACGCTGATGAATGCGCTACCGTTCTCTACCGCATTCCAAAGGTTGGCAGATGAAGTAGCATCCCAGTCAACAGTGGACTGGTCGGGATCGTCGCCACCTTCTGTTGGAGGTACGGTACCATCATCGTCAGCATGGTTCTTCAGTACGATACCCGAGACATTGACGGTAGTATTAGCCTGACAACCACCGAAGTCGAGTACCAGCATCACCTTATTCATATCGATACCAGGCATGTCGCTCTTCCAGAAGATATAGTCCTGACCAGCCTTCAGGTCGATACGGTCAGTGAAATAGAACACGCCATCGTCGCCATCGAGCACCAGCTTCACAGTAGCTCCGTTCAGATCCTTGTCGCTGTTGAAGACAGCAGAGAAGTCATAATTGGTAGCAGCATTGGTGGTGAGGTCGGTGTGGAACTTCACCTGAGCCTGCCACTGGTCGGTAGTAGCCTCGGGCAGTGTGATGGTATAGTCGTTGCCACCATCCACAAAGCCTGGATCGGCAATCTGTGCCCAACCTGGAGCATACCAGAACTCCATCGTCGGTGTGACACCCTTCCACATATTGAACTGGCTGTTGGGGTCGTAACCACTCCACTCCTTTTCTTCAGCCTCGCAGGTCAGGATAAAGCGCCATGCAATACTGCGGTCGGGCTTATCATAGACCAGCACCAGTTTCTTGGCTGTCAGCTGCTCCACGCGGAACAAAGGGTCAGCATACTGGTCATCACTGCTGATGTAAGGGAACAGCGTGTTGCCAGACAAGCGAATATAGCGCTGCTTGCTCACGTTACCCTCGGCGTCTGTCCAGTCGAGTTCCTCGAAGTTCCAAGTAGCAGTCTGCTCACCGAGTGCAACGTCGAGATCAGCTGTAGCATCAACAGTATTGAAATGTGTACCATAGTTCACATAGGTCATACCATCAGCACCAGGGTTGTAAGTATAGCCACCACCCTTCTTTGTAGTGGCCGTAAAGGTGATGCGGTCGTCATAGACACCAAAGCCCTTCTTGTCGTCAGGAGCTGCTGACCACCACTCTGTACCAGCTGTACCTGCAGGGCCACAACCCATGTGACCAGCCTCTTTGTTGGCAATGCGCCACTCTTTGTCGGCAATACGACGGAAGTCGGCCGTATAGTCTATCTTGGTCTCGTTGAACGTATAGGTCTTCTTGATGCCACCCTGGCTAAAGCCGTTGCGGTTGCCCAGCTTCATCTCAATGGTATGCGTGCCAGCCTCATCATTCTTATAGCCCACCTCAGGGAGTGTAGAATAAGAGGTGCCGTCGAGAATCCATACAGGATAGGTACCAGGCTGAGCCTTATAGGTAGCCACCATCTGGTTGGTCTCCTGGTCTACAGTCATCTGGAAGTCCACACCATCAACAGTAGGTCTGCCGTTGGGATCTGCTCCGTCGAAACTGTCAGGAGAGCAGGACATCAGAAAGGCAAAGGGAATAGCGAAGAGTGAAGAAAGGGATGCCGCTCTCCACCACTTCATTGATATATTTCTTTTGGTTTTCATAATTCGTTATATTAGGGTAATTCGTGGTCTTTTAATAGTTATTCTGCTCCAGTGTGGGATCAGCATCGAGCTCGCTCTGAGACAGAGGAATGTGCTTCTTGCTGGGAGTCCATGAGTTAGTGCGATAGCCATAGGTGTCGGGAACGAGCACGAGACTGGCCTTCTGTGTAGCGCCAGGGATACCCTCAGCACGTACCAGGTCGAAGTAGCGCTTACCTTCACCGCAGAACTCCAGATGACGCTCTGTGAAGATATCGTCGATGGTCACACCATTGAGTGCAGCAAGACCAGCACGGGCGCGAACCTCGTTCACATAACCTGTAGCCTCTGGCAGTCCACCATTGGTGCGAAGCAACAACTCAGCAGCATTCAGCAAGGTCTCTGCATAACGGTAGATGCGCTTGTTGTTGTTATAGTTCAAGTTCTTAGAGGTCGGACAATCCTTGTTGTTCTCTGACTGTGGACGATATTTGCCATGCCAGATGTGAGTATCCTGATAACGATCTGTATAGCTGTAGCCACGAACGTCCCAACAGGTAGCCTCACGACGCAGGTCGCCATCAGCATACATGTTATAGGTTTCTATGCGCATAGGCAGGAAGCCCCAACCGTCGTTGCCGCCATCCCAGCCTTCGCCGCCACCCCAACCATTGGGTGAGCAGAGTGTGGGGAATACGGTACCACCGGCATTCAATGCTGCTGTACCCCAGTCGCGCTGAGCCTGGTCGTCGTTATAGTTAATCTCGAAGATGCTCTCCTGGCACCACTCGCCACTCTCCTTCCAGATGTCTGAGAAGCTGGGATTAAGGCTATAGTCAGCATCATTGATAATCTCCTTCATGAAGCCAAGGGCCTTCTGGAAACGGCTCTCATCATTCTGGTACATCACCATTTCGGCATAGAGCATATAGGCAAAGGCCTGACTTACGCGACCAACCTCAGCATTTGACCAACGCATGGGCAATACGTTAGAAGCGATGATGTCTTCCAACTCAGGCAACAGGTTGTTATACACCTCGTCGGCCTTGATCTGAGGAGCGGTATAAGGCAATGACAGATTCTCCAGATAGAAGGGGATATTGCCATAATAGTGCCACAGAATATTATAATAGTACACGCGAAGCAGACGGGCCTGCATCTCCATCTTGTTGATGAAGTCGTCAGAGAGTTTGCCCTTGTTCCAACCAGCATACTTGATAGCGTCATTGCAACGCTTGATGCCGCTATAGAAGTCGCCCCACAGCGTGGCCAGCGTATTGTTGGCGTCACCCTCGAAGTTAAACAGGCGGTGCCAGTGCTGGTTGTCCTGATTGTGGGCACCACCTACCCAGAAGTCGTCACCCATAATCTCGCCATCTACGGTAAGGTCGTTATAGGCTACATTGTCCCAGTCGGGCCAGTGCAAAGGAGCGTAGGCAGAGGTCAGAGCCTCATTGAGCGTCTGCTCATTGGTATAGTATTCTTCAAGAGGTTCACCCGTCGGGTTCTTTACCTCCAGGAAGTCATCGCTACAAGATGTTACGAGGAAGGAGGAAAGAGGAAGGAGGAAGGAGAATACTCCTGCCCAAACCTTGTTATATATCTTGGTTTTCATAATCTTCAATTTTCAATTATCAATTTACAATTTTCAATTTACAGCGAGATGTTAAATCCGACAGTATAGGTGCGAGCCTGTGGATAGACACCATAGTCTACACCAGTATTCTGTGTATTGTGCTTCTGTGAGTCGTTGTCCCATCCTGCACCGATTTCAGGGTCGAATCCCCAATACTTGGTCCAGGTGATGAGGTTCTCAGCACGAGCATAGACGCGCAGGCGGTTGATGCCGATCTTTGCAGTCAGATTACGTGGCAAGGTGTAGCCCAGTGTAATGTTCTTCAGACGCAGATAGCTGGCATCGTGAACATACATGTCGCTGCAAACCCAGTTCTTAGAGTTACCCAGCGTAGGCACCGTGTTGCTGGTGCCTTCGCCAGTCCAGCGGTCGAGCACCCAAGTGGGATAGTTACCTGATGCGATGTCCTGACGATAGGTAGCGTCGAATACATCGACACCACTCACGCCCTGGAAGAAGACGCTCAGGTCGAAACCCTTCCATGCTGCGTCGAAGTTGAAGCCGAATGACCACTTGGGAACGCCATTACCGATGTTAGTGCGGTCGTCGCTGGTAATGGTACCGTCGCCGTTGACATCCACGAAGCGGAAGTCACCAGGCTGGGCATTGGGCTGGATGAGTTCACCCTTGCTATTGGTGTAAGCATTCACCTCGTCCATGTTCTGGAAGATACCGTTTGTTTTGTAACCATAGAAGAATGGGAAGGGCTGGCCGTTCTCAGCGCGTGTGCCACCATCAGCAAACTGGCTGATGCCATAGTTCAGGAAGCCTGTGTCGTTACCGATGTTCTTCAACTCATTCTTCAGGTATGAGGCATTACCTTTCACTGCAAACTGAGCGTCGGCAATGTTCCACTTGTAGCCAACCTCAAACTCCCAACCGCTGTTCTCCATATCGCCCACGTTGGCCAGCGGACGCTGTTCGCCTACGTAGCTGGGGATAGGCATGTCGATAATCATGCCGTTGGTCTTTTTCTTATAGTAGTCTACTGAGAAGGTCAGCTTGTTGTTCCAGAAGCCGAAGTCGATACCGAAGTCGGTCTGCTCGCTCTCTTCCCATTTCAGGTCTTCGTTAGCCAGACGGTTGGCCTTAGAGCCGTAGACCATAGCCGATGTCTGTCCGAAGTAGTAGTTGTTGCTGCCACCTGTTGTGGTCAGTGTGGTATAGGCGAAGTCGCCAATATTATCGTTACCGTTCTTACCCCAGCTGAAGCGAACCTTCAGGTTGTTCAACCAGTCGTTGGTGCTCTTCATGAAACTTTCGTTCATAATGTTCCAACCCAGTGAGAAAGAGGGGAAAGTACCATACTTATTATTAGAACCGAAGCGGCTAGAGCCGTCACGACGAATGGTGAACTGAGCCATATAACGCTCGTCGTAGTTGTAGCTCAGACGGGCAAAGAGTGACGACAGGTGATGCTCTGTATAGGGAGCGCCCCACGCACTAACCAGACTCTTGGCACCCGTTACCTTACCATCGGCATCGGTGGTCAGCTCCAAGCTACCGCCGGTAGTGTAGTTGATGCTGGGCTTGCTGGTATTCACCAGATTCCAGTGTGAGCCACCCAACTCGTCGCCCTTGCTCTTCATAGCTGACTGACCGAGCACTACGTTGATGGTGTGCTTACCGATAATCTTGTCGTAGGTCAGCGTATTCTCCACCTGCCAGTTTGTGCTGTTGCCCTTATAGGCTACGGCCTGCGTGTGGTCGCTATTATTGTTGCCAGAGAGATAGTACTTCTGCAGCGTAGCGCCCTCATAGCCCCAGAAAGAGAGCTCAGCATAGTAGTTAAAGTGGTATTTCAACTCGTCGAACAGTTGCAGATCGATAGAGAACTTAGGAGTAAACTTATGGCTCCAGTTCTTGTTGGGATTGCCCTGCATCAGGGCGATGGGGTTGTTCTGCTCGTTGTAAGAACCGATATAGCCAGGAATGGTGTAAGGATCGCCATTGGCATCACGATAGAGGTCGTAAGCGCTATACTGGTCAATCATGTTCTGACCCTTCTGACCCTTCAGTGTGACGGGCAGTGTGGGAGCCAGATAGAGTGCTGAACCAAGGGGTGAGCCCCATGTTGAGTTGGCATCAATACCAGTATTATGTACGCGCATGTAGGAAACATTGGCACCAACATCCAACTTATTCAGGAAGCTGCGCTCCTTGCTGGCATCAAACAGGTTGAACTGGTTGTTTGAGCGGATAGTCAGACGGTCGTAGTTTGACTGGCCATAGTTACCACCCACGATACCGTCCTGTGAGAAGTAGCCTAATGAGAGGTAGTAGTTGATTTTCTCAGAGGCACCGCTGATGCTGACGTCATGCTGTACGATGGGTGCATTGTCGTTGAACAGCAGGTCCTGCCAGTCGGTACCGAAGCCCTTAATGGCCTCACCATTGGCATCCAGCAGATTGTAGGGGTCGCTATAGAGCGGAGCCATGCCGTTCTGTACGTAGCGCTCGTTCTGCAGGATGGCATAGTCGGTAGCTCCTGTTACGTCGCGCTTCTTCCACGCACTCTGCCAGCCATAAGAGAAGTTATAGTTGATAGAGGCCTTACCCACCTTACCCTTCTTCGTGGTAACGAGGATAACACCGTTGGCGGCACGAGCACCATAGATAGCACCAGAGGCAGCATCCTTCAGCACCTCGATACTCTCAATATCGCCAGGGTTCACGCTCTCCATACCATTTTGGTCAGTAGGCATGCCATCGATAATATAGAGGGGTTCAGAGTTGTTGATCGTACCGATACCACGAATGCGAATCATCGACTTTGCGCCAGGCTGACCAGACGATGATGTCACGTTCACACCTGCTGCCAAACCCTTCAGGGCATCCTCAGCACGCAGACGCGTCTTACCATCCAGGTCGTCGGCACTCACCTTGGCAATGGCGGCCGTTACCACACTCTTTTTCTGTACACCATAACCGATGACGACGACATCCTGCAGTGTCTGGGCGTCTTCCTTCATCGTCACCTTCATACCGTTAGCGGCCTTCAACTCCTGAGTGACGTAGCCGACATAACTGATAATAATAGGTGTACCCGTACTTACATTAATAGTGAACTTACCATCAAAGTCGGTGATGGCTCCGTTTTGGGGTTTACCCTTTTCGACGACGGAAGCTCCAATGACGGGCTCCCCCTGGTCGTCTGTCACAGTACCCGAGATACTCTGGGCGTAGGATGCTATAGACACGAAGAGTGTCAACAACATCATCACAAACCTGCTTTTCTTCATACTTTGTTTAATTAGTGTGTTATTGTTATGAGTTAGATTTTACCCGACGTTAGGTTTTCTTCTGCAAAATTATTAAAAAAATGTTGTACTTTCTGACAATGGGAGTAGAAAGTGGACGAATATAGATGTAAAAAATTATAAAACACTGATTTACAACCTCTTATTTTTTAGCATAAGAATAAAAAAGTGGACGAAATATAGAGGTGTAAATCTGACAATAAAGGGGTAATAACCCTCCATCAGCCTAATAGAGATGCGTGTTAGCCTGATACGGTAGCATATTAGACTGGTACGGAGGCATATTAGACTGGTACGGAGGCATATTAGACTGGTACGGAGGCATTATAAGCCTAATAAACAAGCATCAGTAATTATGTCAGGAGTGTTATCGATAAAAAAAACTACAAAAAAGCCCTGCATGCGTGGGCATGCAGGGCTGATAATTCTTGTGTTTTGCCAGCGTTTATGCGATATCAATCTGGCGAGAGACCTTGACTTTCTCCTCTACCACCCTGGGCAGTTCGACGGTGAGTACGCCGTGTTCTACTTTGGCCGAGATAGCGTCTTTCTTGACGTCGTCAGGCAGGATAAGCGTCTGCTCGTACTTCGAGTAGTTGAACTCGCGACGCAGATAGCGGGTGTTCTTGTCCTCCTCCTTGTGTTCCTGCTTGCTCTCCAGCTTGACGACCAGGTTACCCTCGTCGTTGATATGTACGTTGAAGTCTTCCTTCTTCATACCTGGAGCGGCGAGCTCTACGGTATACGCTTTGTCCGATTCTTTCACATTGATAGCGGGAGCAGTAGCGTTGCACTTGGGCATGAACTCCGTATCAAAGAGATCGTTAAACACTGCAGGAATCCAACTGTTTGTTCTCATCATTGGCATCATAATTGTTACCTCCTAATTATATTTTTTAGTTGTACATGTTTGTTAATTTGTTTGATTGCCTTATCGGCGCTCATCCAACAATATGCAAGGTACATGCCAAAACGAAAATTCTGCCAATCTGTCGCACAAGAGCGACAAATTGACAGAATAGAGCAAATAGCGGTTCCCCGCTATTAATTAGAAAATCACGATAGCATCAGCATCGGTATAGACAGTAGGCTTCGTGCCCTTGGGGAAGAAGGCCTTGGTGTCTATCTTCTTCTGCAGGGGTGTGCCGTCGCTGGTGATGCCTACGACAAACCACTTGGTGCCAGCGCGACGTGCCATGATGCAGTATTTGCCAGGATAGCCATCGATGAAGCGCGTCTCGTCCCAGTTGGTGGGCACCTGCTTCATGAAGTCGACAGCCCAGGCGGGAGCATCCTCGAGGTTGTTGGGAGCCATGGCGAAGTGCTGTACGCTGGACTGGAAGAGGACGGCAGTGGCCAGTGCGAAAACGTCGCTGGTCTTGCGTGTGGTGCCGTGCTGGTTGTCCTTGTTGTAGTGCTTGTTGAGCGTAGAACCGCCAAAGTCCATAGAACCTACGGTGTTGCGGATGAAGGGGTGGATGCAGGCATTCTGAGCCTCTGCATCGCAGGCGCCCTGTCCGAAGTGGAGGTTCTCAGAAGCCAAGACAGCCTCGGAAGCGATGTAGTTAGGATACATGCGCTCCCAACCGCGAGGCAGTGTGCAGCCATGGAAGATGACCTGCAAACCAAACTCGTTGGCATCGGTGAGGATGTCCTCGTAGAGCTGCATCATGGGTTGCTTGTCGCCACCGAAGAAGTCGACCTTGATGCCCAGGATGCCGTTGTCCTTCATCCACGCCATCTCCTTGCGACGTGCGGCAGACTTGTCCATCTTGCCCTTGGGCGACTGGGGAGCATCGTTCCAGGAGCCATTGCTGTTATACCACAGGAAGAGCCCTACCCCACGCTCACGACCATAGCGTGCCAGCTCAGCCATCTTCTCGTAGCCAATCTGTACGTCCCACAGAGCGTCGACCAGCACAGAGCGCCAACCCATAGCGGCAGAGAAGTCGATGTAGCGTTTCTGCTCGTCGAAGTTGCAGCTGGGGTCCATGCCGATAATCCACGACCAAGAGCCCTTGCCATAGACATACTCCTTAGAAGCCTGGTACTTGGGACGGACGACGTCGTTGGTGACGGTAGTCTCCACGATAGGAGCCAGCGTGGTGCCCAGGGTGATGGTGCGCCAAGGTGTCTCGCAGGGCAGAGAAACAGCGGCAGAGGTGGTGCCAAAACCGTTCATCTCGCCCTCCTGGGGGAAGCCAATCTTGTAGTTGCTGCCACCAGCATTGAGCAGTCGGCAACCTACATAGCCACCATCCGTGCCTGCCTCGCTGAGCAACAGCCAGCCGGCAGGGGTCTTGAAGAGACAGGGGAACGTGAAGCCATTGCCCCAGCCGTTCTTACCCATCTGGTCGTCGAGGGTGTAGGACGTCTCATAAGAGGGAGAGGTGCGTGCGAAACCATTCATCGGACCAGACTGCGGACAGAGGAAGGTGGTGGTGCCATCAGGCATGACGAAACCGCTGGCCTCGCCATTGACGACAGCTACCAGCGTCTCGCCACCACGAATCTTCTTGGGATAGAGCTTGTAGCGATAGGCCACGTCACGATCGGTGATGTGGAACTGGATGTCGAGGACGCGCTTGCCATCCTTCTCAAAACGGCATACAGCCTCCGTGGCGTCGTAGCTGATGTGGCTCTGCTTGGTGGTCTTCAGCCAGTACTCGTCGTGCTGTGTCTTGCTGTCACACCCTGCCAGCGTCAGTCCCTCAGTAAAGTCGCCCAGGTTGGTCAGCAGTCCCAGCGGTGAAGGCTTCAGGAATTGTACACCACCCAAGGAGACCTCGTAGGTGGGCTTGCCGTTCTGCACGTCGACCACTACCACGATGTCACCCTTCGGACTCGTCAGGCGCTCGGCGGCACCCGCAGTCTGCAGCATGCCAACAGTGGCCAGCAATGCTAATAGGAATCTCTTTTTCATGTTTCTTGTTGATAGTTTATAGTTAGTTACTCTTGTTGATTGATGTCAGTATCTGTACGGCCTCCTCGATGGTGGGCACGTCGCCGATAACCATGGAGCGCTTGCCGTTGACCTCGCGGAACTGGCAGCGACGAGGGTTGTGGGCCACGTAGTCCAGCAGCAGTCCGAAGGCCTCGCTCTGATAGAACGGGCTGTCGTTCTGTGTGACGAAATAGAGCGTCATGCGCTGTTGCTTGAGGACGATCTTCTCACAACCCAGCGACTGTCCGATGCGACGCAGGGGAACAACACGCATCAGCTCCTCGCCACAGTGGGGCACAGGGCCAAAGCGGTCTATCAGACGAGTGCGGTAGGCTGCCACCTGCTCGTCAGTCTGCAAGCCGTCGAGCTCGCGATAGAGCAGCATGCGCTCAGAATCAGAGGGCACATACTGGTCAGGGAAGTAGAGCTCGAGGTCGGACTCGAGGGAACAGTCGGGAACCCACCCCGCTGCCCCTCCCCAAGGGAGGGGAGATTGATTACTTTGTACCTTTCTACTGCCAGTGCTTGGAGTACCCTGCCTCCCCTCCCCTCGGGAGGGGCTGGGGGTAGGTTGTTCATTCCTAATCTCCACCACCGCCTGCTGCAGTATCTTGACGTAGGTCTCGTAGCCCAGGTCGGCAATGAAGCCGGACTGCTCGGCACCCAGCAGGTTGCCGGCACCACGGATGTCGAGGTCTTGCATGGCGATATGGATGCCTGAGCCCAGGTCGCTGAAGGTCTCCAAGGCCTCCAAGCGTCGGCGACTCTCCTGAGGGAGGTCAGCCAAGGGGGGCGCCAGCAGGTAGCAGAATGCCTTGCGGTTGCCACGCCCCACACGACCACGCATCTGGTGCAGGTCGGAGAGTCCGAAGCGGTGGGCACCATTGATGATGATGGTGTTGGCGTTGGGTATGTCGATGCCGTTCTCGATGATAGTGGTAGAGAGCAGCACGTCGTAGTCGTAGTTCTGGAAGTCGAGGATGATTTTCTCCAACTCCTCAGGTTTCATCTGTCCGTGACCCACTGCCACACGGGCGTCAGGGACGTACTTCTGTATCATCTCACGGATGCGCGTCAGGTCGTTGATGCGTGGGTTGACGAAATACACCTGACCATTGCGCGACATCTCGAAATTGATGGCGTCGGCGACAATCTCCGCACTCAGCGTGTGTATCTCCGTCTGTATGGGATAACGGTTGGGCGGTGGCGTCTGGATGATGCTCAGGTCGCGAGCCCCCATCAGCGAGAACTGCAGGGTACGCGGTATGGGCGTTGCCGTCAGTGTCAGCGTGTCGACATTGGTCTTCAGCTGGCGCAGCTTCTCCTTGGTAGAGACGCCAAACTTCTGCTCCTCATCGATGATGAGCAGTCCCAGGTCGCGGAACTTCACCGACTTGCCGATAAGCTTGTGCGTACCTATTATAATATCTACCTTGCCGTCTGCCAGGTCTTTCAGTAGTGCCGAGGTCTGCTTGGTGCTACGGGCTCGCGAGAGGTAGTCCACACGGACGGGCATATCCTTCAGTCGTGAGGTGAAGGTCTGGTAGTGCTGATAGGCCAGCACCGTGGTAGGCACCAACACAGCCACCTGCTTACCATCGCATGCCGCCTTGAAAGCGGCACGCACGGCGACCTCCGTCTTACCAAAGCCTACGTCGCCACAAACCAAGCGGTCCATGGGCTGTGCTTTCTCCATATCGGCCTTCACGTCGTTGGTGGCCTTCAGCTGGTCAGGTGTGTCCTCGTAGAGGAACGACGCCTCCAGCTCCTGCTGCATGAACGAGTCGGCAGAGAAGGCGAAGCCCAGCTCCCTACGACGGGCGGCATACAACTTGATGAGGTCGCGGGCAATATCCTTCAGCTTGGCCTTGGTGCGCTCCTTCATGCGCTCCCACTGACCTGTGCCTAAGTGCGACAGGCGTGGTGGCTGACCATTGTCCTGCGCCTTGTATTTAGACACCTTATATAAGGAGTGGATAGAGACATAGATGGAGCCCCCACCCTCGTACATGATCTTAATCATCTCCTGGTAGCCATCGCCTTGCGGCATGCGTACCAGTCCGCCAAACTTACCAATGCCGTGGTCTACGTGTACTACGTAGTCGCCCACCTCAAACTGCTGAATCTCCTTGAGCGTCAGCGCCACTTTACCAGAGCGTGCCTTGTCGGACGTCAGACTGTACTTGTGGAAACGGTCGAAGATCTGATGGTCAGTGAATACGCAGAGTCGCAGATCGTTGTCAGCAAAACCTTCATGGAGTGTCTTTTCGACGGGGTCGAAGAGGACACTGCCTTTTTCGGCAAAGATATCGCGCAGACGCTCCAACTGTTTCTTGCTGTCTGCCAGGATGCAGAGCTGATAGCCATCGGCGAGATATTGTTCGAACGACTGTTGCAACAGCTCAAAGTTTTTGTGAAACTGGGGTTGGGGCGAGATATGGAAGGAGATAGTAGCATCGGGCATACCTGACGGACGATGTCCCATCTCGATGCGTCGGAAATCAACGGCATCGCGCGAGAACTGAGCACCACTAATCAGCATGCTCTCTTTCTTCATCTGCTGCATAATCTCGTGCTGCTCCTGCTCGGTAGCACCCTCTAAGCGCTCTGTTAGTGCCTGCTCAGAGAAGCCATCCTGATAGATACGGTCAATGGCATCGTGAACATACAGGAAATCCTTGAAGACCAACACTGTTTCTTGAGGCAGGAACGACAGGAACGGCATCTTCTCCTCAGTCATCGACAGTTCTGGTACAATGCTCACCTGCTGCAACTTGTCTTTCGACAGCTGCGTCTCCACCTCAAAGGTACGGATGGAGTCGATATCGTCACCAAACAGGTCGATACGGAATGGCAACTCATTGCTGAAGCTATAGACATCGAGGATGCTGCCACGCAGGGCAAACTGGCCAGGTTCATAGACATAGTCTACCTCCAAAAATCCCAGGTTGCGCAACTGCCGTGCCGTTTCGTCAGCATCTATCGTTTCACCCACGCTAAGCACCACCGTCCGCTCGTCCAACTGTTTCTTCGAAACAACCAACTCAGCTATAGCTTCAGGGTAAGTGACGATAAACCCACCCCCAACCCCTCCCAACGGGAGGGGAGTTTGAGTAGAAAGTTTCGCCAGCACCTCGGTGCGAAGAATCTCGTTGGCACTGTCGCGCTGAGCATACTTGATGGCACGGCGATAGCTGGAGGGGAAGAAGAGCACCTGCTCTTTGCCTAACAGCTGCGTCAGATCGTGATAGAAATAGCCCGCCTCGTCAGCGTCCTGTAGGATGAAGACTGTGGTCAAGGATTTTGTTTTCGACACCAAGCTTCCAAACACCATCGGCGCGGACGAGCACATAAGTCCTTCGAGAAAAACCGTTTTCAGCGACTTTTTCTCTAACGTCTTTGCCAGTGCGCCCACCTGCGGTAACAAGGCATATTTCTTCAGCAATTCTTGTATCGTCATACCAATTTCGTGCAAAATTACAAAATAATTGTGAATTATGCATTATGAATTATGAATTAATTAGTATCTTTGCAACAAAATTAAACGTAACCATGCATACAAGCGACAGCATTGTCATCATTCCGACGTACAACGAAAAGGAAAACATCGAGAAGATTATCCGTGCCGTATTTGGTCTGGAAAAGTGTTTTCATATCCTGATTATTGACGACGGGTCACCCGACGGTACGGCCGCCATCGTCAAGGGACTGATGGCGCAGGAAGAGTTCAGCGACCGTCTGTTCATTATTGAGCGCAGTGGTAAGCTGGGCTTGGGAACAGCCTACATCACTGGTTTTAAGTGGGCACTGGAGCACGACTACGAATACGTCTTTGAGATGGATGCTGACTTCAGCCATGATCCCAACGACCTACCCCGTCTCTACTCCGCCTGTGCTGACGAGGGTTATGATGTGGCTATTGGTTCGCGCTACGTCAGTGGCGTCAACGTCGTCAACTGGCCTATTGGTCGTGTACTGATGTCGTACTTTGCCTCGAAATATGTTCGCATCGTCACAGGTTTCAAGGTCCACGACACCACTGCAGGTTTCAAGTGCTACAAGCGTCGCGTCTTGAAGACCATCGAACTCGACAAGATTCGCTTCAAGGGCTATGGTTTCCAGATTGAGATGAAGTTCACCGCCTACAAGATTGGTTTCAAAATCAAGGAGGTACCCGTCATCTTCGTCAATCGTCGCGAGGGTACCAGCAAGATGTCTGGTGGCATCTTCGGCGAGGCTTTCTTTGGAGTCATGCGCCTCCGCTGGGACGGCTTGACACGCAAGTATCCGAAAATCGTTGACTAATAAAAATGGAAGAGTTTTTACTCTTCCATTAATTTTCTGTATCGTGCGCGCTTAGGTTCGTCCAGTCCTAAACGCAGGGCTTTGTTGGCCTCATACTCGCTATAGTTACCCTCAAAATAGAACACATTGCCCTCACCTTCGAAGGCCAGGATGTGTGTACAGATACGGTCCAGGAACCAGCGGTCGTGACTGATGACGACAGCACAACCGGCAAAGGCCTCCAAACCTTCCTCCAAGGCACGCAGCGTATTCACATCGATATCGTTCGTAGGCTCATCAAGCAACAACACGTTTCCCTCCTGCTTCAGGGCAATGGCAAGGTGCAGACGATTGCGCTCACCACCACTGAGCACGCCACACTTCTTCTCCTGATCGGCACCGCTGAAATTAAAACGAGAGAGGTATGCACGTACGTTGACATCCTTGCCACCCATGCGGATGGTCTCGTTGCCCTGAGAGACCACCTCATAAACAGACTTGTTGGGGTCGATATCCCTGTGTTGCTGGTCCACATAGCTCAGCTTCACCGTCTCGCCTACATCAAACGTTCCAGCATCGGCCTTGTCCAGACCCATTATCAGGCGGAACAGCGTGGTCTTACCTGCACCATTGGGGCCAATGACGCCCACAATGCCGTTGGGTGGCAAGATGAAGTTCAGGTCCTTGAACAGTTCCTTCTCAGGGAACGACTTCGCCACATGTTCGGCAACAATCACCTTGTTACCCAGACGCGGTCCGTTGGGGATAAAGATTTCCAATTTCTCCTCCTTCTGCTTCTGTTCTTCGTTCAGCATCGACTCATACGAGTTTAGACGCGCCTTGCCCTTCGCATGACGGGCTTTCGGTGCCATCCTCACCCACTCCAACTCACGCTCCAGCGTCTTACGGCGCTTCGAAGCCTGCTTCTCCTCCTGAGCCAATCGCTGGCTTTTCTGTTCCAACCACGACGAGTAGTTACCCTTCCAAGGAATACCCTCGCCACGATCCAGTTCCAGAATCCACTCTGCCACATCGTCCAGGAAGTAGCGATCGTGGGTCACAGCAATCACTGTACCCTCGTACTGCTGCAAGTGCTGCTCCAGCCAGTCGATAGATTCAGCATCGAGGTGGTTAGTAGGCTCGTCAAGCAACAGCACATCGGGCTTCTGCAACAACAAGCGACACAAGGCCACACGACGGCGCTCACCACCCGACAGCGTCTTCACAGACCAGTCGCCAGGAGGACAATTCAATGCAGCCATCGCACGATCCAACTTAGAATCCATATTCCACGCATCGGTAGCATCGATAACGTCCTGCAGTTCTGCCTGACGCTGCATCAGCTGGTCCATCTTGTCTGGGTCTTCGTAATATTCAGGCAAGCCGAATTTCACATTGATGTCATCATATTCAGCCAGTGCATCATACACGTGCTGCACACCCTCCATCACGTTCTCCTTCACTGTCTTCTCCTCGTTCAATGGCGGTTCCTGCGGCAGATAGCCCACCGTATAGCCAGGCGCCCACACCACATTGCCCTGATACTGCTGGTCCAGTCCCGCGATGATTTTCATCAACGTCGACTTACCCGCACCATTCAGACCAATGATGCCTATCTTCGCTCCATAGAAGAAACTCAGATAGATGTTCTTGAGCACTTGTTTCTGGTTCTGCTGGATGGTCTTGCTCACACCCACCATCGAGAATATCACTTTCTTGTCATCTACTGTTGCCATATCCTATTTATTGTTTTGGCTACAAAGATACAATAAATTTTCGAAACCACCAAATAATCTGAAATCCTAAACTATCCTAATAATCAGTATAAAGGTACAAATTATCATGAAATTATGAGTACCTTTGCAAGTAGAAGGAAATTATTGAGAAATCACATGACAAAGATGCTATCGACGTAAGTCGTTTGGCTATGCAAGAACTTATATGAATAAAGTACGAATCACAGCCATTCGCCAGACAATCTATGAGGACTTGATGGTGAAGTATGAAAATCCGATTGAGCACACCTGCGATGTCAGGGAGGGCCAGCAGTGGATTTCCATCGATGGTCAAATACCCGAAGGAATGTGTCCGTCGGCATGGTTCTCTATGCGCGAGTTTGTGGAATCGCTGGCCCGTGGTGAGGGCAACTTTTACGACGGATGGATGAAAAACCCCATGAGTGCGATGATCAGCTGCAACGACGGTTTCCGGCCATTCAGTTTTTATTTAGAGGTGGTAAACGAGCAAGAGTAATTACAGAATATTTAGGAAGAGAGTGATGATTCCGGTATTGAGCAGGTCGGCGAACATGGCACCGATGATGGGCACGATGAGGAAGGGCTTGACGGTATAGCGGTACTTATAACATACAGCACTCATGTTGGCCATGGCATTAGGCGTGGCGCCGAGACCAAAGCCGCACATGCCAGCACAGAGTACGGCAGCATCGTAGCTGCGACCTAACAGGGGGAAGGCTATGAAGTAAACAAAGAAGTCCATCATCACTACTTGGGAGGCCAGGATGACGATCAGTGGAAGGGCCAGGCTTTGCAGTTCCCAGAGTTTCAAGGATATCATGGCCATGCCAAGGAATAGCGACAGACAGATGTTGCCCACGCTGATAATTCGCTCCATGTCCAGCAACTTATCCGCTTTCTCCCACTTGCCCTCGTCCTTGTAGCTAACGAATCCTAATATGTTACGAATAACGGCAGCAAGTATTAAGGCTCCGAAATAGGTGGGGAATGTGATGCCCGTCTTTGCCAGCAGCCAGCTCATCAGTGTGCCGGCGCCCATGACCAGGAGAATGCAATAGGAAGCCTTGGCATATTGCTGGAACTCCTGTTCGTTAGTGCTGACGCGCTTTGTACGACCCGTTGGAGAGGCCTCATCGCTCTCGATACCAGCCATTGCTGGGTCTATCTCATCGTCTTGTGGCTGCATCTGTTCATGCGTCAGTTTCCTACGGATAATCCGCTCTGCCAACGGACCGCCAATCATAGAACCAGCTATCAGACCGAAGGTGGCCGCCGCCATACCGATAGTTCCCGCACCGTGTAATCCCATGCCTTCGAGCACACTCGCAAAACCACCTGCCGTGCCATGTCCACCAGTCATGGAGATACTGCCTGCGGCCATACCTATCAACGGGTCGACGCCCATGAGGCGGGTAACACCCATGGGCATGAGGTTCTGCAGAGAAATGATGACAACCAACAACAGAAGCATGATGATTAGGAGTCGGCCACCCTGCTTCAATACTTTCAGGTCGCTTTGGAAACCTACGCTAGTAAAGAAGGCCAGCATGAAAACATCCTTCAACGTGCCGTCGAACGACACCTCGATGTTGAACCAGCCATACAATGCCAGAGTCAACAACGAGAAGATGATGCCTCCGCTTACGGGCGACGGCACACAATATTTCTGGAGGAAGGCCACCTTTCTTGTAAGAATCATACCGACAATGAGGGCCAATGCACCAATGCCGGATGTCTGTATCATATCTAGTTGAATACTTTCCATACGCTCTTTCTTTTAATGATTAGAATCTATACTGCAGCTTCAAATTGGCGGCATGTCTGTTAACTGTTGCATCACTACAGAGAGCATCGAACATATCATGCCAGTCGATGCCAACGTTCCAATGACTTCCGAATTGTTTGTTCACAGACAGACATCCATAGACGGGTACGCTCGTTGTCTCACGTTTGGGTGAATTCTTGGTGTAATAGACCAACTGCATGCCTATCTGCCATGCAAGAGGAAGATAAACCGTTGGAGCAAACCGCACAGAAGCGTAGGTGCCACTCTTTACGATATATAGATTGGAGCCGCCAGCAAGACTCAGTCCATTCGTTTTCCAATATGCCGATGCACCCAGCTCAGCGAAATTCTCACTATCTTCAATAACATAGTAGCTCGCCTCCGTCTGTACCGTCAGTTTCTGCTTGCTATAGGCATAAGCCAGCTTCATCTGATTAATAATCTGTTCCTCCAGCCGTCCCTTGGTGATTGCCCACTCCTCATCAGAAAGCGTATTGCTGTCTTTCATAAAATCTACAGAAGGATTGTAGTATTTGCGATAAAAGCCCAGCTGCAGCTGATTACGGTTATCGGGCGAATAGACAACACAAGCATTTGCATTGTCACGGACGTCAGAATGTTTTTGACTGAGATCGGTAAACTTAAACTTGTAATCATAGAACATGACACGATTGCCGACGGTGAACTTCCAACGGGGCAAGGAATAAGTAAACTGCAGGTAGATATCATTATTGAAAGTGTTCCAACTCCAGTCGCTATTCTTATGGTTGGTCATAAGGAAATCACCCTCTACACCCAGCATCATCGATAGTTGCTCTGAGAAAAGAGGCGTATTCAGCTCGACGATGTACAACGGCAGCTTCTTGGAATAGTTCTGATCGCTGGAATACTGATAGCCACCCACCACGAGCAGTTCTGTACCCACATCATTGAAAGTGTGGAAATAGCGCGCCCTGCCCATCACCTTCCGCGACGTACCAGAAGGCTGATCAATATATTGCTGGGTGAAATAGGTCAGCAACTTGTTACGGTCATCAAAGCGGTTCGTCATGTGCAGCGTCAGATATTCCTCATTACCATCGTTATGGCGATAAGAGGCATTAGCATAGAGGTCGGTCGTTTTGCTACCGTACAACGCATTCAGGGAGCCAATGCCTTCAAAATTCTTCCCAAAATCACCTTGGCCTTCCAGGATACCTTTCAATCTATTGGGCATCTGCATATTGATATCCAGTACTCTAGCCGTTCCAATGGTTCCCTTTGCCACACCCGTATTGTCACACACCTGGATTTTGGCAATATCCTTGGCCTTCATCTGACTCAGAATCAGTCTCGTATCACCATTCATCGGACAGTTGTCGATGCGGAGGTTATAATTAGAGATGACATCCTCATAACCGGCAATCATCAAGTCGGGCACCAACTGTAAGATATCCATCAACGTTTCCTCACCCGTCAGTTCTATGCGTTGAGGGTAAATCATTGTTCGGTCTGCTTTGATCTCGATGATGGGTAAACTATTTCCTGCGAACATCAAAACAGAGGAGAACAAGAAGCTTGTCAATAGGAGAAGATGTCGATGCATAAGTTTCAATTTAGATATTAAAAACTCGTTATTAGTCCGGTAAACTTGCATACCCCGGCAACCCGTACCTGCCTGCAAAGTTAAGAAAAAGGAGGCAAAATACAAAGAAAAAGCCACAAAAAACAGCAATATACCAAACGTTTGGTATGCAAATGACATGCTCATGGTATTGTGAGAATGAAAAAATCACCGTACCTTTGCAGCATCGAAAGTTAACAATAACAGTTGACTGATGACAGCTAAGAAATATACATTATATTAATTAAAAAGGATAAGGATTATGACAAAGATTGCAAAACAGCTGACCGAGCTCGTCGGCAACACCCCACTCTTGGAGCTCAACAAGTATTCACAGGCAAAGGGTCTGGAGACCCCTGTCATTGCCAAAGTAGAATTTTTCAACCCCGGCGGTAGCGTGAAGGACCGTATCGCACTGGCCATGATTGAGGATGCAGAGGCCAAGGGCATCTTGAAGCCCGGCGCCACCATCATCGAACCCACCAGCGGAAATACGGGCGTAGGACTGGCACTGGTCAGCGCCGTCAAGGGCTATCACCTTATCCTTACCATGCCTGAGACCATGAGCGTGGAGCGCAGAAACCTTGTGAAGGCCTATGGCGCTGAGGTGCGCTTGACCTCTGGAAAGGACGGTATGCCTGGTGCCATCCACGCTGCCGAGGAGTTGCGTGACTCTATCCCCGGTGCCGTTATTCTGCAGCAGTTCGAGAACGCCGCCAACCCCGCCAAGCACTATGCCACGACGGGTCCTGAAATCTGGCGCGACACCGACGGAAAGGTAGATATCTTTATCGGTGGTGTGGGTACTGGCGGTACCATCAGTGGTACGGGCAAGTATCTGAAGGAGCAAAACCCCAACGTGAAAGTCATCGCCGTAGAGCCAAAGTCTAGCCCCGTGCTGAACGGCGGTCAGAGCGGTCCTCACAAGATTCAGGGTATCGGTGCAGGTTTCGTTCCCAAGACCTATAACGCCAACTATATCGACGAGGTGTTCGACGTGGAGAATGACGATGCTATCCGCACGGGTCGTGAAATTGCCCAGTCAGAAGGTCTACTGGTAGGTATCTCTGCAGGTGCCGCTCTCTACGCAGCCATCCAGGTAGCCAAGCGTCCAGAGAACAAAGACAAGAAGATCGTGGTGCTGTTGCCCGACACCGGTGAGCGCTATCTCTCTACCGTGCTCTACGCATTCGAGGACTACCCATTGTAAGATAAAAAAATAAAACTATAAACAACAGTGGGGACTGGTCTTGGTTGGCCGGTCCCCACTGTTTCTATTTGTTTATCGTATCAATCCAATCCGAAGAGAACCTTCAGACCGCCGTCGACACCGCTGAAGCCCATGAAGGCCAGCGAGAGCAGTCCGGCAGAGAGCAGTACGATGGCCATGCCACGCATGCCCTTAGGGACGGTGCAGAGCTCCAGTTGTTCGCGCATGCCGGCAAAGACGGTCAGCGCCAGTCCGAAGCCGATAGCCGTAGAGAAGGCGTAGACGACGGACTGCAGCAGGTTGAAGTCTTTCTGGATGACGAGAATGGCGACACCCAGCACGGCGCAGTTGGTGGTGATGAGTGGCAGGAAGATGCCCAGGGCCTGATAGAGTGCGGGCGACACCTTCTTGAGGATGATCTCGACCATCTGCACCAGCGAGGCGATGACCAGAATGAAGGCAATGGTCTGCAGATACTGCAGTCCGAAGGCGTCGAGCACAAACTTCTGTACGCACCAGGTGACGATGGTGGCCAGCGTGAGCACAAAGGCTACGGCTGCCGACATGCCCAGCGAGGTGTCGACCTTCTTGGAGACGCCAAGGAAGGGACAGATGCCGAGGAACTGCGACAGGATGATGTTGTTGACGAATATCGCGCTGATGAAAATCAATATGTATTCCATAACTTCTTAACCTCTAATTTTGTTAACAATAGCGATGAGGAATCCCAGCATGATGAATGCACCCGGAGGCAGCACAAAGAGCAGAACGTTGTAGGTCTCAGGCAGCAGCACGAAGCCGAAAATGGAGCCTGAGCCCAGCAGTTCGCGACAAATGCCCAGCAGGGTGAGTCCGAGGGTGAAGCCCAGTCCGATGCCGATGCCGTCGAAGAGTGACGCCACGGGCGAGTTCTTGGCAGCGAAGGCCTCGGCGCGTCCCAGGATGATGCAGTTGACCACAATCAGCGGAATGAAGAGTCCAAGGGCTGCGTCGATGTCGGGCAGGTAGGCCTTGATAGCCAGCTGGAGCACAGTGACGAAGGCTGCAATGACAACGATGAACACGGGGATGCGCACCTTGTCGGGAGTGACCGACTTGAGGCACGAGATGACAAAGTTGGTACAGATGAGCACGGCCATGGTAGCCAGACCCATCGACATGCCGTTCAGGGCAGAGGTGGTAGTGGCCAACGTGGGACACATACCCAGCATGAGGACGAACGTGGGGTTCTCCTTGACGATGCCGTTCTTGATAATATCTATATAGTTCATAGCTTACTCCTCCAGTTTTTCTTCATGTTCTTTAACTTGCTCCGTGGCGCCGGTCTTAGCGTCGGTAGCAGGCGTGGCTTTGTAGGCATTATAGGCATTGTTGACTGCCTTCAGGAAAGCACGGCTGGTAATGGTGGAGGCGGTGATGGCGTCTACCTGTCCACCGTCCTTCGACACTACGAGCGGTTCTTTGGGGTCCTTGCCGATGATGTCGCCCTTCTGTCCCTTCTGGAACCACTGGTCAGCCTTGGCTCCCAGTCCAGGCGTCTCGGCGTGTTCCAGCAGCGTGTAGCCCAGTATCTGGCCTGCGGGGTTGAAACCTACCAGCACCTTCAGGTCGCCGCCAAAGCCCATGGTGGTTGACTCTACGGCAGCACCAAGGTCTTGGCCTTGTGCGTCCTTGACTTGATAGATGAGGTAGACAAATTCCTTGCCGTCGATGTCCTGCTTGACTTCTACGGGGTCGGCAACCGTGATGTTGTCTGACACCATGACGCTCTTGATGCCGTTGTCGAGTGCTAGTTTCTTCTGCTCGGCAATGGGGCCTTCCGTCAGGTGGTTGACAAAGGCCAGTATGCCACCCATGACGACGGCCACGAGGGTGAGCACCAGCACCATATTGGATAAAGATGATTCTAACTTCTTCATAGTCGGTTCCTCCTTATTGCTTTGTCGGCACTTCACCGAAGCGCTTGGGTTTCACATAGGTATTGATGAGGGGCGTGAAGGCATTCATAATGAGAATGGCAAACGACATGCCCTCCGGATAGGCACCCCAGTTGCGGATGACAACCGTCAGGAAACCGATGCAGACGCCGTAGATGAGCTGACCCTTGGCCGTCATGGGCGACGTGACGTAGTCGGTAGCCATGAAGATGGCACCCAGCATCAGGCCACCGGAGAGAATGACCGACAACGGGTCAGCATAGGCAGGGCTGGCCAAATGGCAGATGCCGCTGAAGACGAAAACGGTGACGATGATAGAAACGGGAATGTGCCACGTGATGATTTTCTTCCATAGCATATAAGCCAGTCCTAAGAGCAGCGCCAGCGCACAGATTTCACCCATGGCACCAGCACCGTCGGGGTGGTTGCCCAGGAAGAGGTCCATGGACGAGGGCAGCTGGTCCAGCACGGAGGCATTGCCGGTCTTGATGGCTTCCTTCATAATGGCCAGCGGCGTAGCGCCGGTCTCAGCGTCGAGATAGCTGGAGAGCTGGCCAACCTTAGGCCAGGTAGTCATCTGTGCAGGGAAGGCTACCAGCAGGGCTGCACGACCCACCAACGCTGGGTTGAAGAGGTTATTGCCCAGTCCGCCAAACGTCATCTTGGCTACACCGATGGCAAACAACGCACCGATGATGATAATCCAGACGGGCAGATTGCTGGGCAGATTGAAGCCGAGCAGCAGACCGGTCAGTATGGCAGAGCCGTCGCAGACGGTATTGCGCTCGCTCTTGAGCATAAACTTATTGATGGCCCACTCAAAAAAGACGCAGGCCGCCACACTCGTTGCACAGACAATGGCAGAGCCAATGCCGAAGAAGTAGAACGACACGAGCAGGGCAGGCACGAGGGCTATGATGACGCCGTACATGTTCTTCTCAACGGTGTCGGTTCCGTGTGCGTGAGGCGATAGTGATACTATTAATTTTCCCATATTGAGAATTTACGATTTGACGATTTACAATATTACAATTTATTTCTCAATTCCTTGCCGTTGGGTTATTTCTTCTGTGCCGCAGCTGCGCGAGCTCGGATAATACCCATAACTGTACTCTTAGCCTGACGGATGTTGTCGAGCAGCGGACGATGGGCTGGACACGTGAACTGGCACGAGCCACACTCGATGCAGCTGACCACTTCTTCGCGCTCGGCACGCTCCCAGTTCTGGACGGCAGCGAGTTTGGCCAACAGGTAGGGTTCCAGCCCCATGGGACAGGCGCTGACGCACTTGGCGCAACGAATGCAGGGGTTGGGCTCTCGGCGGTAGGCCTCGTCGCCGGAGATGATGGTCACGGAGTTGGTACCCTTGCAGATGGGCACCTCGACGCTAGTCAGCGCCTTGCCCATCATGGGACCACCGGCCAACAGCTTGTTGTCGCCATCAGGCATGCCGCCACAGGCCTCGATGAGGTCCTTCATCGGCGTACCCATGCGCACCAGGAAGTTGCCGGGCTTGGCCAGTTGCTTACCGGTGACGGTGGTATAGCGCTCGAACAGCGGCTTGCGCTTCATAACGGCCTCGTAGACGGCAAAGGCTGTACCTACGTTCTGGACAATGGCACCCACGTTGACGGGAATGGCGGGCGGAGCAGGCACCTGACGGCGGATGACGGCGTCGACCAACTGTTTCTCACCGCCCTGCGGGTAACGCTGTTTCAAGGGTACTACCTCTACGCTGTATTCAGTCCCCCCGAATACTTCGGCACATTTCCTGGTCAGCAACTCAATGGCCGGCATCTTGTTGGTCTCTATACCGATGTAGCCGCGAGTGACTTTGGCACCCTTCATGAGCAGTTCCAAGCCTACAAGTATTTCGTCGGCATGCTCCATCATCAGACGGAAGTCGGCGGTGATGTAGGGCTCACACTCTACGGCATTGATAATGACGCACTCGGCCTTGGCCGTAGGCGGCGGACAGAGTTTGATGAACGTGGGGAAGCAGGCACCACCCATACCGACGACACCTGCCGTCTTGATGCGCTCCACGATTTCCTCAGGAGTGAGTTCGGGGTGGTCTTTCACCAGTTCCAACTTGTCTGAGCGGTCAATGCTCTCTTCCCACTCGTCGCCCTCTACGTTAATGATGATGACGGGCTTGCGATAGCCGGTAGCATCGATGGCGCTGTCAATCTTGAAGACGGTGCCGCTGACGCTGCTGTAGATGGGGGCAGAGACGAAACCGCCGGCCTCGGCAATGAGGGTGCCCACCTTCACCTTGTCGCCCTTCTGGACAACGGGTTTGGCCGGAGCACCAATATGTTGCGACAACGGGAAGATGGCCTGCTTGGGCAGTGCTGCCACCTGGGTGGCTACCTCGTGTGTCAGTTTATTCTCTTCGGGGTGTACACCTCCAATACGGAATGTTCTTACGTTCATGCTTGTTCCTCCTTCTTTACTTCAGGTTCAACATTTGCGGGCTTAGCAACAGGGGCGGCTTTCGGAGCCTCTGCCTTCGGAGCAGCGGAAGCCTCTGGCTTTGGTTTTGGCGCAGGGAAGTTGACGGCATGGATAGAGCCTGTAGGACAGACGGCCACACACTTCCGGCAGAGGCGGCACTTGGTGTGGTCAATGTACGAGACGTTGTTCTCGACGGTGATGGCTCCGAAGGGACATTCCTTGGCACACTTGCCACAGCCGATGCAGGCAGCCTTGCAAGCCTTCATCGCCACAGGGCCCTTGTCCTTGTTGACACAAGAGACAAACACTCTCCTACCCTTCGGACCCTTCTTGCGCAGTTCGATGATGTTGCGCGGACAAGCCTTCACACAGGCACCGCAGGCCACGCACTTCTCCTCGTCAACCTCAGGAAGTCCTGTTTCAGGGTTCATGTGGATGGCATCAAACTGACAAGCGGCAACACAGTCGCCACAACCCAGACAACCAAAGCCACAGGCTGTCTCACCAGCACCACAAGAGTTCATTGCCGCACAAGTGCGCAGACCACTGTACTCTGCAATCTTCGGCCGTAGAGCACATGTTCCATTACAACGAACGACGGCAACCATAGGCTCACCATTGGCAATAGCCATACCCAGCAGGTCGGCCACCTTGCCCATCACTTCTTGTCCGCCCACAGGACACATCAGTCCATCGAGGCTACCGGCATCGGCACCTTTGACTAGTGCATCTGCCAAGCCGCCACATCCTGCGAAGCCGCATCCGCCACAGTTGGCTCCGGGCAGTTGCTCCGTCACCTGGGCAATGCGCGGGTCTTCATAGACGTAGAACTTCTTAGAGCTGACGAACAGCACTAGGGCAGCTATCAGTCCGATGGCTCCCAATACTGCTACTGCAATTAACATAAAATCCATAAATCTTAAAATATTTGTTTTAGTTTGTTATTTATTCAATCCGAAAGGCCAGTTGCTCGCGCATTTTGTCACGCAACAGCCATAGCACTATATAATAAGGTGCAAGCACCATCAGAGCACCCAGTGCAGCCCATCCCTCATTGTTCGTCAACAGCAACACCAGTACCAACACCACTATCAGCAGCACGAAGGGTACACCGAAAGCCCACAGCAACGCCTTGGCAGCCACTTGACCAGAGGTAGAAACGGTAACCTGCTGTCCGACTTTATATGCTGTAACTGAATCGCAAAACACGTCAATCATCTTCTCTTTCGACTCGGCGGCATTACAATAGCCAGCAACCTTACAGGCTGCACAAGCAGAAGTCTGGACGATACGCACATGTACGCAACCGTCCTCCACGCTGTCAACTACCCCCGAATGAGTGATTCTTTGATTCATTAGTATTGCAATCTCGAGTTTGCAATTGCAAAGATACGAAGAAATCGCGAATAATGAATTACTAATTACGAAAATTTTGAAAAAAAAGTCGTAATCGTTTGCAATTATCCCATCTTTTGTGTACTTTTGTATCGTCTAAACAATCCAAAGCTCATGAAAGCAACCGAACAAACACTTCAAGAGGCAGAACGTGCCATCCGTAAAACTATCGAGAAATTTCCTCCTGCCGAGGAAGCAACCCTGCTGACCGATATCCACTTGCGCGTCAATCAGGATACGGGTGAATTGATGTCTTTTGACGATGATGACAACGAGTTGAACCGTTGTGTCGTGGAGCAATGGATAGATAACAAGGACGATAATTTTTATCAGGAGGTTGCTGCCACGTTACGTACCACCCTGCACAAGCAGAAGAGCAAGATTGAGCAGATGGCAATATTGAAGCCCTTCTCGTTTGTGCTGGAAGACGAAGACAAGGAGAGCCTCGAAGAGCTCTATCTGGTAGATGACGATACCGCCATTCTGCATGAAGAGCTGATGGTGGACCTCGACAAAGACCTCGACGACTTCCTTGACAAGTTGCTCAAGGAATAATACACCCTTTTGCTTATCTGATTCTCAACGGGTCACCAACTTGAATGACGTAGTCGGGCGACAAATTGTTCATTTTATACAGATTCTTTAGGCGGATGCCGAAGCGCTGGGCAATACTGTACATTGACTCGCCAGCTTCCACGCGATAGACATATCCCTTGTATTCCTTGGGTGCATGACGGCGCTTTTTCTTCAGCCATACGTACTCGCCCTCTTCCAGCACATCATCCTTATCGCGCTCATTGAACTTAGCCAATTGGCGATAGTTTACGCCAACATCAGCACCTACAGAGCGGAAAGTATCTCCCTTACGTGCAATAACATAGAGATTGTCATTAAACTTATTTACCTTATGTAAAGCGACTTGTGATGAAGACTGACGAGCCAGTGATGGCAACACCTCAACGGTAGCACTACCACCCTTGTCATACTTGTGTAAGTCATAGAGCTCGATAATTTCTATCAGACGCGAAGCATAGGTCGGACTGGTGGCATAGCCACAGGCTTTCAATCCCTTAGCCCAGCCCTTGTAGTCGGTCTTCTTCAACTGAAACAAGCTACTATAACGCTTACTATTCTTCAAGAACAGCGAGTGGTCCAGATAACTATCCAGCACATTGTCATAGGCACGAAAGCACTCACCACGCTCGTCATCGTCATGATAGACTTTTCTACCCGTCCACCCGTTGCACTTAATGCCGAAATGGTTGTTACTTTTTCTGGCCAGCTCGCTATTGCCCGCTCCCGACTCCAGCACGCCCTGTGCCAGCGTGATACTGGCAGGGATGCCAAACTCATGCATCTGACTAATGGCAATATCCTTATAATAGTCAAAATAGTCCTGATAAGTTTTGTTCCAGGAAATAGCATGGGAAGAGGCAGGAAACAGCCCCCAAACGAGCATACAAACAAAAAATATGGTGCGATTCATACTTTTTTCTTCAATTTTTGTGCAAAAGTAAAGAAAAATAATTATATTTGCAACAAAAATCGAAGTATTATGAAAGAACTATCCCTAAAATCTACTATCTACTCAGCCGATTTCTCTGAATTGACCGATCAGGAACGTGAGCTTATTGAGCAAGCCAAGGCTTCAACCTATAACTCCTATGCCCCCTACTCTCACTTCCACGTGGGCGCTGCCCTTCTATTGAAGAATGGTGTCATCGTTCCTGGATGTAATCAGGAGAATGCCGCCTTCCCTGCTGGTATCTGTGCCGAGCGTAGCGCCTTGTTTGCTGCTGGTGCCCAGTATCCCGACCAGCCTGTTCTGATGCTGGCTATTGCCGTCCGCAACAGTAAGGGAGAGTTCTTGGCCGAGCCAGCCAGTCCGTGTGGTCCCTGCCGCCAGGTGCTCATTGAGACAGAGACGCGCTTCAAGCACCCTGTCCGCATCTTGCTCTACGGTACAGACCATACTTACGTCATGGATGGCATCAAGGAACTGATGCCGTTATCGTTTACTCAGATTTAGCTTCAGCCATCAGTCTGTCGATGGTGTGCAAACCTTTGTCGGTACAAAATCCACGCAAGGCCATCATAAAACAGTTGGAGAACAGTTCTTCAACGGTATATTGCTGTACCAAGCTGTTGGAAAGAATATACTGACCAAGGGCATCAAAGATGTGGGGCACCAACTCGTAGTTGACATCCTTGCGAAAATAGCCATCCTTGACTCCGCGCTCCATAAATGTCAGGAATCCCTCGCGCGACTTCTGCTGCGCCTTCTTCATGTGCTGAGCCAGCTTCGGATATTTCATCAAATCGAGATAGAAGTTGGGATTCACCGCACGCACTTCCTCCACCTTCACACGGTAGGCCTCCATAATGATATCTATCACGTCATGCCCTTCCTCTGCGTAGCTTTGCAAATACTCTCGCTTACGGTCGCCATAAACCTTGATACCTTCGAATAGCAACGTTTCCTTGTCTTCAAAGAGTTCATACAACGTGCGCTTTGAGATACCTAGTTCAGTAGCCAAAGTATCCATCTTCACGGCACGAATGCCATTCGTCGAAAAATCCTGCATGGCTTTCTCAATGATGCGCTCACGTAAAGCGGTTCGATAGGCTGTTGTTTCTCTCAAAACTTGCATATTTATCAATTTTACGGTGCAAAGTTACTAAAAAGATTAAAAAACGGCACGTTTTTGCAGAGTTTTTATTACTTTTGCGTCGAATTTTTGATTATTCTCAAAACTACAGTAATAATACACACAACAACTAAAATGGTAAAGATCTCGAAAGAAGCAGCTTTGGCTTATCACGAAGCTGGCCGTCCAGGTAAAATTGAAGTAAAGCCCACCAAGGCTTATCGTACGCAAACAGACCTTTCGCTGGCATATTCGCCGGGCGTCGCCTACCCCTGTCTGGAAATTCAGCAGAACCCCGACGATGCCTATAAATATACCGACAAGGGCAATCTGGTGGCTGTTATCTCAAACGGTACAGCAGTATTGGGTCTGGGCGATATTGGTGCCATGAGCGGCAAGCCTGTGATGGAAGGTAAAGGACTGCTCTTCAAAATCTATGGCGGCATCGACGTCTTCGATATCGAGGTCAACGAGAAAGACCCGGAGAAGTTCTGCGAGGCCGTAGAGCGCATCGCTCCCACTTTTGGCGGTATTAACTTGGAGGACATCAAGGCGCCTGAGTGCTTCTACATTGAGGAGCGTCTGAAGAAAACCCTCGACATCCCTGTCATGCACGACGACCAACACGGCACGGCCATCATCTCTGCCGCTGGACTGAAGAACGCTTTGGAGGTTATCAAGAAGGACATCAAGAAAGTACGTATCGTGGTAAACGGCGCTGGTGCTGCCGCTATCTCGTGTACCAAACTGTATATGGCTATCGGTGCCCAGAAGGAGAACATCGTCATGCTCGACTCGAAGGGTGTCATCTCCATTGACCGTCAGGACCTAAACGAGCAGAAGAAGTTCTTTGCCACCTCGCGCACCGATATCCACACACTGGCAGAGGCTGTGAAGGATGCAGACGTCTTCGTTGGACTGTCAAAGGGTAACGTGCTCAGTCAGGATATGGTCCGTTCGATGGCTAAAAACCCTGTTATCTTCGCCCTCGCCAACCCCGTACCCGAAATCTCTTACGAGGATGCAATGGCCGCCCGTCCCGACGTGCTGATGTCAACGGGTCGTACCGACTATCCCAACCAGATTAACAACGTCATCGGCTTCCCCTACATCTTCCGCGGTGCCCTTGACGTTCACGCTACAGCCATCAACGAGGAGATGAAACTGGCCGCCGTTTACGCCATCGCTGACCTGGCCAAGAAGCCCGTACCCGATGTCGTCAACGACATCTATAAGGTCAACAACCTGAAGTTTGGCCGCGACTACTTCATTCCAAAACCCGTTGACCCACGACTCATCGTTGAGGTCAGTGCAGCTGTTGCCAAGGCAGCCATCGAAAGCGGTGTGGCTCGCAAGCCGATTAAGAACTGGAGCAAGTACAAGCAGTCGCTCACCGTACTGCTGGGTCAGGAGACCAAGCTGACACAGAAGCTTTACGCTACCGCTGCTGCCCATCCACAGCGCGTAGTCTTCGCTGAAGCCGTTCACCCCACCATGCTGAAAGCCGCCGTACAGGCTAAGAGCGAGGGCATCTGTCTGCCCATCCTGCTGGGTAATGACGAGGTCATCGCCAAGATGGCCAAGGAACTGGACCTCTCGCTGGAGGGCATCGAGATTGTAAACCTGCGCCACCCATCGGAGCGGGAACGTCGTGAGCGTTATGCTCGCATCCTGGCTGAGAAGCGCCAGCGCGAGGGTTACACCTATCAGGAGGCTAACGACAAGATGTTCGAGCGCAACTATTTTGGTATGATGATGGTCGAGACGGGCGAAGCTGACGCCTTCATCACCGGTCTCTACACTAAGTATTCGAACACCATCAAAGTTGTCAACGAGGTCATTGGTATCCGTCCGGAGTTCAAGCACTTCGGCACTATGCATATCATCAACTCGCCCAAGGGAACGCTTTATATTGCCGACACCCTAGTCAACGAGAATCCCGATACCGACGCCCTTGTCGATATTGCTAAACTGGCTTCCACCAGCGTACGTTTCTTCAATGAGAAACCCGTTGTCGCCATGATGAGCCACTCCAACTTCGGTTCCTCACAGAGCGACGGTGCCAAGAAGGTGCGCCGTGCTGTGGAAATCATGCAGCAGCAATTCCCCGACCTGCCCATCGACGGTGAGTTGCAGTTGGGCTTCGCCCTCGATCAGGAACTGCGCGACGAGCAGTATCCGTTCACTCGTCTGAAGGGCAAGAAGGTCAACACACTCGTTTTCCCCAACCTGACGTCAGCACGCTCCTCTTACAAGATGTTGCAGATGCTCGATGCCGACGTGGAGATTATCGGCCCGATTCAGATGGGACTGAACAAGCCCATCCACTTCATCGACTTTGGTGCTTCCGTCCGCGATGTTGTCAACATCGTCGCTGTTGCCGGCATCGATGCCTACGTCGACAAAATCAAGAGTCGCATCAACGCGAAGAAATAACGTAACACAAAGGATTCCTTTGTTCTTTATTTATCAGCCTAATACGGTTGCGTATCAGTCTAATATGCGCACGTATTAGGCTGGTTTTTGATGCTTATTAGGCTGAAAATAAGTTATGCATTCACCGTGCCACAATGGGGGCAGGTGCCCTTCTGCTTCAGCTTGGCCCCACATTGGCCGCAACGGTAGCGGTAGTGGGGATGACGCAGGTAACACCATACGGCAAAGGCAATGTATGCCACAAGCAGGAGATAGCCGACGTAGTAAAGTGTAAAGATGCTAAAGACCACATAGTCGACGGCACAGACAGCAGCGAGTCCTGAGAGGTACAACAAGGCATCGAGTGTGGACAACTGGTGACGGACATCATCGAGAGCTGCAACGGCTACGATGATGATAGCCCACACGGAAGCAACAAACAAGCCTAGGTGGAACGGCAAAGCGAAGGGGTTCAGCGAGGGATGGAAATAGTAGTGTCGCCAGGACTCGGCGCCAAACATCTGGATGCTGGCATAGAGCGAAGCGGACATCGCTATGAGCAGGCAGAGTATGGTGGGATACAACGAGTCAATATCGTGAAAATGGACAATATAGGCCTTACGACGCAACAGTTTACGCATAGCGTAGGCTCCACCCACGAGGACGCAGATAGCGAGGAACACGAGGAGGTGGACATCGGAAAAGACATCAATGAATTGTGAGATGGGATCATCAGGCGATACACCTGCCAAGAGTTCGCTCTCACGAATCCAGCCCTGCGTAATCTGGTCGCGCGCCACCTTGACCCATACTGAGTCAATGGTGTCGGCAGGAACTTGCTGGATGTCAGCCACCACAATACGCTCGCCACGCACCACATACAGCGTGTCGAACGCCATATCAGGCAGCGCATCGGCCAAGGGCAAGCGCTCTGCATTGACCATAAAGTTGTAGTTCTGCGTATAATGATGCGTCGTGGAGAACGAGATGGAGTCTATCTGGTGCTCCGTCAGGTCCCAGGCGTCAGGCGTCTGCTGACCGCGGTTATAGCACGCAGTCAGCAACAGACACAGGACAATATATATCACACTTCTACTCTGCATAGACATTCATCTGACAATGTTTGCAATTAAACTCCAAGCGGAAACGACGACCATCGCCCAAGCGCAGATAGAGTGGATACTTGTAAGTGGGTTTCTGACCACCATGCTTCACGCAATAGCCCATCGCATACTGTAAGCAATGACGGCATTGCATCAAAGGGCCATCGCCTCCCTGTAGTTCGAAAGCGGTCTTCTCCTTCATGCCGTAGAAATCGGCAGATAGGTGATTGGCGATGTTGTATAGATAGGAGTGAACGTAGTGAGGAGCACTAATGGGACTAATGGGGTCTATAGGCGTTATAGGATTGAGAGGCTTAGTCTTCATTGCCTCCACCAACTGGCGACGTAGTTCTGCCAGCATGCTGCTAGGAATAAAGGCGTTGAAGTCGGCGGGCATCTCTACCCCACTACATTCGTAGGGTGTACCACCCAATTTAGAAAGTTGGCGAATAATATTGTCACGCTGAGGTTTCTCGGCTTGTTGGTGCTCACACTGGATGGTGGCTGTGGCACTCTCAGCAGAGAGAGAATAGCCCTCGGCAGTAGGTTCCAGATACATCGTAATAGGTATCTTACGCACACTGCTCTGACGCGCCAACAGGCGTTCGAACTCCATATCGTTATTGCGATAGAGAGCCATTCCTGGACGCAGGTTGCGCGGCATCTGCTGGGGATAGAGACGGTTGCCCTCTGCACGATTCACGCGGAAACCCTCCAAGTTGTGCTCTTGATTAATAAAGCACAAACCATCACCATTGGCAAAAGCAGCAGTGCCCGCCACGTTAAACGAGTCGCGACGCAACTCCTTGACGGTACCGACAAACTCGCCCATCGCCTTAGGCGTATCGGGCGAGAATATGTCTGGCTGTCGGCCATGAAGGAAATAGGTTGTGAAGCCACGATTGAATGTCTTTTTCAGGTTGGGCGTAAACGTATAGGTGCAATGCCCACGCGACGCACGACAGTACTGGTCAGGATGCTTGGCAATGATGCTATCCAGACGCTGACTATAGGCCGCCACCACGTTCTTGACGTAGGAAACATCCTTCAGACGACCCTCTATCTTGAACGACGCAGCACCCGCCTGAGCAAGTTCCTCCAAGTGGGCAGACAGGTTTAAGTCCTTGAGCGACAAAAGGTAACGCTGATGCTCCAGTTCACGGCCATCGGCATCGACGAGGTCAAACTTCATACGACACACCTGTGCACAGGCACCACGATTAGCAGAGCGTCCAAAGCAATACTGCGAAGCATAGCACTGACCGCTATAGCTGACACAAAGGGCACCATGAACAAATACCTCTAACTCCACATCAGGCACTTGCGCATGAATCTCGGCAATCTCCTCGACAGACAGCTCACGAGCCAGTACCACTCTTTTGAAACCAATACCAGCCAACCAGCGAACCTTCTCTACGGTGCGGTTGTCTGTCTGCGTAGAAGCGTGTAATGAGAGGTGAGTGGTGAGTGGTGAGAGGTGAGAGAATAGCGAAAGAATGGCCATATCTTGCACGAGAATGGCATCAACGCCTGCATCAGACAGCTCCTGAAGAAGTTGACGTGTTGCCTCCAGCTCGTCGTCATATATGATAGTATTGACGGTGACATAGACTTTGGCCGAGAACTGGTGAGCATAGGTGCAGAGCTGACGGATGTTATCCATGCTGTTGCCTGCTGCCACACGGGCACCAAACTTCTGGGCACCAATATAGACAGCATCGGCTCCGTGGTCAATAGCCGCGATGCCACACTCTAAATTCTTGGCTGGTGCCAGCAGTTCCAATGCCCTCATCAATTCCGACTATCCAATCTGGTTAATATCGTATGGAGTTTCCTGATAGACGTAATAGTTTATCCAATTGCTATACAGTAAGTTGGCATGTGCACGCCACGTCACCTTAGGACCTTGTGAGGGGTCGTCGTTCTTATAGTAGTTGATAGGCATATCTACATCATCGCGTGTGTCTTTGTCGCGACGATATTCCTTGTCCAGCGTGTCAGGCGCATACTCCAAATGGCCCGTAATGAAGAACTCACGTCCACCACGCGCCATCACCATACTAACGCCACACTCCGGCGACTCAGCGATTAGCTGTAGGTCGGGATTGGCCAGAATGTCCTCACGATGCAACTCCGTATGACGGCTGTGAGGCATCTGGAACACATCATCGAAACCGCGGAAGATGGGCAACTGCGGATTCAGCGTATATTGCGAGAAGATTCCAAACATCTTCTTAGGCAGCGGATATTTGGGAATGCCATAATGATAATACAGGCCTGCCTGTGCTGCCCAACATATATATAAGGTACTCGTCACGTGCGTGCGCGCCCACGCGAAAATCTCGGAAACCTCAGTCCAATAGCTGACCTCCTCATATTCCAGCTGCTCGACAGGAGCACCCGTAATAATCATGCCGTCGTACTTCTCATTGCGCATCTGCTCGAAGTCACGATAGAACATCATCATGTGTTCGATGGGTGTATTCTTGGGTGTATGACTCTTTAACTTCATGAAGCTCACCTCCAGCTGCAACGGTGTGTTAGATAAGAGGCGAATCAAATCCGTCTCAGTCGTTATCTTCAGCGGCATGAGGTTGAGAATAGCTATCTTCAGTGGACGGATGTCCTGCATATGGGCACGCGAATCGTCCATCACGAAGATGTTCTCATGCTTCAGCAGTTCTATGGCCGGCAAACGGTCTGGTAATCTTAAAGGCATCGAAGTATTTTACAGTTTACTATTGATTTTCAACGCGGAGTACGCAGACTGAGACATTATCAAAGCCACCGGCAGCAATAGCCTCCTCGCAAAGGTCATTGGCTGTGGCACCTTCCTGCAGCATGCGAGCAATGATAACATCAGGAACCATATCGTTCAGACCGTCTGAGCAGAGCACATAAGTATCACCAATCTTAAAATCGTCTGTGAACTCAATCATATCGATAAACGTATCGTCACAACCAGCTCCGATACAGTTGGTGATAACATTCGAGTGCTTCTTTTCGCCCTCAGCATTAATCAGAGAATGGTCAGTGGTGATCTGCTCCAGCTGTCCGTCACGCAGACGATACAGACGACTATCGCCACAGTTCATCCAGAAGTAGCGTTTACCATAATACAGCAGTCCTACCAACGTGGTTCCCATGTCAGACATCGACTTGTTTACACGACCTCGCGCGTTAACCGTCTGATGGACAGACTGCAACCAGTCATTGATGGCCTCCTCCAGTTCGCCTGAACTCAGTCCTTTTGGAAGGTCTTTGACATAGAATTTCAGGTTCTGCATAACCAGCTCACTGGCCACCTCACCTGCATTATGTCCACCCATACCATCGGCTACGGCCACGATGAAGCGGTCGAGATTCTCCGGTGCTAACACAGTCTGATAGATATCGCTTCTGATGAAACGATCGAAAGCCAATATCATATCCTCATTATTACTTCTAACATTGCCGACACGACTGGCGGCAGTCAATACAATCTTACTCATGTATGCTTTCCTTTATTAACTAACACTAACCTGCAAATTAACGTTTGCCAGCGTAACAATATCACCATTCTTCAACGACATAGGTATATCGGGCAACAAGTCACGCTGGTTCAACTTGGTACCATTTGAAGAATGCTTATCAATGATGCACCACCCCACATCAGGCTTATAAATAAGCTGGGCATGCAATCCAGAGATATACTTATTATCCGCAAACAACTGCTGATACGGGCCTTGCTTACGGCCTATCACCGCACCATTGACACCTACCATACGGATATCCAACGTGGGATTATACAACGTTAAAGTAGGTATACCGCTCATCACAGGCATATCGTGGCCCTGAGGCTCTCGATGTGACTGCGTGAGGTTGTTAACGATAGATACAGCAAGGTCGTTGGCGCGTACTGACACAGACACCTGACGGGCCGCCTGCATCTTCTGCTGCGCCTCCTCGGCACTGATCATCAAGCCGCCACACTGTGTGCAGCGTCGACCCATGCCTACCCGACCGCAATTGCTACAGTATACCAATTCCTGTCCACACTGGTCGCAATAGTGTGAATTCTCCTCTATTTCTTCTCTGCAACTTGGACAAATTATCATAGTACTTCCTTAATATCTTCTGGCATTATCAACTGATAGGTCTCCTGCGTAATAGCATCCTGTGGCAGGTTGCTCACACGCATTGACAACTGCTGGATAGTAGCATCGAGCATGTTGCGCATCTCACGGGCATTGCCGAACGACTCGTTCTTGTTGACAACCTTGCGGCAAATGAGATCCATGAGCTTGAACTCTGCCTCAGGCGACAGCTTGTAGTTATCCTTAGCCGCCATCTTCTTGTAGATAGCCAACAGCTCGTCCTCATTATAGTCGTCAATGTGCATCTTATGGCTGAAACGACTGGCCAGTCCTGGGTTGACAGACAGGAAGGTCTCCATCTCATCCTTATAGCCAGCAGCGATGACCACAAACTTACCGCGGTCATCCTCCATACGTTTCATCAGCGTATCGATGGCCTCCTTGCCGTACATGTCGTTGTCTGACGACAGCGTGTAGGCCTCGTCGATGAACAGGATACCACCCATAGCCTTGTCACACATGTTGTTAACAATCTTCGGTGTCTCACCCATGTACTTACCAACAAGCGTAGCACGACTGGCCTCGATGACACGACTGGTAGGCAGGATATCCATTGCCTGCAGCACCTCACCCATCTTGCGGGCCACACTGGTCTTACCTGTACCAGGATTACCCGTAAGGATGAAGTTCATAGCCATCTGCTGTACACTTCCTGCACCCATAGCAGCACGCTGTTTCATGAACATGCTCTGTACGGCCAGACGGCGAATCATGTTCTTCACAGAGCGCATGCCGATGAACTCGTCGAGTTCGTTGAGCACCTCATCGAGCGGACGTGCCTTTGCAGCAGCCTCCACAGCAAGGTCGGCAGAGGTAATGCGGTACATATCCTCGTCCTTGAAGTTGGGATCACCCATCATATTGACGAGACGCTGGCTCTGCTTCTCAACAGCCTGGTCGAAGATACGACGTGCCTCACGAGCGTTACCGAAGTTCTTGTCGCGACGCAGGTAGAGCTGTTCAAACTGACGGTGGATAGTACCCCTGGTCTCCTCGTCAACAGTAAAGTTCTTGCCTTTGGCGAGATTGAGGAATATCTGCGTCAGTTCGTCTGGCGTATAGTCGTCGAAGTGGATGGTCTGTGTGAAACGGCTCTTCAGACCTGGGTTCGTATCGATGAAGTCATGCATGTTGTCCGTATAGCCGGCAACAATACAGATGAACTTACCACGATCGTCCTCCAAGCGCTTCAACAGTGTATCGATAGCCTCAGCGCCGAAGGAATCCTGGTCGTTCGACTTCAGGGTATAAGCCTCATCGATGAACAGCACGCCACCCATAGCCGAGTCAATCAGCTGGTTGGTCTTGATTGCTGTCTGTCCTGCGAAGCCTGCCACCAGTTTCGAGCGGTCGGCCTCTATGAGTTGGCCACGCGACAGGATGCCCAGCGTGCGGAAGACGTCAGCCATAATGCGTGCGACGGTGGTCTTACCCGTACCGGGATTACCCGTAAAGACGTAGTGCTTGCCTTGGAACGTATTGGTTTCGCCACGACGTATCTGGAGGTTGAGGAATGCTGCGAGATTCGAAATCTCTTTCTTGACACCAGCAAGTCCAACCATACCGTTGAGCTTGGCCAGACACTCAGTGTAGTCGACAGCCTGAGGAGCGTTATAGGGAATATCCTTCACGTCAATCATCATCAACTGCTCGTTAGAGAGCGTCGAGATATCGACATTCTGCAGACGCTCAGCCTGCTTGGAGCAAATCTTGTCGAACAACTGGCGCATAGTACGTCCGTTGGCGAAGTCCTTGTCGCGCGAATTGTATAGCTCGGACACCATCTTCTGCGTCAGGTCCTGAGCCTCCTGCGTGAACTGGTACTTCTTCTCCTTCGCGAAGACCATCATAATCTGGAACAGCTGGTCTGGCGTGTAGTCGTCGATATTCAGGAAATAGCTGAAACGACTACGCACACCAGGATTGATGCGGAATAGGTTCTCCATCTCCTGGCGATAACCTGCAGCAATGACCACGAACTTGCCGCGGTCGTCCTCCATACGCTTCATCAATTGTTCCAGTGCCTGTGTACCCTGTTGGTCCTTGTCGCCACCACTGCTCAGCGGAGCCAGCGTGTAGGCCTCATCGACAAACAGAATACCACCCATAGCCTTGTCGCACAGGCGGTCCACCACCTTTGGTGTCTCGCCCTGATAGGGGCTTACCATCTTCGAGCGGTCTACCTCTACGACGTGTCCGCTGTCCAGATAGCCGATAGATTCCAGTATCTCACCCAGCTTGCGGGCAATAGTGGTCTTACCAGTACCGGGATTACCAGTCAGCACGATATGGATGCCCACCTTCTCCTGTTCACCCAGTCCGCGTTGCGCGCGCTGTATATTATTATGTACAGTAAAGGCAATTTCCTTGACAGCTTTCTTGACTTCGTCCATACCGATGTAGCGGTCGAGGTCGCTGAGTATCTGCTCCAACGAGCGCTCTTCTGGCACATAGCCACGAATGTCGTGGTCTTCTACCATTACTGCCGCAGAGCCGCGACTAATGAACGAGGTGAAGATATCCTCTGCAGTCTTGATGGCTACATGTGCATAGCCAAATGTGTCATCCTTGATTTTAACCTGATACTGGAAGAAGCGCAACAACTTATGGTCTGCCTCCTGCGAGAAAGCAGTAATACCATATTTGGCACGCAGTTCCATCTTACAGATGTCGCACAACTCCTGATAGCCTGGTGTGGGCAGACGGAAGGTGTACTTGAAACGATTCTGTGCGGCGGGGTTAGCAGCCAGGAAGTCGTCCAAGCCCTTGGGCAGACCAGCCATAATAACGATGGGGTCTTCGTCCCATTTGTCCATCTCGACAAACAGCTTATCCAATGGATTCACCTGATTAGAGTAGCGATCCGGCAACAACTTCTGGACATTATCGAAGAAGAGGATGCCACCTTTGGCATCACGCACATTCTCGTCCCATTTTTCCACGAAGCGTTGGTAGTCGACGGCATCGACCATCGTCAACTTGGGTTTCGGTATGATTTTATACTGATGGAAATAGTCTCGAATCACCTCTGCCAAAGCGGTCTTACCTGTACCCGTCTCACCAATGATAATGGTGTTCACGCTCAAACGGACATTCATCACGTCCCTGCGCGAATGGAGATAGGTATAGGTATCGACAACGGTTTTCAGCTGCTGCTTCACGTCGCCGAGACCTACCAGACGGTCCAAAATATTCTGAGACACCAGTGGGTGTCCACAATACTTACAGAACTTGGCTATCGAGCGGTTTTCCTTTTGACAATGCTCACAAACCATATTTATTCAACGTCCTTTTGTAATTGTTCAATGACTTTATTTGGAGAAAGACTTATCTTGTCTTTTTCTGGAATCTTGTAATTCACCAGCTTGGGGTTGAAGAGAATCATCTCAATCAACAGCAAGGCCACCATCAGCGTCCAAACACGATAGTGCAGCACTGACTCGCCACTGATGGAGCGCACCTGATTGGTGACGTCGTCGAGCAGGGCGAACTTAGAACCCTTGAACTTGAACGACTTCTGCTTGAAGGTGTAGATAAGCGGTTCCATCAGACTAGTCTTCACATCGCCTTCCATCACCTCGTCAATGAGTTGATCGTCCGACTTCGCATTCCTGCGATAGTCTGTAATACGACAGACAAGCATGTAGCCCAACGAAATTCCTATGATGGCAGGAATGAACAGACTTGGATGCGTATTGTAGAAATACTTCATCAAGACGATAGGTATCATTGCCGTTAACAGTCCAAGGACACCCCACAGTGCACTCAGCACGAAGCCATAGCCTCTGAAGAATGCTCTCAAACCCACGATGAGTGCCGACACACCACCTACAGGCAAGAGAATCAACAGCGAAGTATGATGCATAACCTCGTCACGATTGTCGATGCCGAATATCACCAGCAAAGCAATCCATACTGCACAGAGTCCATAGAACATAGTACGCCAGCGATGCTCTCTGAATCGTGCCCTGTCATATTCCTTCTTGACATTCTTGTATTTGCGTGCCGTCTCTTCCTTTGCAGTTGTGAGACGCTTGTAATATATCTGGTTCTGGTCAACCTCACCTAGGTTCATAACCCAGTCATCCAGACGATGCTCATAGCTGTATGGCTCTTCGAAGTTCTTATGCGGGTCTTCGTGGAAGAAGACAGACATCCACTGGCTCAGCGCACCACGTCGCATAGCACCCAGCAACAACGGACGACGTGTCTGTTTCTCGAAGTTGGTACCGTCATTCAGTTCCGTACCATCCTCCAGCACATAGATGGGGATAGCACCAAGAATACGACAGAAGCGATAGGCCGCCGTTTTCAGGTCATAGGCGCCCAGACGTTCTTTGTTTTCCTCGCTATTGAGGTCGAAGCAAGCCTTAGCCTGTGCCAACTGCTCATACCAGCCGTGCAACTGAGCGAAATAGTAGAAGCGTCCGTTGGGGTCAGCAAACTCACCCACCTCTTTTTCGAATTCCTCTGGTGATAAGTCCTGCCACGTTTTCAGTTCGTCACGCATAATCTCACCCACCTTGTAGGGGTTGTCAGCATCACGCAGGTCGTAAGCGGCCTCACGGTCGAGGTTATAGAGCACCTTGTATCCCAGCGAGCGCGTATGCTCCTGACCTTCCGTCATGATGCGCAGAGCCTCACAAGCCATCAGGTCTTCGTGGCTATACATCCACGACAACAGACGTCCGTCACTCAGGCTGACCCACTCATCCTCTGAGCAGTTCTCGTAACCGAAGGAGTGAACGATATCCTGCACATTGCCGGAAGGATATTTCACTAGGAACGGAATCTCTGGGTCAATCTCATATACCAGTCGCAGGATGGCCACACGCTGTGTCAACTTAGTGTCTGGCGCAAAGTAGCTACGCAGACGGTTGACATCCGCCTTCGTGTGTGCCTCTACATATAGGAATACGTTATCATTAGGATTTCTCAGCGCGAAGGCATATTCCTCCATATAGCTGAGTATGGAGATAGCCACACTGTGGATATCGTCACACTTGTTACCACGCAAATCCGTATAGGGATAGGTTGGCTCCATCACATAGACAGATGCCATCAGACCTGCACGCTGGTCGGCAGGATAGCGATTGACGATGATGTCCTTGACGGCCGAGCTCAACTTCACGTTACCGCACTGCTCCAACCATCCAGGAATACGTCCGTTATACAGATAGCTGGTAGCCAGTCGCTCGTTGTCCATCAACAGTGGTATCAACTCATGGACGTTATCTGCTACAAGGTTGCGCTCTGGGTCAACGATGAAGCTACGGTATTTCAGCAGTGGTGACGAGATATCCACATGGACATCCTCGCCCAGGAACCAGCGCTCCACCTCGTCATACTTCCATCGGCTGGCAGGATTGACAGCTGTCAGACCCTGCACAATCATCTTCACACGGTCAGGCAGTTCGTTGATGCGTGGCAGACGACCCTCGTTCTTCTTACGCATCATGACACGCTCGTTCTGGCTCAACGGATTCTCACCCAGCCAAAGTGTCATCAGCGTGATACCCAGCGAGTAGAAGTCGGCAGCTGGTGTAATCTCCACCTCGCCATCGATAACGTCGTTGTACATCTCAGGCGCAGCATATACTGGTGTACGAGCCTGTGTGGTTCTATGCAGACGACCTTCTTCTTCAATGATACTGGAGATACCGAAGTCACCCAGCACAATTTCCTTGTGCGCCTCATCGCGGAAGAAGTAGTTGCCAGGCTTGATATCCTTATGGATAATGTTGTTGTTATGACAATAGGCCAATGCTGCAGCACACTGCAGGGCTATACGGCGGAACTGGTTGAAGTTGCCGTCGAGGTCGTAGTCTGCCAGCGTACCACCGCGGAGATACTCCATGAGTTCGTAGTCGCGGCTCTTACCCTCCACATAGGTCTTACCATAGTCGGTAATCTTGACGATCATCTCCAGATTGAAATTCTGGATAATGCGCATCAAACCCTTCTTGATGGTGAAGTTGGGGTAATACACTTTCAGCACACGCTCGCCCTCGTCGCCTTCTACCAAGAACACCTGAGCCTCACCAGAGTTGTCGCTCAGACATTTGATACCACGATAGAATCTACCTTTCAGCACGAAGTCGCCATCACGGAACTCATCATCGTCACCAGCCGGCATCTTAGTGCCTGGTCTGACGGTGATGTCAGGAGCACCAGCCTGTGCAGCCTGTGGAGCATTCACTCTGATGGTGGCTTCCATATCAGCAGGTTTCGTTGGCTGACTGGTCGCATTCGTAGTCGGCTGATTGGTTACATCCATATCCGGTCGATTGGTCACATCCAAATCCATATATTATTTGTCGTCTTTAATTTCGTCAGTACTATTCTTTCCTAAAATCACCCATTTTCCACCCAGGTGAGGCTTTGCACATCCGCAAGGACTGCTATGCATAGCGTGCTTGAAGTTGCAGACCCACGCCAGACGCACACCGACAGGCTTGCTGGCCATTGCGAAATTACGAGCCTGGACGGGTGATGTCGTAGGCGGTACGGCGAGCTTGTCGAGAATGGTCGACAGCATCTTCATCTTCACCGCCTTGATCTCTTCCAGTTCCTCACGCGTCATGCGCTTTGACTCCACCTTGGGAATAATGGGAATCTCTACACCTTCGTCCTTCTGCAACAGCGAGAGCACGCGCTCACGCAACTTGGCGTTCTGCTGTTCCTTGACGATGTCGCGCTCTGAGTTGTAGGGCAGTGCATTCTCCAGCTTCGAATAGTCTTGCACTATCTGCAGCAACTGCTGGTAGTCAGGATTCTGCTGCAACTGCTTCACCAGCTGGCGAGCCTCTTTGGTCAGCGCCGTGCCACACTTCTTGCAGAACGCGAAGTCGTTCAGCGTGTGACACGTTGGACACACCATACCACCTCGCGGACTACCGCACTCAGGACAGTAGGCTTCGCTACCTTCCAGATGGGCACCGCAATAGGAGCACACGTCTTTCTTTATATAGTGATGGCAGACCTCACAGAAGTCTGCGTCTGGATCTATCTCGGCACCACAGTGCGGACAGGTAGCCTTACTGATGGGCTGACCACATTGCGCACAGAACATCGCCTCTGGGTCATTGATAGCTCCGCAGTAAGGACAAGCCTTTCCTGCTGCCTGACGCTGTTGAGTCTGATACATGGGCTGCTGTGGCGCATAGGATTGCGGCTGCTGCGGCTCCTGTGAATGCATGGTTCTATTGAGCGTCTGCTGCGGTCTTACCGTGCGCTCAAAGATGCTTGATTGGGGGTTATTTTCGTCTATCATTATGCAGTAGTTAAAATGTCAGTTGCAAAGATAGCAAAAAAATTATAAACGCACAAAAAAAACCGCCGTAAATTTTATTTACGACGGCATTTTTCTTATTTTTGTCTATAACATCACCAAAGAGGCAGACGTTCAGACTTGGGTAAATACATCTTATCGCCTGCTTTCACACCAAAGGCTTCATACCATGCATCGATGTGTGGCAGAGCACCATTTACGCGCCAACGACCCAGTGAGTGGGGGTCGCTCTTGGTACGGTTGCGAATCTCTGCTTCCGTAATGTTACCAGCCCACACACCTGCATAGGCAACGAAGAAGCGCTGAGCGGGTGTCAGACCATCGATAACGGGCAATGGGTTGCGCTTGGCGGCATTCAGGAAGGCGGTATAGGCCACCTGCAGACCTCCGTGGTCAGCCAGGTTCTCACCCAGCGTCAGACGACCATTGGCATTCAGGTCGGGCAACACCTTTATCTTCGAGAAGAAGTCGGCATACTTGTCTGTGCGTTCTGTAAAGTTTTTTGCATCTACATCCTTCCACCAGTCGTGCATATTTCCATCCTTGTCATACTGACGTCCCTGATCATCAAAACCGTGCGTCATCTCGTGACCGATTACGACACCAATGGCACCATAGTTAAAGGCATCGTCTGCTGTTGGGTCAAAAAACGGAACTTGCAGAATACCAGCAGGAAAGCAGATTTCGTTCGTGGTAGGGTTATAGTAGGCGTTCACCGTCTGTGGATTCATGTGCCAGTCGTCTCTATCAACAGGTTTTCCAGCAGTATGCTCAATGCGCCACGCTATCCAGAATCGACTGCACTCCTTCATGTTCTCATAGTAAGATTTTTTCGCATCAATCTTCAGTGCTGAGAGGTCTGTCCAGCGGTCAGGATAACCAATCTTCACATAGAAGGTATTGAGCTTCAACAGGGCATTCACTTTCGTTGAATCGTCCATCCAGTCCTGAGCAGCAATACGCTCACCGAGGGCAATGCGCAGGTTCTCCACGAGGGTCTTCATGCGCTCCTTAGACGAAGCAGGGAAATACTTCTTCACATAGATGCGACCAAGAGCCTCACCCATCACGCTCTGCACCTGACTGGTAGCACGGCGCCACAAGGGATGATCCTCCTTACGACCAGAGAGCACCTTGCCATAGAAGTCGAAGTTAGCAGCACGCACCTCGTCGTTCAGGTAGCCTGTATAACCGTCTATCTGTCCCCACTCCATCACGTCGCGATACTCAGCAGGCGTCATCGTCTCGAAAATCTTGTCTGCGGCCTTCATAAACTCTACCTGACCAACGACAACCTCCTGTATGTACTGGCTCTTGATGCCCTTGGCGTTCATCTGGCGCTCAATCTGCAGGTGCGGACACAGGGCGTCGAGCTCCTTCAGCGCCATCTTGTTGTAGTTGGCAATGGGGTCACGCATCTCTGTACGCGACTTCGACGCCTTAGCCAACGCCGTCTCTACCTTCAGAATGTTCTTCATCTTCTTCTCAGCAACGCCCTTCTTGAAGCCATAGAGCTGGAACATACGGACAATATGCTTCTTGTAGGCCTCACGAATCTTCACCGTAGCCTCGTCATTCTCCACATAGTAGTCCTTCTGACCCAGCGTCAGACCACCCTGCATGAAGTTCAGGATGTTCTGCGTAGCGTTCTTCTCGTCAGCACCGATATAGGCTACAAACAGTTCTGCGTCGCCATAAGGCATCATCTCCAGCTGGATAGCGAAGAGCTGCTCCTTGGTCTTAGCAGCTTCCATACGCTGGATGAGCGGCATCATGGGGGTTAAGCCGTCCTTCTCTCTACGTGCTGAGTCCATTGCCAGCTTGTAGAGGTCGCTGAGTTTCTGTTCTACCGTACCTGCTGGATAGCTATTCTCCTGCAGTTCCTTCAGAATACCATTGATGCGCTTGTTGTTATCCTCGCCCAGACGGTCGAAGCTGCCGTAGCGCGAATAAGCGGCAGGAAGCGGATTGGCTTTCATCCATCCGCCACAGGCATACTCATAGAAGTCGTCGGCAGGACGCACGCTCTGGTCGAGGTCACCCATGTTGATGCCTGACTTCAAGGTCTCCTGTGCCGAGAGTGAAAGTGAAAAAGCCGATATGGCCATCATCATAATTGTCTTCAGTTTCATTTTATCAATAATTAATAATTATTCATTTCAGAGTGCAAAGGTAATACTTTTTCTTTCATAGCTCCAAATATTCTGTCTGCTTAACAATTTTTAAGGGGTATAATCAGGGATATTTCGGCAAAAAATCATATCTTTGCAACAATAATTTACATTATTAACCTAATTAATACGTTCTATTATGGGAAAAGAATCAAAGAATCCGTTTGCTATCAAGCAGTCTCCCGTTCGTATCATTACCGCTCAAGCAGTAAACATAGATGATTTCGTTCAAGAAATGGTGTGTAATGGTGATGTGCCTCGTTGTGATAATTCAATTGCCAGAAATAGCCATTAAAGCCACGAAGAGTGTCTCACAACTTATCAGCTGAAGGAATAGCCAAGATTAATGCGACCATGCCTTTGCAGCTCGAATCACATGGTGATTTGGGCGTAGTGTTTCGTAACAAAGCAGGTCGCGAGCATGCCTTGTACTTTGTTGAAGTGATGGAGGTAGGTGACCACAAGGTGCTTTATTTCCTTTTGACATTGTTGTCGGGTGAGCGTGGCGGTAAGGCCGATAAGGAAACGGGAAGGATGATAGTTAGTGTGATTGTGCAGTATCTGCAGGAGCACCCTAACTATCTTCTTTGTTATTCACATGCAGACAACAATGTCTCCAATGCCCTCAGAAGAGTATTCCATCGCTGGATGAATGAAAACAGCGATTTGTTCCAGGGGAAGGTTGAATGGTTTGAGGGTACTGACATCCATGACAAGGATAGTAATTTTCACTTTATGGTGATGATGAACAGCCAGTGCTCCGATAAAGCAATGCTAAAGGAGTTTATACTGGAAAACAAATATGAGTTTGCTATGACAGTCAAAAACCAGATGAATCTCTTCTGGGAAATCAAAGAAGAAAACATCAAGTCGAACCATCAGTAAAGACTAAAACAACAGGATGAACGTGTATTATCGACCACAGTTTACCTGCGGAGCATTCAACAAAGAGGCTGTAACAGCCCTGATGTATAATACAGCCAACGGTACTTGTCACTACTTTGAGGGTATCTCGGCCGTTCTCGTTAGGGAACTGCTCTCGTGTCCGCGCGAGCAACAGGTGAATACTGCCCGTATTGCCGAACTGACGGATACGACGGTGGAGCAAGTAGAGGAATTCCTGAGGGGACAGCTCATGCCTTTAGGACTGATTCATGACCACGTCTATACCGACGCAGAATGGCAGCAATATCACCAGGACAATCTGCCCAGCATCGCTGCAGTAGGATATGCACCGAAGGGAAACTATGATGAGAGCCGGCCACTCAAGCACCGTGTATCGATACAATTTGAGCTGACTTATGCCTGTAGCGAGCGTTGCCTGCACTGTTTTAACGAAGGAGCGGCACGTAGTGACCTGCACGAAGAGAACCGTCTCAGCCACAACATGCTGAGGCTGGAGGAATACAAGCGGATCATCGACGAGATGGTAGAACTGGGAATCCCTGATGTCACCGTCACGGGTGGCGACCCCTTTAGCTATCCTGACTGTTGGGCCTTGCTGGACTATCTGCACGAGAAGAACATGGCCGTCAATCTTTTCACCAACGCCTTAGCCCTGAATACCCCCGAAAAGATAAGACGGGTAGCGCGTCTGGGCTTGCGCCAGTTTAATGTATCCATCTACAGCAGCGAGGCGACCGTACACGACCAGATAACGCGTCGCGAGGGTTCGTGGCAGAAAACCACCAACGCGCTATGGGAAATGTCGAAGTGGCCAGTACCGCTAAACGTAAAAACACCAGCATTCAGACTCAACTCCCGCACTTACTATGGTGTCAGAAAACTGTGTCATGAGTTGTGTGCCGAGAGCCAGTTATCGGGCATGCTGCAACAAGGAACAGACGGCGATATCTCTATCCTTGAAGAGCTGATGACACGTCCCGACGCATATCGTATCATGTTAATGGACACTCGCATGGATGCATGCGTTTCCAAGCATGAAGGTAAGCCCGACGGTTTTGAACTCGGCAAATACAAGGGAATGCCCTGCTCGGCAATACAAACCATCATCATCAATCCCAGCGGCATTGCAAAGCCTTGTGCTAATTTACCCATCAAGTTAGGTAACATGCACAAGGATTCCCTGAAACAGGTATTGGAAAACGAGATTCGCGACAAGCTGATAAACGGCGACCAACGGGTGATGACGCCAGCATGTGGCAAGCACGACTACTGCAGCTATTGCAACGCTCCCTGTTTTGCTGGCCAACCCATTAGCTGGACGGCAGACGGACTGCCGGTGTTTGAGAAACCTGCTCCAGTGGTGTGCGACTCAGTCAAGATACGTATGGAGGTGGGACGCATGCTGCAGCAAGGAATCGACCCACTGGGAGGCAAGACCGTGGAGGAATGTCTTGCTGCACTGCCAGTAGAGCAGGTTCCTGTGTTCCGCAAAAAAATAGTTGACTGATGCCTGCCAATATCTCTCATAATGACTATGTGTTGAAAAACATGTTCGGGTCGTTCTTTCTGGCGACCTTGATGTCGGCACTGATGAACCAGCTGGGTTCCATCACCGACTCCATCATTGTGAGTCACCTGATATCTCCCGACGCGCTTTCGGTGACACGACTGTGGGGACCCTTTATGAGTGCCATATTCATCATCATTAGCCTGATAGGTGCTGGCGCAGACTATTTAGCCACCAGAGCCATCGGAGGACAGGACTATCAGAAGGTGAACCGCGTATTCAACAGCGAACTGTTCTATACTGCGGCAACATCGCTACTCATTGTCTGCCTGCTACTGCCCTATACCGACCAGCTATGCCACCTGATAACCACCAACGAACGACTGTCACCATACCTGAAGTCGTACATTTATGCCAACTACCTGTCTGTCGTAGTCATCATGTTGGCAGGTGTGCCGGTATCTTATGTCATCAACAACGGAAACCCTAAGCTCATAACGCGCAGCATTATCATCTCTCAGGTGCTCAACATCGCGTTCGACCTGCTGTTTTGCGGTGTATTCGGACTGGGACTGGCAGGTGCGTCGCTGGCCACAACACTGAGTACGCTGCTGGCTTTCACGTCGCTGACGAAGTATATTACGAAGCATGCTAACATTTTCAAGGTGAGACGGCCTACGGAGGTGTGCTCCATAGCAATGTATAAACAGATGGCGGTGGTGGGAGCGCCCATAATGATTGCAGCAGTATTAGATCCTGTGTCCACTTACCTTATGAACACACTCATTGTGAACAGGATGGGTGCTGATGGCATGTATACATTCACCGTCTATTTCCAGACTATCGGCATCTGCATGCTGGTATTGGCAGGAACCAACAGCGCCATCGTCAGTATTGGTGGAATACTGCAGGGCGAGAACGACCACGACAGCTTCAAGATGCTCACAAAGCGGATTTTCCGACTCCTGCATTTTGTCATCATACCTGTGAGCTTACTGATATTCATCTTTCCAGATATACTCACAAAGCTGTTCGGAGCCTCTGAGGAGCTGGCTGCACAAAGCAGGACGCCGTTGCGCTTGCTTAGCCTGTTCCTTTACCCTATGGCAATGACATCCACCCTGCAAGGTATGTACTATGTGGAGGGGCACCATAAGCTCTGCAGATGGTATCAGCTGATACTGAACATTGGAACCCTTGTATTCATCTGTCTGATGGCCCTTTTCAGCCCAGAACTGCTGTGGTATGGAATGCCCTTCATAGGATGGCTACTGCTGGCGTTGCTGCTATCAATGGCGTATGCGGTGTCCAGAAAGAAAAAAACAATCTTATGGCCTACGCTACAGAGCAAACTACCCACAAACGTAGCTGTGGCGGTATCGGTGCCTTACACCAAAGAGGGTGTGGAGAATCTGTTGAAAACCATCAAGCCGTTCATACAAGCTTGTGAACTGAAGGAAGGCCTGAGCGTAGAGATTGCACTGGAGGAACTGCTCTACGAGGTAATAGAGGCGGACTCGAAACACAAACCTAACGAGACGTTCGACCTGAGAATAGTGGACACCGTCGACAAGTTCACCATCGTCGTCAAGAGCAAGGGAACACCGCTAAACCCCATTTACAAATATGCCAACAGCGAAATCGAGACGATAGACAACAACAACTTCCGACGTGCCATTCTGACCAGACTGTGCGACGACATCACACATAAGTACATGAACGGCATCAACTGTATCTATCTCAACTACCAGCGGCAAGCGTCTCCAGCTCCTCAGACAGCTGCTCCCAGCGCTCCACCTCCTCATCAAGAGCTTTCTTAGTCGAGGTGTACTCCGTGACGAATTCCATATTAGAGGCATTCTCTGGTACCATCAGCAGGTCGTCAAGCTCTTTCAGACGGCGCTCCATATCGCTGATTTTACGCTCTGACTGCTCTACGGCCTTCTCAGCCTTGCGCAGGAGCTTCTGCTGCTCCTTGTGTGCGGCATAGTCGTTTTTGGCGGTATTGGTGGGGTTTGTGGGTTTAGTGGGTTTAATGGGCTTAGTGGGCCCATTAGACCCATTCACCCCATTAGACCCAGTCCCATTCCCCCCATTCGCTTCCCCGCGCTTATGGCTCTCAATCCAGTCATACACGCCACCCAGGTGCTCTCTGACCTTGCCGCCACCAAACTCATAGACCTTGCTAACCAAGCCATCCAGGAACTCACGATCGTGGCTGACGATGATAGCGGTACCGTCAAAGGCTCGGATAGCCTCTTTCAGCACATCCTTCGACGGCATGTCCAGGTGGTTGGTAGGCTCGTCGAGAATGAGCAGGTTGACGGGTTCCAGCAGCAGGCGAATCATCGCCAGACGACTGCGCTCGCCACCGCTGAGCACCTTGACTTTCTTGTCTGACGCCTCGCCACCGAACATGAAGGCACCCAGTATGTCGTTGATGCGCAGGCGGATATCGCCCTTGGCTACGTTGTCGATAGTCTGGAACACGGTGAGTTCCTCGTCCAACAGCTGTGCCTGGTTCTGAGCGAAATAGCCTATCTGGATGTTGTGTCCCACCTTCAGGTGTCCGTCAAACGGTATCTCACCCATGATGCACTTCACCAGCGTCGACTTACCCTCGCCGTTCTTACCCACAAAGGCCACCTTCTCGCCACGCTTGATGGTGAGGTTGACATTCGAGAAGACGGTATGGGCACCATAGTCCTTGCGGACATCCTCGCAGATGATGGGATAGTCGCCTGAGCGCAGACAGGGCGGAAACTTCAGACGCAGGGCGGAGTTGTCGACCTCATCGACCTCGATGGGCACTATCTTCTCCAGCTGCTTCACCTTCTGCTGCACCTGTACGGCCTTGGTGGCCTGATAGCGGAAGCGCTCAATGAACTGGCGCATCTCCTGTATCTCCTTCTGCTGGTTCTCGTAGGCGCGCAACTGCTGTTCACGACGCTCCTTGCGCAACACGACATACTCGTCGTACTTCACCTTGTAGTCCACAATCTGGCCACAGGAAATCTCCAGCGTACGATTGGTAACATTGTTAATGAAGGCACGGTCGTGAGAGACCAGCACCACTGCTTTTGCCGACTGTGCCAACCACTGCTCCAGCCACTGTATGGACTCGATGTCCAGATGGTTGGTGGGCTCGTCGAGCAACAGCACGTCGGGCTTCTGCAACAGAATCTTGGCCAGCTCGATACGCATGCGCCAGCCACCAGAGAACTCGCTGGTGGGACGCTCCAGGTCAGAACGCTCGAAGCCTAAGCCCATCAGCGTGCGCTCCAGCTCTGCCTCGCAGTTGTCGGCACCCATCATCATATAGCGCTCATGCTCCAGCGTGAACTTCTCGACGAGTGCCAAGTAGCTCTCGCTCTCGTAGTCGGTGCGCTCAGCCAACTGCTGGTTCAGCGCGTCGACCTTGGCCTTCAGCTCCGTCACGTTGGAGAATGCCTTCTGAGCCTCTTGGCGAACGGTGGTGTCATCTTGTAATACCATCACCTGCGGCAGGTAGCCGATGGTGGTGTCAGAGGGTATGCTCACCACACCCTCTGTGGGTTTCTGCTGTCCACAGAGTATCTTCAGCAGTGTAGACTTTCCTGCACCGTTCTTACCCACGAGGGCTATGCGGTCGCGGTCGTTCACCACAAAACTGGCTCCTGCAAACAGAGGCTTCACGCCAAATTCTACGCGTAAGGACTCTACTGATATCATTTCTCTATACCTTATTCTTTTTTGAACGTGCAAAGTTACGAATAAGATAGCGAAATGCCAAATTTATCGTGATTTTTTCTGATATTTATACTATTTTTCGAAATGCTGGTAGTCTTTCAGCGAGCGCCATGCCCCACCCCAGCGGAATCCGTGCTGCATGAAGAGCCGATAGCAGAGGTCTCGCTCGGTAATCTTGTACTTGAACGATTTCGAGCGGTCCACATAGGGTTTGCCTGTGGCGGGCTGAATGAGCAGCGTGCCGTCTTTCTTGCGACGGACGCAGGGGTTATACAGCGGATTGATGTCAATGGCCAGTCCTTGGGCGTGCTTCGACAATTTTGTACTTCCTTCCACATTGCGATAGCAGTAGCACGAGGTGTTGTTAGCCCGCATGGAGCGCTCGTCATCGTTGCCATATTCGGAGATGGGGCGGATGCGCTCAATGGGATATTTCGCCTTATAAAGTTCTTCAAAGATTTCTCGCAAATCACTCGCTATCACTTTATTACAAACCAACTCTCCACACTGCTTCTTCCCCTGAAAATCCACATACTGAACTCTCAGCGTATCCAACTGCACCTGCTGACCACACGCGCAAACGGCCACCAGCCACAGTCCCACAATTCCCAAAAACTTCCTCGTCTTCATTGCTACTGCAAAGGTACAAAAAATCTACGAGATATGCAAATAATCAGGCCATTATTTTCAGTACATTTTTATAGTACACGGTCTGTCCGTGTGTCATTAAGGTCACGATGTCAAGAGTGTCATTAAGGATTTTGATATGAATGGGCGATTTTATGCCCATAATATATATAAATTATAATTTATATTATTATGGAGGTTTCCGCGCCCCGAATTGCTTAATGACATTCGTGACACATGACACTCGTGACCTACCCCCCCTGAAAAAAATCGAAAAAAGTTGGGGAGTTATTCGAAGACCGCAATACCAATGTCGTAACTTTGCATCATCAACCAGAGGCACAGTCCACCCCGCCCGCGGCTCAGCCTGATACGCGCACAGGCAAGCCTAATACGGGGAACGTATAAGCCTAATACGAAACTGTATCAGCCTAGTACAGAGCCGTATAAGCCTAGTACGGAGCAGTACAAGCCTTAGCCGAATCCACGATGGACTAACGGCGCGAGCGCTGAATCATGGTACGCAGCTTATTGTTGAACTTCGTGGCCTGGAGGAGTTCTTCGATGGTCAGGTGCATGCGGTACTGCCAACGGTTGTAGGCGTCGCTGGGCGTGTTGACACGCTCCTCGTCAGGACGCTTCGAACGCAGCTCGCCATCCATGGCCAGCCAATCCTGAAGCTGCAGGATGCAGAGCATGGGGGGACAATACAGATGGCGGGCGATGATTTCCTCAGCAAGGTGGGCAGGCAACTGCTCTGGCGCCCTACCCTCCTTCTGCAGCATGGTGACGTAGTAGCGCTGACGACGCTCCGGCTGTTGCTGCCACCAGAGGCGCAGAGGCGTCATGTCGTGGGTAGCAATGGTGCAGACACTGCGGATGGGGTTGGCCTCCAGATGACTGTATTCGAAGCCCTGCTGCTTGGGCAACTGCTGGATTTCGAGCGTCAGGATGCGCAACTGGTCAAGAACGGGTTCCACGCAGTCGGGCAACATTCCCAAGTCCTCGGCACAGAAGAGCATGCGTGAGTCGCCCATCATAGCAGGCAGGCGGTGCAGAGCCTGCTGTCCCCAGAAGAACGAGTGGCGCTGGTAGAAGTAGTTATTGTAGAGTCGCAGATAGGCATCGCGCTCCGTATCGCTCAGTGCCTCGAAGACGGGTTCCTGCGTAGCACCGATACGTGGATGGTACATCTCCTGCTGATGCGAGTCCTCCAGGAAGAGGACGTTGCTGGCCAGCCGCATCAGTCCGTCACGTATCCACAGACTGTTCTCGTCGCGACGGTCGGCAAAGAGTGTAGCAATGCGCCGCTGGGTGGCACACTGGTCGGCGAGGTCGTAGAGGTTATAGGCCTTGCGCACGAGGAAATTCTCACGCACATAGGCCGCATGGATGCCAAACAAGCGATCAACGATTCTGTCGTTGATAAACGGCTTGGTAAACAGCTCCTTGCGGAAGGTCAATCCGAAATATTCTATCTCATCAACGGTCAGCGGCAAGGCGGGCGAGAAATGGCCCAGCACGCCATCGATAGCCTCGACAGGAATCTCCCAGATGCGGAAATAGCCCAATACGTGGTCGATGCGCAGAGCATCGAAATACTGCGAGAGGCGGCTAAGACGGAGCCTCAGCATACGCAACAGGTCCTCGTTCCAGTCATAGGTTGGGAAGCCCCAGTTATGGCCATGTTGTGAGAAACTGTCAGGCGGTGAACCAGCCTGTGCATCGAGGTGGAAGAGTGCGGGGTGCTTACTCGTCTCAACGCTGTCGCGATGGACACCAATGGGCAGGTCGCCCTTCAGCACTACGCCCTGCTCGCGGGCATAGTCGGCAGCAGCCGTCAGCTGTTGGTGCAACAGGTACTGCACAAAGCTCACATAGTCGAGCGCCTCGTCACGATATTCTGCATAGTCGGCAAGCCAGTCGGCATTAGCCTCACAGAACGCCTTACACTCCTTCGTTGCCAGCACCGTTTTCCCCTGCTCGTCGAAGAGCTCACGCAGGTATTCTGACTTCACGCGGTCCACAGCCTCATAGTCGCTATAGTGCAAGGCATTGAGTTCCTGACGGCGACGCATGAACTGCGTCATCTTCGTCTTCGAGCGCAACGTGCCTGCCGCCTCCAAGTCGATATAGTGCGGATGCAGGGCAAAGAAGCTGACGATGTTATAAGGACAGGAGTCTGACCAATGGTGGTCCGTCGTGGTATCGTTGACAGGCAACAGCTGGATAACCTTCATGCCCGTTGCCACCGCCCAGTCCACAAAGCGTCTGAGGTCGCCAAAGTCGCCCACACCATAGCTGTGTTCACTACGCAGGGCGAAGACGGGCACACTGACACCAGCCAGTCGCCACGAGGCTTCACAGAGGCGCAAGGGTTCACCATAGAGCACCAGCACCTGACCATCAGCCAGTTCATCGGAAATAACGCGGTTGTCACCCTCTTCCCACGCCACGAGTGCATGCGTCGCAGTGTCCACCACCACATATTTATATTCGATGGGCATCAGCCAGCCCAAGGCATCGACAGACAACACCCACTCGCTATTGCCTACATAGTGCATCAGCTGGTAGCGCGACGTGTTCCACGAACCAATGGCAGGATGACTGCCACAGACGGCCACAGCCTGTCCCTTCTGCAACTGGGGTGCAGAGACACGGAAGAGTACCGTGCGACGGAACAAGGGCACACGGGAAGCCTCGACCTCCTCACCACGCGGTGCGTGCTGAGTGGTGCGATAGGCATCGCTATAAAGATGGTAGGCCAACGGACGATCGCGCCACTGGTCTGGGAAGATGTAGTTCTGCGAGGCATCAAAGAAATAGACTCTGGGCACCATATCCCACTCCTGGCGCAACACCTCGCCGTCGGCATTCTCCACCTGATAGCGATAGCTGATATGCGACAGCGGATGGTGACGACTGACCAGTGCTGCCGTCTCCAGCGTCCACAGTTGTCCGTCATCGGTCAGCATGATGAGGTTCTGCTGTCGTTGAGTGCCATCCTGACTATGGTAGCTGATGACTACATGCATGCTTTCACCCCATGCTGTATTATAGTTTATCGTGAATTTCAGTTTCATGGTTTGCAAACTTTTCTGCAAAAGTACAAAATAATTATGAATAATGCATTATAAATTATGAATTATTCGTACCTTTGCAGCGGAAAATACCAAGAAAGATGAAAAAGTTTGATACACACACCTATTTATATATGGCTGCGGCAGGAATCGTCCTGATTCTCGCACTGGTAGTCATCTACATGCTCACGCCCGTTTCCAAGGCCGACGTGACGCAATATGTCTATATCGATGACGACGATACGCAGGACTCTGTCATCGCTAAAGTGGGCGCCATTGGCCACACGGCAGGCATGACGGGACTGACCACCCTGATTCGCCACAGCAACTACGGCGAGCGCATCCGCACAGGTCGCTACGCCATTGAGCCCAACGAGGGTGCCTTCGTGGTGTTCCGCCACTTGAAGCAAGGCCGTCAGACCAGCATGATGCTCACCATCCCAGAGGTACGCACAATGGACCGTCTGGCTGGTGTCCTGGGAAGAAAGCTGATGCTCGACAGTGCCACCATTGCCACAGCGCTCTACGACCAAGAGGCCTGTCAGAAGCTGGGTTACGACACCTGCACCATTGCCGCACTGTTCGTGCCCAACAGCTACGATATCTACTGGAACATCTCTCTGGATAAGCTCCTGCTACGCATGCAACGCGAGCACGACCGCTTCTGGAAGGGCGACCGCGAACAGAAAGCCGCCCAGATGCAACTGACGCCCAACGAGGTGTGTACGCTGGCCAGCATCATCGATGAAGAGACAGCCAACAACGCGGAGAAGCCCATGATTGCTGGTATGTACCTGAACCGTCTGCACGAGCCTATGCCCCTGCAGGCTGACCCCACCATCAAGTTTGCCCTGAAGCAGTTTGAGCTGAAGCGCATCTACAACAAGTTGCTAGACGTCAATAGTCCTTACAACACCTACCGCAACGAGGGTCTGCCTCCTGGTCCCATCAAGATTGCCTCTGTCAAGGGCATCGATGCTGTGCTCAACTACGTTCGCCACGACTACCTCTACATGTGTGCGAAGGAGGACTTCTCGGGCACCCACAACTTTGCACGCACCTACCAGGAGCACCTGAAGAATGCCGCCCGCTATAGCAAGGCGCTGAACGAAAGGAATATTAAATAATTTTCATTATATCGTTATAACGAAATACAAAAAAGAAATGTCCCCTACTTCACAGTGGAGGACACCTATCTCATTTAGGTATTAGTCTTTTTAAGGTAAAAAGATTGTATTCAGGATAACGAGTGCAAATATACTTGATTTAAATCAATCCACCAAGCGTTTTTATAATTTTAACACTAAAATGTTGAAAAAATCGAAAATAATTCACGGCTTGCGGATAAATACACATAGAAAATACACAAATTCTTTTTGTATTTCGCTCACTTATTCGTACCTTTGCAGACAAAATACACATTAATATATATTATGGAAGAAAAAAACATGAGCAACAGCGAGGAGAAGAGAAGCCTCAGCTTTGTAGAACAGTTTGTAAAAGAGGACCTGGAGGCAGGTAAGAACGGTAGTAGACTGCAGACCCGTTTCCCACCAGAACCCAACGGATATATACACATAGGCCACGCTAAGGCCATCTGCATGGACTTCGGTGTTGCCGAGGAGTTTGGTGGTGTCTGCAACCTGCGTTTTGACGATACCAACCCCACCAAGGAGAATACCGAGTATGTGGAGAACATCATGAGCGACATCAAGTGGCTGGGATTCAAGTGGGGCAACATCTACTACGCCTCAGACTATTTCGAGAAGCTGTGGGACTTTGCTACCTGGCTCATCAAGAAGGGGCTGGCATACGTCGACGAGCAGACCTCAGAGCAGATTGCCGAGCAGAAGGGTACGCCCACACAGCCCGGTACCGCCAGTCCTTATCGCGACCGTCCCATTGAGGAGAACCTACGCCTGTTTGAGCAGATGAACACCCCCGAAGCCGTAGAAGGCAGCATGGTGCTGCGTGCCAAGCTGGATATGGCGAACCCCAACATGCACTTCCGCGACCCCATCATCTATCGTATCATCCAGATTCCTCACCACCGCACAGGTACCAAGTGGCATGCTTACCCGATGTACGACTTTGCCCACGGACAGAGCGACTATTTCGAAGGTGTCACCCACTCTATCTGTACACTGGAGTTCGTGCCTCACCGCCCACTCTACGATAAGTTCGTTGACCTGTTGCGTGAATACATCAAGGAACAGAAGGCCAACGGTGCAGACCTCTCAGACTATAATCCTGACATCCTCGACGAGAAATACGACGGTACACGCCAGATTGAGTTCAACCGTCTGAACCTGACCTACAACGTGATGTCAAAGCGTAAGCTGAAGGCACTGGTGGACGAGCATCTGGTGAGCGGATGGGACGACCCCCGTATGCCAACGGTCTGCGGTATGCGCCGTCGCGGCTTCTCGTCACAGAGTCTCCGCAACTTCATCGATTCTATCGGTTACACCAAGTTCGACGCACTGAACGACTATGCCCTGCTGGAGGCCAGCGTGCGCGACGACCTGAACAAGAAGGCTACCCGCGTCAGCGCAGTCATTGACCCTGTGAAGCTGGTCATCACCAACTATCCTGAGGACAAGAGCGAGGAACTGACAGCTATCAACAATCCTGAGAACGAGGCTGAGGGCACACATACCGTTACCTTCAGTCGTGAGCTGTGGATTGAGCGCGACGACTTCATGGAGGTTGCCGAAAAGAAGTTTATGCGTCTGGCTCCTGGCAAGGAGGTACGTCTGAAGAATGCCTATATCATCAAGTGCGACGAGGAGCACCCCTGCGACAAGGACGCTGAGGGAAACGTCACGACCATCTATGCCACCTACGACCCAGAGACCCGTAGCGGTATGCCTGGTGCCGACCGTAAGATCAAGGGTAAGACGCTGCACTGGGTTGACAGTCGCACGGCTCTGCCTGCTGAGGTACGCCTCTACGACCGCCTCTTCAGCGTAGAAAGTGTCGATGCCGACGGACGCGACTTCCGCGAACTGCTTAATCCGCAGTCGCTCGTGGTGCGCAATAACTGTTACGTTGAGCAGTACCTCAAGGAGAAGAAGGCTGGCGATTTCCTGCAGTTCCAGCGTATCGGCTATTTCACCATCGACCTCGACTCAACAGCCGACCACCTGGTGTTCAACAAGACCGTAGGCCTGAAGGACTCGTGGAAAAAGTAAATGCAATATAACGAAGACTATTTCAATTCAGAAGACTTTAAAGAGTTGCTCGACAGCTACGAGACAGCACTCCAGGCAGGAGAGCAACCCTTTATGGATGCCGACGACCTTGTGGACCTGGCCGACTACTACAACTACAACGGCGAGGGCGACAAGGCCGCCGAGGCTATAGAACGTGCGCTGGACTTATACCCTGACTCCACACTACCCAACGTTTTCAAAGCCCGCGAGGCGCTGGCGATGGGTGACTGCGAACTGGCACACCACTATGCGGAATCCATTGGCGACCACGATGACCCTGACTATCACTACCTAACAGCGGAAATCATGATTGCTGAGGGGAATATCGAGGAGGCCGACATCTATCTGCGCCAGTATGCCAAGAGCGTCAACGAAGACGAATGGGAAGACTTCATCAAGGACTGCGCCAACCTCTACGTGGACTATGGCGTCAACGACAAAGCCTACCAGTGGATGATGCGCTCGAAGGGCGACGACAGCAGTGATTTCAAGGAACTCATGGCGCGCACACTCTTAGGGTTAGGCAAATACAAGGACTCCGAGAAACTCTTCAATGAGCTCATCGACCGCGACCCCTACTCCTCTCACTACTGGAATGCATTAGCAACAGCACAGTTCATGGACGAGGACTACAGCAACGCGATTACCAGCTCAGAATACGCCATCGCCATCAATCCCAACGACCCCGACGGACTGTCCAGCAAGGCCAACGGACTGTTCCGCTTGGGCAACTACGAGGAGGCGCTGGAATACTTCCGTCGTCTGGAGAATCTCATGCCTGACGATGATGTCATCCTGCTCGACGAAGGCGTCTGTCTAGTCAATCTGGGACGCCACGAGGAAGCCGTCAGCTATCTGGAACACGCACTTAGCGTTGCCGATGACGAGTCAGAGGTGTTGCCTCAGATATACTTGGAACTGGCTTTCTGCTATAGCAGCATGAAACAGCCCTCCAAAGCACTGGAGATGATTGATGCTGCGATGGAATTGCCTGGAGACACCACCGACCTGATGGTTATCCGCGGACATATCCTCTTGGAAAACGGTATGCTGGAAGAAGCTGAAGAGACCTTCAAGGATGCCATCCGCCAGTCGGACAACTCGCCATCCGTACTACTGCGCATCATCGTGTCGCTCTATGACAATCGCTATGTCAACAGCAGTTACGAGATGTTCAAGAAATTCTTCGAAGTGGTCGATGTTTATGCCCCAGACTTCAACAAGGGACATGCCTATATGGCGCTTTGCTGTCATGACCTGGGCAAGAACGACGAGTTCCTGGAGTACTTGCAGAAGAGCGTGGAAATCAATCCACGCGAGGCAAAGCTCGTATTAGGATTCCTCTTCCCAGAAGGTATGGAACCCAGCGAATATGTCGCTAACGCAAAACAGCGACTCAACAAATAGTTAATTTTTAGTATAGATGAATTTCATAACTTCCCTTTTAGGTAACCTGAACTACGGCACCATTCTTTTCCTCATGCTGTTGGAGAGCACCGTAGTACCTGTACCCTCAGAGTTCGTCGTCACACCTGCGGCCTATCATGCCGCCAGCGGACAACTCGACGTGTGGCTGGTCATTCTCTTTGCCACCATCGGAGCTGACCTCGGTGCATCCATCAACTATTTCGTGGCGCTCTACGTGGGCCGTCCCGTTATCTATAAGTTTGCCAACAGCAAGTGGGGCAAGATGTGTCTGCTGAACCAAGAGAAGGTGGAGAAGTCGGAACGCTACTTCGACGATCACGGCATCGTGGCCACGCTGACAGGACGACTCATTCCTGGCATCCGTCACCTCATCTCGATACCTGCCGGACTGGCTCGTATGCACTATGGAAAGTTCCTGCTCTACACCACGATTGGTGCTGGTTGCTGGCACGCCATACTGGCTGGACTGGGCTGGTATCTGCATACCATCGTCCCAGAGGAACAGCTCAACGACAAGATTGAGGAGTATGCCGAATACATCAAGATAGGCATCGTAGCACTGGTGGTCATCGCCGTCGCTTACTTCGTCGTCAAACAGATGATGAAGAAAAAGACGGCAGAAAATTAGTATATTTCAAAAATATTCTATAACTTTGCAGGATAAACAGCTTAGTAACTAACATTATGGCAAGAATCAACAATCACTTGGTCATTATGGCTGGCGGCGTAGGAAGCCGTTTCTGGCCTATGAGTACTGCTGAGAAACCCAAGCAGTTCATTGACGTGCTGGGCATCGGCAAGTCACTGTTACAGCTCACCGTAGAGCGCTTCGCAGGCATTGTAGATGCGGAGAACTTGTGGGTAGTCACCAACAAGAGCTATGCCGCCACCGTTGCCGAACAACTGCCCGATATGCCCAAGGACCACATTCTATGCGAGCCCTGTCGCCGCAATACGGCACCCTGCATCGCCTATGTATCGTGGCGCATCAAGTCGCGCGACCCCAAGGCTAATATCGTGGTGTCACCCAGCGATCATGTGGTCATGAATGTTGAGGAGTTCCGTCGCGTTATCACAGATTGCATGAAGTTTACCAGCGACAGCGACGCCATCGTAACATTGGGTATGAAGCCCACGCGTCCTGAAACGGGTTATGGATATATCGAGGCCAACCTCTCGGCCAACTCCCTGCGCAACAAGGGTATCTTCCGCGTAGATTCATTCCGCGAGAAGCCCGATCTGGAAACGGCATTGCGCTATATCCAGAAGAACAACTACTTCTGGAATGCAGGCATCTTCATCTGGAATGTGAACACTATCGTCAACGCCTTCCGCATCTATCAGCCTGCTATGTCGAAGATTTTCGAAGGCATGCTGCCCATCTACGGTACAGAAAAAGAGCAGGAAAAGATTGACGAGCTGTTCCCGGAATGCGAGAACATCAGCGTAGACTATGCCATCATGGAGAAAGCAGAGGAAATCTTCGTTTGTCCTGCCGACTTCGGATGGAGCGACCTAGGCACATGGGGTTCTCTGCAACAACAGTCGAAGAAGGACCTCTATGGCAATGCCTGCATCGGACAGGAGATATCACTCTTTGAGACCTCTAACTGCATCATACATACCACACAGGAGAAGAAGGTTGTCATTCAGGGGCTTGACGGATATATCGTAGCAGAGAACGATGACACGCTGCTCATCTGCAAACTCTCTGAGGAACAGCGCATCAAGCAGTTCTCAGGACAAGATAAATAACCCATTAAACCCATTTACCCCATGAACAATATCGCACTCATCACAGGCATCACGGGTCAGGACGGATCATACTTGGCAGAGTTTCTATTGGAGAAAGGCTACGAGGTGCACGGCACCATCCGTCGCTCGTCGGTAGACTTCCGCGAGCGTATTGCCCATCTCGAAGGTAAGCCACACTTCCACCTGCACTACGCCGACTTGGGCGACTCGATGTCAATATTGGGCGTTATCGGTAAGGTACGTCCCACAGAGATATACAACCTCGCCGCACAGAGTCACGTACAGGTCAGCTTCGACTCTCCTGAGTTTACGGCTGACGTCGACGCAGTGGGAGTGTTGCGCATCCTGGAGGCCGTACGCCAGCTGGGACTGACAGAGAGCTGCCGCATCTATCAGGCATCGACATCAGAGCTGTATGGCAAGGTAGAAGAAGTGCCGCAGAACGAGAACACGCCATTCCACCCCTACTCACCCTATGCTGTTGCCAAGCAGTATGGTTTCTGGATTGTCAAGGAGTATCGTGAGGCATACAACATGTATTGCTGCTCGGGTATCCTGTTCAACCACGAGAGTGAGCGTCGCGGTGAGACCTTTGTGACACGTAAGATATCGCTGGCTGCAGCACGCATCAAGCAGGGCAAGCAGGACAAGCTCTATCTGGGCAACCTCTCGTCACTGCGCGACTGGGGCTATGCGAAGGACTACGTAGAGTGCATGTGGCTCATCCTGCAACAGCCTAAGGCCGACGACTTCGTCATCGCCACAGGTGTTCAGCACTCTGTCCGCGAATTCTGTTACTATGCCTTCAAGCACGTAGGTATCGAGCTCGAATTCCAGGGCGAGGGAGCCGACGAGAAGGGTATCGACAAGGCTACAGGCAAAGTGCTCATTGAGGTATCGCCCGATTTCTACCGTCCTACCGATGTCGTCAACCTGTGGGGCGACCCCACCAAGGCGAAGGCTAAGCTCGGCTGGAATCCTAACAAGACCAGCTTCGAGGAACTCGTCAACCTAATGGTTGACCACGATATGGCAAAGGTTGCCTCTGAGGGTGCCGCAGAAAAGGTACGCACCAATCTGGCAGAATACTTGGAGAAAGGAATTGTAAAGTAATGGAGAAAAACAGTAAGATATACGTCGCTGGCCATCGTGGTATGGTAGGTAGCGCTATTGTGCGCGAGTTGCAACGCCAGGGCTATACCAATATTATTACGCGCACGCACAAGGAGCTTGACCTCACCCGTCAGGAGGCCGTCGAGGCGTTCTTTGCGGAGGAGAAACCTGAATACGTGTTCCTCGCTGCAGCAAAGGTCGGTGGTATTGTGGCTAACCAGAGTGCGCTGGCAGACTTCATGTACGACAACATGATACTGGAGATGAACGTCATCCATGCAGCATGGAAGAACGGTTGTAAGAAGCTGGAGTTCTTGGGCAGCAGTTGCATCTATCCTCGTATGGCGCCACAGCCGATGCCTGAGAGTTGCCTGTTGACCAGCGAACTGGAGAAGACCAACGAAGCCTACGCATTAGCGAAGATTAGCGGACTGAAATACTGCGAGTTCCTGAACCGTCAGTATGGCACAGACTATATCTCCGTAATGCCCACCAACCTCTATGGCCCAAACGACAACTATCATCCTGAGCACAGCCACGTATTGCCCGCCCTCATTCGTCGTTTCCACGAAGCAAAGGAAGCAGGGCTGGAGAGCGTCACCTGTTGGGGCGATGGTTCACCCCTGCGCGAGTTCCTCTATGTTGACGACCTCGCCAACCTCTGCGTGTTCCTGATGAACAACTATAGCGGTAATGAAACAGTTAATGCAGGTACGGGTAAAGAACTGACTATCAAAGCATTAACGGAACTCGTCGCAAAGGTTATCGGATATAAGGGACGCATCGAATGGGACACTACACGTCCTAATGGAACTCCACGTAAACTCCTCGACGTCAACAAGGCCACCAAGCTCGGCTGGACCTACAAGACAGAACTTGAAGATGGTATCCGACTGGCCTATGAGGACTTCCTCAACAACCCGATGCGCGCTGAGCGCTGATTGTGGTCGACGGTTTACCCGCTAAAAGTAGATTGTTGTCGACGGTTTAGCCGTCGACGTTAACCCATCAATAACTATGAAACCAATAAGAACCCTTAACGACATGATTGTCTTCCTGCAAGAACGGGGAGACCGCAAACGTGTGGCTGTGGTCTGTGCTAACGACGCCAGCACGCGCTATGCAGTAGAGAAAGGCAAGGAGATGGGATTCATCGAGCCCATCTATGTGGACGGCGACGACAAGGACGAGTGTGCCCGTCGCGCGGTAGCATTGTGTAAGAACGGCGAGGCTGACATCTTGATGAAGGGTCTCATCAATACCGACGTGCTGCTACGCGCCATTCTCGACAAGGAGAACGGCATTCTCCGCAAGGGTCACGTGCTGACACATGTGGCGATGGCCGAGATTCCCAAATACGAGAAACTGCTGTTCTTCACCGATGCTGCCGTCATCCCTGTTCCCACGCCTACACAGCGTCGCCAGCAGATTCGATATATGAACTACGTGTGTCATGCGCTGGGCATTGAGGAACCACGCATCTCGCTCATCCACTGTGCCGAGAAAGTCAGCGCGAAGGCTTTCCCCTATACTGTCGATTACTTAGAAATCATTGCCGAGGCCCAGCGCGGACAGTTTGGGCGTTGCATCATCGACGGTCCACTAGATCTGAAGACATCACTCGACAGCGTGTCGCTACACGAGAAAGGTATTAAGAGTGTCATCGACGGACAAGCCGATGCCCTCATCTTCCCCGATATCGTAGCTGGTAACGTATTCTACAAGACGTTGACGCTCTTCGGCTACGCCAAGACGGCAGGCGTACTACAAGGTACGCAATGCTGTTGCGTGCTGCCCTCCCGTGCCGATAGTCCCGATTCCAAATACTACTCACTTGCACTTGCCGCAATATGAAAATTCTTGTCATAAATCCAGGTTCCACGAGTACGAAGATGGCCGTCTATGAAGACGAGCAACCCATTCTTCTGCGTAACATCACCCATACTGCTGAAGAGCTGGCACCTTTCGATGCCATTACTGAACAGCAGGATTTCCGCAAACAGCTGGTGCTCGACGAGCTGGCTGCAGCTGATATTCCATTAGAGTTTGATGCCGTCATCGGACGAGGTGGACTGGTGAAGCCCATCGCTGGTGGTGTTTATGAAATAAACCAACAAATGATTGACGACACACTGCATGGTTGCGTCATGCATAACCACGCCTGCAACCTCGGTTGTCTCATCGCCCACGAAATCGCAAAAGAGATAGGGTGTCGCTCGTTCATCGCCGACCCGGGTGTTGTTGACGAGCTGTCGCCTTTGGCACGTATCAGCGGTTCACCCCTGATGCCTCGCATCTGCATCTGGCACGCGCTGAACCAGCGCGCCATTGCCCGCCGCTACGCCCGCGGCATCGGCAAGGAGTATGAAGACTTGAACCTCATCATCTGTCATCTGGGGGGAGGTATCTCTGTTGCAGCTCACGAGCACGGTCGCGCCATCGATGCCAACAACGCACTGGACGGAGAAGGTCCCTTCTCGCCAGAGCGTGCCGGCTCACTGCCTGCAGCAGACCTCATCCGCCTCTGTTTCAGTGGCAAATACTCTGAGAAGCAACTACTGAAGCGCATCGCCGGCAAGGCTGGCCTCAACGCCCATCTGGGTACTAACAACATGCGCGAGATTCAAGAGCGTATCAAGAATGGCGACGCACACGCCAAGTTCATCGTCGATGCTATGCTCTACCACGTTGCTAAGAACATCGCTGCAGAGGCCGCTGTGCTCTGTGGTAAGATTGACGCCATCCTGCTTACAGGCGGTATGGCCCACTCGGAATATATCGTCAACGAACTGCGCCGCCGCATTGGCTTCCTGGCGCCCGTCTATACCTTCCCTGGCGAAGACGAAATGCAGGCACTTGCACTCAATGCCCTCGCCGTGTTGCAAGGCAAACGCGACGTCAAAATTTATAACTAAAAACTCAAATTCTGTTAAAAAATCAGTCTTCCGTTCCATTTATTTGTTTTTTCTTCGTAACTTTGAAGGCGTATTGTATACCTACGTGCATACGATACCCCTGTAGACGACAAAAAATAAATAACAATATAAATGCAATTTAAATGGAATTACGAACCACTGACACCAGAAAAGCAGCAAGCAGCTAAGGAGCTGGCCGAGAAGATCGGGATGAGTCCCGTGGTGGCCGGACTCCTGATACAGCGTGGCATCAAAACGGAGAGTGCAGCAAAGCGCTTCTTCCGTCCTATGCTGAACGAGCTGATTGACCCGTTCCTGATGAACGACATGGACGTGGCAGTGGACAGACTGAACGACGCCATGGGGCGCAAAGAGCGTATCATGGTTTATGGCGACTACGACGTCGACGGATGTACGGCGGTAGCGCTCGTCTACAAGTTCCTGCAGCAATTCTATTCCAACATCGACTACTATATCCCCAACCGCGAGGAAGAGGGCTATGGTGTCAGCAAGAAGGGAATAGACTATGCAGCAGAAACAGGGGTAAAACTCATTATCGTACTTGACTGTGGCATCAAGGCCGTCGAGGAGATAGCGTATGCCAAAGAGCAGGGCGTAGATTTCATCATCTGCGACCACCACGTGCCTGACGAGGTGATGCCTCCTGCTGTGGCTATTCTCAATCCTAAGCGTGAAGACTCCACCTATCCCTTTAAGCACCTTTGCGGATGTGGTGTGGGCTTTAAGTTCATGCAGGCCTTTGCCAAGAACAACGGCATTCCGTTCTCACGCCTTATCCCCCTACTCGACTTCTGTGCCGTCAGCATTGCTGCCGACCTGGTACCAGTGGAGGGCGAGAACCGCACGCTGGCGTTCCACGGACTGAAACTGCTAAACCAGTCACCATCGACGGGCTTGAAGGCAATCATCGAGATTTGCGGACTTACCAACCGTGATCTAAATATGAGCGATATCGTCTTCAAGATAGGTCCGCGCATCAATGCCTCCGGACGCATGATGAATGGTCGCGAGGCTGTCGACTTGCTCGTAGAACGTGACATGAAGCGCGCTTTGGCGATGGCTATGCGCATCAACGAATACAACGAGCAGCGCAAGGACGTTGACAAGCAGATGACTGTCGAAGCCAACGAGATTGTAGAACGCTTGGAGAGTCAGCAGCACCAGCAGTCCATCGTGCTCTATGACGAGGGCTGGAAGAAAGGTGTGGTAGGCATTGTGGCCTCACGACTCACCGAGCTCTATTTCCGTCCCACGGTGGTGCTCACCGTCATCGACGGTATGGCATCGGGCTCCGCACGTTCCGTAGCAGGCTTTGACGTTTATGACGCCGTTAAGTCGTGTCGCGACCTGCTGGAGAATTTCGGTGGTCACACCTATGCCGTAGGTCTAACCATACGCCAGGAGAATATCCCTGAGTTCCGTCGTCGTTTCCAGGAGTATGTCAGCCACCACATCCTGCCTGAGCAGACCCAACAGACGCTCGACATCGATATGGAGCTGGACTTCCAACAGATTAACAAGCGCCTGCTCAACGAGCTGAAGCGTCTGGCACCTCACGGACCCAACAACAGCAAACCGCTGTTCCTCACGCGCAACGTCTTCGACTTCGGCACCTCGAAAGTGGTGGGTCGCCATCAGGAGCATATTAAACTGGAACTCGTCGATTCCAAGTCAGCAGTAGTTATGAACGGCATCGCCTTCGGACAGTCCTCAGCAGCACGCTACATCAAGTCAAAGCGTTCGTTCGACATCGTCTATACCATCGAGGAGAACACTTACAAGCGTGGCGAGATTCAGCTTCAGATAGAAGGCATCCGTCCGTCAGAAGAGGACAATAGACAAGCGACCGTTGAGTAACTACAAAGAGATACTGAAGCACTATTGGGGCTATGAAGACTTTCGTGGCATCCAACAGCAGATTATCGAGTCGATAGGACTGGGACACGACACGCTGGGTCTCATGCCTACAGGAGGTGGCAAGTCACTGACCTTCCAAGTACCTGCTATGGCGCTGGAGGGCGTGTGCATCGTCATTACCCCACTCATCGCACTGATGAAAGACCAGGTGATGCACCTCCGCAAGCAGGGTATCCTGGCAGCTGCCGTCTATAGCGGTATGTCACACGACGACATCCTGCGCGTGCTGGAGAACTGCATTCTCGGCCGCACCAAATTTCTTTACGTGTCACCTGAGCGACTCTCCAGCGAACTCTTCGTTACCAAGCTGCGCCACATGCGTGTGTCGTTCATCACGGTTGACGAGGCACACTGCATCTCGCAGTGGGGTTACGACTTCCGACCCAGCTACTTGGAGATTGCCAACATCCGCACCCTCCTACCCGACATTCCCGTGCTGGCACTTACCGCCACCGCAACACCTCAAGTGGTCGAGGACATCTGCGAGAAGCTTTCTGGCAAATCTGGGCAAACCGCCTCCCAAAGTGTGGAACACGGTTTTGCCGTGTTTAGAATGAGCTTTGAGCGCAAGAACCTTACCTATCTGGTAAAGGACTGTCCCGACAAGATACAGGAACTCATCCACACCTTCCAGCACACCCAAGGCTCCGCCATCGTTTATGTGCGCAGTCGCCGACGCACCAAGGAGATTGCCCAGGAACTCAGCAATGCTGGACTCAGCGCCACCTTCTATCATGCTGGACTGGACCACGAGGTGAAAGACCAGCGCCAGCGCGACTGGCAACAAGACCGCGTGCGCATCATCGTCTGCACCAACGCCTTCGGCATGGGCATCGACAAACCCGACGTCCGACTGGTCATGCACTACGACTGTCCCGACTCCATCGAGGCTTACTTCCAGGAGGCTGGTCGTGCAGGGCGCGACGGCAAGCCCGCACAGGCCATCCTGCTCTACAACAACAGCGACAATGCCAAGCTCGCCAAGCGCATCGACGACACCTTTCCACCAAAGGACGAAATCCGTCAGGTCTATGAGCACCTCGCCTATTTCTTCCAGATAGCTACAGGCGACGGTTTCGGCATCACCCGCGAATTCAACATCGACATTTTCTGCCAGCGTTTCCACCATTTCCCCGTCCGTGTGCATTCTGCCCTGCAGATTCTGCAGCGTGCAGGCTACATAGAGTACGACGCAACGCCCGACCAGCAGGCGCGTGTGCGCTTCCTCTTGGAGCGCCACGAGCTCTACCAGCTCAACGACCTCTCAGCCGACGAAGACCGCCTCATCGTTACCCTCCTGCGCAACTACGGTGGACTGTTTGCCGACTTCGGCTACATCGACGAGACACTCATCAGTCAGCAGTGCGGACTGCGTCCTGCCGACCTCCACGAGGTGTTGAAGTCGTTGGCCCATAAGCGCATCATCCAGTATATTCCCCGCCAGCAGGTACCCACTATCCGCTATATGCAGCGTCGCGAAGATCCGGAGCACGTCATACTGTCACCCGACGTCTATGAGAAGCGCCAGGAGCAGTACCGCCAGCGCATCCACGCCATGCTCAACTACATGCAGGACACTGTCCATTGTCGCTCACGCCTGCTACTGGAATACTTTGGCGAAAAGGACACCCACGACTGCGGACACTGCGACGTCTGTCTCGAACGCCAGCACCAGACCATTGCCCATCAACAGTCGCCCACAGCCGCAGATGCCATTCTCCACTTGCTCAGCGACGGCCACCGCCACCACCTGTCAGAGCTTCATCGTCTGCCCCTTCCTACCGAAGCCCTTAATGAAGCCCTCCGCCGTCTGGTTGCCGAGGAAAAGATTCTCCTGAACGACGGATTCATGGAGAAACAGGTATCAGGTACGTGAGACAACATAAATACATCAAAAACCAGCCTAATAAGCACCCATTACTAGCCTAATACGCATCTGTATTAGCCTAATACAGTTCCGTATTAGCCTAATAATAGGCCTCAGGAGAGAGAACCCCTGAGGCCTATTATGTTCGCGGTAGAAAAAATCAGAATTTGCAGCGCAGGCCAGCAAGGAGGATACCTTGCTCACCAGCACCAAGTTCAAAGAAGCAACGGAAGTTCTGAGAACCTGCTTCTATACCCAGCAGTGACACCTGACACATAAAGCGGAAATTGGAATCAGTATCGCTCTTGCTGCTATCCTCAGATTTTGCACGAAGCATCATTACACCAGCAGCAGCCTTGGAATAGAGTCCGAAATTCTTACCATCAACATAATAGTATTTGACAGAGGGCATGAGTGTCATATAGGTACGTGTACGCTCACCTATCTTCGCACCATCCTTTTCTACGTCCTCACCATAGCGGGCATAGGTAAAGATGCCACCAATAGCAGCACGGGGAGTGTCAGCCAGGTGATAGAAATACTCTACACCAAGGGTTCCGAATTCTTTTCTATTCGTCCACTTATATCCGGAAAAACCAATTTCAAAGATACCTGTACCTATGGCATTGCCAATACCGTCGCCAATGAGCGAGACACCCAGACCATAGCTGACGCCAATCTCATGACGAGGCTTCTCATCCTGAGCATGAATGCTCATAACTGCCAACAGGGCAGCAAAAACAATTGAAAGTTTCTTTATCATTATCCTTTTGTGTTTGAAAAAGTAAGGAGAGGTTCAACGCCTCTCCTTAGCTTATGTGATTGATTAGTCTTCCTGATATTCAGGACGGAGCTTACGGACGGTCTCACCAGCGCGCCACATTTCCTGGTTGCGCATAGCTTCGAGCTCCTTCTCCAGTCCTGCACGATAATCGGGCTTCGAGTTGGCATCGATGGTAATCTGAGCCTCGTTGCCAGTCTTCACTGAGTAGTAGAGCCACTCCATAACGGGCTTGATGGCGTCGTGGAAGCGGGGAGCCCAATCGAGTGCACCACGCTGTGCGGTGGTAGAGCAGTTAGCATACATCCAGTCCATACCCTTAGCGCCGAAGAGCGGGCCAAGGCTCTGGGTGAGCTCCTCAACGGTCTCGTTGAAAGCCTCAGAAGGTGTGTGACCATTCTCACGGAGCACCTCGTACTGAGCGAGCAGCAGACCCTGGATAGCACCCATCAACGAGCCGCGCTCACCGGTAAGGTCAGAGGTAGCTTCGCGCTGGAATGTGGTCTCAAACAGGTAGCCTGCACCGATACCGATACCAAAGGCCAGTGTCTTCTCCTTGGCCTTCCCCGTAGCGTCCTGGTAAACGGCATAAGAGCAGTTCAGACCGCGACCCTCGCAGAACATCGTGCGCAGAGAGGTACCAGAACCCTTAGGAGCCACCATGATAACATCGACATCCTTGGGAGGAACAACACCCGTGCGGTCACTCCAGTTGATTGCGAAGCCGTGGCTGTAGTACAGTGTCTTGCCAGGCTTCAGATATTTCTTGATGGTGGGCCACTGTTGCATCTGACCAGCATCAGAGAGCAACATGCAGAGGATAGTACCCTTCTCAGCAGCCTCCTCGATAGAGAAGAGTGTCTTGCCAGGTACCCAACCGTCAGCAACGGCCTTGTCATAGGTCTTGCCCTGACGCTGGCCAACGATGACGTTGAAACCATTGTCGCGCAGGTTGCAGGCCTGTCCAGGACCCTGCACGCCATAACCGATGACGGCGATGACTTCATCTTTTAATACTTCACGTGCTTTCTCTAATGAAAACTCCTTGCTGGTGACTACAGTTTCGATAACGCCACCAAAATTCATTTCTGCCATAATTGTATTATGTTTTAATGTTATACTTATCTCTGTGTACCATGCCAGCCCTACACGAGAACCGTCGTTTTATCGGCCCACTCCTACCCTGCACGAGGATGCGACGAGAGACTTAACTTAAAAATCGGTTGCAAAGATAACAAATTGTAAGCAAATTGCCAAATTTTTGTTGCAAATTATACGAATTTAACCTTACTGCGGCAACATTCCGTACCATCGGTCTTGGCAATGCGCACACAAAATTCGTCTTCTGCAGTCTCCTCACGATAGAACGACAACTGGTCACCAGCATGCGCCTCAGCGACATAGGCTATCTCGAAGCGCTTAATCTGGTGTTCTTTGTACCAATCGATAGTCCACAGGTCGAGGATGTGCTCAATGTACTTCACGGAGTTGATGTGTCCGTTGATATCGACATCATTATAATAGGTATCGATGGTGCGCACAAGCTGGGCACTGTCGGACATCTTCACTCGTCCACCCTTGTCGATGGGACACTCCTTGTCGGCCACAATCCAGTTGTTGATAGCACCGTCATCAATCGAGAAAATGTCTGTCGGCTGGCGCGACTCGGTGTCAATCATCGCCCAGATGGAGCGTCCGTAGCCGTAGGTGTGACCGTCGTTTCCAATGACGGAGAAGTTACGCGAGGTAAAGTAGCGCATAGCACTCTCCACCCACGTCTCGACGTTAAATTTAGTGTATTGCTGGGGCATCTCCGTCATCTCAATGGCCAGGCGCGAGAGTACCCAAGAGCGATTGATGGTCATAAGATACTTCATGCCGAAGCCGCGTGCTGACGAGTGGAAATCGGCAGCATTGAGCATGTGGTTGCCCAGATGGCCCATAAACAGACGACCACTGAAGTCACAATGAAACGGCTCAGCCAGAAACTCGTAACTGCCTACCTTATCCATTCTGCGCCTCCCTCTGCTCTAAGAATTCACTAACCTGCTCCTGTGTACCACGCGTGACAGCAATACGTCCTGAGCGGGTGTACTGGAGCACACACTCGTAAGCATCAAGAGCGCGGAATAGCTCGATGATATCGTCGGTCTTGCCACTCTTCATAACAATGGTATAGGTGGGATTCACCTCCGTAATGGTAGCATCATAGCGACGAATGGTGCGCGAAATCTCCGGATTGGCCAGCACCTTGTCGGTTGACAGTTTGTAGAGTCCTGCCTCACGGATAAACAGCTGATCATCGGTGAAATAGTTCGCTTTCACAACATCTATTTTCTTCTCTATTTGATGCGTAATCTTGATAATCTGGTCTTCGTCACTCCAAGCGGTAATGGTGTATTTATGCACACCAGGAATGCTGGAGGCCGACACGTTCAGACTCTCGATATTGACCTGACGGCGCGTGAATACAGCAGTAATCTGATTCAGGATACCAGCAACGTTCTCCGAATAGACCAGCAGAGTGTATAGTTTGTTTTTATTCTTCTCTTCCATCCTTTTATCTTCTTCTAACTTCTTTAACTCCCTTATATCTCCAGCAACATCTTATCAACATCCATTCCCGGAGGCGTCATAGGCAGCACATCATCATCTTCCTTGATGGCACACTCCATGAGGAACGGTCCCTTGGTGGCAAGCATCTTCTCTACGGCTGCAGCCAAATCCTTGCGGTCGGTGACAGCGACGTAGGGAATACCATAGCCCTGTGCGATGGGTTTGTAGCAGGGATTCATCATCTTGGTGAACGACTTGCGGCGCATCCAGAACATATCCTGCCACTGGCGTACATTGCCCAGATAGTGGTTGTTCAAGAGAATCATCTTCACGGGAGCCTGCTGCTCCATAATGGTACCCAACTCCTGAATGTTCATCTGGAAACCGCCATCGCCCATGAAACAGCAAACAGTACGGTCGGTAGCAAAGGTGGCACCAATGGCTGCAGGCATTCCGTAGCCCATCGTACCCAGACCACCGCTGGTGCAGATGCTGCGCTGCTGGGTGTATTTGAAATATCGGGTGGCAAAGAGCTGGTTCTGGCCCACATCAGTGACCAGCACCGTTCCGTCGGGAGCCTGCTGGGCAACGGCATTCACAACCTCGCCCATCAGCAACGGACCCTCTGTGGGATGAATAGCGGGCTCGATAACCTTCGTACGTTCCTTGGCGTCAAGCTCATAGAACGATTCAAGCCACTGCTGATGATTATTCTTATTGACAAGTGCGGTGAGAGCAGGCAGCGACTCCTTGCAGTCGGCAACGACAGCCACATGGGTCTTGACATTCTTGTCAATCTCTGAACGGTCAATATCCAGATGGATAATCTTTGCCTGCTTGGCGTAGGTCTTCAGATTGCCCGTCACGCGGTCAGAGAAGCGCATACCGATGGCTATGAGCACGTCGCACTCCTGTTCCTTCAGGTTGACGGCATAGTTGCCGTGCATTCCCAACATTCCCACGTTGAGCGGATGGGTGGAAGGCAGTGCAGAGAGTCCCAGCATGGTGCGACCAGCAGGGATGTCTGCTTTCTCAAGAAACATTTTCAGCTCCTCCTGCGCATTGCCCAGTTCTACGCCCTGACCAACGAGTGCCAACGGTTTCTTGGCGTTGTTAATCAGCTCTGCAGCCTGGCGCACAGCCTCATGGTCCAGTTTGGGATAAGGGACGTATGAGCGCACGAAATCCACTTTCTTGGGTTCCCAGTCAATTTCCTCAACCTGTGCATTCTTAGTGAAGTCGAGCACCACAGGACCAGGACGACCCGTGCGAGCAATATAGAACGCACGGCTGACGGCCCACGCGACATCGGCCGCATGGCGAATCTGGTACGACCACTTGGAAATAGGCTGAGAAACGCCTACGAGGTCAACCTCTTGGAAAGCGTCAGTACCCAGTGCAGTGATGGGCACCTGGCCAGCAATGACAACCATCGGTGTAGAGTCCATCATGGCATCAGCGATTCCCGTCAAGGTATTGGTAACACCAGGACCACTGGTAACCAGCGCTACACCTACCTCACCACTGACACGGGCATAGCCCTCGGCAGCATGGGTAGCACCTTGTTCGTGGCGCACCAAAATGTGGTCAAAACATTTCTTCTCGCCTCGTGTATAGTCGAACAGCGCATCGTAGGTAGGCATAATGCTACCACCAGGGTAACCAAAGATGGTCTTCACCCCTTCGGCCTGCAATGCGCGCATCAGAGCCTTTGCTCCTGTTATTCTGTCTCTCATTTCTTAATCTATTATTCTAATTCCACCTTTATCGGCGCTGCTCACACTCTGGGCATAGGCGCGCAAAGCCTTGCTAACCATGCGGTTACGCTTCAGTGGCTGCTGTGGACGTGCGGCAAGTTCTTCATCACTGAGTTTCACATTTATCGAACGGTTGGGGATATCAATCTCGATGATATCACCATCCTTAATCTTGCCGATATTACCACCAGCTGCGGCCTCTGGCGAGATATGACCAATAGACAGCCCGCTGGTTCCACCAGAGAAACGGCCGTCAGTAATCAGCGCACACTCCTTACCCATGTGCATACTCTTGATATAAGAGGTGGGATAAAGCATCTCCTGCATACCAGGACCACCCTTCGGACCTTCGTGGGTAATCACTACGCAGTCGCCCTTATTGACTTTTCCGCCAAGGATACCCTCACAGGCATCTTCCTGAGAATCGAAGACAACAGCAGGTCCCTCGAAGTGCCACAAGCTCTCGTCAACACCAGCAGTTTTCACGACGCAACCGTCCTGAGCGATATTGCCAAAAAGTACAGCCAATCCACCGTCCTTGGTGTAAGCATGGGCTAAGTCGCGAATGCAACCCTCAGCACGATCGGTATCGAGAGTACCCCATTTTTCTGACTGCGAACCCATTTTCGTAGAGAAACGATTACCAGGAGCAGTTTGATAGATGCGGTTAGCCTCTGCATCGACAGCACCATCGACAATACTGTATTTCTTCAAGGCCTCGCTGAGGGTCATACCATCTACACGAGGAGCAAAGCCATCAATCAGTCCACCCTTATTGAGTTCGTTCAGAATACCTAAAATACCACCAGCGCGACCACACTCCTGCACGCTATATTTCTGCGTATTGGGAGCCAGTTTGCAGAGGCAAGGCACCTTTCTTGAAAGTGCATCGATATCCTTCATGGTAAAATCAGCACCAGCCTCCTGAGCAACAGCTAACAAGTGAAGAACGGTATTCGTAGAACCACCCATCGCAATGTCAAGGGCCATCGCATTCATAAAGGCCTTGCGGGTAGCAATATTACGAGGCAATACACTCTCATCGCCATCCTCATAATAAGCTAATGCGTTCTTGACAATCTGACGGGCAGCCTGTTTGAAGAGTTCCACACGATTGGTATGGGTAGCCAGAATGGTACCGTTGCCAGGCAACGAGAGACCAATAGCCTCTGTCAGTGAGTTCATACTGTTGGCAGTAAACATGCCTGAGCATGAGCCGCAACCAGGACAAGCGCACGACTCAATCTCCTTCATCTCCTCATCAGAGACGGAGGGGTCGGCACCTTTTACCATTGCCGTAATCAGGTCGGCATTCTCTCCGCGCCAGCGACCAGCCTCCATAGGACCACCAGAGCAAAATACTGCAGGAATATTCAAGCGCATAGCTGCCATCAGCATACCTGGTGTCACCTTGTCACAATTGGAGATGCAAATCATAGCATCAGCCTTGTGGGCATTGACCATATATTCTACAGAGTCAGCAATGATATCGCGTGAAGGTAGCGAATAAAGCATGCCATCATGCCCCATAGCAATACCGTCGTCAATAGCAATGGTATTAAACTCAGCGGCATAGCAGCCCATCTTCTCAATTTCTTCACGGACTATCTGACCTATCTCATGGAGGTGTGTATGCCCCGGCACAAACTGCGTGAACGAGTTGACAATGGCAATAATCGGTTTGCCAAACTGCTCATGTTTCATACCTGTTGCCACCCACAGAGCGCGGGCGCCTGCCATTCTTCTGCCTTCCGTGCACACAGCACTACGCAATGGATGTTTCATATCTGTTTAGCTTATTCTATAATTTTAAGTTGCAAAGATACGCCTTTTTCCGTAAATAGCCAACAAAATGACAGAAAAAATCCCCGCAACCTAATAATTGTGGGGATTTTGTTATGGTTTTAATGATAAATCTTAATTACTTCTGAAGAGTAGTGTCGATGAACTTAGCAACACGGTTGAAGTCGTTCTCAGAAGACAGCTTGTCAGTAGCACCAAGGCCCTCAGCCTCCAAACGGTTAGCAGCAATCTTGTACTTCTTAACGAGGACGTTCTTCACAGCCTCAGCACGCTGCTTAGCGATACGGTCATTAACCTCCTTAGAACCCTCAGGAGAAGCAAAGCCCTGAATCTTAACCTTGCTATCAGGATGGTTCTTCATGTACTTAGCAACCATCTCACAGCTTGCCAAACCAGCAGCATCAACAGTAGTCTTACCCTGACGGAAGATAACGATAGGCTGCAGAGTAGCATTCATCTCCTTGATAACACGCTCCTCAATGATGGTCTGTGCAGGACGAGACTGGCAAGCAGCCAGCTGAGCCTTCAGGTCAGCAATAGCCTTACCGTCAGCAGCAATCTTACCATCCTTAGCCTGATTGTCAGCACGCAACTCGTTAATCTTTGCGTTCAAACCGTCAATCTCAGCCTGGTCGCGCAGCTGCTCAATCTTGAAGTTGCTTGAACCATTGCTGTTACCAAACTTATAGTTCAAACCGACGCTAACCTGACCAATGGCATTCCACTTGTCATTTACCTTGCGGAATGGATTAGCCCATACGGGAGAAGGCTGACCCATTACGACAGCGGGCTCGATATAGAGCTGCAGATTCTTGGCAGAACCCAGATTGAAAGCGAAATCCAAGCCAGCCTTAGCATTCAGACCTGACTGAGCATAGCCATAAGTGTGGCTGTAACCACCACCGATAAGACCAATTACCTCAAAGCAACGGGGCTGACCCTGATAACCTGCAAAAAGATTGCTCAGGTTGAAGGTACCCATAAGGTCAACGTTAATAGCGTCGATGAAAGTCTTCTCCTTCATCATTGACTTCTCTGAAGACTCGATATACAGGTCAGCATCCAAAGCCAAACCGAATACGGTAGTCAGATTCTTACCAACGCGAACACCCAATTTGGGAGCAAAGCCTTTCAGGCGACCCCATTCCTCGGTACCTACATTGAACTTTGAAACAGGAGTAGCAACACCTGCGTTCAAACCAACATACCAGTTGTCACCAGCCTTGTTAGAAGTGATAGTTGTCTTCTGCGCAGAAGCAGAAACTGTCAGCATAGCTGCAGCAAGAACTAAAAATAACTTTTTCATTGTTTTTGTTAATATTAATAATGTAAATGTTCGTTTTACTCAAATATCCTCGTGACTTTAATCGATGCAAAGTAACAAAAAATATTTAAAACTGCCAAGTTTTTTTGTAAAAATCGCACATTTACGTTCATTTTTTTATCCTAACAACGTATAATTACTGTTTTTGAATGATTTTTCCGCCTTCTTCAATAGCTAGCATATTCAGTGGAATCAATGAATGGTGACGCTCAGGCAATGTCTTTTTCAGCGCCTTCTCCACACCATTAGTGCTGACCACAGGAGCAATCTTCAGGAGTCCACCAAGCACAATCATATTGAACACCTTGCCGTTCTTCATTTCAGCAGCCTTATCCATAGCATCGATACGATAAACAGTAATGTCCTTACGGGTTGGCGGATTGATGATGCCAAAACCATCATAGATGAGAATACCACCGGGCTTGATTTTCGGCTCGAACTTCTCCAATGAGGGTTGGTTGAGCACAATAGCGATGTCGTACTTACTGAGGATGGGCGAAGAGATGCGCTCGTCACTAACGATGACCGTCACGTTGGCTGTACCGCCACGCTGTTCAGGACCGTAAGCAGGCATCCATGTAACCTCCTTATCCTCCATCAGTCCACTATAGGCCAAAATCTTACCCATCGAGAGTACGCCCTGACCTCCGAAACCAGATATGATAATTTCTTTTTTCATAACTTCTTACATCTTACTTCTTATATCTTACTTCTCGCCCGTCGTATCTTTCAGGTCGCCTTTGGGATAGAAGGGGAACATATTCTCCTTCATCCACTCGTTAGCCTTAGCAGGTGTGAGTTTCCAACCGCTATTACAGGTAGAGACAAACTCCACGAGCGATGAACCCTTACCTGCCATTGAAGCCTCAAAAGCCTTACGCAGCGCCTTCTTGGCTTTGTTGATAGAGGCCACGCTCTCTACACTCTGGCGAGTCACGTAGCAGGTTCCCTCCAACTGAGCGGCGATATCAGCCATCTTCAGGGGATAGCCATGAATCTCTGGGTCACGACCATAAGGACAGGTAGAAGTCTTCTGCCCAATCAGCGTGGTAGGAGCCATCTGACCACCCGTCATACCATAGATGGCATTGTTGACAAAGATAATCACGATATTCTCACCACGATTCAGAGCGTGAATGGTCTCACAGGTACCGATACAAGCCAGGTCACCATCACCCTGATAGGTGAATACCAAGCGATCGGGCCAGCAGCGCTTGATACCCGTAGCCAGCGCGGGCGCACGACCGTGGGCAGCCTCCTGCCAGTCGATATCTATATAATTGTACGCGAAGACAGCACAACCAACAGGCGATACACCTACGGCCTTGTCTTCCATACCCATCTCTTCGATGACTTCGGCAATGAGCTTATGCACCACACCGTGACTACAGCCTGGGCAGTAGTGCATATTGTTGTCGTTCATCAGCGTCGGCTTCTTGCAGACGATATTCTCTGGTTGAACTATTTGATTTCTATCCATAACTTACATTACCTTCTTAAGTGCATTAACGATTTCTTCAGGATCGGGAACGATACCACCCAGACGACCGAATTGCTCAACGGGAACAGCACCATTCACAGCCAGACGTACATCCTGCACCATCTGACCGGCATTGATCTCGGCAACAAGAATACCCTTCACCTTCTTTGAGAGCTCAGCAATCTGCTTCTCAGGGAATGGGAACAGGGTGATAGGACGGAACAGACCGACCTTGATACCCTGCTCGCGAGCAATCTCAACGCTCTTCTCAGCGATACGAGCAGCAGAACCAAATGCTACGATAGCATACTCTGCATCGTCCATCTGCTGCTCTTCATAGCGAACCTCGTTTTCCTGAATCTTACGATACTTCTCCTGCAAAGCCAAGTTGCGCTGCTCCATAATCTCAGGCTTTAATTCCAGCGAGGTTATCACCACGCGCTCACGGTTCTTAGGCTTACCAGTAGAAGCCCAAGGACACTGCTTGATGACCTCCTCGTCCGTACGACGGGGCTTGAAAGGCGGCAGCACCACTTTCTCCATCATCTGACCAATGACACCGTCACTCAGAATCATAGCAGGATTACGGTACTTAAATGCCAACTCAAAAGCGAGGTCAACGAAATCGGCCATCTCCTGTACTGAAGAAGGAGCCAGCACAATCACCTTATAGTCACCATTACCACCACCACGGGTAGCCTGGAAATAATCACCCTGCGAAGGCTGGATGGTACCAAGACCAGGACCGCCACGCTGCACATTGACAAACACACCAGGAACCTCAGCACCAGCCATATATGTGATACCTTCCTGCATCAGGGCGATACCAGGAGACGATGAAGAGGTCATAGCACGCTTACCAGCACCGGCAGCACCATAGACCATATAAATAGATGCCAACTCACTCTCAGCCTGAACCACCTGCATACCAGTAGTCTCCCAAGGCTTCAATTCTGCTAACGTCTCAATCACTTCACTCTGCGGAGTAATAGGATAGCCGAAATAGCCGTCGCATCCGCAACGAATAGCAGCGTGGGCAATAGCCTCGTTGCCTTTCATCAATACAACTTCTTTTTCTTCTGCCATAATTATTCCTCCACTTTTTTACGATACACGGTGATACAGCCATCAGGGCAGACAATGCCACACGAAGCACAGCCCACGCAGGCCTCTTCGTTGACAGCCTCCACATAGGGGTAGCCGTGCAGATTCACTTTGTTGGCCAGGGCGATAACTTTCTGAGGGCAGGCAATGATGCACAGTTGGCATCCTTTACACCTCTCAGTATTCACCTCAATAGCGCCTTTCATTTTTGCCATATTGTATTTGTTTAATGCATTAACTTTCGAATTCGGAGTGCAAAGATACGAATAAGTGTGGAAACCACCAAAATTATTTTATAATTAACCAATAGAAAATGCAATTATTTATGCAAAATCAATTATATCTGCACCATTCTTGCAAGTTTATTCATTATTATAACATATTACTTCACGATTTTACGTCCTTGAGCAATATAGATACCGTGAGGAAGTGAGGCCTGCGAACCATCATGACGATGTCCCTGCAGGTCATAAACGTATTTCATTGATTCTTTTTTGTTCTGCATCATATTGACAGCCGTTGCCTCATCTTCAGCTTCAATACCTATCTCAGCAGCTGACGTCCATGCGTTGCCGTTAATCTCGCTCTTGGCCACGAACTTCATATAGCGTGCAGTGGTAGCAGTATTCAACTTGGCAGTTTGAAGTGCTGTCGTATTCTGGAAAGAACCGCTGGCAACCTTCGTACCCCACGTTTGACCGTCAGTACTAAGATATACTTCATATTCTTTCACCATACCATTCTGATTGCCATCCTGACGTGAAAGATAAGTAATAGCAGTTACTTTATAGTTGGTAGCCATATCAATCACAATTGTGTGTGGATGACGAGGCTCATTAGTACCCCATGCAGTATGCCAGAAGGTACTGTTGTTACCATCAATAGCCAGTTTTGCCTCATTACCACCTTGATAGCTATCAACGCTCTTCACCTTCCACGCACTCTTGTCAATGAAGAGTGGGAAATCGTAACTCATCATCGGACTATTCATCAGACCGTCGGACGTGCTGTAGGCCGTAACAGTGCAGGCGCTATTGTGGGTGACGGCTGAAGTATATTTCTGATATTCACCACCATCAATGCTGTACCAAATAGTAGCATTCTGCGTCTGCGTCGTCATTTTCAGTTTACCATTATTCTGACGCTCTACACTGACGGGCTGACAAACAGGCATATTGATGCGAGCAGCATCGGCAGCCTTAACACCAGTTTTCAGCGGAATGATAAAGAAGCGGAAAGCAGTATTGGTGGCCTTTAACTCATATTTATCCATAACGTCAGGGCCACAGGAGTTGTTACCCAAACCACGAGTGGCAGCATCAAGATTGACAACGGTAGTGGCACAGCTCTTAAACTCACAGGTATGCTTTGCACGATGGTCCTTATCCGTATAGTTGTCCTCTGGACGGAAGTGTACGGCAGAGGCTGCCATCTGATCAGGAGCAGCAAACAGCAGACCCCTACCCTCGTTGTCGGTTACAGACAGCCAGCGCACTTCCTGTTTGGTACCATGCTCCTGAGGCAGAATATATTCTTCGTACTGATCAGTAACCGTACTGTTATAGATAGCAGGCAAACAAGCTTCCTTGCGGTCACGATAGCTATCCCACGGGCCGCGGCCGAACCAACTGAGTTGCTCCATCTCCTTGAGCAACTCTAACTTGAAGCCGAGCTTGGGCAGGATGGCGCCTGTATTCTTAGGACGGATGAACGAATTGGTCATGATGGTACCATCGGCACAGACAATGAAGTCGAGACTGACATCGAACGTATTCGAACCAGTGCCATAGGTGCTCTGCATGCTGACAGTAACAGTCTTGCCGTTGTCGTCCTTTGTCACCTTGGTACTAGTTCCTTTAGCTGTAGAGCTGAGCGTTGGCAGCCCCAGAGCATCCCAGCTGCTCTTCTTGCTACCATCATTGTCTGTCGGTAGACGGAAGGCATTGAGAAGAAGGGCCTTGCGAATCATCGACACACCATCGAGCGTATAACCAGACAGTGTTCCTTTGCTCTTGCTAAAGCTGGCAGTAAAGTTCGCACCACTCACCTTGACAGCAGAACTGGTCTCCTCGACTGTCAGTGCATCAGCAGTAGCAAACGTCAAGTCCTTCATGGGCTTCTGCGCAACCTTCACAGGCAGTTTTTCTTCAGCCACCACATAGCCGGCCTCAGCCCAAGCGGTATTCTCGCGCTGCTTGGCACAGAAATAAATGAATGCTTCCTTAGCGTTATCGAGGCTATTAACAGCACTCAAATCGATAGTAATATCCTGTGTTTTACCAGCAGCCACATCGTCGCTGATAGTACCATTACCAAGGACATTACCCTCCTCGTCCATCAGGGTGTAACTGACGTCGTAGGTGTTGCTGGACAGAAAAGCCAGCTTGTTCTTCATGCGGAATACATTGGTCTTGCCGCTGACAGCTGCCCACTCCAGAGGCTGGTAAATCTTCTTAGTGTTATAAGTCTTGGCGGTATAACTCCAGTCTGGGTGCACCAGACCATTGATGCAGAAGTTGCCATCGTTGGGGTTGTCGCCGAAGTCACCACCATAAGCCCAGTAATCTTGACCATCAGAGCTCTTTGTCAGCAGGCCCTGGTCTTTGAAGTCCCAGATGAACTCACCCGTCAGACAAGGATACTGCTCGTAGAGGTCGAACATCTCACGGACATTACCCATAGAGTTACCCATAGAGTGCGAGTTCTCACACTGGATGTGAGGACGGTTCTTTTGGTTCATACCCTTATTCTTTATGCCGCTATAATCCCAATACATGGACGAGGACACATCGGCATAGTCGCTACCACCTTCATAGTGAGTCAGACGGGTCTTGTCGAGTTCCTTAATAGCTGCCTGCACAGCAGCGAAATTATTGCCGTTACCACTTTCATTACCGAAAGACCACATAAAGATGCAGACGTGATTGCGCATCCAGCGAACGTGGTTCTGCGAGCGCTCTACCATCGCATTCTTAAACTGCGACACATGCGAGAGATTCCTGTTGCCGTGACACTCGACATTTGCCTCAGCCAGCACGTACATTCCGTATTTGTCGCAGAGGTCATAGAACACAGGATCATTGGGATAATGAGAGGTGCGGATGGCATTAATATTCAGGCGCTTCATGCAGAGAATATCCTGTTCAATTTCTTCTGGGGTGATAGCACGGCCGTTAATAGCCGAAAAATCGTGACGATTGACGCCGTGGAACACCATTCGCTGACCATTGATAAGCAAAGCACCATCATTGCGAACGCTTACCTCACGGAAGCCGACCTTCGAGCCACGACGATCAATAACCTTACCCTCTGCATCTTTCAGTGTCAGCACAAGGTCATAGAGGTTAGGTGTCTCTGCACTCCACTTGTCGGGAGCAGTGACATCCATATCCAGGCTCAGCTCAGCAGCCACAGAGGCAGAAGCTGTCGCAATGGGTGAACCATTGCGCACAATGGAAGCCTCCACGGTGCCTCCGCTGAGAGCATCTGCACCCTCAAGGGTTACCTTCACGTTTGCTTTGGCATTGGTATAGGTGGCATCGAGGTCGGTGGTAAAGAAGTAGTCGCGTATCTGACTCTTCGGTGCCGACCAAAGAAAACTACTGCGGTGAATACCCGTCAGACGCCAATAGTCCTGACACTCTAAGAAAGAACCACTGGTGAAACGATATACCTGCAAAGCGATGGTATTATCACCCTCAACGAGGTAATCTGTAATCTTAAACTCTGATGGCAGATACGAGTCCTCCGAGTAGCCAACACACTGGCCATTAATCCACAGGTAGTAGCCGTGCCCCACACTATTGAAGCGAACATAGACATCACGTCCTTTCCATGTATCGGGTATAGTAAAGTGGCGACGATAGGTTCCCACAGGATTCTTTTTGCTACCAGTATAGGTGAACCAACTGGGACGGTCGGCCATGACAGAATACGTCGACTCATTATATGAGAATGGATAGCTGGTGTTGCAATAGAGTGGCTTGTCCCACGACTTGTTGTGGTTTAGTCCCCACACCTGCCAGCTACTGGGCACATCAATGTTAGTCCATGAGGCATCGTCGAAGTCCTTGGCACACCATTCGGTTTTGGCACTGGTGGGCACACCTACCCACTGGAACCTCCACACACCATCCAGTGACTGATACCAAGGTGATTGGCTCATGTCGGCAGTTGTGCCAAGGGCATCGGGAATAGCCAACATATGCGCAGTTTCGCGATTAACACTCGTAACAAGGGGATTGTCCCATTCTGAGCCCGTAATCATTGTCTGGGCGGACAGTTGCCCGATTGTCATTAGGGCAATGATGTTGATAATAAGTCGTTTCATATTTAGGGTTAGGTTTTGTTCATAGTGTTTTAGGGGTTATACATGTCTTTGCAGTAGAAGGCCATGATATCATCCAACATGCGCTTGGCCTCGACAGCAGGGCTATCGGGGTCAAGCGCAATGGCTTGGATGTAACAATTGATGGCTTCGTGCCACAAGCCCTGCTTGCGGACCTCGTTGCCTTTCTGGTAATACTCTTCCGCTGTCATTTATAATATTCTTTCTTACCTGCGGCAAGGGTATTCTTCATCAACGAGCAGATGGTCATCGGACCAACGCCACCAGGAACGGGTGTAATAAACGAGCACTTAGGAGCCACCTCGTCAAACTTGACGTCGCCATTCAGACGGAAACCGCTCTTGCGGGTAGCGTCAGGAACACGCGTTGTACCTACATCAACAATAACAGCACCATCCTTGACCATGTCAGCTGTTACAAAGTCAGGCTGTCCGATGGCAGCGATAATAATGTCTGCCTCCTGACACTCTTTTTTTAACGTCTTGGAGCGTGAGTGACAGACAGTAACTGTTGCGTCGCCATACTGTTTCTGCATCATCAGTTGAGCCATAGGCTTACCCACAATGTTTGAACGTCCAAGAATGACACACTTTTTACCACTGGTCTCAATGCCATAACGTTTCAAGAGGGTGATAATTCCCAATGGTGTAGCTGAGATGAAACATGGCAGTCCAATAGCCATGCGTCCTACGTTGATGGGATGAAAGCCATCAACATCTTTGCGGTAGTCGATAGCCTCGATGATTTTCTGTTCATCGATATGCTTGGGAAGAGGCAACTGAACGATGAAGCCATCGACATCGTCGTCTTTGTTCAGCTTATCAACACATGCCAGAAGCTCTTCCTCTGTGATGTCGTCTTCATAGCGAATAAGCGTAGACTTAAAGCCACAAGCCTCGCACGCCAACACCTTGTTCTTTACATACGTCTCTGAGCCACCATCGTGACCCACGAGCACAGCTGCCAAGTGGGGCTGTTTGCCTCCACGCGCTACAATCTCTTTTACCTCTTCGGCTATTTCAGCCTTGATGGCTGTTGCCGTTGCTTTACCGTCTATCAGTTGCATATCTTAAAATTTTGGCATTCCACCTCGCATTTTCATGGCTGCAGCCATCTGCGCCATCTTCGACGAACCAACACCAGTCATCATGCGCATCACTTTGCGCGTCTGATCGAACTGCTTCAGCAGGCGGTTCACCTCCTCAAGCTTCGTACCCGAGCCCTTGGCAATGCGCAGTTTACGACTCTGGTTAATGATATCAGGGTTCTGACGTTCCTTGGGAGTCATTGACAGGATGATGGCCTCAATACCCTTGAAGGCGTTATCATCGATATCGACATCCTTCAATGCTTTACCCACACCAGGAATCATACCTGCCAGATCCTTGATGTTACCCATTTTCTTAATCTGCTGAATTTGACCGTAGAAATCGTCAAAGTCAAACTTATTTTTACGAATCTTTTTCTCTAAGCGCTTAGCCTCTTCCTCGTCGAACTGCTCCTGAGCACGTTCTACGAGTGAGACAATGTCACCCATGCCCAAGATGCGGTCGGCCATACGCTCAGGATGGAACACGTCAAGTGCTTCCATCTTCTCGCCAGTACCTACAAACTTGATAGGCTTGGTGACAACGGTGCGGATACTGAGTGCAGCACCACCACGGGTGTCGCCATCGAGCTTAGTAAGTACCACTCCATCGAAGTCCAAACGGTCGTTGAACTCCTTGGCTGTATTCACAGCGTCCTGACCTGTCATGGAGTCAACAACAAACAGTGTCTCGTCAGGATTGACAGCTGCTTTCAACGTAGCTATCTCGTTCATCATCTCCTCATCGACAGCCAGACGACCAGCGGTATCGATGATGACGACATTATAGTTCTTTTGCTTGGCCTCGCGGATAGCGTTCTGGGCAATCTCTACAACGTTCTTGTTGTCAGGCTCAGAGTAGACGGGCACGCCGACACTCTCACCCACCACGTGCAACTGCTGGATAGCAGCAGGACGATAGACGTCGCAGGCTACGAGCAGCGGACTCTTGTGCTGCTTGGTTTTCAGCATGTTAGCCAGTTTACCAGAGAACGTGGTCTTACCAGAACCCTGCAAACCAGACATCAGTACGATGGATGGGCGACCTTCCAGCTTCAATTCTACAGCCTTGCCACCCATCAGCTCTGCCAGCTCGTCGTGGACAATCTTGACCATCAACTGACTGGGCTTGATGGCAGTGAGCACATTCATGCCCAGTGCCTTCTGCTTGACGGTATCGGTAAACTGCTTGGCGACTTTGTAATTCACATCGGCATCCAATAAAGCCTTGCGAACGTCCTTCAGGGTCTCCGCAACATTAATCTCGGTGATTTTTCCTTCACCTTTCAGTATCTTGAACGACCGTTCAAGTCTCTCACTTAAATTCTCAAACATATTTTTTAATTGCAATTAACGGGGTGCAAAGGTACGAATAAGTGAGCAAAAAACCAAATTAATTTGAGTTTTTTCGAGCGAGAGTACCTTCGACGGAGTCAAAGTTAATACAAAAAAACGAGACTCACAAATTATGAGTCTCGTTTTTTGTCTACGTATGTCTAGAATGTGTATCCTAACGTCAAGAGCACCTGATGGCGCTTGTTGGTGACTGAAATCTGCGGAGCGATACAGTCGTCCGAAGCGTTGTCGGGATCATAATAACTCATAAAGGGCGAGAACGTTCCCTTCGTAGCACTGTACTGATAGGCCAGCGAGGCATTAAACTTGTCGAATGTGTAGCCGAAACCGCAAGTGAAGCGATTGGTTGCATCCCAATTGGTATAGTCAGTGGCGGAACTGATATATGAGGCATCAGAATTCAGTGTACCGTCCTTGAAACCTTCCTTTTGGTACATCGGACTAACGTAGTTATAGCCAATGCGAAGGGCCAGATCGCGGGTAGGCTTTATCTCCGCACCGAGTTTCAGCGTATGTACGCCCTTCAACGTCTTGGCGGTATGATCATTCATCACGCGGTCACTCTCCGACCTTGAACTATAGGTATCGGTCCAGTCGTCATAGTACTCGTCGGTAATGTAGCGGGTATCCATGCTGCCGTAGTCAGCATATTCGTAGCTGGCACCCAACGCAATCTGCGAGCCAATGGTATGCCCCAGACTAACACCAAACTTCCACGGTGTATACAAACGGAACTTATAATTGGTGCGTTCGCGAGCATCGTTAATACTGCCCGTATCAAACCGCAGATTGCCGTCGGAGATATATGAATAGTTAGCGGTCTTCAGCTCATAGAATGTCGGTGAAGCAATGGACAGACCGATACGGAATGGAGAACTCTCGATAGGGCGAAGAATAACACCTGCCTTGATATCGAAACCTGTACCGGTAATCTCACGACGGTCAGCAACGGTACACTGGAACAGTTGCATCTGTTCCACATACTCACTATAGTGCTTGTAGTGAACATCGTGAACACCTACGGTAACACCCAGGTAAATGCGGTTGTTGATATTACCACTGACATTGAAGTCGTACTCACCGATATAACCCTCGTGGGCACGATCGAAGCGGAAACTATTGGCATTGTCATAGCCCCACGTCTTATCAACATTGTCCCAGTTCAGGTGCGGACCAAACAGGTCATCTAACTGGCTACAGGTAATATAGGGAGCCTTGAAGTTCGGCACATCGATAATCGTGCCGTCGTCCAATTTCTCTTGCTTCGCCTCATAGACAAGATCGCAATTACCCTTAGCATACGTCAGCTTGTTGAGCGATGCATTTCCCAACTGACTGGCGGCAGAGAGAATCATATCGAAGTTACGACTCTTATGAAAGTTGACACCCACATTGATGAACGATGTCTTGCCATTACGATAAGAATAGACGAAACCCAGTTGGTCGAACGACGCATTAGTCGTAGAACCACCTACAGCATTTGTGGCATCTCCTTGAGAGACGAGTCCCATTGACAGGCTGATATTTGAGTGGCGGAACATACCGATACCGGCAGGATTGGTGCCCATGGTCGAGATATCGGCACCAAGTGCCTCCATTGCACCACCCATAGCCACATAGCGAGCCGTACCGTTTAGGTCTTCCTGAGCAATTTTCGCATTCTCGTAGGTTTCCTGTGCTGCTGCGGGCATCGTAGCCACGACAATAGCAGCTATTGCAAATAACTTTTTCATAGCTTATACATTATTAATAATATAAGGGTTGAGGTTGGGGATTACAAATCTCTTATCGGCCAAAGCGTCCACCGCCACCACCAGAACGTCCACCGCCGCCACCGAACGAACCGCCACGGCTACCGCCTCCACTGCTACTGCTGGAGCGTGAACTGCCAAAGGAGCCACTGCTATTACTACTGCTAGAACGATTGCCGGAACCGAAACCGGTACTATTGCGTAAACCGCTGAAACGTCCGTTGTCAGTCGTAGTACGGTTAATCGTTGAGCGTGATGAATTACCAAAGGTGCCATTATTGGAACGATTACCAAAGGAACCGGTACTGCGATTACGTCCGAAACCGTTGCCAAAAGCTGACGTTCCTGTCACATGGCGATTAGCATGGAAACGCTGGTGAGAAGACGGGCGATAGCTGCGACCACCATAATAATGATAATAAGGTCTGTACCAACCATAGCGCCACGGTGAATACCAGCTATAGTAACCACCATAATACCAAGGATCATACCAAGAGATGTACCAGGGATCATACCAAGAAATGTACCAAGGATCGTACCATGTACTGTACCAGCCATAACGACCATAGTACCACGGTGACATCCAACGTCCGTCGCGATATCCCTCCCAGTAGGCCTGACTGGGGGTGTAGTCGTCGAAACGTGACAGCTGACGCGTGTATTGGTAGTCTTCGGTCTCTACTTCCTGTCCCGTTGAGTCAATAGGCGTAATGCTGGAAGACTGACGACCATTATAGTCGTCAATGCTACGGTTAGAGCCAGAATAATAGGTCTTCTTGGGCATACCGTAGTTTTCTGCTTCCTTGGCAACGTTCTCTTTCGTGGGAACGAAGTACATATCATCGTCCTGTGCCATCAGCTGGAGTGGCAAGGAACAGATTGTTGTTAAAAGAATCCACTTTTTCATAGCTTTTCGTCTTTTTATACTTGTTCACGTTGCAAAAATACAACATATTTTCATGCAAAATTAGGGAAAAACCCTAATACAGCGTAGGTTTTTCCCTATTTTTTGTAATTTTGTGGGCAAATTTAACATCTTATGAAGTACTACGAAGTTGATTTCACCATTATGCCCTGTTCTCAGGACGCACAGGATATCCTCTCAGCACTGGCTGGCGAGGCAGGTTTCGAAACGTTTGAAGAGACAGCAACAGGTCTGAAGGGCTACGTGCAACAGACACTGTTTGACGAAGAGGTCCTCAAACTTGTCCTTGAAGGTTTCCCCTTCGAGAATGTTTCCCTCTCCTACTCCATTCAGGAAGTCGAAGACAAGGACTGGAACGAGCAATGGGAACAGGAAGGCTTTGAACCGATCAGCCTTCCCCTGCCCCCTTCCAAAAGGGAGGGGAACCTGATTATCCATGATGGTCGCCACCTGCCTACGGCCGTCGACGCCCAGCCTTCAGACATCTGCCATCAGTCATCAGACATCATGATTGAAATCGACGCCCATCTGGCCTTCGGCACAGGCACTCATGAAACGACCCGCATGATTTGCAGCACATTATTAGAAATGGAATTAGCAGGCACGCGCGTACTCGACTGCGGCTGTGGTACGGGTATTTTAGGCATCTGTGCCCTGAAGGTAGGTGCAGCGAGTGTGGTATGCTATGACATTGACGAGTGGAGTGCCGACAACACACGCCACAACGCTGTCATCAATCGTGTGGACGACCGCCTGACAGCGCTCTGCGGCGACGCCAGTGTGCTCAGCAGCTTTTCCGCCGAGTTCAATGTCGTCCTCGCCAATATCAACCGCAACATTCTGCTCAACGACATGGCGAACTTCCGCCGCGTCATGGCACCCAAGGCACAACTCATCCTCAGCGGATTCTATAAAAATGATTGTGCCCTGCTCGAAAGCAAGGCACAATCACTTGGTTTATCCTTAAAGGCTACCCGCACCGATGGCGACTGGGCGTGCCTTCTGTTCTCACTTGATTAGAAGAAGAGGTAGCGGTTGTCCACCACATCAGCCTTCAGATACATCTCGTTCATGAAGCGGCCGGCAGCCTGCTGAGCCTGCTGCTGCAGTTGCTTCATCTGCTGCTTCTCGTCCAGCTTGGCACCCTCGCGCTGCTTCTTGGCAAGTACCTGGAAGAGATATGCGCCACCATTACCCTTGACAACTGCGGGGCTGAACTGTCCCTGCTTAACAGCAGCAACAGCACCACTCAGAGCGGGCTCGCTGGCACCAGCAGCCTGTACGAAGACAGGAGCAGAGAAGGTAATCTGACGAACGCTGTCAACAACAGCACCCTTCTGCTTAGCAGCAGCGATGTCCTTCACACCAGCCAGCTGAGCGGCTGCCTTCTCGAACTTCTTGTCGCGAGTAACCTCCATCTTCAGCTGTTCCTTGACACTCTCCATTGAACGATAGCCTACGGGGTGTACACCAGTAAGAGCAATTACCAACAGATGGTCGTTGTTGCCACACTCATAGAGAGGAGAAACCTCACCAGCCTTGGCATCAAAAATCCACTTCATAGCCTCACGAGTAGCACGCAGACCAGCTACATTGTGCTCAGAGCTATACAAGTCGTTACGCTCCTGAACGCGGAAGCCGAATTTCTGGGCGTTCTTCTCCAGACCTTCCAGCGTCTTGTTCTCGCTGACATACTGGCTGAAGTTGTTATATGCTGTAGAATAGGTAGACTTAGAGAAATCGATGGTGTGCTTAACAACAGCCACGTCAAACTTGCTGACCATTGCCTTACGATTAATCACCTGCAGAACGATGTTACCCTGTGAGAACTGGAGGTTCTTCAGCTCACCAGCACCCAGTGTATTCAGAGACTGGATGTACTCCTTAGTGTCTGCATCGAGTGTCTGTGCGCGCTCATACATAGCAGAAGTCATCCACTGCTTCTCACCAGTCTGATTATACTTCTTTGCAAGTACTTCGAAGTCTGCACCACCCTTCAGAGCGGTATAGATGCTGTCAGCCAACTTGTGAGCCTCCTCAGCAGTAGCGCCACCAACCTGAATCTGACGATACTCGACAGAGTCGGGCTGCTGCACCTTGTTGATAAGCTTCACAACATTGAAAGTATTGTCATATGCAGTCTCGAAGGGAGCAGATACCTGGCCCACCTGCATAGAGTCAATCTTTGCTGCGATATCGTTGGGGAATGCGCTACGAGTAGCAGCGATACCTGTATAGGCAATCTGCGACTGAGCCTTGCGAACAACCTCAGCGGGAGTCATACCGCTCTCCAGCTGCTGCTGAGCCTCCTTCATAGTCTTCATCAGGGCATCGCGGTCAGCCTTAGAAGCTACCACCTGGAAATCAACATACTTAATGTCGCGGCTCTCAACATACTGCTTGAACTGCTCCTTCTTCTCGTCGTACTTAGCCTTCAAGTCTGCATCGCTTACCTCTACATCAGCATCTTTGATAGCGGTGTAGGGAACGGTAGCCAACAGAATGTCACTCTCCTCGTTCTGAGCGGCGAAAGCCATCTTAGCAGAGATGGGGTTCGACAGCAGAGACTGAGCGAGCAGGCTCTGATACTTCTGAGCGAGCAGCTGCTGACGGAGCGTCTTCTCAACGAACTTCCAATAGTTGTAGATACGGGTGTACTGTTCCATCATCTGGGCATTACCACCCTGTTCCTGTTGCTTCTTATAATCAGCCAAGAACTTTGTGAGCTGGCTAACATCGAAACGACCAGTCTGCTGATTGACAAACGGTGTCTGCATCAGCATACCGTTGGTACCAGCCTTCAGTACATTCTGCAACTCCTCATCAGTAACAGTCAGACCAACCTTCTTGGCTTCAGTCTCCAGGATGGTGCTGTTGACAAACTGCTGCCAAACCTGATCCTTCACCTGATTGAGTTCTTCCTCAGAGAGGTTGTCGCGGTTCTGAGTCATCTTAATGACCTCCTGATACTCATCGACAAGACTCTGGAAGTCCTGAACTGAGATTTTCTTACCTAACACTTCGCCGACCTGCTGACGACGCTCGTTGCCAGTAGCCTCGCATGAGCGGAACATCTCTTCGGCAATGAATGCAAAAAGGGCCAGACCAATCACCGTAGCAAGTACTGGTCCCCAGCTTCTAATTTTTCCAATTGCTGCCATTTGATTTTATAGTTTTTATTATTTTATTTTTGTTCTTTTATCTTGAATTTCAGATTCAGCCTGCAAAATTACAAAATTTCATTGAAACAGCGGCATCTTTTATCAAAAAATTACCTTATTCTATGACTTTTAGTCGTACTAATTCAATTTTTGTCATCGTATTCTTAACGATTTTGAACTCAAAGTGCCCAATTTTCACTACTTCATTGAGTTTAGGGAACGACTGATATTCGTGCAGGATGAGACCGCCAACGGTCATATAGTCGTCACTCTCCGGCAGGTTAAGGTCGAAGAGTTCGTTAACCTTCTCTATTTCCAAACGTGCCGACAACATATAGTCACCATCACTGAGTTGTTTGGCCACATACTTCGTGTTGTCGTGTTCGTCCTCAATATCGCCAAAAATTTCCTCCACGATATCCTCCAGCGAGACGATACCGCTGGTACCACCAAACTCATCAACGACAACGCCCAACGATTTCTTCTGCTGCAGGAAAATCTGCATCAGCTTGCGAGCAGCCATCGTCTCCGGTACATAGGGCATCTGCTGAATGTGCTTAGAAATATCGCTGACGTGCTTGAACATCTCCGAAGAGTGGATATAGCCGATAATATGGTCGATATCCTCACGATAGACAATAATCTTTGAGTGACCACTCTCAATGAACTTGCTCTTCAGCTCCTCAATTGTACAGTCATCAATATCTATCGCGTCAATCTCCGTACGAGGCACCATACAGTCGCGCACCTTCGTATCTGCAAAATCGAGAGCATTATGGAAGATTTTCACCTCCTCTTCTATCTCGTCTTCATCCTTGGCATTGTCAATACTCGATTGTACAAGATAGTCCAAGTCAACCTTCGTAAACTCCTTGTCATCAATCTCTTTGGGAATCTTCACGCCAAAGATGCGCAATAGTCCTCGCGATAACAGCGTAGCAAAGCGCGATATAGGATATAGTACCAGATAGCACAGATATGCTGGCAAGGCAAAGACTGTCAGCATGGTATTGGGATTTGATTTGAATATCGTTTTCGGCAGGAATTCACCTGTAAAGAGCACTACTACGGTCGATAACAGCGTATCGGCTGTCACACGCATACCGTCGCTTAGCGCATAGAACAGCGTCTGGTCAAAAATACGGGCAAAGAGAATACCATAGACTACCAGCGCAATATTGTTGCCCACCAACATAGTAGAAACAAAGTTATTGGGATGCCGATAGAAGACATCGATGGCACGTTGCGCCAGCCCGTTCTTCTCGCGGTCCATCTCAGCACGCAGGCGATTGCTGGAAACAAAAGCAATCTCCATACCCGAGAAGAAGGCCGAAAAGGCCATCGTCACGATAAGTCCTATAATAAGATTCGTCATGGTCATGGCTGATACGCTGACTTTTGAGTGGCTTTATGACGTGTGGCAGCCTGACGCGCGGGAATCTGTTGCGTGGTGTCGGGCTGTTGACTGTTGGCTGCTGACTGTTGGCCACTTGCCATTGGCTGCTGGCTGTTCTGGCTGTCGCCTTCCATATCCTCCGACTGGAACGAACCTTCTGAGTTGCTGACCTCATAATGCGTCATGTACTCATCGCTACGGAAATAGGTACCTTCAAGCATACGTTCAGGTGTCACTACACGTGAGAACTTATATGAATAGAACTCATGTTTGATACCGTCCCACCACAGTTCCTCACTATTGAAGATAAGTCCATTAGCATTACGGATAGACACACGTCCACGCAACTCCCACAGCTTCTTCTGGTCGTAATACCAGGCAGAATCAGCACTGATATAGCCGGCAATATGGAAGTTTTCGTCAAACTGTTCCATGAAGATACCCTTCTCGAAGGTCCAGCGCGACGGATCCTTGACGGTGTTAACATCCCAGCGTTCTGTAACAATACGATACTTGATAACACCAGAGTCAGAGATAAGCGTATTGACGCCATAACTCACCATCATCGATGCTGAGTCACGGTCACGAACGGCAGGTGCCGTGTGCGACTTCTGTTCCGTACACGACAGTACCATGAGCAAAGCGCTCACGCCAAAGAGGTAAAGTATGTTTAGTCTACCTTCCATTTTGCAAACCAGCGCTCATTGAACGTCAGTCCGATATTAACACGGAACATGTTCTCCTTAATCAGGTCACAGCCCATGCTGCGTACCCACTGTGCACTGATATTCAGTGTAGAGCGGTTGTTCCAACTGTTAAAGATGGGTATACCGAAACCGGCACTTACAGCCAATTCACCAGGGCCGTCTTGCGTACCTATTTTATAATATGGGGTAGCATAAGACACACCAAAACGATAGTGCATTAACTGGTAGAACTTACGACCCAACGGTTTTGGTAACCAGTCAACACCTGCAGCTACCTTGTGACGGTCCTTATAGTAACCGCTCTGCATTGAATAGGTTCCGTTGGTATTGTTGAACAACGGATAGTCCAGCGAGCTCCATTTCTGGAAGGTATAATCGACAGCAGCTGTCAGACTGCTCTTATGCAATACCGAAGCGCCCACACCAAAAGAATAAGGGATACCAAAGGCATTTTCTGCGGACAGCGTAGTACTGCTCACTGCCGCATTCGAGGAATTACTGTTCACAATCAGCAAATCAGCATCAGCACCGAGTTTATGACCCAATCCAAACGTAGCACCGACTGTCAGCATATCATAACTGCTTACGAACTGTTGCCATTGTACACCGAAGTCAATTTTATAATTATTGATTAATGCCGTATATGAACGTGTCTCGGTATTGGCATCTGTCTCATTGGTCGTCATTGCGATGGTCTTGGTATATTTTCCCCAGAAGTAAGAGACGTTAGCACCTACCGACAGATTCTTTGTCACCTGCCAACCAGCACCAAGGAACACCTGTGAGAAACCACCGCTACCATCATAAACCTGTGTAGATTTCGTGGTAGAGCCTTCTGAACCAATCGTATTTGTATGTATATAGGAGTAGCCGATATTTGAATAGGGTACTACGCCCACAGCCAAACCTACGTGACGCAACAGTCGGAAACCAGCTACAGCATAGTCAAAGCCACCAGTCTTGGCATTCAGACTCTTTCCACCCTCCTTATAGTTGGTCATCTCTCCCGTAACACCGGCATCAAAGATCATACTCAGAGAGTCGATAGCGGAATAAGAGGCAGGGTTCTGTATGTTGACATATTTACCGCTTCTCATACCATAAGCCACACCACCCATACCGCGGTTAAAACCTACCGACTGATCTGAGAGTACACCTAAGCCATACTGACTATATGGTGACAGCGATACGCTTACCTGTGCCATTGACGGCAACAAGGCCATACCTGCCAGCAGACTTACTATTATGCGTTTCTTCATCTTTTATTCTTTTGTGAATTCAATTTCGGAGTGCAAAGGTACAATAAAGCATGAACAATACAAAATAAATATACGAATTTTAATTTTTTATTAAAAAAAATCATACTAAACGCACGATAAGTGGAAAATAAAGGTTAATTTTGCATCGTGAAATATTTGAAAACGATAACGAGTGTCCTCAGAGGGGGACTTTTATTGCTGGCTATGACCTGTCAGAATACGGCGTTGGCACAGAATTACGACCTGCCACCGATGGATTCTGTAGAGATTAGTCTGCTTACTTGTCAGCCCCATGACGAGGTGTATAGCCTTTACGGACATACGGCCATCCGTTACCACGAATTCACGAAGGGTGGCATTGATGCAGCCTTCAACTACGGCGTCTTCAACTACGATGCGCCCTTCTTCGTCGTCCGCTTTGTTTTCGGCCTCACCGATTACGAGCTGGGCGCCTACCCCACCCAACTGTTCCAGAAAGAATACCGTCATTTTGGCAGTATGGTGACCGAGCAGGTGCTCAACCTTACCAACGACGAGAAGCTAGCACTACGCATGGCGTTGGTTGAAAACCTCAGACCAACCAACAAAGTCTATCGCTACAATTACTTCTATAACAACTGCACTACGAAAGCGCGCGACATCATCGAGCAGCATATCAGAGGCAAGGTGCAATATACAGGACGCGAGGATTATACGCCAACATACAGGGAGATGGTTCACCACATGACGCGCAACCATCCCTGGTCTCGTTTTGGCAACGATCTGCTATTAGGCATCCAGGCTGACAATAAGACAACCATGCGCCAGCAGGAGTTTCTGCCCGACAACCTGCTATACGACTTCGACCACGCACAAATCTATGAAAACGGCGAATATCGTCCGCTGGTTAAGGAGCGTCGCATCGCCGTACCAGCAGGCGTGCAGATGATACACAATGGTTTTCCGCTGACACCTCTCCAGATTGGCGAAATCCTGTTAGCAATAGGCTTTGTGCTCTTCCTTTTACAATGGCGATTACACCGAGTCTTCATCCTCTGGGAATCCCTATTAATGCTGCTTTCCGGTATCATCGGCATCGTGCTGTTCCTGATGCTGTTCTCGCAACATCCTACGGTACGCATCAACTTGCAGCTGCTCTTCTTCAATCCGCTGCATCTGGTCTATCTGTGGCCCGTCATCAAGGGCAGAACGACCCGCTACTGGCTGATATGTGTCATCATGTGTATCCTGTTCCTCATCGGCAGTCTCTTCCAATCGTACGCCGAGGGCATCTACATGTTGGCATTATGTTTGCTGCTACAGTCAATACTACATATTTTCATGTTTAAGAGAAATGAGCAATAAATACATATATATCACCCTGCTCTCGGCGCTGGTTCTCAGCAATGAAGTAGGTGCGCAAACAGTTCAGCAGGCACCCAAACTGGTGGTGTCCATCACCGTTGACGAGTTGCGCACCGACCATCTGGAGACCTTTGCCCCACTCTATTCTGCGGGTGGATTGCGTAAATTACTGACAGAAGGAGCATTCTATGCCAATGCGTCATATAGCTTTACGCCTGTTGACCGCGCTTCGGCTGCTGCCTCATTATCTACGGGTACCACGCCCTATTATCATGGTATTACTGGCGAGGAATGGCTCGACCGCAGTACGCTGCGCCCTATTCGTGCCGTCCACGACCTGAAACAGGGCTATTCTCCCCGACAGTTGGGCACCTCGACACTAGGCGATGAATTGAAGATAGCCTCCAACGGCATCTCCAAGGTCTTTGCCTTTGCCGCCACACCAGAAAATGCCATTCTGTCAGCCGGTCATGCAGCCGACGGTGCCGCATGGATGCAGTCAAACCAATGGATTATCACCAACTACTACGAGCCTCTGAACCAATGGCTGCGCGGTTATACACGTCTTTACAAGCCTAATGCTGATAAAAACGCCAGCGTCACGGAGATTGCCATGGAGTGCCTGTCAAAAGGTGGTCTGGCACTCGACGACAAGACCGACCTGCTCAGCATCGGTTACTCGGTGACTCCACAGATGGAGAGCTATGTAGCCCTCGACCGCACCATCGCCCAGTTGGTGGATAGCGTCAGCAAGCGCGTACCTCTGGACCGCGTGCTCTTTGTGCTGACCAGTACCGGTTCCGCTCGCGTGGAGAATGAGCAGAACAACAACGAGAAATACCGCATTCCTACGGGAAAATTTGATATTCAGCGCACCGCCAACCTGCTGAACATGTATCTGGGAGCCACCTTCGGCACAGCCCAGTATGTGGAGGCCATCTACCGCAACCAACTGTTTCTAGACCACAAGTTGCTGGAGCGCAAAAACATCAATATGGGCGACGTACTGTTGCGTGCCCAGCAGTTCATCATGCAACTGTCTGGCGTGCGCCACGTCTATACCGCCAACCAATTGACCACCAGCGAAAGTTACCAATTAGAGAAGATTCGTAGTGGCTTCAACGTAGAGAAATGCGGCGATTTGCTGATAGATATCGCACCCGGTTGGGAACTTGTCAACGAGCACAACCACACATCGACGACATCGCGCGTCAGCAACATCCCCTTCCCCATCATTTTCTTTGGCGCCGGTGTCAAGGCACAGCGCATACAGACACCCGTTACGGCCGATGCCATTGCACCGACCATAGCGCGCATCATCCGTATCAGGGCCCCGAATGCCTGCGCTACGGAACCGCTTTTTTAAAGAGAAAAAGGTAAAAAAGTAAAAAGGGAATGCAGAAGTACGAATATTTTTCGTACCTTTGCACGCGTTTAATAAATCGTAAATTGTCAAATAGTAAAATACTCAAATAACAATATGAATTTCAACAAGATTTTACGTTCGCTGTTCGGCGACAAGTCCTCACGCGACATGAAACTCATCCAGCCCCTGGTAGAGAAGGTCAAGGCCGTATATCCCGAGGTACAGAAGCTCGACAACGACGCACTTCGTCAGCGCACGAAGGACATACAGCGCTTTGTGCAGGACTCTGCACAGCAGCAGAAAGCAGACATCGACAAACTGAAGGCCACCATCGAGGAGACGCCCATTGACGAGCGTGCCGATATCTTCGCTCAGATTGACAAGCTGGAGAAGGAAGTGCTCGACATCTACGAGCAGTCACTCAACGAGGTGATGCCCGAAGTGTTTGCCATCGTCAAAGAGACCGCCCGCCGCTTTGCTGAGAACGAGGAGACGGTGGTTACCGCTACCGACTTCGACCGCGAGTTGGCTGCTGACCCCCGCAAGGACTTCATCACCATCGACGGCGACAAGGCCATCTACCACAACCACTGGACAGCTGGTGGTAACGACCTGAAATGGGAAATGGTCCACTACGACGTACAGCTCTTCGGTGGTATCGTCCTGCACCAGGGTAAGATTGCCGAGATGGCGACTGGTGAAGGTAAGACCCTCGTGGCTACCCTCCCCGTGTTCCTGAATGCCCTGACTGGCAACGGCGTTCATGTCGTTACCGTCAACGACTATCTGGCTAAGCGTGACTCCGAGTGGATGGGTCCGCTCTATATGTTCCACGGTCTCTCTGTGGATTGCATCGACAAGCACCAGCCTAACTCTCCTGAGCGTCGCAAGGCCTATCAGGCAGATATCACCTTCGGTACGAACAACGAGTTCGGTTTCGACTACCTGCGCGACAATATGGCCATTTCGCCCTCTGACCTCGTGCAGCGTGCCCACAACTACGCCATCGTCGACGAGGTGGACTCCGTGCTGATTGACGATGCCCGTACACCGCTTATCATCTCTGGTCCTGTGCCCAAGGGCGACGACCAGATGTTCGAAGAATACCAGCCCCTGGTCGAGAAACTCGTTGGCGTACAGAAGCAGTTGGCTACGCAGTATCTCGCTGATGCCAAGCAGAAGATTGCCGAAGGACAGGAGAAGAACGACAAGAAGTTGCTCGACGAAGGTTTCCTGGCACTCTATCGTTCTCACAAGTCCATGCCTAAGAACAAGCCGCTCATCAAGTTCCTCTCAGAGGACGGTATCAAGAGTGGTATGCTGAAGACTGAGGAGACCTACATGGAGAACAACAACCGCCGCATGCCGGAGGTCGTCGAGCCCCTCTATTTCGTGGTCGACGAGAAGCTGAACTCCTGCGATCTGACCGACAAGGGTACCGCATGGCTCGCTGCTCAGGTCAATGACAAGGACCTCTTCGTGCTGCCCGATATCACCTCACAACTCTCTGCCTTGGAGGGCGACTCCTCACTCTCTGACGAGGAGCGCATCAACAAGAAAGACGAGATGCTGCAGCACTATGCCGTACAGTCAGAGCGCGTCCACACCTTGCAGCAGCTGCTCAAGGCCTACTGCATGTTCAATAAGGATGACGAATACGTGGTCATTGATGGCGAGGTGAAGATTGTCGACGAGCAGACAGGCCGTATCATGGAGGGCCGCCGCTGGTCAGACGGTTTGCACCAGGCCGTCGAGGCCAAGGAGCACGTCAAGGTGGAGGCTGCCACACAGACCTTTGCCACCATCACCCTGCAGAACTATTTCCGCATGTATCATAAGTTGGCAGGTATGACCGGTACCGCTTCTACCGAGGCTGGCGAGTTCTGGGACATCTATAAGCTCGACGTCGTTGAGATTCCTACCAACAAACCCGTTATCCGCGACGACATGGACGACCGCATCTATAAGACCGCTCGCGAGAAGTACAAGGCCGTCATCGAGGAAGTCGTTCGCCTGCGCAATGCAGGCCGTCCCACTCTGATTGGTACCACCAGCGTCGAAATCTCTGAGCTGCTCTCACGCATGCTCGATATGTATGTCAATCCAGAGACGGGCAAGCGCGAGGGTATTCCTCATCAGGTGCTGAATGCCAAGCTGCACCAGAAGGAGGCCGACATCGTAGCACTCGCTGGTCAGCAGGACTCCAACGGCAAGGGTGCCGTGACCATTGCCACCAACATGGCTGGTCGTGGTACCGATATCAAGCTGTCGCCTGAGGTAAAGGCCGCCGGCGGTTTGGCTATCATCGGTACTGAGCGCCACGAGTCACGCCGTGTGGACCGTCAGCTGCGCGGTCGTGCCGGACGTCAGGGCGACCCAGGTTCTTCGCTGTTCTTCATCTCACTGGAAGACAAGCTGATGCGTCTGTTCGGTTCTGAGCGCATCGCCACCGTGATGGACAAGCTCGGCTTCAAGGAGGGCGAAATGCTGGAAAGTCCTATGATTTCCAAGCAGGTAGAGCGCGCACAGAAGAAGGTCGAGGAGAACAACTTCGGCATCCGTAAGCGTCTGCTGGAGTACGATGACGTCATGAACAAGCAGCGTACCGTTGTTTATGGCAAGCGCCGTCACGCCCTGATGGGTGAGCGCATCGGCATGGACATCTCGAATACCATCTGGGACCGTGTGGTCAATATTATCGAGACAAACGACTACGAGGGCTGCAAGGAGCAGTTCATCAAGATATTCGCTATGGAGTGCCCCTTCACCAGCGAGGAATTCATTAACAAGAACCACGAGGAACTCTGCGAGGAGGTCTTCCAGGTAGCTATGGGCAACTTCAAGCGCAAGATGGAGCACATCCAGGAGGTCGCCATGCCCGTCATCAAGCAGGTCTATGAGAACCAGGGCCAGCTGTACGAGCGCATCGTAGTACCCCTGACAGACGGTCGCAAGATGTACAATATCGCCTGCAACCTGAAGGAAGCCTATGACACCGAGTGCAAGTCGGTAGTCAAGGAGTTCCAGAAGCAGATGCTGCTGCACATCATCGACGAGGCGTGGAAGGAGAACCTCCGCGAGCTCGACGAACTGAAGCACTCCGTACAGAATGCTTCTTACGAGCAGAAAGACCCGTTGCTTATCTTCAAGCTGGAGTCTGTCAAGCTGTTCGACAACATGGTCAACACCATGAACAACCGCTCCGTCTCTATCCTCATGCGCGCTCAGATTCCTGAGATGCAGCAGGTGCAGGAGGCCGCCCCTGAGCAGCACACCCAGCGCCAGCAGTACACCGAGTCGAAGCAGAACCTGTCACAGGAACAGATGACCGACCCCAACCAGGCCGCAGCAGCCGCTCAGGACACCCGTGCCCGTCAGCCGCAGACTCCCATCATCAAGGATAAGCTGCCCGGCCGCAACGATCCCTGTCCCTGCGGTAGCGGTAAGAAGTTCAAGAATTGTCACGGCCGTGGCCTCGTGTAATGAAGCCCATTCACCCCATTAAGCCCATCAACAATGATTAAAATAGACAACCTCAAGAAGCAGTTTGGCGAGACCTGCGCTTGCGACATCCCTTCGTTCCAGATCAACGACGGCGATATCCTCGGTCTCGTGGGTAACAATGGTGCCGGTAAGACCACCCTCTTCCGCATGCTCCTCGACCTGCTGAAGGCCGACGAGGGCTCCGTGGAGTACGTCTTCACCAACACTTCCGACGGAGAAGCGTCAGAAATCACGACCATCAATCCTGTTGAGTCCGAGGCTTGGAAGCGCAACGTCGGTGCCTACATCGACGAGGGTTTCCTCATCGATTTCCTCACCCCTGAGGAGTACTTCGCCTTCCTGGGCAAGGTGTCTGGCATGACCCAACAGCAGGTTGACGAGCGCCTGAAGGACTTCGAGCGCTTTGCTAACGGCGAGATATTCGGTCAGAAGAAACTCATCCGCAACCTCTCTGCAGGTAACAAGATGAAGGTGGGCATCATCTCCGCCCTACTTCGCCGTCCCGCGACGGTCATCCTCGACGAGCCCTTCAATTTCCTCGACCCCACCAGTCAGCTGGTCCTGAAGCACCTGCTAACCGACTACAACCGCGAGACGGGTGCCACCATCCTCATCTCCAGCCACAACCTGCAGCACACGGTGGACATCTCCACACGCATCGCCCTGCTGGAGCATGGTGTCATCATCCGCGACCTGCCCAACAGCGAGGGCAGCGCCCGCACCGAGCTGGAGGAATACTTCTCTGAAGGCAGCGTTGTGAATGATGAGCAGAAGTCATAGAGTATCAGATAAAATCCTTATAAAAAAGTATTGGGCAAACGATAAGGTTTGCCCACTACTTTTATCTTTTGGGAACGCGCTTCGACACGCCAATGGCACCAGCAGGACAAACCAGACGGCAGAGATGACAGCCTACACACTTGTTGCCTATCAGATGGGGCTGACGAGTCTCTGCGTCGAAGATGATGGCCTGATGACCTCCATCATTGCATGACATCTGACACCGTCCACAACCCACACATAAATCCTTATTGAACTTCGGATAGACAATCGTATCGCGATTGATGGTGCTAGGCTTCAGGAACGACGGCAACTGCTCGCCGACAAGCTCTTGCAGGTGAGTGATGTGGCACTTCGCCATATAACGCTGTAGGCCAAGGATGAGGTCGTCGATAATACGATAGCCATACTGCATGACGGCCGTGCATACCTGTACGTTGTTACATCCCAGCTGGATAAACTCCAAAGCGTCTCGCCAGGTCTCAATACCACCTATTCCGCTCAACTCTACCTTCTCTGGCATCTGTGCCAACTCCAGGATATGGCGCAGGGCAATGGGGCGTACGGCACGTCCGGAATAACCAGAGATGGTTCGCTGGCCAGCCACTTCTGCATCCTCATCCATGGTCACCGACTTAATGGTATTGATGGCTGAAATAGCATCGGCACCAGCCTGTACACAGGCCATGGCGGGTTCTTCGATATGCGTAATATTGGGTGTCATTTTCGGAATAACAGGAATGCTTACACTATTCTTGACACAGGCAGTATAAGTCCTTACCAGTTCAGCATCCTGTCCCACATCACTACCCATTCCTTTATGTTTCATCTGTGGGCACGAGAAGTTCAGCTCCACAGCATCGCATCCTGCCTCTTCTGCCATCTTGGCCAGTCTGATCCACTCCTCTTCCGTCTGTCCCATGATTGATGCTACTACTATCTTCGTGGGATAGTTCTGCTTCAGTCGGCGCAAGATGTCGAAATCCAACTCCACAGGGTTCTCACTCAACTGCTCCATGTTTCGGAAGCCATAGAAGTCGCCATGTGTAGCATTGTTGTGCATGGCATCGAAACGAGGCGACACCTCTTTGATTTCCTGTAGGCAGATAGTCTTATAGAACACGCCCGCCCAGCCAGCCTCGAAAGCACGCACCACCATATCGTAGTTGGTACACACAGCCGATGAGGCGAGGAAGAAAGGATTCTCGCACTTGATGCCGCAAAAGCTTATCTCAAGTGAGGGATAGTGACTGTCATCCACCTCATCTTCCTGAATACTGCGTAGCATTTCCTTGATGTGCAGTGGCCAGTTGTAATGAATACAAGCCTGTTCAGCACGCTCCAGATCTGCGTCGCTGCAGTCCTTTACCCAGCGCAAGGCTGTCTTGCTGTTGTCAAACCTGATGGCACGGATAGCACGGGCAGGATCACCCGTCTTGCAGGCTTTGCTACACGGTGCTTCTTGGCATAGCAGGCATCGACTAGCCTCTTCATATACGTTCAATTTCATAGGCATATTGTAATCGGTTCATAATTAGGTTATCTGTTTTACTTGTTGGCATACCAGTTAGCAATCTGTTCTCCTACGCTGGCCGTTGCCGATAGTGAATTGTGAGTGATGAGAGCAGACACCAATACGTTGGTATCTATAACAGCGTAAATCATACCCTCGCACTCTTCTTTTTACGGATTTCTTCCCTTGCCGCACGAATCTCCTCATTGATTTCATCCAATGAGAGTTCCGGTTCCTGACTCAACTCTGCAGTACTCCTTTGCTGCATAAACAAGTCCAGCGCACTTGGTGAAACCTTAATAGCAAAGGGAATGCTTCGACTTCTTATCACCGCTTTCACGAAGATGTTGAACGCTGTATTAGCACTCATGCCAAACTGCTCGCAGAGTGCGTCGAACTGCGTTTTCATTTCAGAGTCCATTCTGACTGTAACTGCCGATTGTGCCATAATATCTTTTCTTTTGTTAGCAACATGACAGCATTATGCCATCATTTCGGTGGCAAATTTACGGAAAATTTCTGATAAAAGCAAATTATTCTGCAAAAAAGTGACATCAGACTTCTGACATCAGTCATCTTACATCTGCTGTTATGTGAAATAGGTACTAGTTCCTAGCGTTCTTGGGCTGTATGCTTGTATCTTTCTCAATATATTCTTATATCTTAATGTTGCCATGCCATTACTTCATTTTCTTTCGCAGCTCATCAATTTGCCTATTTATGTCCGCTTGCATCTGAATAAGCTTGTCCAATTCCTGCTTATAATCTTCGGCTTTTTCTTTCTTCTCAGCTGAATCTACTACTGTGCTTGTTGACACATTATCTCTGAGACCCAGTTTTTTGATACGTGAGGAAATTCCTCCTGTATTTCGATTCATTAGAGATGCAATCTCAGATATACTAAGCCCTTGCCTATAGAATTTGGTGAGTTTCTTGTCATCTTCGTCATCCCAATGTGCATAAGCGTTTGCATGAAGTTGTTTCTGTTGCTCCATATATGAAGCAGGCTCTGGTGATAACAAAGCAGTAGATACATCAGCTAATGTCACAGCATCAGGGAACGGCAAATCAGCACTATCACTCGCATACTGCCTAATAGCCTCAATAAATGGTTTCCCATATGCCTTGGCCTTATACTCGCCAAAGCCATACACATCTGCCATCGCCTCCAATGTCATAGGTCGTTTCAGCACAAGGTCCTGCAGCGACTTGTCGGACATAACAATAAAGGCGGGCTTGCCAATCTCTGCTGCCACTTGACGTCGCACCTCACGCAGACGATTGAACAAATCGCCCTGTTGCCCTTGCCCGACTACGGTCCATTCCATTTCTCGCTCCTCACGTTGTTTCTTTTTGCGTGACTTCACGGTAAACTCCTCACGGTTGATGATGGCGAGCTGCACATTTCTCCTCCCATAAAGCACCTCTTGCCCCAATAGTGTGATATGCAGATGCCGATCCTCATTATAGGCTATCTCGAAGAATCCCATCTGTAGCATTTGCAAGAGATAGTCGTGCCAGTCGCGAGCGGAAATGTCTCGTCCTGCCCCAAAAGTTTTGATCTCGTTATACTTATTGCTCACCACATCAGGCGACAGCGTACCTCGCAGAATATCTACCATCAGCGTGAATCCAATTTTCTCCTCTGTACGGACAATGGCCGATAGGGCTTTCTGTACGATGGTCGTTCCGTCAAACATCTTAGGTGGCATATGACACACATCGCAGTTGCCGCAGCTTTCATCGTTTATCTCACCAAAATAGTTCAGCAATATGCGTCGCCTACATACCTGCGCCTCGGCATACTCCTGCATACGCTTCAGTTTGTCGAAATTGATTTCCCGCTGACCACTCTCATCCGCAAACTTCCGTAGAGTGATAATGTCCTGCAGACTGTAAAACAGAATCGTCTCGCAAGGCAGTCCGTCGCGACCTCCACGCCCTATTTCCTGATAGAAACTCTCGATGCTCTTGGGCAGATTATAATGAACCACAAAACGCACATTGCTTTTGTCGATACCCATTCCAAAAGCGATTGTGGCACAGATTACTTGCACACGGTCGTTCTGGAAATCGTCCTGCACTTGGTTACGCTCAGAGTTAGGCATTCCTGCATGATATACACCCACGGAGAACCCGTCCTGCTTCAACTTGGCGGCAAGCGTTTCCGTAGTCTTGCGAGCCAGACAGTAGATGATACCACTCTCACCAGGATGTCTGCGAATAAGCTCCTCGATAGAACGCAGTTTTTCCTTCGCAGAATAGCCTCGTTTCACGTCAAGGCTCAGGTTCGGGCGGTCAAAACTGCTGATGTATGTTTTGGCATCCTTTATGTTTAGTTGCCCCAGAATATCCTCCTTCGTAATCTTGTCGGCAGTAGCCGTCAGGGCCATAATCGGCACATGGGGGAACAACTGCTTCAACTGCCCCAGCTGCGTATATTCAGGTCGGAAATCGTGCCCCCAACCCGATATGCAATGTGCCTCGTCAATGGCAAAGAGCGACACCTTCATATCCTGTAGTATCGTAAGAACGCCACCCACCAGTCTCTCAGGCGAGATATAGAGCATCTTCACTTTCCCGTCCAAGCAACGATTAATGATGTCGTGATTATATCTCTCTTCGTTGCTGCTGTTCAATGCCTCCGCCGTTATGCCATTCATCCGCAAGCCTTCCACCTGATCTTTCATCAACGAAATCAACGGAGACACGATAACCGCCATCCCGTCCATCATCAATGCAGCCATCTGAAAGCACAGCGACTTGCCGCCACCCGTAGGCATCAGCACCAGCGAGTCGCCACCGCCAATGGTGTGCAAGATGATGTCTTTCTGCAAAGGCCTGAACTCATCATACCCATAATAGCTCTTTAATACCTGCTCTATGTTATTCATCCTTATCTCGCTCATTTATTGTATTTTTGTTTTAATCGTTTGAACAACAATCACATCCGCAGGCAGCCACTTCACGCTGTCCAGTTCGTCTTTGGCCAGCCACTTCGCTGCCTCGTGTTCATTCAGATGCAGCGCCTCTGTCACCAGCGAACAGAGATAGCAATGCATCGTCAGATGAAAGCCCGGATAATCATACTCCACCGTACAAAGGAACTCATCCACGCTAATCTCTGCTGACAGCTCCTCGTGAATCTCCCTCACGAGCGCCTCTTCTGGTGTCTCCCCAGCCTCCATTTTTCCGCCAGGAAACTCCCACCAGTCCTTCCACTCGCCATATCCACGCTGGGTGGCGAATATCTTATCTCCCCTACGGATTATCGCTGCTACAACTTCTATGTGCTTCATATTTTTTCTTCCTCCGCAGCCTTCAAATAATTCTCACTTTCCTCTTCCACTTTCGGATAAGGAACCGTCTTTGCCCCATGATCCTGCAACCAGATATGGTTCAGGGTAAACGCTATCGATTCTAGCGTCTCTTCCCGTTTCGATGGCTTCAGCTCGCACTCCCATACCGTAATGCAATGCCAGCCCATTGCCGCCAGTTTCTTCTGCTCCTCCTTATCGCGCTCCTTGTTCCTGCGAATCTTCGCCACCCAGAACTCCCTGTTCGTCTTCGGAATCTTGCAGCACTCCGAATTCTCAATCTCATCATCCATCTTACTTCCGACATCTTCCTTCCGTGGCAAAGCCACATTGTGTCCATGCCAGAAGCAGCCATTCACAAAGATGCACGTCCTGTATTTCCTCAGCACCAAGTCTGGATGCCCAGGCAACCGCTTATGGTTCAGTCTGTATCGGAATCCCCTACTCCACAACCCTTTACGCACAATCATCTCTGGCTTCGTGTCCTTGCCACGAATAGCCGCCATGTTGGCGTGTCGTTGTTGTGCTGAGAGTTTATCCATCTTACTTCAATGCATCTATCAGTTCTTCTATTGAGCAACACACCTTGCTGAACAGCTTGTACATCAGTTCTGGCTCCTGCCGTTCAGGAATATATGCAATCGTCAACTTCCCACGTCCAGCAAACCATCCAGCCTCTGTGTGAGCGCTCCTGCCACAAGGCAACACCAATACACACGTATTGCAAGCCTCCATCGCCTCTATGTCATTATGGAACTGCCGTTCCGCCTTCGGATGCTGCAGCATGTCTCGGTATTGCGCAGGCGTCCACTCCATATAGTCCTCGCTCACGCTGCTCCATTTAAATCCAGGGTCCCCTGATGGCGGATTGCGGAAGTCGTACACCTCGTGTCCTGCCTCCCTCAGTTTCTCTACCACCTCAGGGTAATACTCGTTACGCCAGCTGCTGGCAACATATATCTTCCGTTTCATATCTGAGGGCAAAGATACAAATTAATAGGAATACCACAAAACAATTGAAAGATTATTTAAAAAGATGTCATGTACCTGTTCCCATAACATCGAAAAATAAAAGCCACCCGAAGGTAGCTTTTAAATGGAGTAGTGTCGATCAAGGCTTGCTCCCCGCACTCAGCGGCGTAGTCAAAACCAACGTTCTGACGCTGCAAAGATAGGAAGAATATTTGGAACTTCCAAACTTTTACAGAAAAAAAATCATATTCTAGTTTTCATTTGAACCTTTCAGCTGTGTCCAACTTTCAGGGTTCACTTCAGTGTACTGTCCCCGCACCACTTTCGTAAATTCGTCAGTTGCGACTGATGAATTATTAAATAAATTAAGCGGAGTTCTTACTCCGCTTATCTTTATTCCGTTTCTTCACGGATTGTCTCTTCCTCTGGATAACAGATTTTGGGAAACAGGCACCTGGTACCTGTTTCATATTTATAAGCCCTTTCAACTCTCTTTATCTCCTACAAGTAGTAAGATTATCCAAGTCATCAGAGGCGAAACAAATATTGAAAGTAGTATCCATCCAAGCGGATCCCTATGCCTATTTATAGCCATTCTTCGAGTGATGCCTATATAAAACCAATAAAGAATAACCAATACTGCTATACCAAACAGTATCATTAGCGGTATCTGCCACAACGATTCGTCAACAACTATTTCAGCAATCTGATTCATTCTGCCTTATCTTATTCATTTTAGAATTTTCCACTGCAAAGATACGTAATAATAGAATTACCGCAAAACTATTGAAAGATTATTTGCATTGATGTTATGCCCCTTAACATCAATAGCTTCTAGTTATATGGCACCAATCACCTTTGTACGTAGGTCTTCCATACAGAGCCTAATTATGTCAAGATGTTCTTTGTTTATAGCAGATATCTGTGTTTTGCTCATGTCGGATTCATTCATAAAAGTAGTATAGAGAATTAGCATGGAATCCACTCTGTCATGTTCACGGATACCATCTTCGCTTTCTTCTCCATCAATTGCGGTTTGAGTAAAACAGAAACCATCCTTGACACGCATTCCTTTGTCGTTGTGTCCTCCGTGTTTTTTATAGTTTCTATTTACCTCCTCATTTATATTGATAGGTATACACGTGCCGGAATTTCGTACAAAGAACAGCCCTGCTATTTCATTAGTAGATAAGAGTTCCCTGTTAAAGTTGTGAAGGAATCGTTCATTATATCGTTGTAAAAAATGACTTGTATAGGCATGTATCTGAGGTAGCATGTAAATATCACTATTGGGGGTATGTTTGTATCCCATTCGAGCGCCTCTTATAACATAACGTTGGTTGCCGCTGAATACAATGCAGAAAGATTGATATCTAGGCTTTTCAATTTCACGAATATTACCAGCATAGAAAAAAATAACATGAAGATTATTAGTTGCCGGTATTTTATATTCATCAATATACCATACAGGAAAGGATGTTGATTTCCTAAAGAATTTAATAGCTTTGGGACGTATTTTGTCTACCCTAATATTTACTTTAGGGACATCTGCTCCAATTGCATCGAACATTTCTTTCCATGACATTGATGGTAATATCATATTTCTGGTTCTCCTTTTAGTATTAATTCAAATATTTCCTCGGGTTCATCTCCTATATCGTAGACCCCCTTGTTTTCGTGATAGAAGATATTGTCCTTATAAGTTATCTTTGTAAAAGCATGTGTCTTAAAACCAATGTTGATGTTGCACATTACCCACAAACTATCAGGTTGAGGCATCCCAAATCTTAGCACTGTAGAATCGCCATAGTTGTTTGTACTAAATAGCGCTCCTTCTTTCAGATTTGCCATATACGCTTCAAGGGGATTGCCAGAAAAAACATTGGGACAGCATGGAAAAGAAGCGGGGTGTTTCCAATTCAGCTGTACAGCGTTCGAAGTTAATGAATGCGTTTTTAGAGGTTCATGCTTTTCAATCACTTCGTCAGATATAATAGGGGCAGCCTCCTGTGCTGGTGTGTACACATCACCAATTCTATAGCCACCACGCCCATCAGGAATTTTATTCATGAAAGGATTGTCATCAATACTTGAAGGCTTGTTAAATATCCAATCTCCAACATGACGCTCAGCTTTCTTATAGTTTGGATTCGGTTTTGCTGTCTTTGCCCAATGGCTCCAATTGGCAAGACAATTCTGTGCTTCTTCTTTTGTAACGTTCTTCATCCAAGAGAAGTTCTTGTCTTCTGTTTCGTAACCAAACAAAAGTTGGGGGTCATTCAAAAAAGCCTCCACGCTACCACAAATCATCTCTACTTTTTTCAGAGTTATCTCGTTTGCGAGGATGTTTTCGAGTTTTGTCAACCATCGAAGATTTTCGGGCCGGTTGTTTTGACGATTTGTATCTATGTGGTCAACAACATGCTGGTCACTTGGTGCTTGACCATGAAAAGCTGTGGCAACAATTCTATGGACACGTTCCCCACAGAAATCCATGTATCCAGTAACAATATTAGGTGTGCCAAAGCTCCACACTTCATCCAACTTTCGTTTGCGCATACCCTCACGCTGATGTCGCATTATGGCTCCATTATCACGAACAGAATAGTGCTCATCTTTATAGATGCACTCTTTAATTTCACGATAATCATCAATATTTAGCATATAGGGATTTACTTATCCATAATCATAATAAGAGGAACAGTCTTCTCTATTTCTTGTCTTGTTTCATATCGATATATACCGACATGTTTTACGACCTTATCAGATGGAACTCTAATAATCTCTTCATCATAATAATATTTACTCTCCTTGTTCACAATTAAGTAAATGGCTCCAGTATAAATAGAATACCCATCTCCCTTACCTCTAACCAATGCTGCGTGGTCTTCAAGAACCTGCATTACTTGGAAGGACTTCTCTTTAATTTCATCGCCTGGAGTGTCAAACCATTTTGGATTAGGACTATCTGTTTGTTCCTCATACTGCTCTACACCCAATCCCATATTATTTCTGGTATTGATCACAAATAATACAGCTAAAGTAAGTACAATTCCAGCCACTATACCACCAATAAAATAAAACCAATTCTTATTCATATTCGTTTGTTTTAGATTTTTCCACTGCAAATATACAAAGAAATCAGAATACAACAAAACTAATGAGAGCTTTTTTGTGAAACAGGTACCTGGTACCTGTTTCATGTTGATGATAATAATTAGCTACATTGTTTATTACTTTGGTTTAGGTGGATTTGTAGGATGATGGAAAGTTGGCATTTTCTTCTCATTCTGCATATGGTCACCTGGTAATTTTACCTCAGCAGTTCTGGGGGTGGTTGTGTTTTTATTATTCTCCATTTCTACTTAATATTATACTTGGTAACTAAAAAATCTTCTGTCATGGATTGAGCCTTATCTTGCATTCTTTTTGAAAACTCAAATCCATCGTCATCATCAAAGAACTCGTTCTCGTTAATTTGTTTTGTCAGATATGATAAACGAGTTTTAATCGTACTTTCATTTTCGGACTTGTCGTTTAGGTTTTGCCACATTTCTATCAATTCAAGAAATAATAATTCCTGCTTATAACATCTATGATTCAGTGTATGAACATGTTTATGAAAAGGAAATATGGGTTTAAGTGCAGTAATCAATTGTGATAATGCGATAAGACCTCCCCAGTATATGGCATACTCATCCCAAATAGTCCAACTGGCAATGCTACCAGAAGATGCGATTGCCAATACCACATTCAATGAAGTGTCGTATGTCCTTAATTCTTTAACTTTTAAAGACATCAAATCTGCATGAAATCTACAATCATAGATTTCTTTTTTTAGCTGCTCCTTAATCTTTGCCATATAAAATATGCCATTGCATTAATTTTGTTATTTCAACACTGACTCTAACGTGGTGAAACAGGTACTAGGTACCTGTTTCAATGAAGCTTTTTGCTGTCACATCGCCAATATTGCTCTTAGGTTCGTATCAGTGAATGTACGCCATATCATAAGTTTGATAGGTTTGTAGTCATCGAACAGTTGCTTGACAAACTTTATCTCGAATACCAAGCGGAAGTCATTCTCATCAGCCGTCTCCACAAATTCGTGTTTAGTGCCGACACGAGCCACCTCTATCTGATACAGGTCGCGGATGCCTTTACCTTTGGTATAGGGCATAAAGTAATAGAGCTTGTTGAGCTTTACCGTTGAGGGGAACTTCTTACCAGTGAAGTAAACCTTAGCTCGCTGATGAGTATAAGGTTCGATATATTTGTCTGGAACAAGACTTACCAACACATTCTTTGAGTCATCAAGCTTACTGATGTCAACGTTTCTCTTACGAGATAAGGTGTTGGTAATGATGTTAACATGCTTGGGGTATTGCTCATGCAGGTTGAACATATCAAGCTCAAAGAGTTGTGGGGGAAGCATGCTGTGTCCTGCCTTATCTGCCTCTTCGTACTGACTATTTTCTGGGTTACGTGCATCAATTTCATTGAAAAGGCGTATCAACGAGCGTCCAATGGCGTAAGCGAGGTTTACTGGTACGGCGTTACCAATCTGCTTATATTGGTCTGCCATATTGCCCTCGAACTCCCAATAGTCCGGGAAGGTCTGAATACGGGCATATTCACGAACTGTTAATGGACGAGTTTCTGTAGGGTGACAACGCTCTGTCTGCTTCTGAGCAGGAGCACAGGTCAACGTCAATGACGGTTCGTCCATTGAAAGCCGACGAGCCATACCTGTCTTTCCCCCTCCAAGATAGAAACTTCCGCCCATGTATTCCTTTTGTTCTTCTATTGGAAGGTCACGCCAATCGCCTCCTTCAGGCACCATTGCCATTACACGGGCTTTCTTTGCTGGATAGGTCTGACCGTCAGACTCTGGTACGTCATTGTCGAATAGTTCACCACCAAAGAATGCATCGCGCAGCGTCATCACGCGGCGATATGGATCTGGCCACTTGAAACGAAAACCTTGTTCGTAGATATCATTACGAATAGCAACGAGTATCAGTCGTTCACGTTTTTGTGGAACCTGATACATAATTGCCTTTAAAACACGAGGTTCAACCAAAGTATAACCCAATTCCGTGATGGCATTACGAATAACGTCAAGTGTTCTGCCCTCTTCATGAGACAACAATCCCTTTACGTTCTCACCCATAAACACCTTGGGCTGGATCTCTTTGACAGCACGCGCCAATTCAAAAAACAGCGTGCCGCGAGTATCGTTCAAGCCACCTTTCTTGCCAGCATACGAGAATGCCTGACAGGGGAAACCACCAGATAGAAAATCGACTTTACCACGAAGCGGTGTAAAATCTACCTGATGAATGTCGCCCTCAAGCACATTCCATTCTGGGTGATTATGTCTCAGCGTCTGACAAGCCATAGCATCCATCTCATTTAGCAGCACATGACGGAAACCAGCCAAATGCATGCCAAGTGCCAAACCACCAGCACCAGCAAACAGTTCTACTGAAGTATAGTCACGGAGAGGAGCAACATGGAATTCTTCGTCCCAGTTGGTTTCAAGCATCATCCTGACTGGTTCAACATCAGTCAGTTCCTCCATGTAGAAACCTTCTTTGCCCTTTTCGTTCTTGTGATATGGGTATACACCGCTCTCACCCCACTTCTGCGCAGTAGCAAGTGAAGTACCTGTAAGGTCGGCTAAGTTCGTTGCAGATAAGAATGTTGACATTAAAGACCTCCTTTATCTTCGATTTCTTTGGCAATCTCCTTGATTTTGGCAATAATCAAGTGACTGCCATCAATATTATCCTCTTCCACTACCTCACCAAATGCTTTTGCTAAGTGGTGATAGAATTGCTTGTCACCAGTCAGATGCTCCCAAAATTCTGCCCCACAATATACTGGGCATGTCTTGTCAATATTCTTGTAGTTTCCAGACAATTCTTTCGGGTCGCCATACAAGACGCCAACAATCATGTCACCAATGTTGACATCCATTCTGTCAAGCCTTGCCTTATTCTGAAGGTGGGTAAAATGTCCGAGGATGGTTGCTACGTCATCCTTGTTAATAGTTTGTGGGCCTGCCTTGCACTGGCAATATTTCTTACGTCCGTCAAGTGCATCTGTAAACTCTATGTCTATGCCGTCAATACCAGAGGCACTTCCTGCAATTTCAGCCAACTGAGAGATGAATATCTGAATATTCTGACCAAAGCTAGTATTGATGCTTGTACCAAGAACACGAGGATACACCAAAGCTTTAGCTAACGACTCTGGCTCTGTATCTCCACAGAGAAATGCAGCAAGATAATTCACTAAAAAGGGGTTTATCGTGAAATCCTTCAATTTCAAAGTTTGAAGCCCTTTCAGATGATTTGGTATAATAACTTTTCGGAAATATTGCTTGCCGCTTTCAATAATTTTACTCTTTTGATTCTCAGTCATATTTATTCTAATTAATGTTTCGTGTAATATTATGTTATCTCCCCATAAACACTTTTTCTTTGTGGTAGGCAAGGAAATCACGGTTGGGAATGTGTTCTATTGGTAGAGTGATCTGCCTTCCTGAAATATTGCTAAAGTGTTTGTCGAAGTATTCCTCGTTTTCATATTCCAGCAGGGCCGAAGATAGACATATCTTGTAGTCATCTGGAGAGATGGTGATATAGCCTTTATCAAATGCTTTGTCATAAAGTGGGGATAGACAAATGCCATTCTCCGGATTGAGTCTGTTTCCTTCATCATCCGCCCATGGGATAATATGACTAGCTATGAGCATAGAGGGAATATTTATCCCAGTTATAGCACAAGTGCTTTCGTAGTTGTTGAGTATCATTGTACGGAAGACATTCTGATTTACTCGCTGCTTGACAACACTTTCACGTACCTTACCTTGCAGATTGGTTTCTGATATACCAAGAACTTTCTCGATAGGCTGTTTCGTCATCTTGGATTTTATGATTTCAGCTTCAAGAAAAAGCCGTTCTTTATCGTTACAGAACTCATCCCAGATAGGTTGACAGACTTTTACGCCAGCCGACATTCCATGTCTACCAGAATTGATGATATATGGGTCGCATGCTGCAAAGTTTGTTAGGCGAATAGCAACAGAATTATCTGTGCGCCCCATAATTGCAGCCAATGCCTTCACTTCAGGTGTCCCATGATTAAGACGCCCAAAGGGTAATTGAAAGTACAACGCTAATGCAACTATCAATTCTTCACGACTCCATAAATCTTTTCTTGGCATAAAAAAAGCCCTCTCTTCGCTTTCGAAAAGGGGGCGTGGAATTGTGAAGTGTTTAACCAAGGCTTACGACGGCCCACATCAGACAACAATCATACTGTCCACGCCCTTTATTTGAGCGCAAACATCCAACTGCTTGTCCGACTGATGTGTTTCCTGAGGTCGTAATTCTGGTTAATCAGTCAACCAAGGATGTCTATATCGCTTATTCTTTCCTTATTTTGTTTTTGGTTACTATTATTATATTATGGTCCGTCAGCACCTAGACGAATGGGTTAGTTCTCTCTATGGTTGCTACATAAGAGAAAAACGTGGTGCTAACATCAGAACGATGGACGCCTTCTGATATGTAGTGCTCCGCCACAAGAGGCGGATAGCAACTGCAAAGATACAAATTATATTTGTAATACAACAAGGAACAGTGTGATTTTTTGAAAAAAAATGGTATTGTAAGTTTTTATTCGTAACTTTGCACCACAATCAGGAAAAGAGCAAATAGCAAATAGCAATTTCCTCCGTACTCTCTTCGGTGGATGAAGAATTATCTTCCCTCGAAGCAAAGCGCGAGAAATATGCCTCTATCAAACACTGTATGATGCAGCAGTTGTTGACAGGTAAAATCCGCTTAATCGATTAAAGAACAGCTTATGAACAGAATTGTCATCATTGGAAACGGATTCGACTTAGCACACAATCTTCCTACCAAATATGAACATTTCATAAAATGGTATTGGAAAGATTGGGGAGTAAAATTGCTGCATGGAATGAATAGAACAGAGTCTGATGGTTTATGCACGTTTGAGATTAACTCAGGGATAGACGTATCTAATTGGGCATATGTCTTTGGTTGGTATTATCAACGGAACAACCCATTCAAACCTTGGGATCCTAACGACGTTGTTAATATTGCCAAAAACGACAGAAAGCTTTGTAAATATACAACGAGTCCTTTTCTCGAACGCATTTCTTATAGTATCGAGACAAAAGGATGGGTAGATATAGAAAATGAATATTACGAACTATTGAAAAATTGTGTTCACACTAATACTCAACTGGTTCCTGTTGAAACTCTAAATGAACAACTTTGTTATCTGAAGGACAAATTGGTAGAATATCTAAATAGTTTAGATATAACAGATAAATTATTGCGCACCGATATCCGACCAAAAATATACGCACCTTTTGAGATTCCTGATATTTCTATAGAAGGACGTCAGGCTTTAGTGAATCATATCCAGTCAGGAATGGCTTCAGCCCCTGGAAGTCTAGAGGCAATACTATCTCTATATGGTAATATGTATTCATATGGTAGGGTTAAAAGCTATAAGGAAAAATACTTTGGTAATATAGCATTTAATGATGAATTACCGATAGAGCTTTTATTACCTAATAGTATTATGCTTCTCAACTTCAACTATACACATACCGCAGACTTGTACTGTAAGAAAGGATGGATATTCTCTGTTAACCAAATACATGGTGATTTGAATAATCCCAAAAGTGTAATTTTTGGATATGGTGATGAACTTGATGATGACTACAAAGCAATTGTAAATAAGAACGAAAACAAATTCTTAGGAAATATCAAGTCGATAAAGTATCTCGAATCAGATAAATATCGAAAGTTGCTCTCTTTCATAGAGTCAGAGCCGTATCAGGTTATAATCATGGGGCATTCCTGTGGCAATTCTGACCGCACATTACTCAACACTCTCTTTGAACATAAGAATTGTGTATCAATTAAACCTTATTTTTATAAATGGGGAGAGGGAGATCAGGACGATAATTATATAGAACTGGTTCAGAACATCAGCAGAAACTTTACCGATATGAAGCTGATGCGAGACAGAGTAGTAAACAAAACATATTGCAAGCCATTGACATGATTTGATGAAAGAGGTACCTGGTACCTCTTTCACTGTGCGTCGTTATGACAGGGACCAGGTCCCTGTCATAATAGTTTGCAAATCTATTAACCTATTAACATGACAGGTCTAAAACCCTCTGTACATCGCGGTTTGAGGCATGTTAATAGTTTGCAAATCTATTAACAAGCATTTACTTGGTTTGAAATAAAAAACGCTCGAAAATTTGACCCGATGGGCGAATTTTCTCACGACTCATCATTGAGAAAATAAACTTTTTCTTGATTTCGCTGCTCGAAAATTTGGAAGTTACAGAAAAAGTTCTTATCTTTGCAGCAAGAAAGGAACCTATTTAGGGTAAGAGCCCCGTTTGGATCGGCAAGCGACTTATTAAAATAGAAGCACTTTTAAACTCCGTTTAGGACAAGAGCCCCGTTTGAATCGGCAAGCGACTTGTTAAAACGGAGTTCTTTTTATTTCCGAAGTTCGCTAATACCAGCATTGAAGGTATGTTCATCAATGATGGCATAGGGCTTAAAAATGTTTCCATCTTCAAGTTTACGCATACAAAGGAAGGTCTTGCATCCTAACTCGCGAGAATAATATGCGAAGTATGCGCTTTCTATGTGTTTGCCCTCTGCCACAGGGCGCCAACCCAAATAATCTGCTTTTTCAAGATAACTACGAATATCCTTGGCGAGGGCATTCTTAATAGCATTGAACTTGTTGTTCCTTACATTCTTACTAAGTACTGTCTTCAGGTCAGACTTCGTAATCTCAACATCCATCGTAATGCCGTTGGTAATAGTAAAACGCAAGGGATGTGCTTTCAACGCCTCAGCCATCAGCAATACCTCATTACGGATTCGTTTACTTTCTATATAGTAATCATCGTCTGTTCTTTTCATAGTACAAAGATAGTGATTATTTTGCACAATACAAAAGAAACAAGGAGAAAAGTTTTGATTATTGTAATATGACAAGACTGGTTTCTGTCATACACTAGTACAGCTGATTAGCGTCAGGATACAGCTAAGTAGTAATCTGGTACAGCTAAGTAGCGACAAGATACAGCTGTTTTCTGCATATTTTTAGCCAAAATCTGATATTTTGGGGTTAAGAATGCGAAAAAACGTGTTTAATGCAGAAAAAAAATTTTGAGAAAAAATCATAAAAAATGGCTTAAACCTACACTATTTCACCTAACATGCTGATATACAAAGTATTAAGTAGTGTAGGTTGCTATAAAATTGAATGAGTAACCATCACTTTTTGACATTTTATTTTACATTTTAGCGTAAAATTACATGTAACATATTGATATGTAATCTGTTTGGAATTCTGTTTTATATGTCAAACATGCTGTTTTAGGGCTCATACACACTGTTTTTAGCTTCAAAACACAATGTTTAACTTGAAAAACAAATCATCAAACAACTTGTTTGTAATGTAGAAGTTTATTCTAAATAATAAGAAAATGAGAAAAAGAGTGATGGTTAGTGTTGTCACAATCTTTAAACATACACTACGTTGCATCCTTTGTACATCGATGTTTCAGAAGAAGAGTGACGGTTTGAGTAAATTTTTGAAAATTTTTCTCAGAAAATTTTCACGGGGAATGTTGCACATATCAAGAGAATAGACGAAAAATCCAAATATATTGATCAATTATTGGCTTGCGATATGTTATTTGTTTTTAAAAGCGAGGAAAAAATGGTGAGGAAATAAGAGATTTTTCGTAAATTTGTGGTCACAATTGACAACATAGAAACGAACAATATGAAGAAAGCATTATTTTCGTGGGTTCTCACGGCGGTCTGCGGAGGACTGCTGGTGACGTCGTGCGGCGAAGACAAGAAGCGGGAGCAGGGCGCACAGCAGTACCGGACAATGGTGGTAACGAAGAAAGACATGACGCTGGAACGGCAGTACTCGGCACGACTGACGGGTAGGCAGATTGTCGAGATTCGTCCGCAGGTCAGCGGTTGCATCACTCGCATCTGCATCAACGAGGGCGAGAACGTGAAGAAGGGACAGGTGCTGTTCGTCATTGACCAGGTGCCGTTCATTGCGGCTCTGGAGGCAGCAGTAGCATCGCGGAAGAGTGCGGAGGCCCGACTGGCTACGGCTCGCATGAACTACGAGAACGAGATGCAGCTGAAGGAGGGCCACGTGGTAAGCGACGTGTCGGTGAAGACCGTGCGCAACGCCCTGCTGGAGGCCGAGGCAGTCATGGCGCAGGCCAAGGCACAGGAGGTGGCCGCCCGCAACAACCTGTCATATACGGAGGTGAAGAGTCCGGTGAACGGCGTGGCATCGATGATTCCCTGGCACGTGGGGTCGCTGGTGAACAGCAACATAGCGGAACCGCTGGTGACGGTGGCCGACGACTCAGAGATGTATGCTTACTTCAGCATCAACCAGCGTCAGGCCTACGACCTCACTAACCGTTACGGTTCTATCGCAGAGTTTATCAGCAAGTCGCCAACGGTAGGGTTACGCCTTATCAATGGCGAGGACTACGACCAGAAGGGACATATCAGCGCCATGAGTGGTACGGTGGATACCTCGACGGGTGCTATCTCGCTACGTGCTACGTTCCCCAACCCCACCAATCTGCTGCATAATGGCGGCTCGGCTACGGTAGTGGTGCCCATGGAGCATAAGAACTGCGTAGTCATTCCGCAGGAGGCTACCTACGAGTTGCAGAACCGCTCGTTCGTCTATCGCGTGGTAGATGGCAAGACGAAGGCTACAGCCGTCACGTTGTTCCCTCAGAACAACGGCAAGGAGTATATCGTGGAGAGCGGACTGCAGGTTGGCGACACGATTATCGCTGAGGGTGCCGGACTGCTGAAGGAAGGAGTGGAAGTTAAGAATTAAGAGTTAAGAATTAAGAGTTAAGAGTTAAGAGTTAAAAATTAAGAATTTGCTACCGTATAGAGGATTATGAACGTAAGGACTTTTATTGACCGCCCGATATTATCTGGAGTCATCAGCGTGCTGATGGTGCTGGTCGGCATCATCGGACTGACTCGTCTGGCGCTGGAGCAGTTCCCTGAAATAGCACCACCTACGGTACGCATCATGGCGAGCTATACAGGTGCCAATGCCGAGACGGTACAGAAGAGCGTCATCGTTCCCCTGGAAGAGGCCATCAACGGCGTGGAAGGCATGATGTACATGACGTCGTCGGCATCGAACAACGGTACGGCCTCGATAGGTATCTTCTTCCGTCAGGGCACCGACCCGAACATGGCAATGGTGAACGTGCAGAACCGTGCCGCCACGGTGCAGGGCCGTCTGCCCAGCGACGTGGTGAAGAGCGGTCTGACGGTACGCAAGCGCCAGACCTCGAACATCAAGCAGATAGCTGTCTATAGTCCGGACTCGACGTTTGACCGTTCATTCCTGGCTAACTATACGAAGATTAACATCGAACCGCGACTGAGCCGTATTCCTGGCGTAGGTGAGGTAAACGTGATGGGTGCCGACTACTCGATGCGCATCTGGCTGGACCCGCTGAAGATGGCACGCTACGGACTGACACCTGCCGACGTGACCAACGTGCTGAACGAGCAGAACGTTGAGGTGGCTACGGGTACGCTGGGCGCTGAGAGTCAAAACACGTTCCAGTATGTGCTGAAGTATCGTGGACGCTACGAAGAAGAGCAGGAATATGAGAACCTCGTCATCCGCTCATTGCCCGACGGCGACGTGCTGCGCATTGGCGACATAGCCCGCGTGGAACTGGGTTCGCAGAACTATAACATCATTGGTGAGACAAACGGCAGTCCGGGCATCAACATCAGTATCAACCAGGTGGCAGGCTCGAACGCCAACGAAATCATCAAGCAGATAGATGCCGAGGTGGAGGACATTCGCCAATCGTTACCTCCAGGCATCGTGATAGAAGACCTGGAGTCGAAGAAGGACTTCCTCGACGCCTCCATCGCCTCGGTGGTGGAAACGCTCTTCGAGGCCCTCTTGCTGGTCATCCTCGTGGTGTGGCTGTTCCTGGGAAGCTGGCGAGCCACCATCATCCCCGCCATCGCCATCATCGTGTCATTGATAGCCACGCTGGCCGTCATCTACGCCATAGGCTTCTCGCTGAACATGCTGACGCTCTTTGCATTGGTTCTCGTTATCGGCACGGTGGTGGACGATGCCATCGTGGTGGTAGAGGCGGTGCAGGCGCGATTGGAAAGAAGTGAGAAGCTAGAGGTGAGAGGTGAGATTGTGAATGAGGCCATGCACAACATTACCTCGGCGCTCATCACCACCACGCTGGTGTTCATGGCGGTATTCGTGCCCGTCTGCTTCATTGGTGGCGTCACAGGAACGTTCTACACGCAGTTCGGACTGACGATGGCCATCGCCGTTGCCATCTCGCTGTTCAACGCCCTGACGCTCTCCCCTGCCCTGTCGGCCATCATCATGCGCGACTCGAAGCTGAACAAGTTCCAAGAACGTTTCAACGTGGGCTTTACGGCATTGGCAAGTCATTACAAAGGTGCTGTAACGGGATTCATCAACCGCAAGAAGCTGGCTGGTGCACTCGTCGTCGTGGCTATCGTGGTCCTTGGCTGGATGATGAAAACCACCAAGACGGGTCTGGTGCCCAACGAGGATATGGGTACCGTCTTCATCAACGTGCAGGCGGCACCAGGCAGCAGTCTGCAGGAGACCTATCATATATTAAAGGAAGTGGAGGAGCGCATCAAAGACCTGCCGCAGTTGCGCATCTACTCGCTCATTGCCGGTAACTCGAACAACTTCGAGCAGTCATCGTCGAACGGTAACTTCACGCTGAAGCTGAAGAAGTGGGACGAGCGCAAGGGCAAGGGCGACGACGACCAGAGCATCGTGCAGGAGATATACCGTCGCACCGCAGACATCGCCAACGCGAAGATTCAGGTGAACACGCAGAACATGTTGCCAGGTTTCGGACGCATCAACGGTTTCGAACTGCACGTGCAGGACAAGCACGGTGGCACCATTCAGGATTTGCTGGGCTATACGAACAAGTTGATTGCAGCCCTTGGCGAGCGCCCGGAGATTGGTCGCGCCTACACCAACTTCTCGCTGAAATATCCGCAATACCGCGTAGAGGTGGATGCCGCCCTCTGTAAGCGTCGCGGCGTGTCGCCCAGCGATGTGTTGTCAGCCCTCAGCGGCTATGTAGGTGGTCTCTACGCCTCGAACTTCGTGCGCTTCACCAAGCTCTACCGCGTCATGGTACAGGCATCGCCCGAATACCGACTCGACACCGAGTCGCTCAACAACATCTTCGTGCGCAACTCGTCAGGCGAGATGTCGCCCATCGGACAATACCTGACTCTGACGCGCGTCTATGGTTCTGAGACGCTATCGCGCTTCAACCTCTTCCCATCGATACAGGTGGGTGGTACTGCCGCCGAGGGTTACAGTTCTGGACAGGCCATCGACGCCATTCGCGAAGTGGCTGCTGAGGTGTTGCCAGAAGGCTACGGCTATGAGTTTGGCGGTATGACGCGTGAGGAGGCATCGTCGCAGAACACCACGGCGCTGGTCTTCGTGCTCTGTATCGTGTTCATCTACCTGATTCTCTGCGCGCTCTACGAAAGCATGTTCATCCCGATGGCAGTCATCCTCAGCGTTCCCTTCGGACTGGCAGGATCGTTCCTCTTTGCGTGGATGTGGGGACTGGAGAACAATATCTATATGCAGACGGGATTGATCATGCTCATTGGCCTGCTGTCGAAGACGGCCATCCTGCTAACGGAATACGCCTCGACGCGTCGCCGTCAGGGTATGGGCATCATCGAGGCTGCTCTTGATGCTGCAGCCGTACGTCTGCGCCCCATCCTGATGACATCGCTGACGATGGTCTTCGGACTCTTGCCGTTAGCCCTGGCCACAGGCGTAGGTGCCAACGGTAACCACTCGCTGGGTGTAGGAACCATAGGCGGTATGGTGATAGGAACCATCGCCCTGCTGTTCATCGTCCCCGTCCTCTTCGTCATCTTCCAGACGATAGAGGAACGAGTCATGCATAAGAAATAGTTAGAACTGCAGCAACTGGCAAATCTCTTCCAGATACTTGCGGTCTATGTCGTCGAAAGTGGCCAGCCGTTCGCTGTCAATATCGAGAACGGCAGTCACCTGCCCTGCTGCGTTGAAGACAGGAACCACGATTTCCGAGCGTGAGGCACTACTGCAGGCAATATGTCCTGGAAACTGCTCCACGTCAGGCACCACGATGGTTTCGGCCCGTTGCCATGCGGTACCACAGACACCACGTCCGTAAGGAATGTGCATACAGGCCACAGGCCCTTGGAACGGTCCTAACACCAATTCTCTGACCTCGTGGTCAGAGTGTGGCACGCAATCATTGCCTACCACACGATAGAATCCCGTCCACCAGAACTTCATCTCTAAATGAATGGCAGCCGCGACGTTACTCATCACGGCCACCATATCTGTCTCGCCCTCAATCAGAGACTTAATCTGACTGACGAGCATCTTGTATTGTTCTTCTTTCATGTTACTTGAGGGTGAGCACAACAATAGACTTGGCAGGAATCGTCATTGTCAGCTCGTTCTGCTTCAGTTTAGCATCCTTGTACTCCTTAGGTGCCACCACGTCGGGATGGTTAAAGTCGTTAAAGTCAGATACTTTTTTCGAAGTCAGGATGCGGCCAGAAACGGTCTTAGCCTTATAGCCATCGATGGCAAACTGGATAGTCTGAGACTTGTCAAGACTAACGTTAGTGACAGCCAGCACAAGACTGCCATCCTGCGTCTTAGCAGCAGAAGCCGACAGCATGGGGCAAGGACGATAACCTGCATCCTTGGCACCTTCCTTCTCCTTGAAATAGGCTTTGCTTACAGCTATCGTCTCACTCTCCAGGTCAACAGGCAGGTAGGTTGCCTCCTGGAACGGGGTGTACATCTCAAAGACGTGATAGGTGGGTGTGAGCACCATGTGACCTGTACCCTCCTGGTCGGTGAGAATCATGGACTGCAGGACGTTGACAACCTGTGCGATGTTGGCCATCTTGACGCGGTCGGTGTATTTATGGAACACGTTGAGCGACAAGGAGGCTACAAAGGCGTCGCGCAGGGCGTTCTGCTGATAGAGGTGACCGCTGATGGTACCTGGTTCCTCATCCCACCAAGTGCCCCACTCGTCCACGAGCAAGCCTATCTTGTTGTCGGGGTCTTTCTCGTCCATGATGGCCTTGTGTTTCTTGATGACTTCCTCAATCTCCAGACACTTGCCTAGCGCCCAGTAATACTGGTCGTCGTTGAAATTGGTGGCAGAACCCTTTGGTCCGTCCCAGCCTGAGCAGGTATAGTAGTGCAGAGAGATGCCCTGCATCTGTGTGCCGATATTCTTCATCAGTACCTCAGTCCACTCATAGTCGTAGTCAGAGGCACCTGAGGCGATGCGATAGAGCTTGTTGCCCGTATAGTCGCGCAGATAGGTGTTGAACTTGCGGTACTCGTTGGAATAGTAGTCTGGACGCATGTTACCGCCACAGCCCCACGCCTCATTACCGATGCCGAAGTACTTCACCTTCCAAGCCTTGTCGCGACCGTTCTGACGACGCAGGCGAGCCATAGGCGTATCGCCGTCGCTGGTCATATACTCCACCCATTGGGCCATCTCCTTGACAGTACCAGAACCGACATTTCCGCTGATATAGGGCTCACAACCCAACATCTCGCAGAGGTTCAGAAACTCATGGGTGCCGAAGGAGTTGTCCTCGATAGTACCTCCCCAGTTGTTGTTGCGCAGCGAGGGACGGTCTTTCTTGGGACCAATGCCGTCCATCCAGTGATAGTCGTCGGCAAAGCAGCCGCCAGGCCAACGGAGTACGGGAACTTTCAAGGCTTTCAAGGCCTCGAAGACGTCCTTACGATAGCCGTTGATATTGGGAATCTGGGAGTTCTCACCTACCCAAAGACCACCATAGATACACGAGCCGAGATGCTCAGAGAACTGGCCGTAGATTTCCTTGTTGATTTTAGCACCTGCCTGGTCGGCGTGAATGGTTGCCTTCACGGCGTCAGCAGCTATTGCCTGTGAGGCAAAGGCTAATGCGATTGTTGCGGTAAGAAATAGTCTTTTCATTATAATTATTGGAATTTAGTTTATAGAGTTAACGTACAGTCATGTGGAAACAGCCCTGCTTGACCTCATACTTGATGAAAGCACGGTCCTGCTTGCGAATGTCGCGAAGCACCTCGGAGAGTACCCACTTCAGCGTGTCGTTGCGTACCTCCTGATCAAGAGCGTGGTAACGGTTGTAGCAGATATCGAAGGTAGTGCCGTAGAGGTGGCACGAGTTGTCCGTAGCATTGCCGTTGTGACGCTGCAGACGAGCCACGTCGTCCTCGGTGCGCAGGACGCTGGTGACGATGAGCTGGTTCAGGGGCACACCTTTCATATAAAGACTGTCGTAGAACGCCTGGCCAATGTCCTGCAACAGCAGGGCAGCACGCGGCACGAGGTAAGGAATGGAACTGTTGAGCTTATCGACATGATAGTAGGGACTCTCGCCAACATACACCAGTTCCTTTTTGCGGGCTTCGGCATCCTCACGGTTCTTGACAGGCTTGACACCCCACTTGTTAGCTGCCACTATCTGCACGCTCTGACTGTCAGGGAAGGCCGCCTTGTAGTTGGGAACAGAGAGAATGCGGTGGTGCTTTTTGGAATTGAGGGGTGAGAAACTAGAGGTGAGAGGAGTGACCTGTTCAACCATATCACTACCCTCCTCTGCCGGATGCACAAAGGGCTTGATAGCGGCCAGCACAGCCACTACGATGGCAAAGCCCAGCAAGTACTGTTGTTTGAGGGGCAACGCCAATAGTTTTGCAATTACTTTATCTATTAGTTTTTTCATACCATTCAGTTAATAATCCACGCGGGATTCCGCGCTTGACAGCAGCATCGAGCACACGACGCGCCTCTTTACGACGCTCCAAGACCAGCAACAAATCGACATGCGACACCACATAGGTCGGGTCACGGGGAGCCAACTTCTCTGCACGTTCCCAATCGTAGAGCGCCACCTCGTCCTGTTTCATCTGACGCTCCAAGTTGGCACGGGCGGCATAGGCTACAGCCGAGTCGGCATGCTGTTGAATCAGCTGGTTGAGATTATCCAATGCATCTTGTTTGCGTCCCAACTGTTGCAATACGACCGCCAGCGACAGACGCGCTTCGAAATGCGTAGGAACAATGGCCAGCAGGTCGGTGAGGTCGTTGCGCGACAGGTCGAAACGTCGCAGATGGGTGTTCGCATAAGCACGGTAGAACAAGGCAGCAGGATTGTGGGGTTCCTTCTGCAGCACAAGGGCATACTCATCAACGGCATACTGCCATTGCTTCAGTTGCAGGTTGGCATTAGCCTTGCGCAGGTGCAGGTCTGTGGACCACGCTGACTCTGCTATCTGCTTGTTAATAGCCGTGAGGCTGTCGCGCCAATTTTCTTGGGCCTGTCCCGTATGTTGCCATATCATGGCAACAAACAAGAGCATCAAGCCTTGTCGATATACTCTACAATCCATTGACCTACTTCTTTTGTTCCATACTTTGCACCACCTTCAATTTGGATTTCAGAAGTGCGCACGTTGGCATCCAGCGAGGCATTGACAGCCTCACGAATCAAAGCACCCTCACGCTCCAGACCGAAGTGCTCCAGCAGCATAGCAGCAGAGAGAATCTGCGCCAAAGGATTGGCGAGGTTCTGACCAGCGGCCTGCGGCCATGAGCCGTGAACAGGTTCGAAGAGTGGTGTATGCTCACCCAGCGACGACGAGGGTTGCAGTCCCATAGAACCAGTAATGCATGAGGTCTCGTCAGTCAAGATGTCACCAAAAGTATTCTCCGTAACGATGACGTCGAAGAAGCGAGGCTCCGTGAGCACGCGCATCGAGGCGTTGTCGATGAACATATAGTCGGTCGTAACTTCCGGATACTGCGGTTCCATCTCCTTGGCAATCTGACGCCACAGACGACTGCTCGCCAAGACGTTGGCCTTGTCGACAACGGTCAGGTGCTTATGGCGCTGCATGGCCATCTCGAAGGCTACGCGCAGGATGCGCTCTATCTCCGGACGCGTATAGACATTGGTGTCGAAGGCGCGGTCGTTGTCCTGGTATTTCTCGCCGAAATACATGCCCCCGGTGAGTTCGCGTATGACCACGAAGTCGGCACCGTGCAGCAGCTCTTCCTTCAGCGGCGACTTGTGGAGCAGGCAGTCGAAGGTGGCCACGGGGCGCACGTTGGCATAGAGCCCCAGCCGCTTGCGCATAGCCAGCAAGCCGGTCTCAGGACGCATCTTCAACGTAGGGTCGTTGTCGTACTTCAGGTCGCCCACGGCCGCAAAGAGCACAGCGTCGGCGCGCATGCAGACATCGTGGGTGGCGTCGGGGTAGGCATCGCCACAGGCTTCGATGGCACAGGCTCCCACCAGCGCCTGCTCGTACTCAAACTCGTGGCCACACTTGCGGGCAATGGCATCAAGCACGGCCACGCCCTGGGTCATAATCTCCGGACCTATTCCGTCGCCCGGAAGGACGGCAATCTTCAGTTTCATATCTCTGTTTTTTTAATATAGTCGTTTTCAACAATGTTCAGCATCTTGAACGTCGCTTTGATGGCGGCGTCCGTCTGGTCGGCATCCAGTCCGCGCGTGCGCAGCAGTCCACCCTCGTAGTGCCACGAGATGACCGTCTGCACCAAGGCGTCGGTACGTCCGCCGGGCGGAATCGAGACCTGGTAGTTGGCCAGGATGGGAAACGTACGGTTCAAATACTTCTTGTAGATGTAGCGCAGGGCCTTGACGAAGGCGTCATACTGACCGTCGCCCACGGCACTACCATCGTACTGCTTGCCATTGATCTCCACCTTGATATTGGCACCGGGCTTCAGGCCGTAGGCCGTAGAGACGACATAGCTAATAAGCTTGACCTTATCCTCGGAGCCGTCATGCTTGAGGACGTCACTGACAATGTAGGGCAGGTCCTCCTGGGTCACTATCTCCTTCTTGTCGCCCAGCTCGGTGATTCGCTCCGTGACGCGGCGCGTCTGTTCGGGCGTCAGTTCCAGGCCCAGCTCCTCCAGATTCTTGGCGATGTTGGCGCGCCCGGAGTTCTTGCCCAGCGCATACTCGCGCTTGCGGCCAAAGCGCTCAGGCATCAGCTCGTTGTAGTAGAGCTGGTCCTTCGAGTCGCCGTCGGCATGGACACCGGCCACCTGGGTGAAGACGTTCTCGCCGACGATGGGCTGGTTGGGGGCCACGGCGATGCCGCTGAAGCTCTCGACCATGCGCGAGATGTCGTTCAGCTGGTCTTCGTTGATGTGGGTCTTGGCATGGAACTGGTCCTTCAGAATAGCCTGCACAGAGGCTAGCGGTGCATTACCACAACGCTCACCCAGACCATTTACCGTGACGTGCAGACCCTTAGCACCGCTGAGCACGGCAGCCAGCGAGTTGGAGACGGCCAGGTCGTAGTCGTTGTGGGCGTGGAAGTCGAAATGCACTTCAGGATAGCGCTTTATCATCTTGCGGAAATACTCTACGACCTGCAAGGGATTCATCACGCCCAGCGTGTCAGGCAGCATGAAACGCTTAATAGAGGTGAGGGGTGAGGGGTGAGAGGTGAGTGCATCCATCAGCTGATAGACATACTCTGGCGAATCCTTCATACCGTTCGACCAGTCCTCTAAGTAGAGATTGACGCTGATGCCTTTACTAGCAGCATATTCCATCTCTCTCTTGATGTCGCTGATGTGCTCCTCAGGCGTCTTGTGTAACTGGTGCGTGCAATGCTTCAGCGAGCCCTTTGCTAACAGGTTGACAACCTTTCCGCCACACTCAGCAATCCAGTCTATCGACTTGCCGCCATCTACGAAACCTAATACCTCGACACGATCCAACAAGCCATTTTTCTGGGCATAGGCGCATATCTTAGTCACAGCCTCACGCTCACCCTCCGAGACACGGGCCGAAGCAATCTCAATGCGGTCGACGTTGACATCGCTAAGCAATTTGCGAGCCATCACGAGTTTCTCGTGCGGCAAGAACGACACGCCATTGGTCTGCTCGCCATCGCGGAGTGTCGAGTCCATAATCTCCACCAGAGGAGCCAGACGCTTATAGTTGTTTACTTGTTGAGCTGTTCCCATCGTTCTATCTTATCTTTATTTGCCACGAGGAAATCGATATCGTCTAATCCATTCATCAGACAATGCTTCTTGTAGCCGTTAATATCGAACTGCTCAGAACGGCCAGTAGCCTTGTTTGTCACCGTCTGGTTAGGCAGGTCAACCTCCACTTCTGCGTTAGGATTGTTTTGAATTGTCAAAAACAATTCAGACAAGAAGGCTTCTGACACCTGCACGGGCAACACGAAGTTGTTGAGTTCGTTGTTCTTGTGGATGTCCGCAAAGAACGACGAGATGACTACACGGAAACCATAGCCAGCAATTGCCCATGCAGCATGCTCACGACTGGAGCCGGAACCGAAGTTCTTACCCGCTACGAGGATGCAACCTTTATACTTGGGGTTGTTGAGGACAAAATCCTCAACGACACTACCGTCCTCCCTATAGCGCCAGTCGCGAAACAGGTTGTCGCCAAAGAACTTCTCCTCGCGGGTGGTAGCCTTAAGAAAACGGGCAGGGATAATCTGGTCGGTATCGACGTTCTCCAAAGGAAGGGGAACGCATGTGGATGTTATAACGTTGAATTTCTGTTTCATAGCAATGTTCTTGGATCGGTGATTACTCCTGTAACGGCAGCTGCAGCAGCAACGAGAGGTGAACAAAGAATGGTACGTGCACCTGGTCCTTGACGGCCTTCGAAGTTGCGGTTCGAGGTGGATACAGCATACTTGCCAGCAGGCACTTTGTCATCGTTCATAGCCAAGCAAGCGCTACAGCTGGGCTGGCGAATCTCGAAGCCTGCAGCCTCGAGCACTTTATCAAGGCCTTCCTCCTCTATCTGTTGACGGACTGCCCATGAACCTGGCACGAGCCAAGCCACTACATTATCCGCTTTCCTCCTACCCTTGACGATTGAAGCGAAGGCACGGAAGTCCTCAATACGACCATTGGTGCAAGCACCCAGGAACACGTAGTCAATCTTCTTGCCCAGCAACTTCTCGCCAGCCTTGAAGCCCATATAGTGCAGGGCCTTATCGAAATTAGCATCGCCAGAAGCAGGAAGAGCCTCCGTAACACCGATACCCATACCAGGATTCGTACCATACGTGATGCGTGGCTCAATATCCTTGGCATCGAATACCAGTTCCTTATCGAATACAGCATCGTCGCCACTCTTCAACGTTTTCCAATAAGCGACAGCCTTGTCCCAGTCTTCGCCCTTGGGAGCATATTCTTTACCTTTGACGTAATCAAAGGTCACTTGGTCTGGAGCGATGAAACCACCACGGGCTCCCATCTCTATCGACAGGTTGCAGAGTGTCAGACGGCCTTCCATCGTGAGGTTCTTGACAACATCACCACTATATTCTACGAAATAGCCCGTAGCACCACTCGTAGTCAGTTGTGCCATTAGGTAGAGGGCTACATCCTTTGCTGTTACACCTTTGCCCAACGTACCATTTATCGTGATGCGCATCGACTTGGGTTTCTGTTGTAGAATACATTGCGAAGCCATCACCATCTCCACCTCTGACGTGCCGATTCCGAAAGCGACAGCACCCATCGCGCCATGCGTAGAGGTGTGCGAGTCGCCACAAACAATGGTCATACCAGGCAGGCTCAGTCCCTTCTCAGGACCAACAACGTGGATAATACCATTATTCTTATCCATCATACCGTAATGCGTCAGTCCGAAGTCTTTGGCATTCTGCGCCAGCGTGCTGACCTGCTTGGCAGAAATGGGGTCTTCGATGGGTTTATCCTGATCGTGTGTAGGTGTGTTGTGGTCGGGCATACAGAAAATCTGGTCCGGACGAAAACACTTCAACCCACGAGCTCGCATACCGTCAAACGCCTGCGGAGAAGTCACCTCATGACAATAGAGGCGGTCTATATAAAGCTGGGTGGGACCATCGTCTACGACCTGTACGACGTGCTTGTCCCATATTTTGTCGAAAAGTGTGTTCATTCGTCTTTCTGCTTAAATTTGTTGATACAGTCGATATACGCCTCTACGCTGGCGGTAACGATATCGGTATTGGCACCAAAGCCATAATAGAGACTGCCATCGTACTCTACCTGCATATGTACCTTACCGACATCGTCGGAACCTTTGGAGATAGCCTGAATGGTAAACTCCTTCAGCGTCATCTGCTTCATGATAATCTTCTTCAGCGCCTTGATAGCTGCATCGACAGGACCATTGCCAGAGGCTGCAGCTTCGAACTTCTGACCACTAATATCGAGTCCGATAGAGGCCACACTCTTCACACCCTTACCCGTAGTAACCTGCAGGAAATCAAGGCGAACTGCATGGGTGTCTGCCGTATCTGCGCCTGCCAACATCAGGGCATCGGCATCGCTAACCTCCTTCTTCTGGTCAGCCAACACGAGGAACTTCTCATAGACCTTGTCGAGTTTCTCCTCTGACAGGTCAACACCATTCACGTGCAGACGATGTTTCAAAGCTGCACGACCAGAGCGGGCTGTCAGAACGATACTGTTATCGTCGATACCCACATCCTTCGGGTCCATAATCTCATAAGTATGCACATTCTTCAAGACGCCATCCTGATGAATGCCAGAGGAATGTGCAAAGGCATTACGTCCCACGATGGCCTTATTGGGCTGGATAGGCATATTCATCAAGCTCGACACCATACGACTGGTGGGATAGATCTTGGTGGTATTGATATTGGTCTCAATGCCCAGCGACTTATGACATTTCAAAATCATCGCTATCTCTTCAAGCGACGTATTACCTGCACGCTCACCAATACCGTTGATGGTGACCTCCACCTGACGAGCACCAGCCATCACACCATTGAAAGTGTTGGCGGTTGCCATTCCCAAGTCGTTATGACAATGGGTAGAGATGATGGCATTATCGATATTGTCGACATGCTCTTTCAGGTATTTGATTTTCTCAAAGTACTCCTGTGGTAAGCAATAGCCCGTAGTATCGGGGATATTGACAACAGTAGCACCTGCCTTGATGACAGCCTCAACGACACGTGCCAAATACTCATTATCCGTACGACCAGCATCCTCACAGTAGAACTCTACATCGTCCACAAAGCGCTTGGCATACTTCGTAGCAGCAACAGCACGCTCCAGAATCTCTTCGCGGGTGGAGTTGAACTTATAGCGGATGTGCTCGTCGCTGGTGCCAATACCCGTATGGATACGCTTGTGTTTGGCATACTTTAAGGCATCGAAAGCTACTTCGATATCACGCTCCACAGCACGAGTCAGCGCACAAATAGTGGGCCACGTAACGGCCTTGGAAATCTCAATCACGGAATTGAAGTCACCTGGGGAACTAATAGGGAATCCCGCTTCAATCACATCGACGCCCAACTGCTCGAGCGCCTTGGCTACCTGAATCTTCTCAACAGTATTCAACTGACAGCCAGGAACTTGCTCGCCGTCACGAAGTGTTGTGTCGAAAATGTACAATCTGTCACTCATCTCTTTAATTATTATTTAATTCTTAACTCTTAACTAAAAAAAGAGCCTCTCTGCACCCGGAAGTGAGAAAGGCTTGTTTTAATATGTATCTTACATCTTATATATTAGCATACCCTACCACTTCCGGCTACTTTTACGCAGTCGAATAATAATAATGTTGCTAATCAGATTCAGACTTTTCATCGTTCTTTTTTAAAATCGGCTGCAAAGTTATATATTTTCTGCTAACTACGCAAACAATTCATCACTTTTTTATGCCATTTTATAACAATTTGCTACTTTTTGACTTATAAGCCTCTTGCACGAAGGATGGCAGAAGCATCTGGCTGCTGCATTCCCGTGAAGTCGGCAAACATCTGCATGAGGTCGCCCGTATTGCCTCGACTCAGTATCTTGTCGCGCATGGCCTGACCAGTCTCAGGCTTCAAAGCGCCCAACTTGGCAAACGTATCAGCTACGTTAACTGCCAAGACCTCCGTCCACAGATAGCTGTAGTAACCAGCGGCATAACCCCCACCCCATACATGGTTGAAGTAGCTGGTCATATAGCGTGGTGGAATCTGTGCATCGAGAATGCCATACTGCTGCAAAGCCTTAGCTTCAAAAGCTGCACACTGGTCAGCTGTGGGAACATCCTTCGAGGCCAGCATATGCCAAGCCATATCGAGCGAGGAGGCTGCGAGGTTCTCACCCAACGCATAAGCAGACTGGAAGTTGATGCTCTTCAACATACGCTCTTTCAACTCAGCAGGCATGGGTTCGTTGGTCTCGTAGTGGCGTGCAAAGTGGTCGAAGACCTCAGGAATTGAGGCAAACGACTCATTGAACTGCGAAGGCATCTCTACAAAGTCGCGAGCCACGTTGGTACCCGCCAGCGTCTTGTATTCACAGTTAGAAAGCATGCCGTGCAAGGCGTGACCAAACTCATGGAACATCGTCGTCACCTCGTCCCATGTAATCAGCGAAGGTTTACCCTCAGGAGCCTTAGCGTTATTACATACATTAAATATAATAGCCTTCTGATTCCAATGACGGTTCTGCTCAGCAAAGGCATCCATCCACGCACCACCACGCTTTGAAGCACGACGGTAGTAGTCGCCATAGAACAGCGCCATCGACTGACCATCCTTATCGAATACTTCGAAGACGCGCATGTCTGGATGATAGGTAGGAATATCCTTACGCTCCTTGAACGTCAGACCATAAACACGATTGGCTGCATAGAAGACACCATTGAGCAACACGCTATCGACGTTGAAATATGGCTTCACCTCATCGTCAGAGATGTCAAGCATAGCTTTCTTCATCTTAGCGGAATAGTAGAAGCGGTCGTAGGGTTCGAGTTTGAAATCCTTACCCTCCGTCTTCTGTGCAAATGCCTCAATAGCCTTTGTCTCAGCATCAGCCTTCGACTTATAGGCTGCAACCAGATTCTTCAGGAAATTATTGACATTATCCGTGGTCTTGGCCATCGTATTGTCGAGAGAATAGGCTGCATAGCAGGGATAACCCATCAACTCCGCCTGCTCGGCACGCAGCTTGGCTATCTCGCTGACAATGGGGAACGTGTTGTATTTGGGATTGGTTCCGTCGGCACGATGGATGCTGGCCTCGTAGACCTTCTTGCGCAGGTCACGATTGTCGAGACTGGCAAGAGGAGCCTGCTGAGTGGTGTTCATAATGACGATGGCATAGGGAGCCTTGCCGCCACGACTCTCAGCATCCTTCTGGCATTGGGCAATATCTGCTTCGCTGAATCCTGCGAGGTCTTCTTTCTTGTCCACCCACACGATAGCATCGTTAGTAGCAGCCTGCAAGAGGTCGCCCCACTGCTGCTGCAGGTCGCTGATGCGCAAGTTAATCTCCTTCATGCGCGCCATCTTCTCGTCTGACAAAAGGGCACCCTTACGCACGAACTCCTTATAGATTTCCTCCAACAGTTTCTGGTCTTCGCCCGTTAGCGTGTCGTGCTGCTTATCGTACACCTGCTTAATGCGCTCAAACAACGACTTGTTGAACGAAATCTCATTCTGCAGGTCGGTAAGCATGGGCTGCACCTTCTTCTCAATCTCGCTAAGTTCATCAGACTTGTCTGCCTCCGTCAATGCGAAGAATACTGTCGAGACACGTATCAAGAGACGATTGCTGTCTTCGAAGGGCAGAATGGTATTCTCGAACGTTGCTGAGTCTTTACAATCGACGATAGCCTGGATATTATCACGCGTCTGCTGAATAGCAGCCTCGAAAGCAGGCAGATAGTCGGACGTCTGAATCTTGCTGAAATCAGGCGCACCAAAGGGTAAAGAACTCTCTGCCAGCAGAGGATTCTCGCGGGAACTCTGCTGGCAGGCATTTTGTGATAGCATCATTACGGATGTCATTCCGATAGCTAAGATAGTCTTTGTGTTCATATTATTATTTGAGTATTACTGATGCTGGTCGCGCAGCAAATCGTTTACAGTCTTAACTGGATTGAATGTGCCCAGAGGTACTTCAACAAAGACGGTAGACCAGTTGCTCATAGCACCATTCCACAAGCCAGGAAGCTCCAATGCCTGTAACTCCTTACCATTCTTTGACTTCTGTGAAATGAAACCGGTGGTTGGATCAACAAACTTAGGCAGATCAAAAGCATTGCCCTTGTAGTCCTTGACAGCACAGACAAGATCAACGGGGTTGAAGTGAGTACCCTTCGTGAACATCTCCATATATTCCTTGTTAGACTTATCAATCTGACTGGACTCCAGAATCTGCAAGCTAACAGTACCATCCTGATTATAAGTCAGGAACGGACCACCACCAGGCTCACCGACATTCTTCACCACGCCACAGACGCGCATTGGGCGATTCAGCTTCTCACGCAGGTATGCAGCATCCACCTTCTTGCCCTTCGGATCGATGCAGAGGTTCTTCTCAACAAACTGTGCAATCTCAGTAAGCTGAGCATCGTTAACTCCTGCATCCAACAGACGCAGATATTCGAAAGCCTTCTGCTGCAATTCTACCAGTACACCAGCAATAATCTGCTTCCAGATAACTGTTTCAGACTTCAGACGGTCAGGCACGACATTATCAATATTCTTCACAAAGATAACATCTGCTTCAATCTCATTAAGGTTCTCTATCAAGGCACCATGACCACCGGGACGGAACAACAGCGAACCATCTGAGTTACGGAACGGTGTTCCATCAGGATTTGCAGCGACCGTATCTGTGCTGGGTTTTTGCTCAGAGAAACTGATATCATAGTGGATGCCAAACTTCTGAGCATACAGGTCGGCCTTCTGGGCAACCTTCTGCATGAAAAGTTCCATGTGCTCGTGAGATACAGTGAAATGTACATAAGCCTCACCATTGGAAGCAGCATACAAGGCACCCTCAACCAAGTGTTCCTCCATCGGAGTACGTGGTCCTTCAGTATAGTTATGGAACAGAAGCAGACCTTTTGGTAACTGACCATAGTTCAGTCCCTCAGCCTTCAACATGTTAGCAGCAACTGCCTTATAGTTACCCTCAGCTATCAGCGCCCTTATACCTTTACCATTATTCTTCTGGCAGACAGCATCAAGCTCAGCATAGAAAGCAAATTTATCGATATTATCGAAATACTTTTTCTCAAAATCAGTGGTCGGCACATCATAGTCGGCATCGACAAAGGCGAACATATCCTTGAACATGCGGCTTGCAGCACCTGAAGCAGGTACAAACTTCACCACTTTCTTGCCCTCTGCCTTATACTTCTGCCAAGCATCAACGAAGTGCTTGCGCTCAGCATCATTGGGGGCAACAATGCCGCGACCGATAGCTGCGGCGGCCTCTAACTTTAGAAACGGAAAACCAGTCTTAAACTGTCCGAGTTGGGTCTCAATCTGCTGCTCAGCGATTCCTTTCTGAGCCAGCTGTTTCAGGTCTTGTTGTGTCAGCATAATATTCGTAGTATTTTAAGTTATTGTTAATCTAATTCTTCATAAACAGAATTGTTCGACTTATATTCAGGCACTATCTCCTTCATTTTCTTGACAGTAGCCATATTATCATAGTTCTTCGATATCTCAATGAGCTTGTCGATATCCTTGGAAACTTTCGAATACTCGTAATTGCGAACTTCTGCAATACGAATCTTTTCATGGAACGTAGGTTTAGTTCCTTCTTTATCGTTGAGAACCTCCTCATATAGCTTTTCACCAGGACGCAGACCTGTATACTTAATCTCTACATTCTTGGCACCACTCAACTTAATCATACGCTTGGCGAGGTCGGCTATACGCACGGGCTTACCCATATCGAAGACGAAAATTTCGCCACCATTACCCTTTGTACCAGCCTCCAGCACCAATTTACAAGCTTCTGGAATAAGCATGAAATAACGAACGATATGCTCGTCAGTAACTGTTACAGGGCCACCATTGCGAATCTGCTCTTTAAAGAGAGGAATAACCGAACCGTTAGAACCGAGGACATTACCAAAACGGGTGGTAACAAACTGTGTCTGACAGGTCTTTCCCAATGCCTGAACATAAATTTCACAGATACGCTTGGAACAACCCATGACGTTCGTAGGATTTACAGCCTTGTCAGTAGATACCATCACGAACTTCTTCACGCCATATTTCACACTAAGATCAGCGATTACCTTCGTACCATAGATATTATTCTGCACAGCCTCCGAGGGATTTCCTTCCATCATAGGAACGTGCTTATAGGCTGCTGCATGGAAGACATAGTCAGGACGGAACTCCTTGAAGATACTTTCCATACGATCCTTCTTACAGATAGAGGTTACAACAACCTCTGACTTGACCTTCGGGAAACGCTTCTGCATCATCAGTAGCAAATCGTGGTCAGGCGTCTCTGCCTGGTCAATCAGCATCATAGCCTCTGGCTGGTATGCTGCTATCTGACGGACCATCTCAGAACCGATACTACCAGCAGCACCCGTAATCATAATTCGTCGGCCATTCAACAATTCACCAACTGATTTCATGTCGACACGGATTTCATCACGAGGCAATAGGTCTTCTACGCTGACCTCCTTCAAGTGCAAATCATTGTCAGAGTGTTCATCCTTCAGTTCACCGTCCTTAACACTAACCTCCTTTGCAGACTCCGACATGAAAATCTTTACGCCGGCACTCAGAATCTGGTCTTGCAATTGTTGGTCGTTACGGAAATCATTCACACGTTGGGGGGCAATCAATACTGCCTCTATACGCAAACGCTTAATAATCTGCGAAATATCGTCCTTCGCATTATACACATGAAGGCCCATCACCCTGCTGTGACTGTTAAAATTACCGTCTGCAGCTATAAATCCTTTCACATTGAAGTGCGCAGGACTCTGGGAACGGATATTCTTAGCCAGACCAACTCCACCTTCCATCGCACCATATATCAACACACGAATGGCTCTGGCATCAAGTGTCGTCAACTCATACAATGTCTTTACCAACACTCTCAGTCCCCACATCATCAAGGTTGCAATAGAATACATCAGGATGATATGTCGGAACGAAAGATGATAGAAAATGTCTACAGGATAATAGAGCACCATAAAGTGCATCAGGTAGGCAATAGCCAGCGAGGATAAATTGGCATAGAACACTCTCGTCAGGTCGACAAACGATGAGTAGCGAATAATACCCGAATAAGTATGAAACATACGTGCTCCAAAGAAACCTGGTATTGCATACATCACCAATGTTCTCAACAGCATCCATTCAGATATTGTTGTTGTGCGACGGAAGATAAAAATCCAATATGTAACAATGCCGGCCACTACCAGAATCAGGAAGTCCAACAACAAGATTCCCCAATAGGGTAAAGCATTTCTGCTGAAATACCAGCTTAAGATTCTATTTATAGGTTTTATCATAGTACCTTACCAATTCTCTATATCCAATAATTTGCTGCAAATTTACAAAGAATTCTTGCATCTACAAAATATTTATCCATTTATTTTACGGAATGACGCAAAGAATTGACGAAGAATCAAGAACATATTTCGTTCATGGACACATCATTGTCCTCTATTGGCACTTCTGCTACACGCTGGAAGGGGAAACAAACGCCTATCAACAGGGGGGAGACGTGAGAGGTGAAAGGTGAGAAATGGGCAGTAAGAAAACGATCATAATAGCCACGGCCACGGCCTAATCGGTGACCAGCAGCATCGAATGCCAAACCTGGAACAAGTACCACATCTATATCATCGTAGTCTGTATACAATTCACCAACAGGTTCCAGAATATGGAACGCTCCTTCAACCAAATCTTCCTGCGAGGTATAGCGTCGCAATTCCATCGTCTCATCACCCGTTACCTTGGGCAAGACAAGGGTCTTACCCTGTTCTACCAGCCAGTGGATGAGCGGACGGATATCCACCTCGTCAGGCAGGGGCCAGTATGCCATTATCACACGACTGTCAGCTAATCGTTTTTTTAGCAATTCTACAATATTCCCTGACATTATCGACAACTGTTCCTGATGCTGACGTTTAGCCTCACGCATCTGTTGGCGCAACACGGGTTTGGTAAGCGCCTGACGCGCAGAAAATTCACAACCACAATACTGCTGATTGTAGAATCCATATTCTTTCAGCAATTGGTTTCGACGTTCTTGCAAACCGCCCTTCCGCCAGTTCTGTGCCCAGAAAGTGACACCGTCAACAGCCTGCTCAGCAGTATGACCAGCACGTTCTATCTGCTCCAAACTTTTCCAACGACTAGAGGCCAGTGTCGTAGCAAAATACTTGATATCGAGTTCTGCAGCTTTTCGTGCAGTAGCCATCAGTCGAATGGTAAAACACTGTTCACAACGTCGTCCACGTTCAGGCTCACCTTCCAGTCCACAGACACTCGTACGCCACGCTTCATGATTGTAGTCATCGTCTATCCATTCAATGCCCAACGAGGCCGCATGACGCTTACTCTCCTCTTTGCGTATCTCATACTCTTCACGAGGCCATATATTGGGATTATAATAGTAGATGGTTGGGCGCACACCATTCGCCATCAGCCATTCAACAATGGCTGACGAGCATGGAGCACAGCACGCATGCAACAACACACGATTACAATCCGCGGGCTTTCCAAATACGCTCTTTGGCATCGTTGATTTCCTGGAATTTCTTCTCAGCGGCCTTACGAATGTCCTCACCCAATGCAGCCACCTTATCAGGATGATGGTTCAGTGCCAAGTTACGGTATGCACGCTTCACCTCAGCATCCGTCGCATCAGGTGAGACACCCAACACCTTATAGGCTGATTCCAAATCGTCCTTACCCATACCCAGCATAGAATCAATCTCGTCAGCAGACATCTGCATCCACTGGGCACATTCCTTCATCGCTACGACCTCCGTAGCGTCCACATGCCCATCGACCTTCGAAATCATAACGAGGAAGTTCAGCAACTGCAAACGCTGTGAATAGTCCATATTCATAGCTATCTGTCGACAGCAGTCGGCAACGGTATTCTTAAACTGGTGCTCTCCTACCCGCTTCTGTTCGTCGAACAGACGACGCAAAATCTCATCGCCCTGCTGACTGGCGACATCACCGAAATTCTGACGCAGCATGTTGCGCACCAGTTCCATCTCAGAGTGCATTACCTTGCCGTCTGCCTTGATGATGTAGGAGGCTAGCACCAACATCGAAAACAGGAAACTGTTTCGTTGTCCTTGTGCAGCCCTCGCTTGATAGCCACTATAGCCATCAAAGGTTCCTTGTGTTTCAGGGCTATTCACCCCATCGAGCATATTGTCAAAATAATGCCCCAGCACAATACCAGCTAGTGCTCCCAAGGGACCACCGCTCATGAATCCGAGGATACCTCCAATCCATTTTCCTAATGCCATCGTTCTATCGTTTGATTTCTATGTCGCGCTTTACGTTTGTTCGAATCTTCGTCAGATAACCCTTCATACCCTCGGCATCCTTCTGGTCGATAATCTCCAAAAGCTCTTTCAGCTCGGTACGAATCTGTGCCACCTGGTCGTGTGTAAAGGGGTTAAAAAGTATTTCCTGCAACAGATAGTCATCCTCATTCAACACCCCCTTGGCGATACGCATGTGGCGCTTGAAGGTGGTACCTGGTGCATCCTGATGTTTCATGACAGCAGCAAAGACAAAAGTGCTGACAAAGGGGATAGACAATGAGTAGGCCACCGTCTTATCGTGCTCCTCGAAAGTGTACTCATAGATGTTAAGTCCCAACTTCTGATAAAGGTCCTTGAAGAAGATACGTCCCATATAGTCGCCCTCACTGATGATGATAGCATTCTCCTCAGATAGCTGCTGAAGATTGGCAAACGTTGGTCCGAACATCGGGTGAGTAGACACATAGCGCATACCAGTCTGTTCATAGAACTCTTTCATATCCGTCTTCACTGAAGCGATATCACTAATGATACAGTCCTTAGGCAAGAAAGGCATCACTTCTTTGAATACAGGGATGGTATATTTCAGCGTAACAGCATTGATAAGTAGTTCGGGCTTGAACTCCTTAATCTCGTCGTAACTCGTGAAGCGCTGACAATTGTATGTAAAGCGCATACGTTTGGCATCGCGCTCATAGACAGCTACCTCATGCTCAAAGCTCAGCAGGTCGATGAAGAAACTACCCATCTTTCCTGCTCCTAATACTAATATTCTCATTTGTTGACAATTTCTATCTGCTGACGGACACTCTCTTCGTGAATACTCTCAAAGACCTTGGCAACAAACTCAGCATCCATACCGGTCAATGTACCCTGTACACCACGCTTCTCCAGAATCTCATTGTAGCGGGAAGACTGCAAAACGGTCATATTGTGTTCCTTCTTGTAATTTCCTATCTCGCGACAGACAGCCATACGCTTCGACAGGATTTCCATCAACTGATTGTCAAGGTCGTCAATCTGCTTACGCAACTGCTGAATACTCTCCGTAGTAACGTGTTCGTCACGGATAACCAGCAACGACAGGATGTAGTCAAGAACATCAGGTGTCACCTGCTGTTTGGCATCGCTCCAGGCCTTCTCCGGATCGCAATGGCTCTCCACGATCAGACCATCAAAGCCCAGGTCCATTGCCTGCTGACACAGGGGAGCAATCAACTCACGACGACCACCAATATGCGAGGGGTCACACATGATGGGCAATTCAGGAATGCGACGATGCAGCTCGATGGGAATCTGCCACATTGGAGCATTGCGATAGATTTTCTGCTCGTAGCTAGAGAAACCGCGATGAATAGCTCCCAGACGTTTGACACCAGCCTGATTCAGACGCTGCAAAGCGCCAATCCATAATTCCAAATCAGGATTCACAGGGTTTTTGACAAGCACAGGGACATCGACACCCCTCAAAGCATCTGCCAAGGACTGCATCGCAAATGGATTAGCAGTAGTACGTGCACCGATCCACAGGATATCTACGCCGTATTTCAGTGCCAGCTCTGCATGTTCCGGAGTTGCCACCTCGGTAGCTACCTGCATCTTGGTCTCCTCCTTCACCTGCTTCATCCAGACCAGTGCGGGTTCACCATGTCCTTCAAAACCACCTGGTTTGGTACGGGGCTTCCACACCCCCGCGCGGAAATTATGACAGCCTTTCAGTGCCAACTGGCGGGCGGTTTCCATCACTTGCTCCTCAGTCTCAGCACTGCAGGGACCTGCAATGACGAAGGGGCGTTCGTTGTCACTCGGTAAATTCAGTTTTTCTAGTTCCAGTTCCATCTTATAATGTGTTTTTAATTCTTTCTAATGCTTCTTCTAATTTCTCCTCCTTGGCGCAAAGTGAGATGCGGATGTAGCGCTCGCCATTCGTACCGAAGATGAAGCCGGGGGTAATGAACACCCTGGCCTCGTGCAGCACGCGCTCCGTCAGGTCCTCGACGTTCTTGACGCTCTCCGGTATCTTGCCCCACAGGAACATGCCTACCTGACGCTTGTCGTACCGGCAGCCCAGCGCGTCCATGATGCGCTCGGCCCACTGGCGGCGGCGGGCATAGGTCTCGATGTTGTACTCCCGATGCCACGCCTCGTCGTTGTTGTAAGCCTCGGCAGCGGCCAGCTGGATGCCGCGGAAGGTGCCGCTCTCTATGTTGCTTTGCACCTTCAGTATCCACGAGATGAAGGTAGGATTCGACGCACACAGCCCCACGCGCCAGCCGGGCATGTTGTGGCTCTTCGACATCGAGTTGAACTCTATGCAGCACTGCTTGGCGCCGGCGACTTGCAGGATGCTCAGGTGCTCCTCGCTCAGGATGAAGCTGTAGGGGTTGTCGTTGACCACCACCAGGCCGTGCTTCTGGGCAAAGCTGACCAGCCGCTCGTAGGTCTCCATGCGGGCACGTCCGCCGGTGGGCATGTTGGGATAGTTGGTCCAGAGCAGTTTGCAGCGCGACTCTTTGCGGCTCACTAACTGCTCCAGCTGGTCAAAGTCGGGTTGCCAGCCATTATCCTCACGCAAGTCGTAATTCACAATCTTCGCACCCAGTATCTTAGATAAAGAGGTATATGTGGGATAGCCGGGATTAGGCACCAACACCTCATCGGCAGGATTGACGAACGCCAACGTGACGTGAAGAATACCTTCCTTCGAACCAATCAATGGCAACACCTCACTCTTGGCATCCAAATCCACATTATACCAGCGCTTGTAGAACTGAGCCATAGCCTCGCGCAACTCTGGTGTACCCTGCGTGGGTTGATAGCCGTGGGCATTGGGCTGCTTGGCCACTTCACACAGTTTGTTGATGGTCTGCTCAGATGGTGGCATATCCGGACTACCGATAGCAAGACTAATAATATCCTTGCCCTCAGCATTCATTTGAGCCACCTCCTTCAGTTTGCGACTGAAGTAGTACTCTTGTACGAGACTAAGTCTCTCTGCTGGTTCAATTCGTTTGTTTGCCATCTTTATATTCTCCTAAAATCTTGAAGTCCTTGGTCAATGGGATAATTGCGTCTATCGACTGACGGTATCGTGTCAGGTCGTCGTACATCACATCGACATAGAACAGATATTCCCACTCTTTACCAATGATGGGCAACGACTGTATCTTGGTCAGGTTGATGTGATAGAACGACAGGATAGCCAATACATGTGCCAGCGAGCCTTGCTCGTGAGGCAGTGAGAACACCATGCTACTCTTGTTAGTCTCCGTCAACGGGCGCAACAAGTCTGCCTTATTGGGATTGCTGACCACCAGGAAACGGGTGAAGTTATGCTTGTTATCCTCGATGTGGTCCTCCAGCACCTTCAGGCCATAGAGCTTTGCAGCCTCCGCATGACAGATAGCTGCCCATCCTCTGTGCTGTCCCTCAGCAATCATCTTCGCTGAACCTGCAGTATCCTCAGCCTCCACATTCTTCATTTGCGGATGCTGGGCAAGGAACTGGCGACACTGCATCAGCGCCACAGGGTGTGAATGCACTTCGGTAATGGTATCCCAGTCATCCTCAGGCAGACAGCAGATGCTATGGGAAATATGCAGCTTATGTTCGCCAACAATAGTAGTACCGCTGTCGCGCAACAACTCGTAGTTGTGCAACAACGAACCGGCAATAGTGTTCTCAATAGCTAGCATACCTATGGCTGTCGGGTCTTGCTTCAGATTCCAGAAGACCTCCTCGAAGGTGTTGCAACAGATGAGTTGTATCTGCTCGTTCTCGAAATAGAGCTGGGTAGCAATGTCGTGAAACGACCCTACCAGTCCTTGTATTGCTATTCGTTTCATATATTCTTTAACTAGTCAAAATTCTACTATCTTCTAGACAAAAACTCCGCTTTCACTTGTTTGTGAAGCGGAGCCTTATTTGTATTCTGTTCATGCTTTAATCTTACATACGACCTACCGCTTCACAATTGCTTGTAAAGTAAAAGTAATAGCCGTAGAAATAAGGATTAAACATGTTCATTGTCTCTATTTTATGTTTATCGACTGCAAAAATAAAACTTTTTCGTGAATCTGCCAAACATTTTGATAGAAAAATCACGCTTATGACAAATATTTGTCACATTTTACTCGTCCATCTGGAACAAGGGGTCTTCCGGCATTACCATGACAGGCTTTTGTTCGTAGTCCTTCAGCAACTTTTCGCTGACATATTTCTTATCGACCACCAGACGGAACATATATTCACGGAACCAGCGTGCCGTCATGATAAGACAACCTTGCTGTCCCCAACTGCCACCCCATGAGTTCTCTACTTTCCACTTCACGGGCTGTCCGTTGGCATCAAGGTCAACGGCTGTCAGCGTCATCGCATGTGTGGAACCACTGTCGAACGTTGAGATACGCTCAGCCTTCGTCATATTAAAAGAGGTGTTGAACAGCGAGGCATAGTCGAAGTTCTCCAAGTCACAGTAGCCACGTTTTCTATCCAGCTGCTTGCCTACGTCATAGCTGCTATAGAGCTTGCGACCATCCTTTAGCGAGGCAATGGCCAGCTGTTCTATCTCTTCCATCGGCAGGTTCAGGTACTTCCAGTTATGTCCGTCATACACGTGGCGGTCATACTCTACCTCATAGGTTTTGTAATAGTCACGACGCGGGTCGTTCATCACCATGATGAAGGTACCGTTGAGCTTACCGCCCACCGTCTCCTCGTAGAACGACTGAGGAGTATATTTCTTAGCAGGTGTGATAGCCTTGCCGTCCTTGTTCTTGAAGGCATAAGTAAACTCCTTGATGGGCTCACCCAGCGTGATGGTCAGCATGTGGTAAATCTCACTGAGCATCTGCGTCTTGCGCTGTTCAATAGCTTTAGCCTTCTTGCCCTCTGCTACCATCTTTCGCAATTCCAAGCCCTGCTCACGGAGTTTCGACTTGATGATGCTCGACATCTTTGAGGTATTATCAGCCGAATAGGTCTCAGGCTGTACATCGGCAGGCACCAGACCGTATTTCTCTGCCAGGTCGGCAACACCACAGAACGTACCACCATCGTTCAGCGGGTAGTGGAAGAAGAACTGTACGCGCTGGTCGTCAATAGGTTTGTTACTTGTATCGATAACACCCTGCAGCATCAGGTTGGCCTTCTCCAACTGGTCCCAGAAGAACAGGTAGTCCTGCGAGAACAGCACACTCAGCGAATCAGTACGCTGGGCGAAATTGGCACGCAACACGTTCAAGCCACTGAACATCCAACAGCGACCACTCGACTTCTGGTCGGTAATCGACTGTTTCTTGGTCTCCACGCTAAAATATGTGTCCAAAGCCCCAGCATTCTGACGGTTCTGTGCCAGATTGTCGATAGCGTTGGCGGCCAACGCATTGCGCAAGGCACGGTCCGAGGCTGTTGGAGTATTCTGCTGTTCTATCTGTTGTAACATCTGTGGACTAATGCCACCCTGTTTCTGTTGTGCTGACAGGCTTAGGGCCGTCATCAGCGACAGACTAAAAAATACTTTTCTCATCATTTATTTCTTCTTTTTGCTATTGTTCTTACTGGAAATATGGATGGTCTTCGTCACCTTCATCTTGTTCGTAGCATTCTTACCACCATTATAATACTTCCTGGCCTCAGGCAACCAGCCCTGAATCTGCTTGATACGCGTGGCATCACTGGGGTGCGTGCTCAACCACGACGTAGAGCCACCACCCGTAGCCTGCGACATGCGTTGCCAGAAAGCAACGGCAGCATCAGGATTATAACCTGCCATAGCGGCGAAGATGATACCCAGATAATCGGCCTCGCTCTCGTGGTCGCGCGAATACTTGGCACTGGCGCCCTTAGCGCCCAGGCCGAAGACTGTTCCCGCCACTTGCTGCATACCACTGCTGGCTCCAGCACCAGCCATCAGGACACTCAGCGCCTGGGCTCCATACTGCTGTTTGATGGCTGTCGACATCTGCTCAGCAGAGTGTTTGGCAACAGCATGCGCTATCTCATGACCCAGTACAATGGCCAGCGATGTCTCATCCTGCGTGACAGGCAACAAGCCCTCATAGACTACAATCTTTCCACCAGGCATACAGAAAGCATTCACCGACGGGTCTTGCACCAGGTTAAACTCCCATTTATATTGGGCAACCTCATTGCCCAGGCCGTTGGCGTTGAAATACGAAACAACAGCATTGGCCAGATTCTGCCCCACCCGCTTGACCATAGCCGTATTAGCAGCATTCGTCGAGGGTTTGGCAGTCTTCATATATTCCTGATACTGCTGGTTTGACAGACTCAGCACCTGTTCGTCGGACACCATCAGCGTACGTTTTCTTCCTGAAATGGGCACTGTCGACGACGTACCGCATCCAACCAGAATGGCGGCCACCAGCGCCAACAGCACGATTCTTATCTGTTTCATCTTATCGCTTATCAATTAGTTTTCTCATTAAGAATTGTTTTCCAACCGCAAAAGTACCACTTTTTTCGCTTTCAACCAAATATTTTGCCATAAAACAAAGAAAGAGACATTACCATCACGGCAATGCCCCTTCTTTTCATAACATTAATACTACTAACTAACTATCTATCACATTTACTTCAGACCACGGTTAGTGAGCGTTGTGTTCAGCAGCATCACGTACTTGCGATACTGATCCTTGTTCAGGATGTAGTTCATGTAGGCCAAGTCCTTGTTGACAGCCTTCTCTACCATCTTTGTACGCTCTTCTTTACCATACTGTGCAGCGAACACCATCTCTGAAGAGAAAGTCTTATGAACCTCAGCAACGCTCTCAATCTGATCCTGAGACAGGTTCAAGGTGCGTGCCAGCATCTTCATATTGACGGTCATGTTGTATGCCTCGGTAGTGTTCATACCTTCGTTCTCTGCAAATGTCATTGTCATGCTCATAAGAGCAACCAGTGTCAATACAATCTTTTTCATTTTGTTACCCTTTCTTAATCTTTAAATTTTACCTTTAATGTTATCCTTATGTCTTGATTGACGATGCAAAGGTACGGCGTTTTTTCATACGAAACAAGAAAAAAGCAAAATTGTTTACGCACACAGCGGTATTTTTGACACATGTCAACAAAACCCCACATTCATTGATTTGCATCAAATTTCATGCTATTTCTTTGGCAATTCCAGCATTTTGCATTACCTTTGCGCTCTGAAAGAAAAAGAATAATATATAATAAGGTATATGGACAACAAGACAAACAAGTACATTGCCGTCTCATACAAGCTGTATGTAGGCGCTGAAGACGACAGAGAACTCATCGAAGAGGCCACCACCGAGCGCCCCTTCTCATTCATCACCGGCTTTGGCTTTGCTCTCGACAAGTTCGAAGAGCAGATGGAAGCTACCGCTAAGGGTGAGGACTTCAAACTCACACTGAGCAAGGAGGAGGGTTATGGAGAGTATCACGATGAGCTGGTGCTCGACCTCGACCGCGAGATGTTCTGCATCAACGGACACTTCGACCACGAGCATATTTATCAGGATGCTATCGTGCCCCTGCAGAACGAGCAGGGCGAACGCTTCAATGGTCGCGTGATGGAAATCAGCGAGGACAAAGTGAAGATGGACCTCAACCACCCACTGGCAGGCGAGACACTCTATTTTGAGGGTACCGTACTGGAGAACCGTGAAGCCACGAAGGAAGAGATAGATCACATGATGAAGCACCTGACGGGTGGCTGTGGTGGTCACTGCGACAGTTGTGGAGGCGGTTGCGGACACGACGACTGCGGTTGTGAACATGACCACGAGCATGAGCACCATCACGATGGCTGTGGCTGTGGCCATTGCCACTAATCCGGCCCATTAACCCCATTTGACCCATTTAGCCCATGAACACAACAGGAACCATTTTCCGCCTGACCACCTTTGGCGAGAGCCACGGTGAGGCTATTGGCGGTGTTGTCGACGGCATGCCGGCTGGCATCGACATTGATATCGACTTCATCCAACAGGAACTAAACCGTCGCCGCCCTGGTCAGAGCAATATCACGACGGCACGCAACGAGTCCGACCGTGTGGAACTACTCAGCGGTGTCTTCGAGGGTAAATCCACGGGCTGTCCCATTGGCTTCATCGTGCGCAACGAGAATCAGCACTCCAACGACTACGACAATATGCGCGAGGTGTTCCGTCCCTCTCATGCTGACTTCACCTATACGCAGAAGTATGGCATACGCGACCATCGTGGTGGCGGACGTTCCTCAGCACGCATCACCATCAGCCGCTGTGTGGCAGGGGCTCTGGCCAAGCTCGTTCTGCGCCAGTTGGGCATCCAGATTACGGCATACACCTCGCAGGTTGGTGCTATCACTCTGGATGCTGACTATCACCGCTATGACCTCTCTCTGACAGAGACGAATGCCGTGCGCTGTCCAGACCAACAGAAGGCAGAAGAGATGATTCAGCTCATCCAGCAAGTAAAAGCTAAGGGAGACACCATCGGAGGCGTTATCACCTGTGTTGTCAAAGGTTGTCCCGTAGGACTCGGCGAGCCAGAGTTTGGAAAGCTGCACGCTCAACTGGGTGCGGCTATGCTGAGCATCAATGCCGTCAAGGGTTTCGAATATGGCGATGGCTTTGCAGCTGTCACCCAGCGTGGTTCTGAGCAGAACGACGTGTTCACAATTGGTCACGATTCCGCTGTGATCACAAGAACCAACCACAGTGGAGGCATTCAGGGCGGCATCTCCAACGGACAGGACATTTTCTTCCGTGTGGCTTTCAAACCCGTCGCTACCCTACTCCGCGAACAGGAAACGGTAGATATTCACGGAAAAGCCACTACACTCACCGCCCGCGGACGTCATGATGCATGTGTTTTGCCACGCGCCGTTCCTGTTGTCGAAGCAATGACGGCAATGACGATTTTGGACGCATATTTGGTCTATAAAACGGGAAAAATGGAAGATTTTCGCATCTAATTGCAAAAAAATCACAAAAAAAATTGCAGTTTAAAGAAATTATACTATCTTTGCAAAAGCTTATTAAGGATTTGTGAAAATCTGAAAAGCTTTAGTTAAGTCTAGTTTAGTTTTTGTGTTGGTTAAGGGCGACCGTTTGGTCGCCCTTAAATTATGCTATTCATCAAAAATATCTTCATCAAAACCGTTACTCCAGGCATCCGATAATTTCGTGGATATCCTTGCATCCGTGCTGGTCGAGCCAGTCGTTGATGCCGTCTCTCACCTTGATAGTAACAGCAGGATCGAGGAAATTGGCCGTACCTATCTCAATGGCCGTAGCACCAGCCATCAGGAACTCCAGTGCATCCTTAGCTGTGGAGATGCCTCCTAAGCCTACAACAGGTATTTTCACCGCCTTAGCGACCTGATAGACCATGCGCAGAGCCACAGGCTTCACACAGGGACCCGACAGCCCGCCCGTACCTATCGACAGCACCTTCTTGCGCTTCTCCACATCGATGGCCATACCCATCAGCGTATTGATGAGCGACACGGAGTCGGCCCCCTCAGCCTCTACCGCACGGGCTATCTCAGCGATATCCGTCACGTTGGGCGACAGCTTGACTATCAGCGTCTTATGATAAGCCTGACGTACAGCCTTCACCACGCTCGATGCACCTGCACACGTCACGCCAAAAGCCATACCGCCATCCTTTACGTTCGGACACGAGATGTTCAGTTCGATGGCAGGAATCTTCTCCAGTGCATCAATGCGTGCAGCACATTCGGCATAGTCCTCTGGCGACGAACCACTGACGTTCACAATCATGTTGGTATCGATATCCTTGATCTGCGGATAGATATGTTCACAGAAGTAGTCAACACCCTTGTTCTGCAGACCCACACAGTTCAACATACCACTGGCGGTCTCTGCCATACGCGGATAGTCGTTACCCTCACGAGGCTTCAGCGTCGTACCTTTTACGATAATGCCACCCAGACCAGCGAGGTCTATAAAATCCTCAAACTCAACACCATAGCCAAACGTACCACTGGCAGTCATTACTGGGTTCTTCAGACTCAGCGTGCCTATATTTACTTTTAAATCAGCCATAAATTTTCCAGTCTAAATTCTCAATTACCACAACAGCTTACTGATGGGGAACACGGGACCATCCTTGCAAACACACAAGTTGCCCTCGGTAGTCTTTTCCACGCAACACAGACAGGCACCCAGTCCACACGCCATCATATTCTCTAACGAGGCCTCACAATTGATAGCCTTCTCCTTCGCATAACATGCCACAGCCTTCATCATCGGCGTAGGACCGCAGGTGAATATCTTGTCGAACGACTCGGCAAGCACGCTGTGGTTGGTCACAAAGCCCTTCTCGCCCATCGTTCCGTCTTCAGTCGTCACACACACGCGCCCGTACTTATTAAATAAGTCCAGCTCCAGCACATCCTTGGCGCTACGACCACCCAGCAAGAATGTCACTTCACAGCCCTGTGCATTAAGCTCAGCGCCCAGATACAACAGCGGGGCCACACCCACGCCGCCACCAACCAAAAGGGTTGATGGGTGATGGTTGATGTCAGACTTCATGCCTCCTACTTCAGACTTCAAAGAGAACCCGTTACCTAGGGGCAATACGCAATTCAGCATATCACCAACCCGTAACTGCCCTAATTGGCGTGTGCCGTCGCCCACCATCGCCACCATCAGCCACATTTCATTCGCTTGGCAATCTACGAAATTGATAGAGATAGGACGGCGCAGGAAAGTCGTCGACGAACCATCTACGCGTACTTCTACAAACTGGCCAGGCAACATCTCTGGCAGGGGATTGCTGTCCGTCAGCTTAAGCAAAATATGCTTCTCACTCAGGCGTTCTACAGCCCGAACAGATAAATCAAGGATATACTTTTTCATAATTTGTTTGCAAAATTACGAAAAAAAATGCCACCAACCAAGTGTTTTCGCAATTAGTTGGTGACGAAATGAAGAAACTATATTAGAAGATGTTATTTCTTGGCTGGTACAAAGGTCTCGTAGGTCTGGTCATCATAATAGACCCTGATTTCAGTGACTTTACGAGGTTGTTTGTCAATTATTTTGATTTCTTCACGAACAATTTCAGGGTGTGTACTTTTTACACCTTGTCTATAATTGGTCGGCTGAACACTCTGTTGAGCAGAAAATAGCGAAGGTTGGTCAAAATTCAACATCTGATCTGACCCACCAACAGGTTGTTCAGGAACCTCTAAAAGACCCTCTTCCTGATCAGTGGGGTGGGTCATATGCATGTCACCAGTACCCCATAGTAACCACTCGGTACTAATGTCAGGAATTTTCGTTTTGATAGCTTCCACGATATTAAGGGTCGGACGGGTGCGTCCGTTGAAAATGCTGGAGAGGGTAGCGGGTGACTGTTGCAGGTAGTCGGCAAACACCTGCTGGGTCATGTGCTGGTCCTCCATGATGAGTCTGATGCGATCTTTTATGTCCATGTTACTAAAAATAGGGCTAAAAAAGCCGTTTTATTTTCCGTTTACAAAGGTAAAGCGTTTTTTTGACATATGCAAGAAATCTAAAGAAAATTTTATGATGTAAACTTTAAATATTTAATTTAAAATTCAAAAGTGTATAGTTGCTGAAATGCAAAACTATACTTTAGGATTACAAATCTAAAAACAGTGCTGAATTTACATATCAAGAATCTCTAAAAGATAATTTATATAAATAACTGGGTATAAATGAGATATTTACAAAAAACCGCTGTTGCATTAGCCAATATGCATAAATAAGAGGGGTATATATAGGTCTAAAGTATTTGTTTAATGTTAACAAAACGGTATAATTACTTGGTTTTCATCACTTTATATGTGCAAACATTATTTTGTATATGTATGTATATACAAATTAAAATAAGTATATTTATGTTTATAAATCGGAATTCAAATGTATGTATTCATCTTTGTGAATTGTAAATATCTATATATAAACTGTAAATACCAATACATTTCCAAAGTGATTTGGGCTTTAAAATTCAATTTCTCAAATTATAAAATTTATTAAACCCGAATTTACTCTTTCGAAAACAGTACGATTTTTTCATTTTCAGCGAATTCTGAACGAGCGCCAAGCAAACTAGAAATACGCGAATTATGAGGCGTTATTTTTCGCCAAAATGCCAGTACAGACAGGCGTTTGAGGCCAAAATTTTATGTTTGGCAAAAATGAGCAACGAGAAAAAAACGGGGGTGAAATTAGTGAAATATAAAGAAAATTAACTCCCTCATGAGCTCTCCAGCGGGGGTATTGGGGTTATCCAGACCCTTACTTTTGGCATCAATTTCGCGTATCTTGCCGATAATCTGCATCACTTTCATTCCTGAGTAATTTTTCATACCCGTCAGGTAGTCTCTGGCACCCCATGGAGATCTCATATCCAACCACTGTGCAAGTGCCTCCTGACTGCCTTTTTGTGGACAATAGTGCGCCAACATCAAGTTTTGGAAGTAATTAAACACCAACGGGAGTAAAGCATAGAGTCCACCAGCCTTTGGATTTTCGTCAAAATATTTTACTATCTGGTTTGCCTTCAGAATATTTCGGTTCACAATGGCGTCTCGCAGCTCAAAAGCGTTATAGTCCTTGCTCACCCCTATCTGGTCCTCCACCACCTGGGGTGTCACTCTCCTATCCTGCTCCGGCAAGCCCAGCAATACCTTGTCGAGTTCGCTGGTCAGTCGGCTGAGGTCTGCGCCGATAGCATCGGCTATCATCTGCGTCGATTTCGGGTCGATACTTGCATTTTTCGCCTTCAGATACTGCTGGATGAATGCTGGCAGGTCGCGTTCCTTCAGTTTCATGCTCTCAAACAGCACACCGTGCTCCTTGATAGCCTTCACCAGCCCTTGTTTGCGGCCGTCTATCTTGCCGTTCTTGTGGCACATCACCAGCACCGTTGACGGCATTGGCTGATGAAAATACTTCTCCAGCGGCTCTGTATTCTTGATATTTTGGGCTTCCTTGACGATAACCACCTGTTTTTCGGCCATCATCGGATAGCGCTTGCAGGTATCGACAATCTGCGAGGCATTGACGTCAGATCCGAACATCACGGTCTGGTTGAAGTCCTGCTCCTCAGGCTGTAGCACATTCTGCGCTATCCAGTCCGCAATCTTATCGATATAATACGACTCATCGCCCATCAGATAATAGACGGGCTTAAATTCGCGAGCTTCCAACTCGCTCATCACACTGTCGTATGTCACTGCCATTTGAGCCATAATCGAGTGCAAAGTTACGAATAAGTGAGTAAAAAGCCAAAAGATTTTTGAGCTTTTTCGAACGGGAGTAAGTTGACCAAAGGTCAAAATTATAAAAAAACCACGAATTACACGAATTATACCAATTATTTTTTGTATTTTTGCACACATGAACGAACTAAACTTACCTGCATACGACGTCAAGATAAGAGGTACGCGCGAGCAACCGGAGATTTTCGATTTCCTGCGCCGCCGCTATGTCGCGCTGACTCCTGAGGAGTGGGTGCGCCAGCATTTCACTCACTGGCTCGTCGACCACAAGGACTACCCTAAGGGGCTTCTAGCCAACGAAGTGGCGTTGGTCTGTGGCGACAAAACCGTCCGTTGCGACTCCATTGTCTATGCCAGCGACCAACGCCCTCTCATGATTATCGAGTACAAGGCACCCACTGTACCCCTCACTCAGCACGTCTTCACCCAGATTTCCTCCTACAACCTCCTACTCCACGTCGACCACCTCATCGTTTCCAACGGCCTGCAGCACTACTGTCTGCGCATGGACTACGACCACCAGTCCTACCAGTTTCTTCCTACCATTCCGCCCTACTCCGAGCTGTAACTCCGTTTGTTCTTCTCTATTTTTCTGGGAAAGCGAAATCTACCTTCTGGACGTTGAAACCGTAGATGGTCTTGAAGTCCTTCTTCATGGAGATAACAGTATAGCCGTTTTCGCGCCATTTCTTCTCGCGCTTGGCACCTTCTTCAAGGTCAGCGTGGTCACGGTCTGAATCGTCGGCTACGAGCATGAATGTGGCGGTGCGATACTTGCTGTTGCTCAAACAGTAGTTATGCATAGCCTGGTCGCCACTGCTGTTGCCAAACGAAAGGACGGGAATCTTTCCAATCTCCTGGGAAATCTGACGGACCTTGTTGGTCTTCAGGTTCTTGATGAGCAGGCTGTCGGTACGAATCAGATACTCATCCTTACCCATGGTGTAGTTGACACCCTCCTCTTCGCCCTGTTTGTTCGAGACAAGCATCACATCCATACCTATCACCTTGGTAGGATCAATGCCGATAGACTGTACCAAGGAACGGCATATGAAGCGGTCGGAACCAGAGACAACATAGAAGGTGAAGCCGTTGTCCTTCAGGTAGTCGAAAACCTCCAGCATAGGCTTGTAGAAGCTCTCTGCATAGGTCATGCCCGTGAATCCGTTGGCAGGAGTCTTTGCATAGTCCTTCACATAGGCGTCAAACTCGGCAATGGTCATGCCGGCATAGGCCTTTGCTGCTGCATGCGCATGCTTCATATCGAAATGACTAGGCAGGGCTTTGCCATTGCGTACGAAATCGCGGATTTCCTGTGCTGTCTCGCGCACATCTTCTGGTGCTTTGTCCTTATATGTAGGATCGTCGAGTGCACGGTATTCCAGCAGGTTATACTCAAAATAGGTAGGATAGAGCTCGCCAATGAATGTACCATCCATATCGAAGGTGGCAATACGGTCTTCCACGCTGATAAAATTGGGCGACTGTGGATTGGTGACGTCTTCCACATATTGCTGGAGAGTCGTCAATGCCTCACACTTGTTCCACAACTGGAAATACGCCTTCGCCGATGGCTGGGCGTTAGCGTCGTCTTTGCTACAACTAGTAAGTATTGTAACCAGTACAATAGTTACTATACATAATTGTTTTTTCATATACATATCATTTGGTGCTTATTATTGATCGGGATTTTCAACGAAACCTTGATATTTGGGTTCGAGGGCAGACATGACGCTGTCGTAGGCCTGATTCATCGTCGCCTGGATGTTCTGTGGACCCTGGCCGACGGGATAGACGGGCTGGTGGATGGTCAGCGACAGAGGATGCCAATGAGCGAAGTGCCAGTCTTTCATGCGGGGCATAACATCGAACGAGCCATTGATAGTGAGGGGCACGACGAGCAACTGGAGCTCATCGGCCAACATGAAGGCACCTTTCTTGAAAGCGCCCATGTGACCCGTAAACGAGCGGGCACCCTCTGGGAATACGACAACGGAGCAATTGCCCGTCTGCAGAATATGGCGTGCAGCCTCATAGGTAGCCTTGACCTTCGAGGGGCCGCGCTTGTCGACGAATATCTGGTGGGAGTGGCGACAGGCATAGCCCACGAAAGGAATCTTGTTGAGCTGGTACTTCATCATCCACTTGAAGTTACGCCCCAGAAAACCGTATATGAGGAAGATGTCGAAGGCTCCCTGATGGTTGGCGACGAAGACATAAGACTGGTTAGGTTCCAGGTGTTCACGACCCTCGACACGAACAGGCAGTAAGAAAACGCGTGCAATGATGCGTGCCCACCAGCGGCCAGGATAGTAACCCCAAAAATGGCCGTCGCCAAGGGCACAGCCCACGCCGACCTCAATGGCGGTGATGATGGTGATAAGCACTGTGACGGGCAGCGCGATAAATAATTGGTAGATGCAATAGAGTATTCTCATTTTCTTTTCAATGTTATTACGGTAATTTCGCGAGGCTGGTTCAAGCGGAAGGGAATGAGCGAGCCTGCGCCTGTGGAGACGTATAGCGCTCGTGAGCCCTCGTAAGTCATGCCCTCCCACTCGCTATAGCTGAGAGCTGCTGGCGACCAGCCAAAGAGTTGGAACTGTCCACCATGGGTGTGTCCACTGAGTGTCAGCTGGGCATTGCACTCTGGGAGGATCTTCTCGCGCCAACAGGAAGGGTCGTGCTGGAGCATGATAACGAAGTCTGATGGATGATGGATGATGGATGATGGAGAATTAAGCGTCTTCTGCACATCGCCTTTGCGGGGCATACGCTCGGCTTTACTCCAGTTTTCCATGCCTGCCAAGACGATGCTGTCGGAGTCGCGATGGATAATGCGGTGCTCGTTGAGCAGCAGGTCGAAGCCCATCTTGCGGATAATGTCCTTGGTCAGTTCGCAATTGCTTGCTTTCTCCTCTTCTGTGCCCGTTTGGTAGACGGCATAGTCGTGATTGCCCAGAACGGCATAGACGCCATCATGGGCCAGGAGCTGACGGAAATAGAGCATGGGCGGTATCATCTCTTCAGGCTGGATGTTCTGCATGTCGCCTGTGAAGACAATCAAGTCGGGAGTTTGCGCATTGATGCTATCGATGAGTTCTTGCACCATAGGCTGGCGCGAACCCGTCATCGTACCAACATGAACGTCGGAGAACTGCACGATGCGATAGCCGTCGAAGGCTTCAGGCAGGTCGGCAGAGGCGTATTCGATATGGTGTACCTCCAAGGGTTGGAAGCCACCTGTCATACCATAAGCCACCAACGCTATCTCCAGGGCAGCCAGCATAATACCTATAACCGTTCCATAGCGTTTGTTGGGCAGGAGTTTGCGACAGAGCAGGAACAACAGGAGGGGAAGCACGATGAACCCCACTGTGATAAAGAAAGGTATAGCAAAACGAGCAATCATAGGTTGGCACTTAGGAATTTACGTACTATTTCAATGGGTAGTCCACGACGACGGGCGTAGTCTGTCAGCTGATCACTACCAATGGTACCCACCGCGAAATAGCGGGCCTGGGGGTGAGCCATCATCAGACCAGAAACGCTAGCGTGAGGACGCATGGCACCGCTCTCCGTGAGTCGGATGCCTATCTGATGGAAGTCCAGCAACTCGTTGAGCACGAAGTTGAGACTGGTATCGGGTAACGAGGGGTAGCCCACAGCCGGACGGATGCCCTGAAACTGTTCGCTATGGAGCTGTTGCATAGTGAGCTGTTCATCTGGCGCATAGCCCCAATAATGCTTACGTACCGCCTCGTGCATGCACTCTGCTGCAGCCTCTGCCAGTCGGTCGGCCAACAACTGCACCATCATCTTCTGATAGGCGTCGTGGTTAAAGTCTTTCTCCAAACCCATATCGACAGTAGTGGCAAAAAGACCTATACGGTCCTCCTCAGGATGTACGAAATCAGCAAGACAAAGACAATCACTACCGGGCTGTTGCTGGCGAAGCAGGGGGATACGGTGTCCGTCAGCGAGCACGATATCGTCGCCCTCGCTATGGGCATCAATCAGCAGGAACAAGGCATGGGCACGATAGCGACCTTCCAGGTCGGCCAACACATGCTCCGCCTCCTGTTGTAATTTCTGGCGCTCATCGGCAGGCTTGTTGTGCATCCCCCAAGCGTAGAAGAAGTAGTCCCAGTTGATATAGGGCTCGAGCTGGTGGATGTCGTAGTCGATAATCATTTGTGAGAGAAGGTGATGGGCTCGCCAAGGACGTCGGCAACGACCTGACCACTAGCATAGACCGTTTGTCCGTTGCACAGCGTGCGCTCTACGCGCCACTGGTACTGATGCCCCTCCATAGGACTCCACCCACACTTGCTGAGGATGCAGTCGGCGGTAACGGTCCAAGGCGACTTAGGTCGAACAATGGTGATGTCTGCATGATAGCCTGGACGCAGGAAACCACGTTGCTGGACGCCAAAGAGACGGGCCGGATTGTGACACATCAGTTCGACGAGGCGCTGAATGGTGAGCACACCCTCGTCGACGAGTTCGAGCATGGTGACCAGCGAGAACTGAATCATCGGCATGCCTGACGCCGCTTTCACACAACCGCCCTGTTTCTGAGAGAGCAGATGAGGTGCATGGTCGGTAGCCACAACGCTGATGCGACCATCGTTGAGCGCCTCGCGCAACAGGAACTGGTCCACAGGTGTCTTAATAGACGGGTTAACCTTGATTTTAGCACCCAAACGCTCGTGGTCAAGCTGGGTGAAGAAAAGGTGACCCACACAGGCCTCGGCGGTTATTTTTGTCGAGACAAAATCGCGACACACAGGGAAGAGCTCCAGCTCCTCAGCGGTGGAGATATGCGCTACATGCAGACGCGTACCATATTTCTGAGCAAGGGATACAGCCTTGCGAGTAGAGGCCATACAAGCCTCCTCACTACGTATCATGGCGTGGAGGTTGACGGGAGGGTCGTCGCCCCAAGCACCCTTAGCCTCCTCCATATTGCGATTGATGATGGCGGTATCCTCGCAATGCACCATCAGGGGTAAACGGCACTCCTTGAAGATGCGCTCCAAGGCCTCATCACGATCGACGAGCATGTTGCCTGTCGAGGAACCCATAAAGAGCTTGATGCCTGGAATCTTTGTAGCGTCAAGCTGTGAGAAAGTCTCAATATTATCGTTGGTGGCACCATAGAAGAAGGCGTAGTTGACGTGACTCTTCTCACGCGCCAGCGCCTGCTTCTGGGCCAAAGCGTCCAGTGTGGTGGTCTGCGGATTGCAGTTGGGCATATCGAAATAGCTGGTCACACCACCTGCTGCAGCAGCCCGACTCTCGCTGTCTATGTCAGCCTTCTCAGTAAGTCCTGGCTCACGGAAATGTACGTGGTCGTCAATGACGCCTGGCAGGACATAACAGCCTGTAGCGTCGATGACGGAGTCATAGGGGTGAGAAGTGATTGGTGAGTTTTGAGAGGATAGTTCAGCTATCTTGCCATCTTCTATAATAATGTCGGCCTTGGTGACACGTCCTTCGTTGACGACATGTCCTCCCTTGATAAGTGTCATCATGGCTGAGGAACATTAGTCAGGGGTGCAGCAGGCTGTACGGCAGTAGAGTCAGGCAGAGGAGCAACATCGGCATCGTCCATATCCTTGGTACCATTCATGCGCGCCTCGTTCTCCTGGGCGGCCTGGTAGTATTCGCGCACATAGGGGTCGCTTTTGAACTTCTCCGTGGCTTTCGACATGATGTCCTCAATCTGAGGTGTCAGGATGGGATAGCGATACTGACTGGTAATCATCATGAAGACACCAGGACCCAGCACGTTGTCGAAGTTGTCACAGATGAACTTAGTGACCAGCCTGTCCTCCTCAGCGGCTATCAGGTCGGCCTCGGCATTGAGCTGACGATTAATCTGATTCTCGTCAATGCCGTCGAGCATCATCTGACTCTGACGATGGCCCAGCTCGCTCATGCGATTGGTCAACTGATTATGCTTGTCAATAAACACAAACAGGCTGTCGTTCAGCGGAGTACCGCTAACACTCTGTACGGCATTGTCTATGCGGATAACGATATCGCCCTCTTCCAGCACAAGTGGCATAATGCTCTCATCGTCCATGAAGAGGCTGACCATGCGGACAGTATCCAACAGTCCGGCAAACTGGAATTCGCCATGTACCACTTCGCAAGAGTCGATATTCTTGAGGTCGTTATTCTTCACAGCCTTCAGATAGAGCTTGCTACCATCAAGTGCGGAGACAGATGATGTTCCACGCACATTATATGAGCTGGCGCAAGAGGTTAGCAACGCCGCAACAACGGCAACAATTGTGTATATACTTTTATTCATAGCTATAGCTTACGTTCGAAATCTACGACAAAAGTACGATGTAATCTTGAAAAAAGAAAAATATTTGCGCAATTTTAAACTTTTGCGCAATTATTTAGCATTTATTTGGTGTCTTTCTCCAGTTCGTTAGCAATCCTGTGGCTGGTATAGAGTTGCAAGACTGCTGCCACCAACAGCACGATGACCCAGTTATTATGTACATATTTAATATATGAAAGCTGGTCGAGGCCAAGGAAATTCTGCTGGTTGGCAAACATCAGTAAACCTGCCACCAGAAAGAGGAAATCGCTGATGACCTGAATGCGGCGCAGACGACGAATAGTGAAGTCCCTACCCTCGTAACGCTGACGCAGTTGCATGGCGACGAAGAACACGGCGCCAGGGGCAAAGACATAAGGTGCCCACGAACAGAACAACACATTGGCACCAGCACCAACCACCATCAACAATCCTCCCAATAGCATCAGGAGACCTTCCCACTTACTCAGCTGTCTCATCGTCGTTCAAAATGCTTTTACCAGTATTCTCGTCATCGCTGAGCACGAAGATGTCTTCATTGTCAGCCTTCATGAAATAGCGCTCACGGGCTATCTTCTTGATAGCCTTGGGGTCGCTGTCAAGCTTCTTAATCTGAGCCTGGTCGTTCTTGTTCTGGGTAGTATATTCGTCTATCTCTTCCTGTAACTCATTGATGCGCTGTTTGTTGACCATGTGGTGCCACACGCTGTTCTCATCAACGAAGCCAATGAGGACAACGCCAATAACCGTCACCACCACGTATTTCAGCGCGGGGATGTGATAGATTCTGGATAATATCTGCTTGACTTTTTTCATTCTCTTTTTCGATTCCGTTTGCAAAATTACGAAATAATTCATAATTAATCATGCATATTTCATAATTATTTTGTAATTTTGTGGGCAAATTCGTTTTTATCATGGAAGAATACATCGTATCAGCACGAAAATACCGCCCGACGTCGTTCGACACCGTGGTAGGACAGCAGGCCCTGACCACCACGCTGAAGAATGCCGTGAGCAGTGGTAAGCTGGCCCATGCCTACCTCTTCTGCGGACCGCGAGGAGTGGGTAAGACCACCTGTGCACGCATCTTTGCCAAGGCCATCAACTGTCTGACACCTACTGCCGACGGTGAGGCCTGCGGACAGTGTGAGAGTTGTCAGGCGTTCAACGAGCAGCGCTCGTTTAACATCTTCGAGCTCGACGCCGCATCGAACAACAGCGTGGAGCATATCAAGACGCTGATGGAGCAGACACGCATTCCACCGCAGGTAGGCAAGTACAAGGTCTTCATCATCGACGAGGTACACATGCTGTCAACCGCCGCCTTCAACGCTTTCCTGAAGACACTGGAGGAGCCACCAGCACACGTCATCTTTATCCTGGCAACCACGGAGAAGCACAAGATACTGCCCACCATCCTGAGCCGTTGTCAGATTTACGACTTCGAGCGCATGACCGTTCGCGACACCATCGACCACCTGAAGCAGGTTGCCCAGAAGGAGGGCATCACCGTGGAGGACGAGGCGCTGGCTGTCATTGCCGAGAAGGCCGATGGCGGTATGCGCGATGCACTCTCCATCTTCGACCAGGCAGCATCGTTCTGTCAGGGCAATATCACCTACCAGAAAGTTATCGAAGACCTGAACGTGCTGGATAGCGACAACTACTTCCGCATCGTGGACCTCGCGCTGGAGAACAAGGCGATGGACATCATGGTATTGCTGAACAGCATCATCAACAAGGGTTTCGACGGTGGTCTGCTGATGCAGGGACTGGCCAAGCATGTGCGCAACGTGCTGATGGCTCGCGACCCGCAGACACTTCCTCTGTTAGAGGTCAGCGACCAACAGCGTGAGCGCTATCAGCAACAGGCGCAGAAGTGCCAGATACCGTTTCTCTATCAGGCCCTGCGACTCATCAACCAGTGTGACATCAACTATCGCCAGTCGAGCAACAAGCGCCTGCTGGTGGAGCTGACGCTGATTGAGATAGCGCAGATTACCCAACCTGACGACGCGGTTGGCAGTGGGCGTAAGCCCAGAAGATTAAAATCCCTGTTTAAGCATCTGACACAGTCCGCCCAGCCCCAGAAAGCAGCCCCGCAGGTAGCTGCTGCTGAGCGTGTGGTGTCGTCTGAGGCTAGTGGTACTGGTTCATCTAGTTCTACTAGTCCTACTAGTTCGTCTAGTACCCCTAACACTTCTGGCCAGCCCGCCGCCAAGCGTCCCATGCTGAAGTCGGGTATCAGCATGTCGTTCAAGAACGTGCTCAAAAAAGCGCAACCCAAGAAGATGTCCATCATTCCTGGCACCCTCGACGGTTCTGACCCCAATGTACGTCCTAAGGACGAAGAGCAGTCCTTCACCCAGCAAGACTTGGAACTGCAATGGATGCTCATGTGCAACCGCATGCCGCAGAAGTTGAGCGGCATTGCCACGCGCATGAAGAACATGAATCCCGTCATCACCGAATTCCCCAACGTGGAGGTGGCTGCAGACAACCAGATAGCCCTCGAACAGCTGGAGCAAATCAAGGGCAGCATCGTGAGCACCCTCAAGCTTTATCTCCACAACAAGTCCATCACCCTCTCCCTGCGACTGGCTGAGCACGAGGCACAGATGCCCATCCTCTCGCGTCGCGAACAGTACGAGCTGATGGAAAAAGAAAATCCCTCAATCGGGAAATTGAGGGAACTTCTTAGTCTGGAATTAGCGTAACTTCTTACATCAGCCTTCTGACATCTGACATCATATCAGCGTCATTCCAAGTGACTTACACTCGTCACGCATCTCTTCAGGCCAGATAGAAGCCTGAATCTCGCCGATGTGGCCCTTGTGCAAAAGCACCATGCAGAGACGGCTCTGTCCGATACCACCACCGATGGACAGTGGCAACTCGTCATTCAACAGCTTCTTGTGGAAATATAGTGTCTCACGTTCCTCTTTATTCTCCAACTTCAGCTGACGCAACAGCGCCTCCTTATCGACACGGATACCCATAGATGACAACTCGAACGAGCGACCCAGCACGGGATACCAGATGAGGATATCGCCGTTCAGACCTTCCAAACCGTTCTCGCCCTTCGTCGACCAGTCGTCATAGTCTGGTGCACGACCGTCGTGCTTCTCGCCATTCGACAGCTTGCCGCCTATACCTATTATAAATACGGCGCCATATTTCTTACAGATAGCATCCTCGCGCTGCTTAGGCGTCTTGTCAGGATACATCTGCAGCAGTTCCTCAGAGTGGATGAAATGAATCTCCTCAGGCAGGAAAGGCTTGATCTGCGGATAAGTCTCGCAGGTCAGGTACTCTGTACGACGGATAGCCGCATAAATACGCTGCACCACATTCTTCAGGAAAGCAATCGTGCGCTGTTCCTTGGTGACGACGGCCTCCCAGTCCCACTGGTCCACATACAACGAGTGGAGGTTATCCAGCTCCTCGTCAGCACGGATGGCGTTCATATCGGTATAGATGCCATAGCCAGGCTCCACCCCATTCTCCGCCAGCGACAAGCGCTTCCACTTAGCCAGCGAGTGAACCACCTCAGCACAGGCGTCACCCAGGTCCTTGATGGGGAACGTTACGGCACGCTCCACACCATTCAGGTCGTCGTTGATACCCAAACCCTTGAGTACGAACAATGGCGCAGTAACACGACGCAGACGCAGTTCTGTAGACAGGTTCTGCTGGAAGAACTCCTTAATCATCTTAATACCCTGCTCCGTCTGCTTGGCATCGAGCAAGGGCCGATAGTCGATTGGCTTAATCAGTTGACTCATCCTGTATAATTTATATGAATATTTATAATTTACGATTTTACGATTTCGCGTACAAAGATACTACTTTTAGTTTAAACTGCAAACAAAAAGCCCAATTATTTTTGCAAAACGTCAGCAATTTTTGTTTTTTACCAACAATCTGCATCATTCTCCCGCCATACAACCACATCAAGGAAAGAAAGAAATTTCCCACCATTTCTCATAATTTCTTTCAAAAACCAATAATATCTCATCAAAAAGCATTACCTTTGCACCGCAAACGAAGAACTGCACCCGTAGTTTAAAGGATAGAATAACGGATTCCGGTTCCGTTGGTCACGGTTCGATTCCGTGCGGGTGTACGAAATCAATTCCTACAGGAATCACGATAACCAACTGCTATAATCGCATCCAGATTATATAGCAGAACGCCCTGTTCATCCCATTTTTCCGACGGATTCAAAATTTTTTTGATTACTGTGGACAATTGCAATTCTCCCGTATCATTGATTTGTAGCAAATGATAACTGATATCTTGTATTGTCACGTTGAATAACTCAGACATTCGCTTCTGAGAAAGCCAGAATGTGTCCTGACTGAAAAGCACGTTCACATTCACCTTACCTGTGCTCGAACGATATATTAACACATTACCTTCAACGCTTGTAGCCAGCTCCTGAGCGTTCATCTTACTGGTGAAATATTCCTTGGCAGCTTTTACAATAGGTTTCTTCTGGTCTGCGTTCAAGGCTATTGCCACACAGGCAGTTCTTGACAGTCTGATGGATTTCACTTGTCGATAGCCACAGTTATTCAGTCGCACCATCTCCTCTATCTCCACCATGTGCTCCTTCAGGTCTAAGCCCTTCTCTTGCTGCAGGAAGGAGGATACCTTGTCAATCAGCCGTTCGAAGTTCCAGTACTTCTGGTAACCCATGAGTCGCGCCAACTTACGCGAGTTCCACCACTCACGACCTTCGCCGTCCGTCTCTTTGATAGCCTCAAAGGGCGACTGCATCTCTTCCGGTGAGAACATCTCTATTTCGTTCGTATCGTCCATATCGTTTGCAAAGATAAAAAACTATTTACTATTTCGCAAAGGTACTACTTTTAAGCTATATTTCCTGCTATTTCTATCTAGTACAACATCATACTCTCTAATCCCTTTTGCTTTTGCAATGGATCTCAAATGTGTCTTATAACGAGGTTCCATATCGGGACCATAATAGATGGCTTTCAAATAACCCATATCAGGAATGCTAATGAAATCATGGTTGAGAGAATCTTTGTCAATTTTTAGTATTCTCCATTCTCTTTCATGTGAGTATTCTGTTTTATCTTTATAAAGATACATTTTCGTAAAGTACATCAAATCTATAGGATTAAGTTGATGTAGTTGGGCTTTGAAAACTTCAAATGTTTCTTCATATGCTTTTTCTGGTTGTATGCTATCTACATATTTAGTTATGCATAATCTACTTATTATTTGTGTTGCATCAAACATTATTGAAGAATATATTATCGGATAGATATTGACATCAAGCCCATACCATTTTCTGAAATCATACTCTAATGCAAAACCTTTATACCCATCGGCATAAAGATCCCACATATATTTTGAATTAACCTTTTCTGTAAAACACCCTATTTTCGTTAATTTGTTATTTCTTGCCCAAATCTCTTGTTTTCTGATACTATCCTTTATTTGATTAATAAAAATATCGTATTCAACTCTTAGAGTCTTAACAATATCATCATCAGATATTCTTGATTTTATTAGTTTTTGAATTTTTCTTTTAATCGGTATATTTGGGAATGCCATAGAATTTGACCTTAAGTCTTGTATGATATTTGGCATTATGGTTGAAAATGCTTTTTCAAAACTATTAGTCATAGTTTCGTAGTTATAGAATACGTTAGAGTCGTATTTGTCGGAAAACTTGTCCGCAATGCACATTGATATTGTTCCTTGCTCAAAAGAAATCACTTCATCAATTCCACACTTTCTAAATCGAAATAGCTTTGATGGAATATGAGGTTGAACGAAATCATGCAATTTTTTAAGAATCCTTAATTCCGCAACACTATTACAAATATAACTTTTTAAGTACCTGAGCAACAAAAAGTTGCCCAGGATTTTGCCATGTCGAAGAATTCACTTATCTTAGTGTTGCAAAAATAAACAAGCAAAA